>WNGD01000443.1_pt1 | contig 50302 bp, 27 predicted proteins | sample 5400671 | NCBI WGS metagenome assembly WNGD01 (sample SAMN13153369, study PRJNA577476) | soil metagenome | isolation source: 40 cm soil or saprolite under grassland replicate 2 | place: USA:California | collected 2016-06-15 | reverse complement strand
CGGCCTGTACTCCTCTTTTGAAAATCCGCGTATCTTTAAAGTTATTCTTGCCTTCAAAAGAACATATCAGTGCTTTCAGCGAACACTCAATGGCATAACCAGCTAAGTATATTGCTCCTGCCCATCGACCGGCACCGTGCAGAGCTTCAGCATCTTCACGCCTCCTTCGTGAAGCACCAAGTTGAATACGTCGATCATAGGTATCGTGTTGGTATGGCAAAAATAGAGTCCTCCACTACGATTTTTTCATTTAATGAACCCCAGTATAGCGGAAAAAACAGCTACTATACAATAGTCGATACATCATTTTGAATAACCTCGGCATGCAGCCTTCCATCCATATGTTTGAACTGCCTCTTGACCTTGGCATCGGGCGCGAGATCTTGAGTCAGCAGATGGATCTTCTCAAGCACCTGGTGCATTTCTTTTGGAGGCAAGGCCAGCAACGCCTTAAAAAAGTCCCGCTTCTGCGTGATACGCCATTCGGTGGTCATCTCATATCTTACCTCTCACTCTCGGTTGGCTTCGAATCCAACCTTATATCACCTCGACTACCTCTGCATCTTCAACTTCGCTTTCGTCCTCCAACTTGATCTTTGCCAGACAAGCTTCTAGCCACGTTAAGCCTGCCTCCGCTGAAGCCAGGTCAACTTGTGTAAGATCCCGACCATGTTTAAGTGCATTGCGAGCATCAATAGCCAGACCACTGTATTTGGCAATCGCCTGCTCTGTACCAAATACATCCTCGAACAGAGACCAGTTCGTTTTCATCTGAATGATCTTGAAGTAATCGCTAAACTGGCAGAACACCAACTTGGTGGATAATGTCTGATACTGACCAATCTCATATGGTTTGTTTACCTCATGCTTTTTAATGCGATCTTCGACCAGGAGGCGAATATCATTTGGCACGAGTTGTTTCCAAGCCTTCTCGCCCCTCGCCTCGCTTAAACGGAACTCAACTAACTGGCGAAGTTGTTGCTCTATAGCACTCACCCGCGCTTCCATTAGCTTGACGGGACCGTGTACCCAGAGATGCTTATCTTCGGTGAGTGACTGAAATAGTTGGTTAATTGCATCGGCAAGCATCTTTCGACGTTGGAGCATTGCTTCTTCAAACTTATCAAGTGCCCATAGCTCACGTTGCAAAGGAACATATTGGGCTTTTAGCCGTTGCTCATCAATTTCAGGTAAGTACTCAGATGGAAGACGTTTGGAAGCAATCTTGCCAATAGGAGATGCGAGAAACACCAGGTTAGCTACCTGGTCCACTGTACGACTATCCTCGCGTAAGCTATATGTGTCGCTTAACTGCGCTTTAGGGAAAATATGGTGCAAATGATATTCCGATGTGTGATTATTTCCAATCTCAACGCCACTGAACCAATCCTGTGCATGAGCACGCCGGGCCAATACATAGGCCATCAACATATACGGTGAGTTTTTCCGCTGATCGCGTAATTCTTGTTCCGTAACTGGTCTTTGGTGCCCGACTACATCCTCGATATTCTGAATCATCGCCTGAATGGGATGTTCTTTCGTCAGAGCTGTTATGTCTTGATCCATAGCTGTTTCTGAAGAAGTACTATAACGTGACCAAATGAGAGCCATATACACCCAACGTTGTAAATCCCGTAACTGCGTATTACTTACGCTTGTACCGTAACGGTCAAAGAATGCGACTAGAGGCATCATAACACTGTGAGTTGGCAACATTTCTAATCGATCAATCATACAATTATGCACCAGGAAGGAGATGGATTGATCTAACGCATTTTTGGCTCGCTCCCAGGCAGCTTTAAGCTCATCAATAGTCACTTCCCGTTTATCGCCTCGAAAGAAGCGGATAAAGCGGCTCTGTCCAGTCAATACGACGACGATGGCACGTAGCAACTGGCCATTATCCAATTCCAGGCCCACACCCTGCTTCTCTAGATGCTTCTGGTATCGTTCAAGCTCTTCTGTCACACCTTGCCAACTGCTCGATACCTGGGCTAGAGCCAGGTCAGCGTATCCAAGCGTTGTGCCACCTGAATTTGTACGCACAAAGATATGTGTCACCTCGGCATAACTCAGGCGATCTAATACATTGACACGGTATTTATATTTCTTGATATTGTCGAGCCGACTTATACGCTCAAGAACTTCTTGTGCTTGAGGAGACTTATGGTCAATGTCGAGTTCAATGAACACTGCCATCGCACCTTCTGTAAAAAGTTTGACCAGCGAAATCCAACCGGTTTGAGCACGTTGGCGAGGTCCTGCCACCTCAAATTTCTCAGTGGAGACGTTAAAAGCAATATCTATTGGTCTTGACATATCGCGAACTCGCAAGGGCCGACCGAGCATCACCGCTGTAAGCGAGGTGAGCCGTTGTTGACCATCAAGCAGCAGTTGAGGGCGACGCTGTTCTGTCACAAGCCCCTCAACGCTTGCCTGGCGATTCCTTGAAGCAGGCAATTCGTCGGTTTCCCACACCAGTAGCTGTCCGCTTGGATATTCATGGTAGAGTGAATCGACCAGGTCGCGTACCTGAACGGCTTTCCAGACGTAGCTGCGCTGCATTTCCGGCAATAGCAACTTACCATCGCGTATATCCGCTACTAACGATTGAATATCCTGATCTTGTGCCCGTATCATTGTTTCCCCCTAGATTTCAATTCACTGTTACATAGTTTGTGCATACCGTGAGAGCATTTCCTAACTGTGAGAAGGAGGCTAAACTGATCTTTATGAGTTGCAGGAATGTTCATTTTCTGTGGCAAGAATCTCTCAACTTTAACAAAACTTTCTGTTTTTTATGGCTTAGAGGTTTGTGAGTGCCTGTGCATGGGCAAGCTGTAGTTCTTTAGATTTCTGTTTGGCTTCTTGGCTCAAAGTCTCCCACCATGTGAGCGAAACAAAGATATTATATGTAAATGCGAGAGTAACGAGCATCTCCGGCAGTTCATCTTTTGAAAGTTGGTCGAGTTCATAACTTTCTCTAAATTGAGCTGCGCGTTGACTGTCTCGGAACCATGTGATAACACACATGCTCTTATTTGGATCACGCTCAGGAAAAAAAGAAAATGTAAGAACATCCTCTGCGGTGAGGGAAAGGGAGCCTTTGAGGATACGTCTATCTTCACCCTCATCTGTTGGAATAAATGCATCTGAACACGCAATGCATGGAGGGATATTGAGCGTAATTATTCTATATTCTAGCTGTGTGTAATCCCTGGTATCTAGCATCTGTTCAAGCCGCTCACGTGCTTCCTGTAGAGGAAGCAAAGCGAGTGATTGTTCGTGCTCTGCTAATGTTTCATTTTCCTTAAATGAAAGTAAAAACTCTAGCCTCTCTTTCACATGGGGATTCCAAGTTTTGTAACAGAGTGCTCGATAGGCCAATAGCACGACTTGCACAGGTTGCGAATCAAATCCTGGATTTTCAAGTGCTTGAAAAATATCATTGTCATGCATGCAACAGAAGATTGGATATGTGACATCTTTTCTAATACCAGCTTCTTTTGGTTCCGCATATATACGTTCCCAACCCTGGTCATTCCGATCACTGTTCGCAATATCCTCTTCGTACCAATTCCATGTGAGGACTTTTCCATTATGAGCAATTCGTTCAAGAACTGATTCTGCTATGACATGGGAATCGATAGGTTTCTTCTTGCAGCCAGGATATAGGCATTGATTATTCGTGTCCATTTTCTTCAGAGTACGCAGGAGCATACCTTTGAATTGCCCATAGGCTCGCCGATCCATACTACGTCCTTTCTTGCCTAGAACTTGCCAAGCATCCTTGACAAGACTAATCACTGTTCTCAGTGGTAATAACGAACATCAACTCCCCTTCTAACCTTTTATATATGAACTCCTGGGATATGCCCATAGTTAGGAAAGGCCCTCCATACCGTTTTAAAATAGCTGATCTTGATATGTGGTTGCCTCTACCATATCCTGCTCCTTACCTGTAACGTTTTCCTTCATCTTTCCATTCATCTTACTCTTCCCTTTCCCCTTCTTCGCCCCCTTCTCATGCAGCCCCATCGCCACCTCCTCCGCGTACCGCTCATGATTCAGCATCAACAACCTGCCCAGCACCTCTCTCCTCGCCGCCTCGCTAATCGTATACCTCAACCCCTGCTTCGTCTCATGAAAGCCATGTTCTAAATCCAGATCATCCCACCCATACGCCCGCGCTACCGTCACATCCATCTCTCTATGTAAATTTCGCAACTGCACAATATTCTCTGCCATCTCATGCGGATTGTGGAAACGGTTGTAGGTTTTGGTTAAGCCTTCCTGACAGGAGAGCATAATTGATTGACGGTGTTGATAGTAGCTCTCTCCAATTGCATCAAGTTCTTGCAAACTATTGGGAAAAGGGAAAGTTTCAAAGCAATCAGAAGGCGAATAATTAAGCCTACTTTCTAAGCTCGATGAATATTGACGTGCCCAAATCTCGTGGATGTTTGATTGGATAAGAGAGTAAGACGCAAAATCGTCTAATGGAAAAACACAACAACGATGAGCATAAATCCATCCTGTAGGGCAAAATGCAGGAGCAAGGTAAGAAGTCACAAATGTTAAAACTAGCACTCGCTTCATCTTAGCAATTGTGGAGTAAAGAGCAGGACGTTTCTCACCATAGTGCCACCAATTATCGCGGTAAGCTTTTCTGTTATTTGTCATCCGTTCTGGTTTGACTCTTTCCAAAATGATCTTAAAACAATCTGCATAGCTTTCAGCACGTTCTTGAGGCCAGTCATGAAAATTAATAACCCAACGACTAGGAGACTGATCTGGGCGTGAATTCAAGTCTTCACCATTCAAGTAAGGAAATAAAACATCTCGATTTCGTGGGTCCTTCGTAATGAGGGCATGTGCTTCTTCTGGTTCTAATACAAACCCCATTCCCAGTACAATAGAACCTTGAAAGGATTTATTAGTGTTGGTAGCAAGTACGCATGGCTTACCTTGCACTGTTCCAGGTGAGGACAGGGACGATGTAATACCTACAACTTGCTTTTCATCCAATAGGTATGGCCCATGCCAATCACCCTGCCTCAACCAAACATGTGCTACTTCCAATGCGGCTGTGCCAGGCCATTTGCAACTGGGTACAGCACGAGGTATTGTCCCACCTTTCGTTACTATCAGATCTAACCCGACATCACGGGTATCGCCTTGGGCAATAGTATTGGTTGCTAATAGCCCACATTGCCCGCCTTGTCTCAAAAGTTGGTATGCACGCAGGAAGAAATAAGCGCATAGGTCTGCACTACCTCGCTTACCATAAGCCAGGTATTCCACAAGATAGTCACGATAATCAGTGCCGAGTGCCCCCGTAATCTTCTGACCTCCCTGGAAAGGCGGATTACTCACAATCGCTGCAAATCCTTCCTTTCCATCAACAAATACCTCAGGAAACTCAAGCGGCCAGTGGAAAGGACGCCGCCCCTTCAATAATTCGTCAACTTCCTCACGCATTTCCTTAAAATCCTGCCTGAGCTTTTCCCAGTGTGCCTCGGTAAATTTCTCCCGGCGTGCATCCTCAAATGCGCCTACCAGTACAGTGTAACGGACGTGGATGGTGCCTTCGAGAATTTCTCTGCGTTTGGTGTCGCTCAAAGCCGTGGCAATGAGCAGGTCAGCTCCCAGCTTGACGAGTTCCATGGCCTCTTCGGCCTCGGCTAACAAGCGAGCTTTGGCTTCAATGTCGTGTACGTCGAGTTCTTGCATAGCGCTGATCTGGCGGCGCAGCTTGAGAGCAGTGCCGAGGGCGAGGGTGATGGCGGGTTCAAACCAGGTCATCTGGCGGATCTTGCCTGTTGCCTGGTTGTTGTCCATTGACCAGGTGGTGAGCTGGCGCAGGTTGACGCCGAGGAGTGAGTCGCCACAGCGCAGGGCGTGGTCGAGAAAGGTGAAGGGCCGGTTCTTGTTAAGGGTGATGAGCCAGAGCGAGAGCTTGGCCATCTCGACGGCGAGTGGGTTCTTGTCCACTCCGTAGATGCAGCGTTCGCTGACCAGCCGCGTGGCAATGGCGAGGCGTTCGTCCGGGTCTCTGGGCAGCAGCGTCTCGTCGAGGGCTCCGGTTGAGGGCTGGCCCTCCGGCGTGATTTGTGGCTTGCCGGGCAGACTCTGCTCGGCGTTTTCCCAGGCTTCTACTAGCTTTTCAGAGAGGTAGCGACAGACCTGCACCAGAAAAGCGCCTGATCCCATCGCCATATCGCAGACCTTCAAGGTGAGGATATCCGCTGCCGGGCGCAGTTGCCACTCCTCCTGCGGTTTGCCCTCTGCCGGGCCGGTGTAGACCAGCGGGTCGAGGGTGTGCTGCACAATCGGTTCGGTCAGGCTGCGCGGCGTGTAGTGCGTACCAGTAGTGCGGCGATCACTGCCCTGCGTGACGTAGACCGAATCAGCCGTGATGACGACAGGTTTATCGAAGGTGTCTGTACGCAGCAACCCAGCGAAGGGCAGCACGCGCTCAAACAATGCCGGGCTGTTATCACAGGCGGCCATCAGGTCTGCACGGCTAAAGCGTCTGGACATGGGCGAGACCGTCAGGGCATTCTTGATGGCGTTGAGTGTACGGCTCACCCTTCTTAGCCAGTTGCTCTAAACTGTCAAGCTCCACTTCGCTTTCGTTGGCTATCGATCCGAACAGACCCAATACAGGTGTCGTTGCTCGACGGGCAGTATGGTCGAGCAGGCCCTCGTAGACATGGCCGATCTGCTCGATATCCAGGGCGCGAAACGAGAGACGTCTCCGTTCGGTTGGGCCTCCACCTGGCACTTTCACCTGCAAGAATTGCAAAGCTTCCAGCAGGTGCAGCACGGTCCGGTTGTTGATTGCCAGGGGTTCAGCAGGCGTCTCTTGCCAGGAGCTGCCAGGAGTGCGCCCCTCTAAGAAGGGATAACGGTCGGGGTCGAAAAGGTGCCCTCCATAGGCCGGAAGGCGCATGTCTTGATGCTCAACGCCGCCGTAGACGACGCGGAAGATGGCGAGCAGGCGGCTCCAGGCATCGTGTCGCCGCTCCAAAACCTCTTCACCGGACAGGTCGGCCTGCTCACGCAAGAGGGCTTGGAGGGTGGAGACGGCGTAATTACGGTCATAGAGCAGTTCGCCAAGCAGCAAGAGGCCGCGTTCCTCGGCTGAAAGGAGGAAGACCAGCCGCATCATCACCGTCAGGGCCGCTTCATACAGGTCTGTTTCTGACACGCTCCTCAGTAGTTTGCGGCCCCCGTCCTTGTCGATACGATCAAGCGACTGCACCAGCATTTCGACGGCTCGGCGCACCTGGTAGCCCAGCTGGTCGGTGACTTCCTGCTGGTTGCTGGCACTTTTGGTAAGCATAGCTTCAAGGGTCTCGTCATCTGGCACGCCAAAGAAGCGTCGCACGCCCAGCAGGCTGCGCAAGGCTCGCAGCGTGATCGGCTCCTCAAGCCAGAGGGCGGCGTACCACGAGGCAAAGCCCGTCGTCTCGTTGGGCGGCGCGTCAACCAGCATCCAGCACTCGCCGTTGGTGACCAGCCCCAACCGCACTCCTGTATGGCGCAGCAGTTCCATCATGCGCGTGGCGGGCGAGGCTTTCCAGTGCAAACCGGCAATGGACTTGTTGAGGTCCTGTCCTGCCGGATACAGCTTGATAAGCAGGCGTGGCTTAGAATCATCAGGAGAGAGAAGTGCCATATCGGGCAGCAGCGTTTCCCCATGTTCCGGCATATATGCCCGCAGTCCGGGTGGCAACGCCTGGCCCTCGGCAAGCACCTCTCGCGGCATCTCCAGCACGTTGGCCAGCACGAAGCGCAGCCACTCGAGGTGAATAGCCGGTTCGGGCCGTACTCCCGCCTGGTTATCGGCCCATTCATCATAGGCCATGCGTAGTGTACGCCGCAGTTCCGCCTCCTGTTCGTCCTTTTCCAGGCCCTGGGGAAAGACGGAGAGCAGTACCGGCATACTGAGAAATGGGCCGGAGACCTCTAATAATGAGAGCCATTCCGTATGTTGACGGGCAATAGACATGACAATGATACCCTTCCTGGCTTACAACTTATCGACAAAAGTTCCCAAGCCGACCCCATTCGTAGTATAGTAGGGACGACCCTTGCGGTCGTCCTGAACCCTTGCGGTCGTCTGACTAGCGTGCCATGCGCTCCGGCACAAGATAGGTCACGGCGACCGGGAAGAGGCGCGGCTGCGGGTCGGCAAAACGCCTGCGAATATTGGCTCGCTCCTGCTCAATTTCGGCGTCAATCTGTTCGGCGCGTTCGGCAAGAGCGGTCATGTTGCGCTCGAATTGTTCCTGCTCTGCCGTGCTGAAGCCAGCCAATTGCAACTGCACGACCTCCGGCTGGCGCAATTCGGCCAGGATCGTGCTGCGCAGTTCGGTCAGGATGGTGGTGATATCGCTCATCTCTTTCTCTGCCCGTTCTGCCAGGAATTTTTGCAGGCCGTTGGTGCGCTCACGCATGCGTGCCTCCAGGGCTTGCAGCAGTGCCTCCCTGTGCGTTGGCCAGAGTTCTTGCAGGCGCTGCTGCATCTGTGGCGATACCATATCGGAACGAGCTGCCTCCAACACCTGCTGGACCTGTCCCACGTTCATGCGGGCGAAGCGTCCCTGCCGCAGGTAGCCGCCCGCGGTAATCAGTTCTTCGTGCAGGCGTTGATTATCGCCACCCAGGAGCAACAGCCGACCGTGGGCGATGACGGCGGGAGTGTCCAGCACGACGCTCGGCACCACCCGTGCCGTCACACGGTAGAGTTTGTGCTGGTTATCGGGCAACCAGACCTCGGCACGCAGCAGGCGTAGCGACATGGCGACCAGCCGGTGGTTGAGGTGAGCCAGGACGACATCGTCTCGCCCACTGGCGGCATCGTTGTCAAACACGATAGGCCGGTCAAGGTGCGTGAAAGGGTGCTCCAGACCTTCTTTGCATGCCGCCCAGCTTCCGCGCAGTGCGGGAACAGTGAACACTTCAATGTTCGGCTTCTCGCCGTTGGGGTCGTGTAAGATCATGCGCGAGAGAGGCGGCTGCCCTGCCAGCTCCAGGGCGGTCTCAACGACTGCCCGCACGTGCTCCGGCGTCAGGTGCAGCTCGTACCGGCTTTCCTGCAACTGGTCGTGCAGCTTGTCTATCTGCTCCTTTAGCTTGCGCTCGAACTTCAACAGGCTGCGCAGGGGCGCGGCCTTCTCCTCGGCGCTACGAGTCTCCAGTCGTCGCCTGCGCCCAAGCATGGCGTCCTCCACTTGCTCGGCAATGACAGGGCCGACCTTGCCCAGGTCCTCGCGAATGGACTCGACCTTGCGCACGGCTCGCATCAAAAATTCCAGATCATCATCCAGTTCCCCAACATTCAGATCTTCCCCAAGCGGGGCATCGCGGAACTTGCTGCTGACGAAGTGGTAGATGTTGACTTCGGAGGCACGCTGGCCATGGCGGTCTATACGCCCGTTGCGCTGCTCCAGGCGATTGGGATTCCAGGGGATCTCGTAGTGAATAAGGCGGCTACAATGGTTTTGCAGGTCAATCCCCTCGGAGGCAGCATCCGTTGCCAGCAGGATACGCACCTTCGATTCGCGAGGGTCAGCCTGGAAAGCGGCCTTGATTCGTTCGCGGTCTTCGGTTTTCATACCCCCGTATAGGGTGAGCAGGCGCTCCGGTTCGGCCAATCCCTCGCGTTCCAGCAGATCATGCAGCCACTTTTGAGTTGCGCGATACTCCGTGAAGATGATCACGCGCTGCATCGACCACACGCCCCCGGGCTTGATCGTGCGGTGCAGCCACTTCATGAGTTCGGCTGCTTTGTTATCGGGACGAGTGCGAGACCTCGCGGCCCACTCGCGCATCTGTGCGAGCAGCCGCTTCTCTTCGGTAGACGGCTCGCGGAAGAGCGGCGCGGCGGCCTCCAAGGCAACGGCGTTGGCCTCTTCTAGTTCATCGTCGTTGTCGGTCTCTTCCTCGGCCTGCTCCACCTGGCGACGCAGGATGCCGATATTGGCCCTGAAGGCCGACGTACTGCGCCGCCGAGCGTTGGCCAGCGAGTTCTCGTGCTGACGCAGCGTAGTGGCAAAAGCCTCCGGCGATGAAAAGAGGCGTTTCTTGAGCAGCTTCAGCACAAACTCGCTGGCGTATTTCTCCACCTCGTCAGAGGTTTTCGCCAGCCGCGATTGCGTGTACGCCTGCAAGAGGCGATGCGCCTCACGCTCCTCCGGGCTGTAATTCACCTCGATGGGTTCAAGCAACCGCCTGGGAAAGCGCGGTGTGCCATCCCAGCGAGGCGGCAGTTCGGACTTGAGACGACGGATCATCACGGCGTGCAGTTGTTCGCGATTGACTTTGACGCCCCTGGCGAAACGCTGGTTGTCCAGCAGTTCCAGCAGCGCGGTAAAGCTCTCGGAGTAGCCGTTATGGGGTGTCGCCGAGAGAAACAGCTTGTGTTCAAAGTGGGGAGCGAGGCGGCGCAATGCCAGTGTACGCTGTGAGTCCGTGGCGTACTGGCCCTTCCCGGACGGGGCAACGTTATGGGCCTCGTCGACGATGAGCAGGTCAAATTTGCGCGGGTAGGTCGGCTCGCCATTGGGCGGCAGCACTTCGCTGAAGAGGCGCAGCGGTCGCTCGCGCTTGAGGAAATCAATCGAGGTGATCAGGCGGGGAAAGTGCGTCCAGGGGTTGACGTGCAGCCCACGCTGGCGGCGCAAGTCTTTCAAAAGAGTGCTATCGACGATGCGAAATTCCAGGCCGAACTTGTCGCGCATCTGGTCGCGCCACTGCACCTGCAGTGCAGCAGGACAGACAATCAGTATCTTGCGCGCACGATGACGTATAATAAGCTCCTGGCAGACCAGCCCCGCCTCGATGGTCTTACCCAGGCCTACATCATCGGCGATCAGCAAGTTGGCACGCGGCATCTGGATGGCCCGCACGACCGGGTCAAGCTGGTAATCTTCCATCTCGACGCCGCTGCGAAAAGGAGCTTGTAGAGACTTGATGTCAGCACTGGAAACGGCTCCCCAGCGTACGGCGTTGAGAAAGGTATCCAGCCGCTCAGGAGCATCGAAACCAATGGGAACAGGGAGCGCGTTCCTTTCGGTGACTTTGACGCCCGGCTCCACTTCCCATATAACCTGTAGTTCCTCGCCGAGATCGTCATCCTCCACCGAGGCAAGCGAAACCAGGTGCTGACTCTGCGCGGATTTGAGTAGATCGGAAGAGAGCGTTCCTTGGGAAACATCGACCACCACGTAACGACGCTGCCGCACGTCCACTAACTGCCCCGGCTCAGGGATGTTCAGAATAAGACTCACAACAAGGCTCTCCTCGCTACAAATACATCATCGTTTTTTCAAGGAGGGTGGTAAGCATCCTTTGCTTTAGACGGTAGTAGGACACCTCTTCTCACTGTCCAGGAAACAACACCGTTATCGGCTTTATGGACATGTATCCATTGGGCCGTTCCTGCTTCTCTGACCACTGCTGAGAGTCCTCAGTCTGACACGATCTCCACAGGCGTCACTTCCCGTGTAACTCACGGTAGTTCGGTTCTACACTGATGCGGCTAAGACGCGTGCCGCATTCAGATCGCGATCCATGATATGACCGCATGCTTCACATCTATACACTCGCTCGCCCAAGCTCAGTTCCTCTTTGACCATGCCACAATTGGAGCACGTCTTAGAAGAGGGAAACCAACGAGAAACGGTCTGGACAGACACGCCAACCTGACGAGCTTTGTACTCCATCTGACGGCGGAATTCGTATAAGCCGACATCGGCTATGGCACGGCTCAACTTACGGTTCTTGAGCATACCAGACACGTGCAAATCTTCGAGCACAATCACGCGGGGTCTCTGACAATCGGGCTTGGTTTTCGCCACAATGGCAGAGGTCGCTTTATGCAGTGCATCTTTGCGAACGTTGGCAATACGAGCGTGCACACGCGCAAGCTTGCGTTGGGCACATCGCCTATTCTGGCTGCCCTTCTTTTTACGGGAATGCTGACGGGAAGCCCGTTTAAGCGCGTTAATTTTCTTCCTGAGAGCTTGAGGATTAGCGAAGGTCTGTCCGTCCGAACAGGTGGCAAGCGTCTTAATGCCCAGGTCAACCCCGATGACCGGCCCTGTAGCCGCTACAGGTTCAGGATGCTCTTCTTGCACCTGAACAGACACGTACCATCTCCCAGCCTTTTCACTCACCGTCGCACTGAGTACTTTCACGCCCCATGTGGGGATGTAGCCGCTTTCTTTGAGTTTGACCCGTCCAATTTTGGGAAGCTGAAGAGCGTCCTCAAAAACATGAACAGGAGCATCTAAACGAAAAGAACCACGCCCTTTTTTCTTGCCCTTAAAGCGCGGATAGCCACATTTGCCCGATGATGCGCCTTGCTTCTTGAGTGTGCATTTGCGAAAGAAGTGCTCAAAGGCATTGTCGAGATCGCGTAAAGCGTTCTGGACTATCCATTTACTCAGGGGCTTTAACCAGAAGAGATCATCATGTTTGCGAGCGGTCAATTCCCGTTGCAGGTCATTGGAGTAGGGCGTCTTTTGTCCTTGCTTGTAGCATTCCTGCTTGCGAGCTAAACCGTAATTGTAGGCAAAGCGTGAAGCTCCTGCGCACTGGCAAAACAGCACGTCTTGCTCACAAGTTGGGTCTAATTCGGTTTTGTACCCCCGTACGACCTTCATGGCTGATCCTCGCTCCGCTTCATGACTTGCTCGACACACGATTTGATTTGCTCAGCTCGCTCTTTGGAATGCCGTCGTCCATAGATGCGGCTAGCCATGCTGGTGATGACAGCAATGAAGTCATCCACCAGGTCATGATTGGTATCGGTCGGAAACATCACCTCGATCCGCCGTCCTTGCATCTGCATCAATTGCTCAATGTAGGCAAAGCCGAAACGGGTTAAGCGATCCCGATGCTCCACCACAATCACTCCTAGACTTGCATCAGTGAGAAGTTTGGAAAGCTTTGGGCGATTGTCATTCATGCCTGATGCAATCTCTTGCACGATTTTGGAGACGTGATAGCCTTTTGAGGCCGCATAGGTTTTCAAGCGTTCGACTTGCCGTTCCAAATCGGCTTTTTGCCCTTGCGTGGAGACACGCGCATATAAGGCAATGCCGATTGCGGTTTCCGGCAAAGGGGAGCTTTCCCGTACAATGACGGTTCCGGTGTCTAATTGATAGGCGTCCAGTTTTCCGGCTTTCCACCAGCGAAAAGCCGTCTTATAATGGACACCCATCTTTTTCGCATACTGACTTAATCTCATGCTGATACAATAGCATAAACGCTCCCGAAAGTCAATACTTTTTACTGCTATTTACTTCCCATTATACATATTCGGTATAAACTATACAATATAGAAGTATAAAAGGGGTGCGGTTCATTGTGAAGAAGTTTTTCTTCTCCGATAAACCCTACAGTGAAACGTCTTCCTTAGGATCAGTCTACCACGACTGAGCTTTTGCAACAGCACCTCATTGCTCCGGTTCCGCTTCTTCCTTCACCTCCTCAACCACCGCAGGGATAAAAAGACGCTGGTAGAGTTGGCGTACCTCAATTTCAATATCCAGGCTCCTCAGGTGAAAGCTTTGCCCTGCTCCATACTGGTGGTAGAGCCAATCGGTAGCCGAACGCGAGAAAACCTCGACGCGCTGAATGACCTGACTGATAAAGACGATTTCCTGAATACTCTCTTTCGCCTGATAGAGTGCCAACTTCACAAAGCGATCGGTCATCTCTGTCGATCGCGAGAGCACCTCAACGACCAGGACGGGCGCATCGATGATTTGGGACTCCCCATGATCAGCGATGTCACAGGAAACGACGACGTCTGGTATCACCGTTTTCGTAGGAGTGACTCGTACCAACTTATCAGTCACATACGGACGGCAAGGAGCATCATCGTCAAGTGCTTGGTCAAGAGCTACCCCAAAATTGAGCGCGATCGTCGCATGATTCGAGGATCCGCCTGCCATGAGGCGTACCTCACCATCGTAGTATTCATAGCGCTGATCAGAGTTACTGACCAGCAGCAAGTATTGTTCAAATGACATGCGCTGCTGCTCAGGATTCGTCGCCATATGCTAACCCTCTGACTTATTTCTCGGTCATATGCCCTTCTATTCTATCATGCTCCGCTAGACCCACGCATGATGACCGCAAGCATGATGACCGCAAGGGTCATCACTACTATACACGACGGCTCCGCAGGCCGAGGCATTCGTGTATAGTAGTGATGACCCTTGCGGTCATCCTGACAATGACCAAATAGTACGGGTAGAAGCGGTAGAAGACCCAAACGGCTTGCCCGTACCGCTGACGCAGAAAACCCGGTCGGGAACAAGGAGGTTCGGTGTGTCATGGCAGAGATTGGCTCTCTCCGAAAGCTCGGCTCCTGTGCCTGTTTTTCGTTCTCTTTCCTGTCCGTCAGGTGAAACTCGAAAACGCACACCATGCACCTAAACCGTTCTACCTGTAAAATCCTTTATTACCCGTACTATTTGGTCATTGTCAGGCGGTCATCATGCGTGGGGGGAGGTCATCATGCCGTGGGAGCGCTCACCATGCCGTGGGAGCGCTCACCATACCGTGGGAGCGCTCATCATGCCGTGGGAGCGCTCATCATGCCGTGGAGGCGCTCACCATGCCGTGGGGGCGCTCATCCTGCGGTGGGGACGCTCATCCTGCGGTGGGGGCCCTCATCATGCTCACCATGCCACGCACTCTGCAAAAAAATGAAACGTACCCGTATAAGAGATAGATAGTTAGTACCAACTGATTGTGTTGTTTGAGAAGCAGGTAGCGTGTCATACCATTTGGATACAGGGATATATTAAGAAGAGAAGTTGTATTCTTGACAAAGGGGCACATTTACCTTACTGTAGCATTAGCAGCGCCAGTGGCTAGCCCTCTTCCGATAAAATGATTAGCATAGAGAATGCTTAAAAGTAGCTCTATATCGATTATGGCGTTCGTTTTTGTTACCGCAAATGAATGGTGAAGTAGCTCCATGACGACTATTGACCTGCGAGGCCGTGATCTCATCATCACACCTCCTGAAAACCAATTATCTTTGCCAACAGTTGAACTACTCGATGCGCTCTTTGGGGCGCATCTGCCCACGGAGGTGCGAAACAGCATGGGGCGTGATAAACGCTATCATTTTTTGCGCACGCAGCCGATCTACTTTACGGAGGTGAAGCGTGCTCTGCGACAGCAGCAAACAGCGTTTACTGTTGCCTTTGATGAGCGACCTGCCCTGCCTTTTGCGACGAAGTTGAGTCTGGAGTCGCGCCCGTACCAGGAGGATGCATTGACGGCGTGGATAGCCGAGGGGAGCGCAGGGGTGGTCGTCTTGCCAACCGGAGCGGGTAAAACCTTTGTGGCGGCCATGGCTATTGCGGAGACGGGTCTGTGGACGCTGGCGGTGGTGCCAACTATTGATTTGTTGCAGCAATGGCGAGCGGCATTAGCTGCTACTCTATCCTTAAGTGCAGATGACATCGGCCTTTTTGGTGGAGGCGAGAAAGACCTGAAGCCCATTACCATTATCACCTATGACTCAGCGGCACTCTACTCGCGTGAACTGCATCGCTTTGGTTTGCTGATCTTCGACGAATGCCATCATCTGCCTGCCCCTACCTATCGTCTCATCGCCGAGAGTGCCTTTACGCCTCTACGCCTGGGACTGAGCGCAACACCGGAACGGAGCGACATGGCCCATGTGGAATTGGATGAATTGATCGGACCGGAGGTCTATCGCCGCTCGCCCTCGGAACTGACCGAGGAACGGTACCTGGCTCAGTACGAGGAGAAACTTATCGACATTGCCCTGTCGAGCGAAGACGAGATGCGCTACGCGGAACAACGACGTATCTATAGCTCGTTCTTGCGCAGACGGCGCATCAATATTCGTTCCCCAGAGGATTTTCAACAGAAGCTGATCTTTCTGAGTGCGCGAGACCCAGAGGCGCGTGAGGCTATGCTTGCGTGGCGTGAGGCGCGGAGTATTGCCATGAATGCTCCGGCGAAATATCACGAGATCGAACGCCTCTTACATCAGCATGCCGGTGATCAAGTGCTGCTTTTTTCAGAATACAATCCTGTCGTTGATGAGATCAGCCGTCGTTTCTGCCTGCCGAGCATTACGTATAAGACGCCAACGGAGGAGCGGCGCACCATCTTGGAGCGTTTTCGCAGTGGTCAGTATACCAAACTGGTCACGGGACGTGTACTCAACGAAGGGGTGGACGTGCCGGACTGTCGCGTGGCGATTATTGTCAGTGGCAACAGCACGAAGCGCGAATATATCCAACGTCTAGGACGTATCTTGCGCCCCAAAGCCGGGCAAGCCGTGTTGTATGAGTTGGTGACGAGTGGTACCACTGAAGAGGAAATGGCGAAGCGGAGAAAAGAAATGTAGAGGTGATCATAGGACAGCCCAAAAAGCTTACGGGTATTTTTTGACTTCAAGCGTTGCCATGTTCTGAATACGTGTATGAATCCACAATGCCCCCCCTTGAGATTGATAGGTGGAGTCGACCTGATTATATGCCTGGTTGGCCTCTTCTTCCATCGCGTTCAATGTTGTCAGACCGTTGTTGCTCAGTAATTGTGCATCGCTCATTTTCATCAAGCTCATAACATTGGTATACACTTTTTGCAAATGGTCTTGCACGTTGGATAGCCCACCAAGAGCGTCATTGGTCAGTGTCGTCATTTCTGGTGTAATGCCCGGTGCTTCCAACAGGCGGTTTAGTAGCCGCTCACTGCGAGCGATGAGGCTGGTGGCAGACTGGGTGGACGTTAATTGACATAATGGTAACTGAATAAGACTTTGATCGACGAGTAAAGGTGTATTGGGTGCATCTTGCTGGATAAGTTGCACGCTATCCATGTAGTCCAGGATAGTAATGAGTTGAGTGTGTAAGGCATGGACATCTTTGTTATACCATGCAGTCCTGGCTGTACTGGCACTGAGCGATACCTGATATGTGTTTCTGAGGAATTGAGTGTCTATACCTGTTTTAATATTGTCAGTATCAGCCTGAACGAGCAAGTTGCGAATGTAGGTGAGTATGCCCTGGTTTGTCCCATTGTCAGATATCTGAGGAAGTTCAGCATAATAATCCCATGTGTGTTTGTCTAACGAAGGACTTGTAGGGTTACTATTGGTAGCCTCTTCGGTAATAAAAAACTGACTGTATAAAGCGAGCAAATTCGTATGCCGCAAGTCATGAAAATAGTGACGATTTATGGTTCCATTCTCGAAAGGTAGTTGCCCAACTGCGAGCCATCGTGGTGGGTTTTGGGTCTCATCGCTTAATAACCAGCCATAATAGCTTTTGCCTTGAGCGGGAGGAGCGATGTTGCTGAGACTAATCTGGAGTTCATCATCAAGTATAGAACTATTTTGGGAATTGTCTGCGGCACTGCTAAAAAAAGATACCTCCCCTACGCTTGTATTGGGCGTAACAGGCGGCTTATTCAGGTATGCCAGGAGATAGAAGCTTCCCAGACTTGCGGCGACCACAACGAATATTGCCGCCACGAGCGAAATGATGAGTCTTCTCTTAGGACGTTTCTTAGAGGCAAGCGTATCCGGTAGCGGAGGAGAGGGTGGAGGTAGTACCGGTGTCAACGCAGCTCCTTGCTTGTTATTGTTGTCTGTAACAGAGGGGTTAGAAGGCATGCTGCCCGTAGGTGTAGCTGTGGCAGGCGTGTGCTGTCCTGCTTGAGTAGAGATGGTGAACTGAGGTGTAGGCGGGACCGTGATATAGGGGGTAGTGCTGCCTGGTGAAGCGGGGGTCAAACGCCCTGCCGATGGCGCTTCAGCTTGCGGTGTAGTGAGAGGAGTTGACCTTTGCTGCGTCTCTATGGTATGTGGTGGTACCACGTTGACGGCTTGTGAGAGGGCCTGTGTCATAGCTAAGGCGTTGGGAAAACGTTCTGCTGGTTCCTTGGCTAGGCTGCGTAAAATAACTTCTGCCAGCGCAGGTGGAATGTTGGGGTTAATCAGAGCTGGAGGTGTGGGCATAGCCGTAATATGTTGCATCATGATCAGCGTTGGATTGTCACCCTGGAATGGTCGCACGCCAGTACATATCTCATAGAGAATAACACCAAGCGAGTAGATATCGCTGCGCTCATTCCCAGCCTGGCCTCGTGCCTGTTCTGGTGACATGTAATGGGGAGTTCCAAGCAATGATCCTGTACCTGTCAGTGTACTGCTAGACGCTCCTAACATTTTGACAATGCCGAAGTCCATGAGAATAGGGTAGCCCAGCTGAGATCGTGACTTGTTGCGGCGGTCGAGTATGATATTGGATGGTTTAATATCACGATGCACCATGCCACATTGGTGTGCATAGTCGATAGCACTGCCGATACAGGTAAAGAGATAGACGATATCGCTAGCTGGGGGAAACTGTCCCAGCCGTGACGTATCACGGATATACTCAGCTAGCGTTGGCCCCTCAATATAATTCATTACCATGTATGCAGTGTCAGAGCCTGTGGAGACCTGGAAGTCGTGAATCTGGATGATGTGGGGATGGCGCAAGGAAGCAATAGCTTGCGCTTCGCGGATGAAACGAGCCATAAAATCAGAGTCTGTACGGAGATCGGCGTGCAGAAACTTGATAGCCACGTATCTCTGTAGTTGCGTGTCCAAAGCCTTCCAGACCTCGGCCATCCCGCCGCGTCCTAGGCGTTGCTGCAATTCGTATTTTCCCAGGCGTTGTGGCCCACTGCTCATCCAGAACTCCTAGCTCACCTTATAGGGTTGAATTTCAAAAGTAGCTAACTGCTGAATTCGGTAGTGGAGTTGTATGGCTCCTGCCTCTAAGGCATTGGTTGCCGGATCAAGTCGTCCTGCAAAGGCATAGGTGGCCTGAGTTTCCAGGCTATCGAGCAGAGACAAGGTCGAAGTTTGCTGTAACTGGCTATTGTCCATCACTACCAACTGTTTGGCGTACAGGTGTATCTGCTCTAACCACTTCAGTAAACCTGGTATTACTTTATCTGTCTGGAGGGCTTGCTGCCTCATAGTGGCAGAGACGCCTGGACCACGGCTAATATAGTGGAGGTGATTGTCTATACGTGACATGTAGCTATCGGTTGAGCTGTTTGTGGCAAGCTTAATCACGCCAAGCTGAGCTAGCAGCGGGTCAACCAGCAGAGGTGTGCCTGCTGGTACATCTTGGTTGACAAGTGATGAACCATCAAGATAGTCCAGAATACGCACCACCTGACGATGAATAAACTCAGAATTGCTTCCCCAGGATTCTCTTGAACTGGTGGCCCACTCTAATATCTTCTGAACATGCTGCAAGAGTTGAAAATCCTGGCCCCCATGAACCCCCTGGAGTTGGAGTTTTGAACCTTCAGAAAGAAGGTGACGGAGGTAATCAAGGACGCTGAGACATTTACCCAGTTTGTCTGGTGTTTCGGGAAATGCGGCGGAGAAACGACCGGCCTTGAGTGAAGGTGTCTGTGGAGTGCTGGTTGCGTTCTCTTCCGTAATGAGGATGCCACTGTAACGTCCGAGCAGATTAGTATGCTGGGAGTCGCTGTAGGTGAAATTTACACTCCCTTGATCCACACTTAATGGGCCAAGGGCGAGGTATTGTGGTGGAACGGTCACCTTTTTGCATACTGTTCCGGTTGGGCTTGCACCGTTTGGAAAAGCCGTTTTGTCGCTGACCAGCCATACATAGTAGTGGCTGTGGCCTACAAGAGCGGGAATGTTGTGCAAGGTTACCTGCAATTTATCTTCAATGCCCTGATTGCTGGTCACACTCCATTGATCGCTGCTTACAAAGAATGCAGTGCCTCCTGGTGGAGCAGGTGGAACAGGTGGAGCCCAAAGGCTATGGAGCAAAAACGCTCCTATACCACCACCAAGCAATATAAGCAGTCCAAGTACAGGCAGTACGATGAAGAGCATGCGTGGTCGCTTGCGTGCTGGCGGTGCAAGGACGGGTGGTAGGGGTGTGGTAGGTAGCTGGACGGGTGAAGGTGATGACACTCCTGAAGGGGTGTATGCGAGTATGGGAGTGCTGGTTGCTGACAGAATTGGAGTCACGGAAGGAGATGCGCCAGCTGGAAGACTGGCTAAGAGAGATCCGTAATGAGTTGGCTGATCGAGAACATCTTTTGGATATGTTGGAGCCTTCAGTTTATCAGGCATGGGTACCATGAACGCCTCAGCAAGGGCGGCAGCGAGAGAAGAGGCAGTGGGGAAGCGTATTGCCGGGTCTTTGGCAAGACTGCGCAAGATCACCAGTGAAAGTGCAGGAGGAATATTAGGGTTGATTGAGCTCGGTGCCGGTGGTGCCTCGTTGAGGTGTTGCATCATGATAGTGGACGGATTATTACTCTTAAAGGGGAGGGCACCGGTACATATCTCGTAGAGAATGACACCTAGTGAGTAGACGTCACTCCGCTCATTCCCTGGTGCGCCCTGTACCTGCTCTGGCGAGATATACAGGGGAGTACTGAGCCATGAGCCACTCATAGAACCAGTAGAAGCACTCATGAGCTTGGCAATACCAAAGTCGGTAATGATCGGCTCGCCCAGGCGTTTATCCAGCAGGATGTTGGCTGGTTTGAGATCACGATGTATCATGCCTTGTTGATGTGCGTAGTCAATGGCACTGCTAAGTGATGCAAAGAGATGGACGATATCAGTAGCCGATGGAAAATGTCCTTGCCGGGAGGTGCTACGAATGTACTGATCCAGCGTTTGCCCTTCGATATAGTCCATGACCATGTAGGCAACGGTACCCTCAACCTCAGGAGGACGGGCGGTCTGGAAATCATGTACCTGGACAATATTGGGGTGATAGAGTGAAGCAACCACCCGTGCTTCACGTTCAAAGCGTGCAACAAAATCGGGGTCTGCTTGCAGATCAGCATGGAGGATTTTGATAGCAACATGTCGCTGCAATTGTGTATCCAGAGCCTTCCACACCTCGGCCATGCCGCCGTGTCCTAGGCGTTCCAACAATTCATATTTTCCCAGACGTTTTAGCTCTATGCTCATGATAATCCCTCATTTCGTTCCTTTCAGGCGTCTGAGCGAAGCTAGACGCGATCGGTCAGTCGGTCTGAAAGGTAGTACTGCGAGCTCAGTTTCTATTTTCCCTTGTATAGGGAGATATTGAACGTTGCCAGACGCTCCATATTGTCGGTAACCTGGACAACACCTGCCACTTCCTTATTAGTGCGAGGGTCTAGCTGGCCAACATAGGCATATAATGCCTGTGCCGCCATATCATCTAAGAGGGATAGTGCTTGCGCTGATAGCAATTGAGCATCACCTTGTTGGGCAAACTGCTCTAGCTGGATGGCGTCTTGCCTTACCTTTTGTAACCAACTGGTGATGATATTGAGATCCTTGCTAATCGCTTCCGCACGATGAATCTGATCTGAAGTTACGCCTGGTGTGTTGACCAAGCTTTTTAAATGACGGCCAATGTGATCCAGATAGCCGGCTGGAGTCTGGTTGGTGGCATCAAAAGTGAACATTGCAATCTGGGACTGGGCTGGGTCTGCTTTCAAAGGAGTGTCGGGTGGGAGATCTCCCAGTTTTTTTGCATAGGCGGTGCTATCGAGAATCTCGAGGATACGGATCAATTGGTCACGCATCAGGCCGAGACTTTGAGGTTTCTGGTCATCTCTGGCACTTTCAGACCATACCATCACATCCTCAGTATCGCGTGCAAACCACGTGGTTAATCCGCCATGCAAACCACGAGCTTCAAGGTTGGGTTCTTTAACAAGGAGGTGACGCAAGTGATCGAGCAAGCTGAATTTGCTATTAGCAGGAGGCGTGTTGGGTAGTGCTGCCACGTAACGCCATGCGCTTGTGTCCAATGAAGGATTTACAGGTGTCACGCTAGCATCTTCCTGTGTGACTAACAGGCGGCTGGCGATTGACAACAGGTTATTGTGATCTGGGTCAGTATATGAGAGGTGCGCCTGACCATGGATTACTGTCAAGGTACCTAGCAGGATGGAAGGCCCGGCTGCATCAGACTGACTGCTATCAGTTAACAACCAGGCATAGTAAGCCTGACCGGGGGCAGGTGGAGTAATCTGCTGGAAGGTAATCTGTAAGCCATCGTTGATGCCCTGGCTTGTGGTGCGATTCAACTGTCCGCTGCTAAAGAAGAAGGCATTTCCTACGACCTTTGGTCTGGGGGGTGGAGGGCTGTTGGGAGGCCACAGGTAGAAAACACCGGCTACGGTGGCACCGATGATAAGCAAGACCAGGGCTAGCAAGGCGACCAGGGGACCTCTACGTTTGCGCTTGAGGGTTGCTGGTGGTGTAGGTGCTGCTGTTGGTAGTGCCACGACAGGTATACCATTGGTAGGTCCTGCTGGCGCATGGAGTTCTATTCCAGCCGAAGATGTGCCTGAGGATGGAAGAGGCATAGCAGCAGGTAGAGCTGTCGAAGGCGTGGCAGGTGTAGAGAGAGCAACAGCTGAAGAGCGAGCAGGTGAGCTTGATATGCTCGACGACCATGGAGGTGGGACAGGGGTCATTGCCGCAGGTAACTTTGCGTCTGGAGATGTGATATAGGTTGGCATATACATGGCATCCTCGGATGCACGAACTGATGACAATCCTTCTGGAGGTGGAACGTTGAGTGCTTCGGCAAGCGCACCTACCATGGCGGAGGCCGTAGGGAAACGCTCGGATGGCTCTCTAGCCAGACTACGTAGCAATACCATCGTAAGTGGAGGTGGAATATTGGGATTGAGTAGAGCTGGTGGTGTCGGAGTCACTCCAACATGTAAGCTAAGCATGCTCGAAGGACTGTTTCTCTGGAAGGGTAGTCCCCCAGTACACAGCTCGTAGAGAATGACACCTAGTGAGTAGAGATCGCTGAGTTCATTACCCGGATATCCGTGTATTTGCTCCGGTGCTAGGTAAGCTGGGTCGCCCTGGAACATGCCTCGCTTGGGACTAGATGAGAGACCAAGGATAGTGGCAATGCCGAAGTCCGTGAGCAGAGGTTCGCCGACGGTATTGAAAGATGTGCGGTGTATATCCAGTAGGATATTGGTCGGGTTGATATTGTGGTGAATGACTCCCTGACGGTGGACATAGTCAATGGCAGAGCCAATAGAGGCAAAGAGTTGTACCAGCGTCTCCTTGGATGGAAATTTTTTGGTGGCAGCGATGGCCCGGATATAATTGGTAAATTGAACTCCTTCGACATAATCCAGTACGAAGTATGCCATCGCGCTCTCTGACTCTGGAGGTTGCGCCACCTGGAAATCACGCACCTGTACAATATTGGGATGATGCAAGGATGAGGCTGATTGGGCCTCGTGTTGGAAACGCACCAGAAAATCTGGGTCGTTTGCCAGATTAGGGCGAAACAACTTGATAGTGACAACCTGCTGCGATTGTCCGTCAACAGCCTTCCATACCTCTGCTATTCCTCCCCGTCCTACCAGTTCCCGCAATTCATACCGTCCCAGGCGTTGTGGATTGGTGTTCATGATAGCCACCCTTCCTTCAGAGCTTCTCTGAATGCTATCGTTGCTTAACTTTGCCCATGCCTACATAAAGAAAAGAGGAAAATGCCTGATGCTATTATCTTCGATAGTGCTGGGTTTGTCAATAGAACCAAGCATGACACTAAAATGATAGTTAATTTTTTAGAAAAAACAAAAACTTGAATGGATAAATAGTATTTTGTTGTGTCAAAGCACAACAATAGATAGTAAAATAGGTATTTACCCAACTACCTGTAAAACGTTACGTGAGTGAGATTTTTTTGGATGAATTTTTAGGCATCGACTTATGATACTTTTTTCACATCCAGGGTTGCCATATATTGAGCCTCGGTGAAGGCCTGATAGGCACCAGCTGAGCCTGGGATGGGCTGAGGGCTTTGATTGGGTGGGATCGTTCGACCAGTATAGGCATCCTGGGCAAACTGCTGCAATTGTAGAGCAGAACTGAGCATGGCGGATGTGCTCAGATCGGGAGCTTGAAGCAGTTGCAGATCGTAGGTCCGCATCTGTTGTATCCAGTCTTGCAAGTCGGTCAGAGCCGTGCTTACGTTCTGAGCATGTTGGCGTAGAGTGCTATTCTCACCTGCGGTCTGTTGGATTTTAGCTATCTCTGTTTGCAAGGTGGCCAGGTAGCCGGGCTGGCTAGGAGATGAGAGGAGACCAACCGGGACGGATGCCAGTGACGGCAGATTGGTTGGCAGATCGCCGCTGCTCAGAGCATACGACGACCCATCGATCATTTCGATGATCCGGATAGCCTGCCGACGAGCCAGAGCGTAATCATGCGTGCCTTGCAGACTATCCACGATGCTGCCTGCTTTATCGTTCATACCCTTAATCGTTTCCAAGAGGCCGGTGATCAGGCTGCTGTGGGAAGGGAAGTTGGGCTGCATATAGAGTACATGTTGAATATATGGCAGTGAAGCCATAGCGAAGCTGGCCTGATATACTTTGGCATGGCTTGGGGGGGTCGCAGGAATGATGGTACTTGCTTTTTCGAGTGTAACGAAAACCGTTTGTACAATTGAAAGCAGGTTGGTATGCTGCGCATCGCCTGGATAGAGAAGGCCGAAGGTACCCTGATTCAAAGTAAGCGGGCCGAGAGGAAATGTTTGCCCGGCAGCATTCTGGTACCAGGCGTAGTATCTTTGGCCTTGAGGAGGTGGAGGAACAGCATGTAGCTCAAGACGTAAGAGGTCGTCGTGTCCAAGTGCGTCATCCTGGAAAAAGACATGGCCGACGACCGCAGAGGATGTGCTGGTCGATTGGGATGCAAGGTGCAGGAATGTACTGGTTGCCAGTGCAACAACAATGATCAGCAGCAAGAACAAGAATGCAATGGTCATAGGTAGCGGTGATGAGAAATGATTGCGCCGAGACTTGGAAGCCTGCTTTGAGCCTGCTGGAGGCGGTGTAACTATCTGTATTGATGATGGCGTAGATATTTTACCGGATAGCTGTGAGGCTGGGGTAGGCAAATGCTGTGGAGCGGTGATAGGTTGGCTACTAATCAGCGGACTATTATCCTGGCTGGCGACGGTAGGGTATTGGCCAGAAGTATCAGAGTACGGCTGTGCAACGCCGAGGATGGATGCTATAGGCAAGGGAGGTTGTGGCCCTGTTGAGAAGAGCGGTAAAGGGCCACTAGTAGGATAAGAGAGTGGTTCAGTGCTTTCGGCCTGTGTTTTATTCAAGGTCAGGAGGGGTGTCTGCTTAATGGAACAGGCTTCGGCGAGAGCGTCGGCCAGGAGGGAGGCAGTAGCAAAACGGGTAGAGGGGTCTTTTGCTATAGCTCGCAAAATGACCTCGGAAAGTGCGGCTGGAATATGCGGGTTAATGAGCATGGGTGGAGTAGGTAGCGTATGAATATGATGCATCATGATGGCGACGAAACTTTGGCCATGAAAGGGCAGCACGCCAGTACAGATTTCATAGAGGATCATGCCCAGGCCATAGATGTCGCTGGATGGCCTCGCTGGCTGTCCTTTCACCTGTTCAGGTGCCAGATAAAATGGGGACAAGCTACTCTTATTACTGGGCAGACTGGCAATGCCAAAATCGATGAGCATGGGTTCGCCAGACGAGAGTTGTTGTGTATTGGCGGTGTTGAGCAGGATATTGGTGGGTTTGATGTTGCCATGCACAATGCCTTGAGTATGAGCATAATCGATGGCAGAGGCGAGTTGAGTGAAGAGAGAGATGATATCGGTAACGGGGGGAAATTTGTTGGCACGCGAGGTCCGTTGAATGTATTCGGCCAGAGTAGTATGGCCTTCAATGTAGTCCATGACGATATAGGGCGTGGTAGTATCGATGCCATTAGAAGCTGAAGGCCGGGAGATATTGACCTCATAGACCTGGACAATGTTAGGATGATGAAGAGCTATAATCGTCTGCCAATTGTGCATAAAGGAAGTCATAAAATGAGGGTCGGACTGGAGTAGGTCAGGATGGAGCAATTTGATAGCAACGATGCAGTGTGCTTGCCAGTCATAGCTTTGCCAGACCTCACCTGTGCCACCACCTCCCAGGTGTGTTTGTAATTCGTATTTTCCGAGTCGTTGTGGGGTTGTACTCATGGCTTATCCATCATTCTTTAGCTGTGCGATAGAGATGAACATACTCAAACAATAACCCATCTATACCATACCTGATTTTAGACAGATGTTCAAGTTTTTTGTGACTTTTTTCCTATGGAAAAACGGAATGTTATGATATGATACAAGTTGCATGGTCTAGATGAGGGAAAAATGCGTTTCAGTTTGCAAGATGTTCAAAAACAAGTGAGACGGCGTGGCGATGAGCTCTATGTGAGCGTGCATTTTCTACGCCCTGGTGAAGTACATGCTGAGATAGGACGCTTGATTGCGTATCATGAGCAAATGTTAGGACAGCCACGCCGTTTGTTTGTGATGGATGAAGCGCGTGCAGCTGTAGCGGATTATCGACTGGCGCATTGCCTGATCTGTGTACTGAGTGCCTGGTATAGTTGGAGACAATGTCCGTGGTTGGAGGGGATGGGACAGGAGGCTCGTAAGTGCTTGGCAGAAACTGGCATAACTTCGCCTGTGCAGCTGCGGCTTGCTCTTTTCAGCTACGTCAACGAATGCTACGCCGGTTTCCTGGATGCGGTTGCTCGTTCCCACGCTCTGCAAACCTTTGCCGCAGCGTACCAGTTGAGTGTTGGCGAGCTGGAATATTTGCTGGCGTTAGATAGTGACGAAGAAGGCATACTGGTACGTGCTACGTCGCAAGCCCCAACGGTGCAGGAGGTAGCGACGCTCTATAATCAGTGGGCCTTTGAGGCGGCCCTTTTTAGCGCATCAAAGGTCACCTTTGTGATTGATAGCCGGGCCTTTGAGCAAGCTAGCAATACTACGATGACAGGAACGGGTGTGGGAGCGGTGATTAAACGCCTCTGCTACCTGGCGCGTCGGCTGGGAGTCTATTATGATCTGACCAGTACGTCTGATGAGATGGAGGGAGGAGTGTCTTCGTCTAGCTACCTGCATTTGACATTGTATGGGCCGCAGGAGATGACGGGTGCGCCACAGCAGTATGGTTTGCGGCTGGCGCGTTTATGCCGTTTGTTGCTCGGTTATGGAATGAAGCCTCAAGCGCCGGAGAGAGAAGCGCAGGGACAGGGCAAGCAAAAGGGAAGTGCGATACAGTCGAGAGGGCGCAATGAATTGCGCCCCTACATGGTGCCTTCGGCTATTGTAGAGGCGGAGGCGACTGTGCATTTTTTACAGCGGGCCTATTGCTTTGCGATTGATGGGGCTATGCTCGCGCTGCTGCCTTCTGCTGAAGCTCCTCTCGCCCAGATGCAGGATGATAATCAAGCACAATCTACCAGGGCTGGTCTTGAAGATGTAGCCGTTACTGCTCCTTCAGTGGTCTTTGATAGCAGTATAGAGCAGTCTTTTGCGGAAGCCTTTGCTGCACTGGAACAGAGTCAGGCTGTGGATGGCTGGCGGTTGTTACGCGAACCGGAGCCGCTCTTACTTGAGACAAGCATCTTCATTCCTGATTTCCTGCTCACGCGAGGTCAGCAGCGTATCTATGTAGAGATTCTGGGCTTCTGGACGCCATCGTATCGAGAGCGCAAGCTGCACAAGTTGCAACAATTGCAGGGACGGAGAGATATCGTGCTGGCTATTCCTCGTGAAGCTCGCGAAGCCTTTGCCAGTATTGCCTCAGCCTTTCCTATCGTCGAGTACGATGGACAGCTCTCGGCGACAGAGCTATTGCAGACCTTACGCAACAATTATGATGATTTTGAGGAGCGATTAGCGGCGATTGACAGGGCAAAGGTGCGGCAGGCGATTGAGCAGAAGGAATTAGTGCCTGAACGTAACAGCTATGAGTTGTTACATTGTTACCGACGTTCGGAACTGGTGCAGGCGGCGATACTCGTGACTGGAGATGGTATCGTGTTTCGGGCAGGCGTGGGACTTTACCTGGAAGATTGGATGGACCAATTGAAAAGCTCGTTCGTAGAGTGGATAGAGCAAGTTGGTCCTACATCACTGATAGAGGTTTTACGCGAATGCCGGGTGCGTTGGCCCTTGTTGCAAGAGTGTGAAGATGCAACTGTGGAAGCGATCCTGAGCCTGTGGTCAGAGGTACGCATACAACGTATCTCCATCTTCGAGGCTGTTGTAGAGCATGTTAACCATGAGGTGGATGCTGGGGGTGCGAATGCAGAAGGACAAGGTGTTGAGTCCTCTATCGAGCATGTACCGCCCAGTATGCGAGTGAAGAAGCCTGCGCGTGAGAGAAATACGACTGCAAAGAAACGGGTGGTCAGAGAAGTGGCTCAGGGAGATTTGTGGAGTTAGGATGAGTATATGCATATCTAAATAATAATGAAATGGGTAGATAGAAATATGGATACAAAAGAACTGATTGGTGTCACGCTGGGAACTTGTACCTTAGAGCGAGTAGTAGGACGTGGAGGGATGGGAGCTGTATTCATGGCACAGCAGGCGCGACCGGTGCGTACTGTTGCAGTGAAGGTGCTTATACCTCCTGCTGGCTCTGAGGAGGATCAAGAAGGGGTTTTTCTGGCGCGTTTCCAGCGCGAAGCTGATACAGTGGCAAAGCTCGAACACAAGAATATTCTGCCTATCTATGAATATGATGAGGCGATAGTCGATCAAGAACACCTGGCTTACCTGGTCATGCCCTTCATTCGTGGCGGGACACTGCGTGAACGTATCGACGATATGAAGCGTAGTGGCTCATACTTTGACCTCAATCTGATTACCAGCTATATCAGCCAGATAGCCGATGCTCTCAGCTATGCCCATGGTCTGGGTGTCGTTCATCGTGATGTGAAACCTGCCAATCTGCTCTTTCACCAGGATGGACGGCTTCTCCTGAGCGATTTTGGCATTGTGCGCCTGAAAGCTCAACCTTCGATCACCAGTGTGGGGAGTTTTCTGGGTACGGCGGAATATGCCTCACCGGAGCAGATCAGCACTAGTGAGATAGATTTTCGCTCGGATATTTATTCACTGGGTATTATTCTCTATGAACTACTGACGAATACCGTTCCTTATAATGCACCCAGCCCCTTTGTCATCATGTCGGATAAATTGAGCAAGCCGGTACCATCTGTGCGCAATATTCGCCCTGAATTGTCTGACGGTATCGACAAGGTTGTCATGAAGGCTCTGGCACGAAATCCCGCCGCTCGCTATCAAACGGCAACCATGCTGGCAGCTGATTTACGGGCTGCTGTTGCTTCCTCGCCAGGAGCTGTCTTGCGCATTAGTGGTGATGCTCTCAATGATGATTTAACGATAGCAGAGCGACCGTGGGGAGCTATGGCCCCTTTAGAGGCGGGCGTGGCGGCTCCTACTCCTCGCGTTCCTATCGCGCCCACTGTTGAAATTCCTCCGACGCAACCGGCACATCCTGCTCCAACAGGTGGAGGTGTTGGCAGAACTACACCATGGCAGCAGCCTCCTCGACAATCGTCTCCACAGACTTCAGTGCAGGCCAAGGTACAGGTACCGGAACAGAATGAAACTGAGGCTGCCGATCTCGAAGAGCCACCTTCACCGCGTCGTACTCGTAATATGGCACAGATACGAGGTCTGTCCGCGCCAACCTATACTGAGGGGCGTAGGCTATTCTTCTACGGTATGATCCTGCTTACGTTGCTCTTACAAATGCCGGTCATACTGTTCCTGTTTGCGAAAAATGCCGGTACAGTTCCACCTATGCTGGGTGTACTGGTAGGCGGTGGTGTCGATCTGTTGGCTCTGGCTGCGATCTCCTTTGCGGGCGTGAACCGCTTACGCCACATACGTAAGTTTGTTATTGGTGCGCTGCTCAACGCCCTGCTTGTGCCCCTGATCTGTGGCTTTGTGCTAAAACTTGGTACGACAACTGTGGGTGTCTACCCTATCATTGCCTATATTTTGCTCCTGCTGAGTAATATATACGCACTGCGACAGTTGGGACTGGTTGATGCTGCAAAAGAACAGGTTGAAGTTGCGCCTGCTCACTGGCGTCCAGCTGCGCTGGGAGCATTGACCGGGCTACTCCCTCTGACAATTATTCTCATTTTTGCGCTAGAAGCACCCTTTACTCATCTACATAACGTAGCTCCATTGCTTAACCTGTTCGGCACGCTCTTTGTAGTCTTCATTGGGACGCCTACCCCTGGCTCGGTGATGGCTGTGCGGCTCATAGAAGATATGCGTTTCCCCTCTCTGTTACGCACAAGTGCGCTGGCAGGAGTGCTGATGTTTCTGGGGGCGTCTGTGTTGGTGATAGGCTGGGGTACGCTCTTTCCGAATCAGATACAGTTTCTCTACAACTTACGTCAGACCTGGATGGCAATGCTGATTATTGTGGGCGTTTTGTGTGTGCTGGGTGCCTTGAGAGGGATGCTGGATGCGTGGATTTATGGGCAGATTCGGATGAGGAGTAGGGGGAAAAGTAAACCGTAAGTAACCCTTCAGTAGAAAGCAAGGTTAAAGGGTCAGGCACTCGCGAGTGCCTGACCCTTTAACCTTGCTTTCTACCTTTTTCACGTATTGCTACGATGCACTTTGCCGATGGACATAAGTTCACATAAACTCGTCATCAGGGCTTTTTCTCCGAAAATGTTCACCAAGCGAGAAGAGAGAATCCGGAACTAGCCCAAAGGAGATCCAGAGGGAGAAAAAAGGATCATATGAAAAGAACGTTTGCTTTTAAGCCCTGACCTCTAAATACGAGAAATGTATTCAACAGCTAAGGTGTGGTATACTTGAGATGTACGGCAGACATCTGGATGCGAGTGAAACCTGGGTACATCGCTGTTTTATCCTGCTGAGAAAGTGAATATTTTTAATGGTCAATCGTGTAGGACAACAGCTTGGCAACTACCGTCTCGTTGGGTCTCTCGGTCGAGGTGGTCAGGCTGAAGTGTATCTAGGTGAGCATCGATATCTCCAAAGCTATGCGGCCCTCAAAGTGCTGCTCACCTCGTTGGACGACCAGCACGTCAAGCAGTTTCTCGCTGAGGCCCAAACTCTGGTGCGTCTGGCACATCCGTCTATTGTGCGGGTGCTTGACTTTACGGTCGAGCAGGGGACACCGGTTCTTATCATGGACTATGCTCCGGCGGGTACGATGCGACAACGCTACCCGGATGGTATCTGCCTGCCTCTTGCTACTGTCGTCTCCTCGGTCAGCCAGATTGCAGCCGCTCTGCAATACGCCCATAGCCACAACGTGATCCATCGCGATGTCAAACCGGAGAATCTGCTCCTTGGCCCACAAGGGCAAATCCTGCTCAGTGATTTTGGCCTCGCCGTGCTTGCTCCCTCACCAGAATCCATGGGTAATCAAGCACTGATGGGCACACTCCCCTACATGGCTCCAGAGCAACTCCACGGATATCCCAGCTTTGCCAGTGACCAGTATACCCTCGGCGTCATTACCTACGAATGGCTCTGTGGGAAGCGTCCCTTTACCGGTCCTCAGTGGCCGTTGATCTATCAGCACCTGTATACCACACCTCCTCCTCTGCGAGAGCATAACCCTGCGGTCCCTGCGAACGTGGAATCGGTGGTGCTGCGTGCACTCTCCAAGGATCCGCGAGAGCGGTACGTGAGTATACAAGGTTTTGCTTATGCGCTCGCCCGTGCTAGCCAAGAGATGCTACACGCCCGTCCAGAGGACTTACAGAAGACACTGCTATGGCCTTCCCTTCAACCCCCGTTGGCTGAACCGCAAGGCGAGGTCCTCATATCGGCTAGTCCGCAGAACGGCCATACCTTAACTCCTCCGCCTCTTGTGCCGCGCGAAACTGCACAGGACCCAGGGATATCACTCCAGGTTCGTGTCCCTTCCTCGCAGCATCAAGTGGAGATGGAGCAGGTGGTGTCTTCCAGCAAGGATGCCAATCGTCAGCGTTTGCTCGCGAAGGTTCGTGCCTTCTGGATTACGGGTGTGTTAGAGCACTCTCTGCACGGAGCAGCCCTCATCGCGCTGGGACTGCACGAACAGGCCGAGGCCATCGCAAATCCCTGGCATCTGGTGCTCACGTCATATAATGAGCAAACCCACGAACTCCCACCGAGGACTCCTATTACACAGGTCTACGCTGATGCGCTTGGTGAACTGCTCATCCTTGGCGAACCTGGCTCCGGCAAAACAACGCTCCTGTTGGAATTGGCTCGCACTCTGTTGGATTGTGCTAGTCAGGACGATAGCCATACCATGCCAGTTGTTTTCAACCTCTCCTCGTGGGCGAGCAAGCAGCAACCGCTCAGCGAATGGCTCATTGAGGAACTCAATACGAAGTATCAGGTCCCACGCAAGCTTGCTACAACATGGGTGGAGAGCGAGCAAATCCTGCCGCTCCTCGACGGATTAGACGAGGTTTCCTCAACCTATCGTATGGCTTGTGTGGAGGCTATCAACGTCTATCGCTTGCAACATGGTCTCATCCCCATGGTCGTCTGCAGTCGAAGTGCAGAGTATTGGGCTCAGACGATGCATCTGTTATTGCGCAAAGCGGTCGTCGTGCAGCCACTCACGCAGCAACAGATCGATGCGTATCTAGCAAGCGCAGGGGGACAACTGGATTCGGTACGTATAGCATTACGTACTTATCCAGCACTGCGAGAACTCGCGACCACGCCGTTAATGCTCAGTGTACTCACGCTCACCTATCATGGGACGTCTGCCGAAGATCTTCTAGTTGCGAGCTCTCCTCAAGCACAGCGGCGACTTGTGTTTGAGCGCTACGTCGAGTGCGCGCTTGTACGTCGGGCGACGACGAGCCGCTATACACCCCAGCAGACCATCCATTGGCTAGCTTGGCTAGCACGGCAGATGAAACAGCAGAGTCAGACGGTTCTCTACATCGAGCAGTTACAGCCGAACTGGCTCTCTGGCAACCGGATGCATCGGCTCTATGATTGGTTGGCTATCCGGTTGCCAGACATACTCATAGGCATACTCATCGGTCTCGCCTTTTACACACTCTTTTTTGGCGTCCCCGATCCTGCTCCTGCCCTTGATAGTGTCCTTCTGGGTGGATTACTTGGAGGCATCTTGAGTGGGGGAAGTGTAACCCAGCGCTCTACGGCGAGCCTTGGAAAGGCCAGTAGTGCTCCATGGTCTCGTCTTCTGCCAGGATTGGGAGCCAGTCTTCTCTACGGCCTTATTATCGCGCTAAAATTCGGACTACCGCACGGGCCGGATTACGAGCAGCTCCACGATCCGCTCTACATCCTGAGACACGGGCCACCTCACATTCCGATCTACGGGTTGAACGTTGGACTGGGCTACGGGCTGGTCTTCGGGCTGTGCAGCATCCTGTTCCAGGTTCTCCTTGTGAAGAGGAAAACGGCGCAGTCACCATCCTGGACAGCACCCACGACCTGGGCAACGAGATGGCAACGTCTCATCAGGAGTGTAGCGATCCGCAACGGGCTGCTGGTTGGGTTACTGTTTGGGCTGAGCTACGGAGTGACCCGTGCGCTGAGCTATGGGCTGAGTTCAGGGTTGACTCGTGGACTGACCCATGGACTGGCCTATGGGCTAATGGGTGGAGTTCTCAGCCTGCTGCTGATCGGCAGAAGTGTGACTGTCCAGCCGACTGACCGGCTCAGCTGGTCGTGGAGGAGTTTGATCTCGAAAGAGCATATGAGCGCGACCTTGCAGGCCACAGTTCTTATTGGGTTGCTGATCGGACTGAACAACATAATAGGTGGCCAATTGATCTTCGGACCGATCTTTGGGCTAAGTTACGGCCTGACTCTCGGGCTGAGCTACGGGCTTCTGCTCGGACTCTTTCAGGGGGTGTCAAGTGAAACCATCGAGGATCAGCATCGTGTAGTGCCCAATCAAGGCATTCACCGTTCTGCCTTCAATGCCCTGATGCTCGGAATCATCAGTGCCGTAATCCTGGGGTTGAGCGGTGCCCTAAGCTACGATCTGACCTTCGGGCTGAGTGCCCCGTTCATGAAAGGTCTGAGTGATAAGCTGGGCGACGCGCTGAACTTTGGGCTGCTGGTTGGGTGGAGCTTTGGTCTGATCACAGGATTGCTGGCAGGACTCCTCAATGGAGGGGTGGCCTGTATTCGGCACTGGGTTCTGCGCTTCCTCTTGTGGCGTGCAGGATCGATGCCTTGGGACTATCCACGCTTCTTAGATTTCGCTGCCGAACGGATTCTGCTGCGCAAAGTTGGGGGTGGCTACATGTTCATCCATCGACTCCTGCTTGAACATTTCGCCTTACTGGAAACCGATTCAGTCGATGTGCTGGTAGCGAGTTCGGGTGAGACATCACCGATTTTACCATCTCCTGCTTCAAGAGAACCATCTGTACAGAAAGTTCTGCCTGATCCGGCTGGGTCAAGGATCCCTCAGGCTCCCAGAGTCGTTCTCTCTGAGGCTCCCCCTCAGGCTCCACGACTCTTGCCTTGTGGACATGAGCAGAGGTCCAATGCACGCTTTTGCGCTATCTGTGGTGCTTCTGTTCCACCAACATCGCTCGTGTGATCCAGGAAATAGTGCGGGTCTACCTATGAGTGTATTCTGATCGCCAGGGGACTTCAGATTGGCTACTACATACCGAGAAGGGAACAAGGGTCATAGTATCGCCCTATAGGCTCCATCTCTCAACAAGGCATAGAGCTTTAAAGGCTCTTATTTGCTTGCCTGCTCCAAGGCATTGGCAAACGCCTGAACACTCACGAAACGCTTATTGTTCCCTGTACCAGCTTGCGCGTGATTTCCACCACGCGTTTCTTTTCCGTCCGTTTGATCACCACACCGATACACAACTGTGGCCACACCCGCAAATAGGCTCGCCCTCGTCCGGCGATCTGTTCTGTTATTGTGTTCATAGTCGCAGATTACAGATCGATGCTCTCCTTTTTTCCACTCCCCCGGACTTCCTTCCACCAGTTAATGGGGTCCTACCATTGACAGTTATACCTGACTACTCTACAATTAATGGCGATTTCCATGGGAAGGAGTAGCATTCCAGTATATTTGGCTCCATTATGATATTTCTTGGTGCATCGTTGCACTCTACAAGCTACTGATAGAGGAAAGTACACATGGCAGACAACAAGATAGAAGTGTTTATCTGTTATGCTCATAAAGACGAAGGTCTCATGAGGGACATTGAGCGTCAACTAAATGTTTTAGCGCAGCAAGGGCTGATTACTCTCTGGCATGATCGTATGATTGCGGGAGGAAAGGACTGGAAGCAAGAGGTGAATAAGCATCTCAATGCTGCTCAGATTATTCTCTTGCTGGTAAGTGCAGATTTCATGTTTTCAGAGTATAGCAATATTGAAGTGAAGCGGGCGATGGAGCGGCATAAAGCAGGAGAGGCCCAGGTTATTCCTGTCATTCTCAGGTATGTAGGCTGGAGAGGTTCATCTTTTGGTGAATTGACTCCTTTTCCTAAAGATGGCAAGCCGGTCACAAGTTTTGCAAGTCGTGACCAGGCCCTATTTGAGGTTGTGGAAGGTGTTGAAAAAGCCGTCAAGGAACTGAGAAAGCCAGTGGTACCAATTGCGGCACAAAGCGGTTCGGATGCAACACAAAGTAGTTCAACTAAGGAGCAGCAGCCCATGACGCAGAATGCGAAGGACAAAGAATTTGATGTTTTTCTTTGCCATAACAATAAAGATAAGGCAGAAGTGAAGAAGATAGGGGAAGAATTGAAGAGAAGGGGAATTAAGCCCTGGTTGGATGAGTGGGAACTACAGCCGGGGCTACCATGGCAGCGTGCGTTGGAAGCGCAAATAGAGCAAATTAGGTCGGCTGCCGTGTTTGTAGGCAAGGATGGCGTAGGCCCTTGGCAAAACATGGAATTGGATGGATTTTTAAGTGAGTTTAATCGGCGTGGTTGTCCAGTTATCCCTGTCATGTTGGCATCTGCGCCAGATAAACCTCAACTGCCGCTTTTTCTACGCAACATGACCTGGGTTGATTTTCGCAAGCAGGAACCTGACCCAATGAAGCAGTTGATCTGGGGCATTACGAGTAAGAAAACCGATACTGACGAAAGTAAAGATGCAACTCATCCATCTTCCGTTAGCCAGCCGCCTGCTACCCCCAGGGCAAGTTCATTATCTTTTACGAAAAAGGCTGAACTTGTCAATGATCTGTTAGCGTGTTCCTGCATAAGTAATAGAGACTCTCGTGAAACCGTGCTTGGCCTCTTGAATGAACAATTTCCAGGTATTGCCAATGGAGTTTCTCGACGGACTGATAGTCAGGCGGATGTGATGGAGGTAGTCTCTACCTGCTTGAGGCACCCAGGAAGTCTCCAGGAACTGGTTGGTATAGTTACTTACTTTGAAGGTGAAACCTCTATTAACACACAGCAACTCAGGACTTTTATGCAGAACAACCGTCTTTAAGTTCAGGTAGAGATGTTTATCCAGGCACTTGCACATTGATGGAGCGAAGCTGAGATGGGAAACTTCGATACTGGTGTAAGCGAATCGCGGGTCCTTTCTTTTAGGGAGAAGTCTAAAATTGTCGATGCGCTTCTTGAATGCCCTCATATTCGCGATAGAGACTCACGCAAGACTGTGCTGGACTCTTTAAACGACCAAATTCCCGGCATTATCGACGCCATTCCCCCTGGTAATGACAATCGAACTCATGTTATGGGGATTGTGCGTACCTGCTTGCAGCATTCAGTAAACCGTGATGTATTGGATGTATTGGTTGATATAGTGGCCTACTTTGATGGTGAAATGGCAATTCCTGTGCGGCAACTGAGAAAGGTACTGCATGACATTTTCTTTGAACCTCAAGTCATCAGCCGGGAGTTGTTTGATGAACTGATGGAGTTTGCTGCTCATGTACATATTGCCGAAAATGATCTGTTACGCATGTACCACGCAAGTATACCTCAGAGATGGCCATCTCCCGACCTCCAAAGTGAGAGTGAAGCCGAACTGCTTACTCTCATGATGCGAGATTTAGCCCTGGCACCCCCTCAAGCAAATGGCACTCTCCCCCTCATCGAGTTTGTCAAGCTGGTAGCCAGCAAATCCAGACCTCAAGTGCCAGAGAAACTGCGTGTATGGAGAACTAGAGCGGCACAGTATGCAGGTGTCGTGGACACTGACGAAGTATCTCCTAAACCCAATGTACCCGTTGAGCAACCAAGAGGAACTTTTTCATATCTCCTTGTGAAGATTCAGCCCTATTATGCCTCGCAAGAAACATCGCAGGAACACGAATTTTATGTGCGAGCGTGGTTCTTAGAAGAATATAAAAGTGATGTAGATAAACAGAACTATGAGCCTCTGGCTACCAGTAATCAACGGTATAAACTTGGTGCGCTCGAGCAGTTGCTCAATGAATTGGTTTCGGTATGCACGCGCAAAATCATAGCGATGAGTAGAGATGATAACTTGAATGTGCTGATGGTTGAGCTTTTTTTGCCTTTTGCCTATCTGAATTATCCTGATTGCAACATCCATCAATGGATGATTGGCAAAGGGTATCGTAAAGCTCTTAGCCGTGTCTGGCCGCTGGTTGTACGTTCTCTGGAGCGGGCAGATTGTGACGAGCCGATGGTGTTATATGAATGGAAGCAAAATTGGAACATACTCAAGCAGCAAAGAACTATTGCTGAGCCACGTTTTCTTAACCGGGAACATTTTGAGAAAGAAATCTCCCTAGAAGGTGTGGCATGCCTGGCCTTTACCGCCGTACCGCCTCCCATTCGGGATATACGTCAACTCCCATCAGGACACTTATTTACGCAGATGCTGATTGATGGCACATCCATAGCTTTATGGCCGAGGTCCGATATCAACCTTGATGAAGCACAAGTACAGGATGCGTATAAAACGATACTGTCAGGATGTCATTTTTCTCAGTTGCCGGAAACCGTTTGGAAGAAACGCAAAGAGGAGCAAGAACACCTTCTCGTGAAGCACCTGACCCTCTTCTGGGATGATCCGCATAGGCTGCCACCAGACGACGAAGGGACAGGACCGGAGACAGCATAAGAAAGGAAGTAGACGATGAGTGAATGGTGGATTTATACAGGAACGGGAGAGCCGCATGGTGGCATCGAAAGACTACCTGACCCTCCTAACTGGCGTACATTTAAGGGCGAAATTCTTGATCGACCGCAACGCGCCGAAACGACAGACGATGAGGATATTTTACGCCATATCGGCTATAGAACGGCTCGTGCCGGTGTGCAGGATACTTCCCAGAATAATAGCCTGAGCAGAGAGATTGAGCTTGTCAATGCAGCCCTCTTTTTACGGCGTCCTCTCCTGGTCACCGGTAAACCTGGCTCTGGGAAATCTTCGCTTGCCTACATCGTGGCCCATGAACTTCAGCTCGGTCCCGTGTTGCGCTGGCCGATCACGACGCGTTCTACACTCGCTCAGGGTCTCTACTCATACGACGCCATTGGCAGACTGCAAGATACACCATCAAAAGGTTCTCTCACCAATGGTGCTTCAGAAGAAGAGTCAGCGCCGGATATCGGCAAGTATTTGCACCTCGGCCCATTAGGTACGGCTCTGCTTCCTACCAGATATCCACGAGTGCTGTTGATCGATGAAATAGATAAGAGCGACATCGATCTGCCAAACGACCTCCTGAATATTTTCGAGGAAGGCGAATTTAAGATCCCTGAGCTGGTGCGCATGTCCAAAAAACAGCCAGAGGTGTATGTAATGCCTGATGATGGCAAGACCGAGAATGATAGGGTACGCATTAAAAATGGCTATGTTCGCTGCCACGCTTTTCCATTTATCGTGCTGACTAGCAATGGTGAACGCACATTTCCTCCCGCCTTTTTGCGCCGTTGCCTGCGCCTGGAGATACAACCGCCGAATCGAGAGAAACTGGCAGAAATTGTGGAAGCTCACCTCAGCAAAGATGTGCTTGAGGAGAAAGCGACTCAGCAGCTGATCGATCACTTTCTCAAGCTCAGTGGCAAGGGCGATCTGGCTGCCGATCAGCTGTTGAACGCTATCTACATGATCTCTAACGGCGTTACCTCGCAAGATAGGGAAAAATTGTTTGATTCCTTGCTGCGCTATCTTTCCAGTCCTACGTCTTCTCCTTCAGTATCTTAACGAGGTGGTATGCTTGCAAAGCTCATAGCTGCTCTCCAAAGTATCGATCCCGACTTGACGGCGAAAGACATTGCTGAAGCGATCTGGCTGGCCCGCTATATGGGAACACGGCCGGATGGGGATGTACTGCCTCCAAAAACGGATGGAAGCCCCTCACTGCCAAATACGCCGCTTTCACCTCCTGAACCGGCACCCTCTGAAAAATCTCTGTCAACTCCGGCACCGCCATCCCCTGCCAGTAACCTCTACCCGGATGCGCACGAAGAGAGCGGTGAAGGGAGTCAAACGTTGGGTGCTTTACCATTTCGCAGTCCCGCCGTAGAGGCCCTGCCGGAGGCTCTGGATATTGCTCGCGCTTTGCGTCCCTTCATGCGTCGCGTGCCTTTATTAACACAGTTTGTGCTGAACGAGGAAGCTACCGCAGAGCGTACCACCGAGGAGGGCCGCTGGGTTCCCGTTCTGGACTATGCCCAGACTCGCTGGCTCGACGTCGCGCTGGTGATAGATAAAAGCGCGTCTATGAGCATCTGGTGGCAAACGATTATGGAGTTTCACCTGTTGCTGGCACATCACGGCGCATTTCGTGATGTACGCATATGGGAGTTGGATACCAACGATAAGCAGAGCGTCCATCTGTATGCGGGAACAGGTGTAGGCATACCCAACCGCCAGCCGCGCAGCGAACTTGAGCTCGTCGATGCAAGCCAGCGCCGCCTGATCCTGGTCGTGACCGATTGCATCTCACCAGCCTGGCGCAGCGGCATAGCGACACAAACTCTGGAAAGATGGGGCCATTATAATCCAGTCACATTGGTTCAGGTCTTACCTCAATTCCTCTGGTCGCGCACTGCCCTCAAAAGAGCCACACCGGTACAACTCCGTGCTATGTCTCCTGGCATTCCGAACATATATTTTGAGATGCATGAGACAAACTACTGGTATAAAGGGAAAGCACGACCCGGCGTACCGCTACCGATTGTAACGCTGGAACCACAGCCGCTTGCTAATTGGGCGCGAGTGCTCGCCAGAGCAGAAGATGCCTGGATACCCGGCTTTAAGCTTGCCACCAGCCCCAAAGAAGAGAAAGTCGCTCCCCCTCTTTCTGCCACCGAACGCGTAGAACGCTTTCACGCCAACGCCTCCCCTCTGGCCTACCGACTGGCGGGATTACTCACCACCGTACCCATCAGCCTGCCAATCATACGCCTCATCCAGCGCACGGTACTCCCTGAGTCTGATTCGGTCCATCTGGCAGAAGTCTTCTTGGGTGGCTTATTAAAAGTGGCCTCAGTCCATAGTGACACGCTGAATCCAGACTATGTACAGTACGACTTTGTGGATGGTGTGCGTGAACTGCTCGTCCCCTCGGTCTCAACCACTGACACCTCTCGAGTCCTTGCCAAGATGACCGATTTTCTAGAGGAGAATTTTGGTAAAGCCCTCGACTTCCGCGCCTTGCTGAAAAATCCTCTTGCCACAGAGGGCATATTTATCAGCGAGGAAAGCCGCCCCTTCGCCCAGGTAGCAGCTAAAATATTGCGGCCTCTGGGAGGGGATTATATATCGTTAGCGAATTGGTTGGAGAAAGCGGCTAACCAAGTTCCCACGCAAGAACAACCTCCTGGTTTCTCAATGGATGGAGAAAAAATCACCTCGTTGCCCAGTGAAGGTCGACGGGGACAAGTACGAGGAAAGGGTGTAGGTTCTGTAGGGCGAGTTGCTGATGATGGAGTGCTTGATGATTCTGCTGAGATGATAGCCCAGGATATGGTTGACAGTGGGAGCTTGAAATCTGGTAGAGTCGAGGAAGTGGTAGGGGAGGATAGCTTGGAAAGCAATGAAGCTATTACTGAGAGTGTGAGTAAGGTCATAGCAAATGCTGCAGAGGTGGATGAAGGAATCTTGGTAGATAGAAACGATAGGAGTAAGATGGTACATGATGTAGTGAAGGAGCCAGAAGATGAAGAAGTAATGAGTGAGAAGCCAGAATTTAGTGAAACTTGGTCACAAACTCTTGGGATTGTGCAACCTGTAAAAGTATTCTGTTCGTCTGCTCCTGAAGATGAGCAATTACGTCATGAACTTGACAAACATTTAACAATATTGATGCGTGAAGGAATTATTGTTACGTGGTATAAACACATGATAATGCCAGGAGCGGAACCAGTAAAAGAAATTCGTAAGCATTTGGATGAAGCTGAGATTATTTTACTACTTATTAGCCCGGATTATATGGCATCAGAGTACTTACAAGAAGTCGAGATGAAACGTGCTCTAGAAAGACATAATGCAGGAGAAGCTCTTGTGCTACCTATTCTTTTACGCCCTACGGATAATTGGCAAACGGCCTTTTTTGAAGATATACAGGTATTGCCACACAACGGTAGACCGATAACTAAATGGCTAGAGCGGGATTATGCTTATGTTGAAGTTGTAGAAAGTATCCTAAATAAAATTAAAGAATTGGGTACTAAGCCTGTTTCAAGAACTGTATCTGCAAAGGAGCCTGTTGCCTTATCGTCTGTAAAAGAATCTGTAAGGCCCATTGAGGTTTATTGTCTGTATGCTCACCAAGATGAGCACCTTGCTCGTGTTCTGGAAATGCATCTAGCTCTATTGAAGCGAAGTGGATTTATTTCTAGCTGGAAAAGCCCCTATAGTAGTGTTAGTCCTGGAACCTGGGAAGAGGGTGAGTTGACTTATATGAATAATGCTCAAATTATTCTTCTGCTCATCAGCCCAGATTTCATAGCATCCGAGTCTTACAAGAGCATAGAAATGATGCGAGCTCTGGAAAGGCACCGAGCTGGAGAAGCTCGTGTGATACCTATAATCCTCCGTCCAACAGATTGGCAGTGGACACCCTTTGGCAAACTTCCTGCTCTCCCTATCGGTACCAAACCTGTAACAACTTGGCAGGATCAAGATGAAGCATTTTTATATATTACGAGAGGCATTCGTCAGGCAATTGAAGAAATCCGAGTAGCGTCTTCCTCTAGTAGGGTGGAGAAGCCTGAAGAGGCATCTTCTCGGCCTATCCAGTCATTCATTGCTGATTTATCGTTGCCTTCAATAGAGCCTGGAGGATATGTTGAAATTTTCTGCTGTTATGCTCAGGAAGATGAGTTTTTGCAAAAAGAACTTGAAAAGCAACTGAGGAGTTTAAGACAACAGGGACTTATCAGCGAGTGGTATAGCCGTAATATCGGTATGGAAACGGACTGGATGCATCACGTTGATCCCCATTTGAATACCGCTCAAATCATTCTGCTGTTGATAAGTCCGAATTTTATGGCTTCGGATTATACCTATGATAGTGCTGAAATGCAATGGATAATGAAAAGGCATGATGCAGGAGAATGTAGGATAATCCCCATACTTCTACGTCCAACGCAATGGGATTATGCACCTTTTAGCAAATTACAGCCATTGCCTCTCAACTCTAGACCTGTTACCAGTTGGCCCAATCGAGATGAAGCGTTTTTAGATATTGCTCACGGTATCCGTCAGGCTATCATATCAGCATTTGTTCGCGAGAAGGATACTGCGTACTCTGAAGCAGCTTTACAAGGAAGGGTTGATGTGAATGGTTTTGATGTGTTTCTCTGTTACAATGCTCAGGATAAGCGCATTGTGAAGCAAATTGGAGAACAACTGAAGAGTCAGGGAATTTTGCCCTGGCTGGATGACTGGGAAATGCTCTCTGGTTTAACTTGGCAGCACTTATTGGAAGAGCAGATAGAGAAGATAGGGTCAGTGGCAATGTTTATTGGGAAAGATGGCATAAGCCCTTGGCAACAAGAGGTGCTGGTATACTTTCAAAAAGAATTTCTGAGAGGCGGTATTCCTGTGATTCCAGTACTTCTAGCAGATGCTCCTGAAACACTGGAGATTCCAATTTTCCTTAGGAATAGAACGATGGTCGATTTCCGCAAGCAGGACCCTGATCCGATGAGGTATTTAGTTTGGGGTATAACTGGTAATCGACCACATCATGAAGCTGAAGATACTACCCTTCAAGGTAGGATTGTAGCTGGCAGTTTCGATGTGTTTCTTTGTTACAACGATAATGATATATCTGTCGTGGAACAAGTTGGAAGACGATTGAAAGAGCGTGGCATTTTGCCCTGGCTGGATGAGTGGGAATTGCAGCCAGGACTACCCTGGCAATCCCTTGTAGAACAGCAGATAGGACAGATACCATCGGCGGCGATGTTTATTGGCAAAGATGGCATAGGCTCCTGGCAACGAGAGATATTAAGGTATTTCCAGGGAGAATGGCTGAGGCGGATGTGCCCTGTAATTCCAGTATTTCTATCAGATGCTCCTCAAGAGATGCAAGTTCCTCTCTTTTTGAGAGAAAGGGAAGCCGTTGATTTCCGAAAGCAATATCCTGACCCAATGGAGCAATTAATCTTGGGGATTAAAGGAGGGAATCCATCTGTGCTTGACATTAAGGCTGCTGCAATCGAATTGGAGAAGCAATTTCAAGAGAATGATTATACTGGTAGCCTCCGTGAACCCCCATTGCGCCTTATTGAAGGAAGTATTCCTGTGGTGCTTTCGTGTCCCCATGCTGTGAAACACTATCGAGGAGGTCGTCGCGATCCTCAAGAAGCTGAAGTTTATACAGGTGCTTTAACTATACAGTTAGCATCGTTGACAAAGGCCCACGCATTGATCTTCGCACATACTTCCAAAGAAGACCCTAATTATGATGCTGGTGGAGAATATACGTCTCAACTCAAAGAGCTTGTTGTCAAGAGCCAAGCACGATTTGTTTTAGACATTCATGGGCTAGCTCAAAGTCGATCTACGCAAATCGGAGTGGGAACAGGATATGGTTACAATCTCTTAGGACAAGAGAAACTTATGGATGTACTGAGAAATGCACTAGAGAATGCCGGGTTCAGAATTGATGTAGATAATCGCGCATTTGCAGCATCAGGACCCAATACCATTAGCTCTTTTACTAGCAGGGAGCTAGGAATACCAGCGTTGCAAATCGAAATTCATAGAGAGTATCGCGATCCCAGACGTAAAGCGGATGAATATGCAAGATTACTTCATGCATTGAGTGAGGCAATCCGAGGAATAGTAGAGCTTCTTTGAAGCGGGGTGTGAGTGACAATCCGGCACCTTCGCAAGTTGGGACAACTGTGATCATCGTAAGCAATACCTCGTCTATTATCAACCTCGCAGCTATTGAGCAGTTCGAACTCCTCCATCATCTCTGTCGCACTACCATCCCCAGTCCCAAATATCCCTTGAAGCATTCCTCGTTTATTTCCACGGTGAAACAGTAATTTTTGTCATCACACCTCGACACCCCACCTCCAATATGCTACACTTGCCATAGAATAAGTAGGTAGGAGGGTCCTTGTTTGGCATGGCAGGTTCTTTTGACAACGTCATGAAGCGACTCATCGGCACCTATGGCGACCAATTTACGCAATGGTTAGATCCCGATGCAACTTTCATCCAATCGCTGAATATTGAATTGAAAAGTCAGCATATCCATGCCGATGCGTTGTTGCAAGTCACCAAACGAAAAAAACCGGGCATCTTGCATCTGGAGGTGCAAACCGAGAAAGACCCGGAGATGGGAAGACGCCTGTTAGAATACAACGTTCTCGCGTCACGGCAGTATGATCATCTGCCCGTCTCCTCATACGTCATCTATTTACGGGATGTCAAAGATGTTCCAGAGCCTCCCTACATTCGGAGGTTTCCCGATGAGCAAGGCCAAGAGGTCCACCGCTTTTACTACACGTCGATTGAGTTAGCGGATATTCCAGCTGAAGTCATCTTGCAGTCAGGTTTACTAGGCTTACTGCCTTTTGTGACCTTGACCAAGGGCGGCAAGGAGCCAGAAGTTGTGAAGACGATGATCGATCGTCTGGCAGAGGCAAAGAAATTTGACTTACTGACAATGGCGCAGGTGCTTGGTGGTTTAGTCTTCGAGGAAGAAAACGAACGCGAAGCGTTCAGAAGGAGATTTAGAATGTTTCAGAATGTTCTCCGAGAATCCTGGGCGTATCAGGAGATAGGACAGGAGTTCCTTGAGAAAGGTCGAGAAGAAGAACGCCATAGGCAACTTCAGACGCTTTTGAGCTTTTTGCAGATACGTTTTCCAGAGATGATGACTTTGGCGGAACAGCAAACCAAAAGCATCAAGGAGCCGGAGATTTTGCAAACTGTGATTACCAAGATGTTTATCGCTCAAACAGCTGAAGAAGCCAAACAGATTCTTCTTGACATAAACAAACAGTAACTCCAAACCGAACCCGACTGATAACTTTCTATTTTTGGAAAGTTATCAGTCGGGTTCGATTCACAACTCTTTCACCATCCATCTTTCATACTCATCCATCAAACAAGCACTACTTCACCGCAAAAGGCCTTCTCATGACCAATCACCATCCTCCCTCCTCACGATGCTCTTTGCTCACACCACTTCCCCCGTCAAACATCGCGTCCCACCACCTCCTTTGCAGCTTTCTCGCTGGCCTCACTACTATCCCCTGTCCTATCTGACTCATTAGACCCATTGACCTATTAGACCCATCTGACTTATCTGACCCATCTGACCCATTAGACCCAACTGTCCCAATTAGACGAGCACCAGCGCAAACAGCACCTTTGCGCTGGCAGTTTTGGATGTCCCAAATGTCCCAAGTCCCAAATGTCCCATCTCTTTGCACCCATCATACCCTGACTGATCATCTGGGCGAATCATTTCTTGCAGGACAGCCACACTGCCTACCATCGTTGAGAACCTGCGCGGGCGCAGCCGCGTATAGTAGTGATGACCCTTGCGGTCATCATGGCGTGGGGAACGCTCTCGTGAATTGGTTTGAAACCTTCCTTACTGGGAGAAAATCAACCAGTTTGGTAGCACAGATTTATATCCGGCAAGGATCGTCGGATCGTAGGTCACCCTCCAATCTATGATGTTTCCTGTTTCAGTCTCCACCTTGTAATACTCGAACCAGAGCACCATTTTAAGACGCGGGAACTGGGTCGTCAGGTTCGCTGCAAAGACCTGGTTTGCCCAACTCATCTTGATATCATAATTGGAGGCACCGTCAGTCCGATTGGGATTGTAAAGAGCTGAGGTTTCCGTGAGAACAAACGGCTTGTTGTGGCCAACCGCATAGGTAGCATAGAAATCAGGCACAGCCCGTTCATCACCGATGAGCCCGTTGTAGGTGCCAGTCAGGTCAGCAACGAACTTGCCCGCTTCTGGGAGCACGTTAGCACCCCACGGCCAGGAATTGCCCCAATGATAGTCTGTGAATCCAACCCAGTCGACGAAGGCGTCGCCGGGGTAGTAGGGACCATAGGGATCATCATCCATCGTCAGGACTCCATCGTGATTTGTATCTAATGTCTGAAAGTTAGGGGTACCGGGCTTAGGATTATATGCGCCCCCACTGAAAGGATAACCACCGCCGTAATTGGGTGCCCAGACCATAGCAGACTTAGGAGCACCCTGGTGAACAGCTTTAGCGACATTGCGAAAGGCGCTGACGTAGGCAGTTGGCTGTTGGCCCCAAGGATACCACGAACCATTCATTTCCTGAGCAAAACGCACAAAGATGTCAACACCACGGGCGTTATCGTTGGCAAGCACAGTAACCAGGTCACGAATGGCCGCTGAAGTGACCGCGTTAAGTCCTCCCATTGGCTCCAGGGTAAGCATGAGTTTTCCATGAACAGCAGCGATCTGATCGACCTCTTGTGACATTGCTAGCTTGTCGGTAGTGTTTAGTGGAAATGCGACGAAATCCCCGTACACCACTGGCGTCTTGCCCAAACGCGATGCATACGCCGCAGGCGTATCGACATCCCAAGACAGCTGGACACCATAGTATGCGTAGCCGTTGGGCGGAATCGCTATTGGGCTACTTACCGCGGCCTGGGCGTTGCCTGTAGATATTTGACAGACTGTTATCAGTAGACTGAAGAACGTTACTCTCAATACCAGCAGGACACACTTAGCAGGCTTCACATTGATCATAGAGCTTTTCCTCTCCTTCGCAGGAAGATATATTGATCACAACTGTCTACATTGTGCAGAACAGGTGAAAAACATTGAGCTATCTCGATATCGTGGAAATCTTTCCAAAGATATATTTCGTCATATTCTTTCCAAACTTGAGGGTCCAATAAAATGTAGGACACATGGCAAACCTGTAGCTACCTGGAAAGACCGCAATGCTGCTTTCCTGAATGTCGTGCAAGGTATTCGTCGAATTGTGCTCGATCTTGATGCATCAGTGGAAAATAACGTAGTGTCAGCAGCAACTTCAGCAGATAACAATTCAAGTAGAGGAGCATCTCATGAACCTTACGCCCCTAAACCACCAACAAACTTGACTCCCTTTCGACGTCATGTCTTAGAAGAGAAACTCAAAGAACTCCAGGGAACAGGGAAGCGTAGAAATGCCAGGAAGCAGCGTATCCAGCAGACTCTGGACTTCGAGGACGATCCTACGCGTATCATTCGCTATGAAGAGCAGATAAAGCAGGAGAATGAGGAGTTGGCGCAGTTGGAGAGTGAGATTGAGCAGATTGAACAGCAGTTGTAATAGCGTAAATTCGGAGTAGCATTGATGTTCGCAGTCCAACATCTACAACGGCAGCGCACAGAACTGCAAGAAGAATATGACTTGCTGAGCAGCACTATACGCAAGCTGCGAGAGAATCATGCCATCGAAACCGATCCGGCAGTGATGCATAAGTTGGAGTATCAGATACGAGAATATGAGGAGCGGCGGGATAGGATCGTGGTGAGGATTGAGGATTTGGATGCTAAAATTAACGTTTTGGACCATACGACGAATTTGTATCATGCGTTGTTGAAGCTGGATTACCGCTATCAGGTGGCTTTGTTTCGTAAGTTGCTGAGCAGGTCACAGGTGGGGACGTTTTTGATCTATGGAGAGGCGGATTATGGGCAACGCTGGCTGTTGAATCGGCTGATTCAGCAGGTGTCGTGCAGTACGGCGGGGAAGATTGTGCCGATCAATCTGATGTCGGTGGCACGGAAGTGGGGGCTGGACGCTTTGCATCGCGAGTTTAGACGGCAGCAGGGGCTGGCACGCACAGTGTCGCTGCAGGATGTGGTTGAGCAGGTGCATGGCTGGTGGCAGACGCAGACGGTCATTCTGATCTTTCACAACCTCAATGCGATGGGTGCAGAGCATGTGCAGGAGCTGATCCAGGGCTTTTGGAGGCCGTTGGTCGATAAAGCCATGAGTGAGCCATGTCCATCTCCCAATTACAGGCTGTTGGTGTTTCTGGTGGATAATGATGGCTCTATCGATACATGGCCGTTTGAGGTGGCGGAGCAGTTGGATGATAGCTGGCAGGCGTATATACCGGTCAAGCCGCCCAAGCTGGCCCCTATTCTGCATGAGGAGTTGATGACCTGGATTACGTATGAGGGCGAAAGGTTGCCACTCAAGCTACAGGTGGAAGAGATTCTCGCAAGACAGAAGGATGGTGTTCCGCAGTATGTCTTGGAGGAGATTTGCGAGCTGTGCGATTGTAACTGGTTTGAAAGGGAACATCTATGGATAAAGTATTAGCCGACGCTAACGCATATGTCTATACCGGTAAGGTACAGCCCAAACCGGGCGAACGCGACGCCATAGGCCGCCCTCTCGAACAGTATCTGCCCGGTGATGCCCTTGTTGAGGCCGTCAATCTTGCCATCTATCTTGAGCGGCCACTCTTGCTCAAAGGGGAGCCTGGCTCCGGTAAGACACGGCTGGCCCAGGCGGTAGCCTATAAGCTTGGCCTGCCGTATGAGGCATGGTACATCAAATCGACCAGTAAGGCGCGGGATGGGCTGTATGCGTATGATACGGTTGGCCGCTTACGCAACGCGCAATTGGCGGCGGTGCGGCGCGATTTCCAGCATGCCGACGATCCGGCCAAATATGTGCAGTTGGGGCCGTTGGGACGCGCCTTGAACAATGTGCAGCGCACGGTCATACTTATTGATGAGGTTGATAAGGCGGATATCGATTTTCCCAATGACCTGCTGTTGGAACTGGATGAGAAACGCTTTCTGATCGAGGAGACGGGACAGGAGATCGCGGCGGATGTTGCTCCCATTGTCTTTATCACCAGCAACGAGGAGAAGGATTTGCCGGATGCCTTCCTGCGACGGTGTTTGTTCCACTATATTGAGTTTCCTGATCGCGCCCGGCTGGTAGAAATTGTGAATGCCCATATCGCTGATCTGCCGGAGCCGGTGGTTCAGGCTGCCATTGATCGCTTTCTGCGGCTGCGCGGGGAGATGCAGGGGAAGGGTGAGGCAGGTAAGAAGGTGAGTACGAGCGAGCTGATTGATTGGATGCGTGTGCTGCGCCGCTATCCCCAGGACGAGGTGATGCAGATGCTCAAAGGTCGGCTGCCCTATGCCGAAGTGTTGCTGAAGAACTGGGACGATCATCAACGCTATATTCTCTCGACAGCGTCAAGGACAGAGTAAGCCGTGAAAGTTGATGAGCTACCGCTACTAGACCTGTTTGCTCGTCTGCGCGAGGCGGATTTTCCGCTGGGGATAGACGATTACCAGTTGCTGCTGCGTGCCTTGCAAGGTGGCTTTGGTATTGGCGATGCAACTGCTCTGGCTCGTCTATGTCGCACCTTGTGGGTCAAGTCGGAGGATGATGCTCACCTGTTCGACTATCACTTTGAGCAGGTGATGGCAGAGGCGATGGTGAGCATGACACCAGTCGCAAGTTCAGAAGTGCCGGAAGAAGCTGAGGAAATTGACATAAGTAAGCGACCTACTCAGCCGTTGCAACAGCATCAAGCTACAGGTCCTATGCCAACGGTGACGGTAGAGCCGGTGTTGAAAGTGGAGGATGATGTACGTGTGGCGCAGGCCATGTCATCGGCAGCCAGGAGAGACGAGGGTGCATATAGTGCGTTTATTGCAACGGACGAGTATTTGCCGGTGACTCGGCGACAGATGAAGCGGTAGAACCCCACTATCCGGTGATCAAACATAAAACCCCCTTGCGTAGGCGAACTCTGGGTCGCTTGCCGAGAGGAGGCACGGACTCCGGTTGCTTCTTTGGCCGCCCTCGTCTCTTTGGTGGAACCCAGAGAGGCGGGGCGATCTGATACCGCAAGAGTTCGCAGATGCTCCA
>WNGD01000343.1_pt1 | contig 50347 bp, 40 predicted proteins | sample 5400671 | NCBI WGS metagenome assembly WNGD01 (sample SAMN13153369, study PRJNA577476) | soil metagenome | isolation source: 40 cm soil or saprolite under grassland replicate 2 | place: USA:California | collected 2016-06-15 | reverse complement strand
CATAGAACAAGTATACTACCATTGAATGATATTGTCACTAGGGCAAGAGACAGGAGACGCCCATCCCTTGCCCCAGATAAGGAACGCCGCATTCCTCCCTAGGGCTAAAGCCCGGGGCATCCTGCCGCGGTTTTGGTGAAATCTATTGGAATAGAATGTGATTCCTCATATCTCATCCAAAGAATCCCGGCTCTCATGACACTGATGTTATTTCGTACAACTGCCCAGAACCGCCAAAGCCACCGGAACCGCTGCTCGAATTTGATTGCCATTGGCTCGACGAGACGACCGTGCCATGCTGCTCAATCCAGGTAATCAGCGCGCTCTGGCTGCTGCCGCCTGGACCTCCACCGCCGGAACCGTTAATCAAGAAGAACTTTACCGCCCCACTCTTGACCAGTGCAGCGAGCTGGGTCGTCGTTAAGATGGGGTCGCTGCCGGAGAACCCGCCCAGCGCCATGACCGGCTGATTGGTCGCCAGGATAATGGCGTCCGCCTCGTTTGAACTGACCACGGCAACCAGGTATTTCGCGCTGCCTTTGTGCGCTGTCAGGTACTTGATGAGCGCCGTATCCACGCGGCTGCTTCCTCCCACTCCCAGGCCTCTGCCGGTTTGCCCGCTCGGTCCGGCGACAGGGAGGCTTGCCGTCTCGTTCGCCAGTACGGGGATCGCCGACCATACCGCCGAGGTCAGCAGCAGCGCCAGCAGAGCGATACAGAGCGCTGATGCTACGACGCGCACGTTCAGCCCGAGACGCGGGAGCAAACGGGCTGCGAACAGGATCGCTGCTGTGAGCGCGCACGGGATGGCGATCAGCGGGATCAGCCACGTCCCCCAGGAGGGATCGCTCACGATGATGTGTATCTGCTCAAGAGCGGTCAGCAGGAGCGCAAGGGGCAGCAGCCAGCCGCGCCAGCCGGAACGCCGGTAATCCCGCCACATCATGACCACGCCAATGCCGAAGAGGGCGCAGATGGCGGGGGCAAATGTGGACAGGTAGTACTGGTGGAAGAAGGTCGCCACACTGAAGAAGACGGCCATCGTCAGCAGCCAGGTGCCCCACAAGATCAGCGAGTGCTGCTGAGGATCATCACGGAAGTGCGGGCGATGCTGCCACGCCAGTGCCAGTATGCCCAGCAGAGCCATTGGTAAGAGCCACACGATTTGTCCACCCAACGGCTCGTTGAAGAGCCGCAGCAACCCGGGATTGCCTGTATTAAACATACCGGTGCTGCTGCCACCAATACCACCGCCAATTGTCCCGGCCCCTGGCCGGGGGAAGTCTCCAGGGAATGTGCCACTCCCCGTGCCAGCTGGAGGGAATGACCCGGTCGTATTCCCACTCGTATTACTCGTACTATTGCCAGCATTGCTTCTAGCAAAGCCGAATTGTCCCAGCAGGCGCTGGATGCCATTGTAGCCAAGCGCCAGGCCGACCTCAGAATTGTTTTGACTGGAACCAACATAGGGCCGGCTCGCCGCCGGGGTCAGGTCGACCACGACAGCCCAGGAGAGCGAGATGGTCAGCAGCAGCAGCGCCGCCAGGGCCAGATGAGCGATACGCACCCGCAGGCGCCTGGGTGCGGCTAGCAGGTACAGCAGGCCATAAGCAGGTACGACGAGGTAAGCCTCCAGCATCTTGATATTGAAGCCGAGACCGGCGAACACCGCGCAGAGCAGCAGCCAGCGCAGCTTGCCCGACTCTGCCGCCCGCAGCACCGCCCAGGCCCCCAGCAGCATCACGAGCACCAGCATGCTATCGATGGTATTATTGCGGTTGGTCACCACGCTGATCGGGCTAATTGCCAGGGCCAATGCGGCCAGCAGGCCTGCCACGACGCCGAAATGGCGTCGCACCAGGTGATAGAGAAGCAAGACCGACAGCACTCCGGCCAGCGCCTGCGGCAAAAACACGCTGAAAGGCGTGAAGCCGAAAACTTTGGCGCTGGCCGCTTGCAACCAGAAACCCAGCGGCGGCTTGTCAATCGAGACAAAGCCGCCGGGGTCAAAGGCGACAAAAAAGAAATTCCGCCAGCTGTCGAGCATGCTCCTGATCGCGGCTGCATAATAAAGATTGCCGAAGCCATTTTGCCCCAATTGGTAAAAGTCGGCCAGCCGTTTTTGTTCGGCACTGCCGGTTGCTCGGGCAGGTTTTCTCTCGTGATCGCAGTTGTTGCAATCATAGCGGTATAGGTCCTTTCTGAAATGGATGATGTCCGGAAATGAATAGGCGTTGAGCATGTGCTCTTTCCTCGCGCCGCCACTCGCGGGCAGAGATGAAAAGCTCACCAAAGGCGCGCGTAATGACGCGCAGGTTAGCTCCCGTCGCGCGCCCTCCCCGGCGCGGCAGGTGCTGGACGCCGACTTCCCGATAGGTGTAGCCGGCACGTGTCAGCCTGTAGAGCAACTCGGCATTGATCATCGCTCCTCGCGTTTCGAGCGGGTGCTGATGTAGGAAGTCGGTGCGTAAGAGTTTGAAGGCACAATCGATATCGCGTACCTGTATCCCCAGAACCCTCCTGATGAGGACATTCCAGCCCCAGGCATTGAGTTTGCGCATCCACGAGTCCTGCCTCTCCAGGCGATAGCCGATCACCGCGTCGTATGCGTCGATGAAGAGAAGTAGCCGGGCCAGGTCACGAATATCAAATTGCCCATCGGAGTCCATAAAAAACGTCAACTCTTTCGTAGCGGCGGCGAAGCCATCTGCCAGCGCGGCGCCATAGCCCTGATTGCGCTGATGGGTGACGACCCTGACGCGCGGCTCTGCCTCCTCAATGGCGGAGACGATAGCCCCGGTGCAGTCTGTGCTGCCATCATTGACCACAATCACCTCGAATTCCTTCACCCATCCTGCCAGCACGTGCAAGACATGCTCAAGCGTAGTGCCGATCAAGGCCTCTTCGTTGTAGGCAGGGAGCACAATCGAGAGGCTATGGAAGCTTTCGTTCTTATCCCCGTCCTCGTTCTCCTGACACTGCTCGTGTTCACCGGTGGTGTCTCGTCTCTCTCCGGGTAACCATGCTCCATGTTCATCACAGGCATTGCTGTACGCTGGTACATGTGCAGGGAACCGCGCTTGTTCTTTTTGCGCTTTGCTCACAAAGACCCACAGGCGCATGCCCAGATAGGAGATGAGCGCGGTGCCGGCAATGGCCACCACCTTCGAGGCATTGGCCCACACCATCGCGTTGATCAGGATGGGGTGAAGGAGCGTGCTGGCGAGCCAGAGAATAGCGCTGCTCCACCCGATCCCACACAGTGTGGTCAGGGTGAAGCGCGCCAGTTCTCCGCGGGTCATCTTCTGCCTGGACCCAAAGGTCCAATACTTATTCAGCAGAAAGCTGTTGACCGCACCCATGCTGTAGGCAAGAAAGTTATACGCCAGCAGCATGAGCGTACTGGTGGTTGGGAAGAGCCACAGCAGGCCATTCAAAATCAGCAGATCCACCAGGGTGTTCAGTCCGCCAACCAGGCCGAACCGCAGCACTTGCCCGAGCAAACGAAGGCGGCCATGGAGTCGATGAGAACTGCCATCTTGTTCATTGTAGAGCGTTTGGGTAGGAGCAGGAACTTCAGGTGTCTCTACAGCATACGTTTTATATGTGTCTATCACGAAAAATCCTCTCAAAGTGGTGTATGGCCTCCACGAGGCCAGGTGATGGAGCAATGGAAGTTCCATCGTTGTCTTTCTACTTTTCCAGCAAGGGGTGATCCCCAAACGACCACCTCGCATTGGTCAGGGTAGCAGGGGATGATGAAAAGCATATTGGAAGGAAATGAGAGCGTTCTCATGCCCGCTCAGGAGACAGGCTCGACTCGTGCTCAAGGCCCGTACACAAGGAAGGTGAGTTGTATCCTCTTCAAGGAGAAAACGCACCTTTGGTCGCTACATTGGAACGCTCACATCTCTTTCCAATACAGCTTCAATGACCTGGTGCTACCTTTATGCATGTCGGGAGAGCATCCTCTCCGCGAACAGATGAACCAGTGAAAGAACAAGAACACAATAACAGCAATGGAATGGAGGTTATGACTTATGAACTACCCAACTACCTATGATGGACATGCACAGTCGTCTCTGCCCTCTCGGCAGACGTTTCCCCCGGCACCTTTTCCTAGAAAGTATGTCCATAGCGTGATCGACGACCTGCGACAGGCTGAGCAAGCCGTTCACGCGCTGCAAGCCGCAGGCTACGATGCACGGGACATCTACCTCTTTGCAGGCCAGGAGTTCGCTGCAGCGGTTGAACACAGGCTCCAGCAGAAGAACGGCCTCTCAGAGACGCTTCTGCGCTTCTTCGCCTCAACCGATGAGGGCTTCTTTGGCGATGCATACCTGCACGCGGCACGTCGAGGGCACTATATCCTTATTGTTCATCTGCCCAGGGCTGAGCAGATGGAGCGGGTGCGCGATCTGCTCGCCCCCTATCATGCATACCTCATCAAGTATATCGGCACCTGGACGGTCACTGATCTCCCCTCCTGCTCTATGTCTCAGGGGGCAGAGAGTCAGAACGTGCCTCACGGAATGAGATATGACTGGCCTGAGCTCATCCAGGTCACCGACCTGGCCTCGGCGGTCAAAGCCATCGAGACCATTATCGAGCAGGGAGAAGGGGCGCGTGGGGATTGGCAAGAGGCACACTATGGCAAATTCCTGCAGATTGCTCAAGAATAGCGCCAGTGGAAAGAGCAGGACCCGGGCTTTGAACCCGCGCGCCCCGAAGCGAAGGAGATATGCTTATAAGGCCTTTTCAGGAGAGAGCAGCGTAAGAACGGTATTGACCTCTTGCTGTGCTCTTGCTACGTCTCCGGCAAAGATCAAGCCCATAGGATTTTTTGCCATGCGGCAAATTATCCTCGTTCCTTCCTGCTTCAAAACATCATCTCTCTCGGTGATGCATGCTCTTACGCTTTGAGGGTCTACGTTTTTGGGCAGGGGATGTTTATCGATAGTACAAATTCCTGCTGAAACGGCTGCCTTCATGTTATAGATGGTCTGCTCTCTTCGGTTAGCTCCTAGAATGGTCATAATGGCATCAGTATAGTTTGTCCAGCGAGGATTACATTCTGCTAGATAATTGCCCACTGGTTGCTTTCTTTGTCTCTGTAGTCTTTTTTCCAGTTGTCCTGGGATCATGATATCCAGGTTTGCCACGCCTCTGATAGAGGCAAACTTCACACCGCAGTGCTGAGCTGTCCTTCTTAACAGGGCCTCAAAGAACACGGCTGTTAGTTCTTCATATTCTTGCTGCACGCGCTGCATATATGCATTCCTGGGAATATACGTACTTGTTCCAATGCATGCTTTACTACCTGGCTTTTGCAACTGGCCATTCCATCCGAGTGACTCTACTCGATTCTCTACAATCACTACAGATATGCCGGGCGAATCGACAAAGTCTATATACCGGCTGATCACGACCCTGGCTTCCTTCTGCACGTTCATGGTAGCTGCCAGATGTGCTTGTGACACAGCTAATGCCTCTTGCCACCGTGTATAATATTGAGCGTGGTCGGCGTCTCCGTCTTGTACGACAATGATACCACCTGCGTTTTCATAGACCAGGCAGCAGCCGTAATTGCCATCTTCCTCGGCTGCCCGGAGCATCACTCCCAAGGGATAGGCTTCTGCTACTCCCGCCTTCTTGTAAGCATCCTCTACCCGGCGGAGAAAAAGTTCTGCCTCTCTGGCAACCTCATAAATACTTGCGATCGTATAATCAGGGGGATAAAGGCCTTCCAGGCCAAACTCATCAACCAGTTGATAAAAGCTTGCTTTGTTTTTCAGCACATGGGTCATCTTTCCCGGGAGGCCCCATGATTCTGCTCCAAGTTCATTTCGCAGGCGTGTCTCTATTTCAGGAACATTAATGTACGGCACGACCAACGGTACCAGTCCTGGCGTTTTCTCCTTTTCCATTTTGAGTTCGTCAAATGTGGTAGGAGTAACGTCTTTGCCAAAGAGCACGCTGAGATAGGCCATTTGGGCCTGGATCTCTGGCGTGGATAAACTCACGACTGCTCGTATATTCCTGGCATTCAGAGGGAGATGACCGCATCTTTCTCCATAGTAGTGCTGCACGTATTTGATCATGGCCTCATTAGAGGCACGTAACACTCCTTCGCTGCCTACGTTATGAAAGCCCACACCAAGAGTTCTTGGGATGGGTGATGCGAATAATGGTATATGCAGGATACTCATGCCTATAAAACTATCCTCATTGCCTGTAACAATCGAGTCATTATTTGATGTTGACGAACTGCCTGACCTGCTGCGACCCAATGCGTTCTCCTTCACTTTGCTTCTGCATTGAATATCCTCTTGCTTGTCGTTTCAGTCTCTTCCTCTGTCGAAACGCCGCGTGCTCTCCTCTGTATTGACAACCAGGCGAAGAGCAGATTGAGCACCGCGAACCCATCGATGAGCAGGATCCCCACAATCATCTGGGCAGATTCGCTGGCGAGGAACGTCCAGAGGAGACCCACTCCCAACGGACCGCAGACCGTTCCCAGGCGGGCCACCAGGTTGGAGAGCGCGCTGGCGGCTCCCATCATTTCCCGCGCGCCAACGCTCATGAGGCGCGTCTGGTTGGGGCCGGTAAACAGGCCAATTCCCATCCCACTCAGCAGCAGTCGCCAGGCGAGATCGAGTTCAGCTGTCGGGGCCTGGACAATCAGGGTGAGGGCGATCAAGCCGACCAACAGCAGACCTGAGCCTGTCAGGATGAACGGCTGTGCTCCGTAGCGATCAGTCAGGTAGCCGCCCACTATCCCCATCACTCCCATCCCCAGTGGGACACAGAGCAGGATCACGCCAGCCTGCGCTGGAGCGATGTGCTGCACACTGCTCATATCAAACGGTAAGAGGTAGTAGAGGGCACCACCGACCGTCACACTGCAGAAAAATGCCAGCAGTCCCCACAGGAACGGCGGATGGCGCAACAATCCCCCCATCTGACGATAGGCACTGCCAGACCGTCTCTCTCCCAGGCGCACACCACGTAAGCTGAAGAGCCCCAGCAGGGCTGCCAGCAGGCAGATAGGCACATTCACGAAGAAGATGGAGGACCAGCCAAAACTCGCCAGGAGCAGGCCGCCAATGCCTGGGCCTGCGACCCCTCCTAGAGGGGCGAGCGCACCGATGAGACCCATGGCCCGCCCGCGCTCGGCTTGCGAGACGACGGCTGCGGCCACCGCGATGCCTTGCGTGGCAATCACTGCTCCAAAGCACCCCTGCACTACGCGGCCCACCAGCAGCAGCGCGAAATTCGATGCCAGGCCGCAGATGAGACTGCCCAGGCCGAAGCCCACCACCGAGATCAGGAAGGTAGGAAGCGTGCGGAAGCGACCCACCAGGTCTCCCGCTGGGAGGATGAGCAAGGTCAGAGGGATCGCATAGCTCAAGGTCACCACCGATGCCAGGCTATCGGAGAGCTGAAAATGGCGTGCAATCGTTGGCAAAGCCAGGGCAACAATGGTCCCATCCAGGGCGGAAAGAAAAAGCGAGAGGCCAAGGGCGACAACTGCCAGCCACCGGCGTTCGTATTGCATCAATATACCTCCTTAGACATGAGCCCCGGGACGAGATATTATATAATCTGTCTATCCAAATTTAATTGGATAGACAGATTATATAATGGAATTATCGGAGGTGTCAAGTCATACACAAAAAACCTTGTCAGAGGCGTTCATACAGTGATACACCACACAGGGTTGGTCAGGCTAATACCCTACAAAGCTGCTAGGACGAGGACTATGAACGATGGACTGTTTGCACCCTATGGCTCCTGATAATGAGGAGCTGCTACGATGTGCCCTCGACGGTGAAGGGTTATCTACAGAGGCGAGCAGGCACCTTGAGCAGTGTGCCACTTGCCAGCAGCGCCTTGCCAGGTACAAACGCACCCATGCTTTGCTCGTTTCGCGCCTCTATCGGAGTCAGTGTCCAGATAGCACAAAGCTCAGCCTCTACTGCGTCGACCTGCTGCCGCCCGGGGAGCAGCTCAGCATTGCGAACCACATCCAGGATTGCCCATTATGCACTATCGAAGCCGCAGATACACGCCACTTCCTGGCTCAGCCAGGCAGGGATCTTCTTTCTTCTCCGGTGTTCACACTCGATGAACTACATGCCACCGTGCGTCGCATCTTCGCCATGCGTGTCACACAGCAGACGCAACTGGTGATGCGTAGTGACACCTCTGAGGGAGCCTGGCCCCGCAAGTACCGGGCTGAGTCCATCCACCTGTCGCTGCACCTCTCACGTTCGAGCAGCAGCGAATACCTGCTGATAGGCAGCATCACTGACCTCGCAGAGAGCGTCGAGGCCTTCGCAGGATCGCTGGCTGGACTCTACCTTGCAGCAGAGGGCAAAGATATCAATCGAGCCGAAAAACCACTGCTGCGTGAGCAGGTCGATGATCTTGGGAACATTGTCTTCCGCCGGGTACCCGTAGGCGAATACGTCATGATCGTCCTCCTGCCTGAGCGTGAATTGATTATAGCACATACATGACCTTCCTTTAGAAGAAGGAAAGGCATACACTCAAGCGCTCTCAGCATGAGAGGAGGTGTCCCGCTGAAAAACGACAAGAGTCAGTCGATATGAGACAGGCGTCCCGTTTGCATTCAGCATTAGCCGGGCGGCTGCATTTCGCGCGGGCGTTCCGTTCGCGCCCGTTCATGCTCCTGTGGGCGGGCCAGACCATCTCCGTACTCGGCGATGCCGTGTTCAGTGTCGCTATCACCTGGGAAGTCCTGCTCCTGACCGACTCGGCCACGGCGATGAGCCTTATCCTCATCGCGCAGTGGGCTCCGAGAATATTGTTCCTGTTGCTTGCTGGTGTGATTGCTGACCGCGTATCGCGGCGTTTCCTCATGCTGTTCGCCGATGTGGGGCGCGGTTGCATCGTCATGCTGGTAGCCTGGCTAAGCTGGACCCACCTGCTGCAATTCTGGCACCTCGTCGCTCTGGCCCCTCTGTTTGGCATTGTGAGCAGCTTCTTTGACCCGGCATACCAAGCCATTATGCCCCAACTGGTAGAGACAGAAGCGCTTACGTCGGTCAATGCGCTCAATACGCTGAGCCGGAACGTAGGTTTTCTGCTCGGACCCGTGCCCGGGGCAATTTGTGCCGCGCTTTTTGGTATGGCAAGCGCTTTCGCCTTCGACGGATTGACCTACGGTATTTCAGCACTCTGTCTCCTGGCGCTTCGCCTTCCTCCATCCACAGCGCCTTCACCAGTGGAAGTTCCAGCCCATCCTGCCGAAGCGGATGAGGCACGTAATCATGCTTCACAAGGGATACGGGGTGCAATGAGAGACGCGCGAGATGGCCTGCGCTACGTCTTCAGCGTTCCGTGGCTGTGGGTGACAGTTCTGGCTTCGCCGCTGGTCGGTGCCGGCTTCGCGGGGGCGATGTGGGTATCCCTTCCCAGGCTGGTTCGCGATGTATACGGCGCGGGAGTCTGGTTGATAGGGGCTGTTGCCACGGCAGACGCAGTCGGCTCGATTCTTGCCGCTCTTGCTATCGGGAATGCATCCAGGCTGCGGCGCGGTATCGTTGCCTATGGCGCAGTCCTCGTCGGTGGCTGTGCGCTGATCGCTTGCGCTCTACCACTGCCCCGACCCGTCGAGCCAGCCATCGTCATTGCTGCATCAGCCCTTGTCGGCGCTGGCCTGGCAATTTTTACGATCCTCTGGGGGACACTCCAACAGGAGAAGGTGCCGAACGACAAACTGGGCCGCGTCAGCAGCATAACGCAGCTGGGGGTAGCTTCCACACTGCCCGGCGGGCTTGTCCTGGCGGGCTTGCTGGCAGACCACATAGGGCCGGCCCAAGTTTTCGCGCTCTCCGGTTTGCTCGTAGTGGTACCGGCATCTATTGGTCTGTGCATTCGCGACATTCGCCAACTCCGATGAACGGAGTCGCAGAACCTCCGGCACCGGCTAAAGCGTTGCAATCTCCAGATGTACAGGCCTGTTCGTCTCGGGAAGTAACACGCCGCTATCCTGCCAGTAGACGATGTACAGGGTACTTGCAATGCGTTGAGTAGCATAACGAGACGCGATGGAGGAGAGTTCATTGTCCTCGCAGAAACCTATGGAAAGGTAATCATAATCCTTGCCGGACCAGTCTATGCACGCCTGCTTCAGCAACTCCGCGAAAACGGACTTGACCCCGCTCAAAAATGCCGCGTACAAGATGTTGATGTTCGCCCCGGCGCGTGGTAAGCGAGGGATGCCCCGAACATAGGCGAACAGATTGTAAAATGGGCGTATGACTTCCATCCTACGGGAGTAGGCCGTAACGGCGGTTTGTTTGAACGACTGCTGATCCCAAACTCCCAGCGTTCCCAGAACCTTCCCATTTTCGCGATACACATACAAATTCTCCCAGGAAAAAGCGGGGAGCAGGTTGCTTTGACCGAGCAGGTCTTGCTGCGTGTACACAGGAGCGAATTGATAGCGACCGTTCCATTCCCGGAGGAATGCAACAGCCTGCGGGAGTAGACCGGGATTCCCCCTGCTCACCTCGTTACGAAACTTTTGCCTCCCGCGTTTTTTTATGAGTGGAATAAGGTAGGTGATGAGGTGCGCGGCGGGTTTATAGACCGGAAGTCCCGCGCGCCCGCTGGTCAAAAGAGCTTTCGCATCAGTGTTGTCATCCATGATGCTTGTGAAGTAGTAAGGGACAGCGCCGTCGCCATGAAGTTCCTTGAGGTATTGGTAGCCGCGTGCCAGCCCGATATTGCTGCGGGCTTGCGGGACGCCTCTAAGCATGCTCAGATAGCCTACGTTTGCCGGCTTGCCATCGATGTACACGCACCGTATGCTCCGGCTGCCCATGCCCACCAGTTGTCCCTTCTGGCGGTCTTTGCAGGTGATCACCTGGCTTGCAGCGCTCCCGGCCTGCTCGGCCAGAAAAAACGAGGGTTCGCGGAGAAAGGCGAGGGTAATATTGCCCGGCATCGATATATGGCGGAGCAATGCGCGGAGCTCACTATCGTCCGCCTCCGTCGCCAGGGCAAACTCGAACCTACGCTGCCCGGACATACAGGCTCCTTCTATTGCGAGTGACGACTCCCCACGGCTACAAGCCGGGGGCTTCTGGAACGACTCGGCCTGCTCGTCCACAGGCTTGCAACCCTTCTGCTAAGATATTGAGGCTCCCATTATGGTCTCGGTGGATCACGAGACTACAATGGGGACATTCGTAGACCCGCACGGAGAGTGGCATCGGTTGGCGGTGCCCGCACGCCGAACAGGTTTGGCTCGTGTATGCAGGGTTTACCCGCACCACTTCTCTGCCAGCTTCCTCCGCTTTACAGAGCAGGTGCGTGAAGAACTTCGACCACGACGCATCGGCAATCGATTTTGCCAGTTTAGGATGTTTGACCAGAGTGCGCACGACAAGCGCTTCGACCGCAATAAAGCCGAAGCGTTTGACCAGAGTGGCACCCTGTTGACGAATGAAGTTCTCTCTTCGGTTTTTGATCCGCTCGTGGACACGTGCCACGACCTTGCGGCGGTGTTTCCGCTTTGCGCTGCCCTTGGGTGCTTTGGAGAGGCGACGTTGGGCGCGTGCCAGGGCTTGTTCTTCCGTGCGAAAGAAGCGCGGATTGGCAATCTCCTCCCCAGTGGAGAGATAGGCAAAGGTCTTCAGTCCCACATCAATCCCTACTTTTTCGGAAGAGGGCGGCATGGCCTGAAGCTGCTGGTCTCTCTGTGCATCCCCGATTGCTACGCTGATATTCACAAACCATTTCCCCGTCGGGGTGCGTTTCACAATGGCTGTCTTTGGCGTCCCCTTGATGGCCCGGTGTATCACCATTTTGACATGTCCCAATTTGGCAAGCACCAGCGTTCCCTTGTTCTTCTTGTTGCCTGGGAGCACATCAAAACTATTCTGGTACTGTTTGAAGGTGAGGGAATCATAGCGGAAACGGGATTTAAAGCGGGGAAACCCAGGCTTCTGCCCTTCCTCAACGCGCCGGAAAAAGTCGTCAAAGGCCCGATCCACTCTTTTCACTGCATCCTGAAGCACCTGGGCCGGAACCTCACGCAGTTCTGGACGGACTTCTTTGCATTCGGGCAATTCAGCACATTGATGGGCATAGGACAGTGAGGTGCCTACCATGCGATACGCACTTTTGCGCTCATCAAGGGCAGCATTATACACGTCACTACACAAGCCGAGCCATTTCTGAAGCGCCTTGCTTTGTCTGCTCGTAGGATACAGGCGAAATTGATAGGTTTTCCTCGGTTGCTGGTGTTCCGTTGCTTTTTCGAGCTTTTTGGATTGCTGCTTTTTAGACATGCTTTTGCCGCTCACTGGACGCTTGGATGACTGAGAATGGTTTGCATCAGAACTTTCCTCCGCTATTTGGGCGCCGGGCCACATGAGCGTGGCAAAGAGAGAACACGTTCCGGTTGCTCTTGGATGCCTCCCTCATCAGATTTACTCTACAGCATTCGGCTATCTCCTGTCAAGAGCATTTGTTCTAGACATTCTCCTGCTCTCCTACCCAAAAAGTAACGAGCTCTTCATCCCTATGGATGAATCACAAGGGCTTTCGGGCACGGGGGTTAGGTAAACACATCAGTTCCTACTCTCGTAATAGAACGGTGAGGGACGTACCGGGTAATTTCCCAACGGTAGCCCATCCTTCTGCCCGATCTCTTTACGCAGCAGCGCGTTAATTCCCCAAAACGCGGCAGCTTTTCTCAGGGTGGTGGCATTCCCACTGATGTTCGCCGAGCGCCTTATCATACCAGGAAGGCTATAGAATCGCCTGCGGGCTTTCAAGCACAGCTCATGCAGTTCCTGGGCCGTCATATGCTTAGGGGTAAATGGCACATCACCAAAGCGAAACGTTGGCGATAACCACCATTGTTCATCGGTCAGCTTCCCCTCACAGCGAAATTGTTCATACAGCGGCGTGCCGGGAAACGGAAGCAGATGATTAAATGCCGCGATGAACAGGCCAAAATCTATGGCTGCTTCTGCCGTCCGCAGGGTATCATCGACCGATTCGGAGTCATAGCCGAAGATGAAGGTCCCGTACAGCCCGATGCCGTGCTGGTGCAGGCGATCTATCAGCTTTTTATAGTCTCCCATGACGACGTTGAGCTGCTTATCCATGAGTCGCAGGGTATCGTGGCGCAGCGATTCGAAACCGATCAGCACTCCGGCGCAGCCGCTCTCCGCCATGATTTCAAGCAGCTTTTCATCTCTTGCCATATTGAGCGTACCCTGACCCAACCAGTTGATTTTGAGCGGAATAAGTTCACGGCAGAGGTCGCGCGCGTGCTTGAGGTTTCCGACGAAATTGTCATCCACGAAGAAGACATTGCGGTTTTTGAGTGAGGCGACCTCTGCGACGATGCTGTCGATTGAGCGCCCGTTATAACGGGAAGAGGTCGCGGCAGCAATCGAGCAGAAGTTGCAGTGGAGCGGGCAGCCTCTCCCTGTTTCAAGGCAGCTCAGCTTGAAATAGGGCTTCCCCTGAAAGATGTCCCTGCGCGGCATGCCATAGGCATAGGGCTGCGCTTTGTTCTGCGTGTACCGGCGCTGGAGCGTTCCCTTCTCGGCATCCCGGATGACTTGCTCCCAGAGAGGTTCGGCGTACCCCACCAGGATACTGTCGGCATACCCTTGCGCCTCATCTGGAATGAGGGTCACATGATAGCCTCCCAGCAGCGTTTTCACCCCTCTTTTATGATACTCGGCAGCTATTTCATACGCGCGCTTCGCCGTGTAGGTTTCGACGGTAATGGCCGCCAGGTCGGTCAGAGCATCAAAATTGATGGATTCCACGCGCTCGTCGTAATAGGTGATCTCGACATCAGGCGGCGTTAAGCCCACGAGAGTGGCGATGGTGAGCGGCTCCATCTGCCAGGTGCGCACATACTCCTTGCTGCTCTTTCTCCCGACATGTGGAGTGATGAAGGTAATCTTCATAAGCACTTCCTTTCAGATGCTACTGTGACTCTACAAGCTGAACGCGCCACGGCTCGACCTCACAGGGGACGGGAATGTAATCGGGGAGCATCCTGGCATATTTTGTGTAGCCGATGTTCGCGAGAAGCGAGGTTTTCAGGACCAGGCCGGAACGAGAAGCCGCCGAGCCTGCGACGCGCCGGAGCATGGATGGTAAGCTATATACCTGCTTCCATGCCCACTGCGCTCCTGCTTGCAGTTCCTCAACCGTCATATTTTGCGGCTGGAACACGACGTTTTGCCCTCCGTAGTACGTCCAGTCCTTGATGAGAATCCTCCCCTGCGCCTGGAGCTGCCTGTACAGCGGAGTGCCGGGAAAAGGCGTCGCGATAGAGAAACGGGGCAGGTCAATGGCGGCCTTATTGACGAATTCAACGGTGCGCTCGAAGATACCCTTATCATCGCCATCGAGTCCGAAGACAAAACAGCCGTTGAGAGCAATTCCGTGATCGTGGATGATTTTGACTGCTTCGCTGTAGTCTTCAGGCTTATTAAAGCCTTTTCTCATTTGTTTGATGGTAGCGGGCGAGACCGACTCAAAGCCGATGAGCAGTCCCCCGCACCCGCTCTGGGCCGCCAATTTTAGCATTTCGCGGTCGCGAGCGATGCGAATGGTTGAAAGCCCGCCCCAACGCTTCTTCAGCGGGATTAGCTCACGGTACAACTGCTTGATATAGGTGGGGTTCTCAGTAGGACTCAGATCAAGAAAGAGGAAGCTATCTCCTTCGAGGCGCTCGATCTCGCGGATTACCTCCTGAACGGGGCGCTGAAGATAGCCCGGCCAGGCAACGGGCACAACGCAGAAGTTGCACTTGTATGGGCATCCACGCACGGCCTGAACGGTATTGATCGTGATATATCCTTCGCGTTTCAGCAGGTCGCGCCGGGGTTCAGGGACGTTGGCGAAGCGATAGTCAGGTCCTTCATCATAGCGGGATCGCATCTTTCCGGCTGCAAAGTCGCGCAGGAGTTGAGGCCACGACTGTTCCGCGTACCCGACGACAATGGCGTCCGCGTGCGGCTGAGCCTCGCCGGGAACGAGCGTGGGGTGTACTCCACCAATGACCACCGTAATACCCATCTCCCGCAACTGGCGCGAGAGCTCGTAGACACGAGGAGCATTCGCCGTAATACAGGTGATGCCAACAATATCAGCATCGATTGCCTCAATGTTCAGTTGCTCGACCCCTTCATCGATGATACGGATCTCAGCATTCAACTCCTCTGGCACGAGCGCAGCCAGGGTCGTCAGGGTAAGAGGTGCGTATCTGAGCGCTTTACTGAAGATTCCACGTTTGCGGTACATTGGAGACTGGGGCATGAGAAGGGTGATTTTCACGATTTCCTCCCGCCTGTGGATGCCCCGTGCGTTCAAGCCGGGGAGGAAACAGGCGTTCCTTTTGGAGAGGGGCCAAGGGAGCAAGATGAGTACGCCATCTGAGCAGCTTGAGCAAGTGACAGTCAGCCACTTTCGCTGTTTGTGTCAGTCGCTTTCCTGTCTCAGGATGATGTAAACTCAATCTGCCATCCATCGTTCCCCCAATATATGCTTTTCCATATTTGGGATGCTTGACCAAGGTTCCCCGCTTGATCCCAAGTGAGAGCGTTCCACCTTCCCGCCTTCGTTTTCCTCCTTTCGCCGGTTGCAATTTCTGTAATTGCCGATGGTGCCAATTGAGCGGTGCCATGCACACCAGTCGCAGAGTATCTGGGACAGTGCTCCCACCGACCGCGCTATAAGCCAGCACCCAGGCATCGACACAGTGGGCTTCCCACACCTGGGCCAGTTTCTTGCTTGTCTTCTTAAACCCCAATTGATCGCGCAAGGCTTTGGTTTCATACCCCTGCATGATCTGAAGGGGTGCAAGTTTCCTCAACTCCGCATAAAACCAGTGCTTGCCGACTTCCAATGGGGAGAAGCTCCTATTCCAGCGACGTTTGCCCCTTTTCGTGCTGGCTTTGATATCCTCGACCACGAAGACCGAGACGGGGAAGATGTGGCACAGGAACCTTGCAACCCGCAATTTCCATTGCCAGCGCGCTCTGGTGGACGGTGGCAATGTTCTCTTGCTCTGCTTGCGGTTCTGGCGTGGTTGACGACAGGGGGTGTTCCGATGGCGGCGAGTCCGGCGCATGCGGGTACTCACTTTCTCTGCGTCCTTGACTCCATCTCTGGCTTGTGCCTGGATATTGAGATAGGTATGTGCCGCTGCTGTGACACTGTAGCCCTCGCGCTTGGAACCAGGGTCAATACCCACGGCGATGGGTTGCAGAATACAGGCTGATGGCTGGACATTGAGCCGAACACAAAAGATCCCGCCTTTCCAGAAGGCCGTGGCCTTCCCGCTTTTGATCCAACGCCGTGCTCTCGATGGCGTCGTTGGCATCAATGGATGCTGTTGCTGATCTACGACTGGTACAAACATGTGTGATAAACCTCTTGCGAGTGAAATGTTCCCTTCGCTGCTGACCACCGAAGAGGAGCGGGATTAGGGAGGCGTCCCGTCCATTCTTTGGGCTGCCATGCTCAGGTGATTCAGCTTCCTTCAGTCGCCCATTGCTGAGCTTGGACAAGCTAGTTTCGCAGTTGCCCTTGTGAGACATTCGCTGGCAAGTGCGACTCTCTCACAAGCCCCTGCATAGAATGCAGGGGTACTTGACGATTTCCTCCCGTTACTTAATCGGTACACATTGCCAGGAGAGTCCATGTGAATGCTTTCCATAGACGAGGCTAAGTAGCACAATGAGCTATTCGTCGAGCCAGGTATTGAGTCGAGTTTGCTTTTGTTATATCATGTTACCACAACTATAGGAAGAAGTGTATGATAGCTCACGGACAGCAGGCCACCAGGAGAAGCAATTATGCCCCACATTGTCTGCCAGACAAAGAAAGTCTCTACGTGCTCCGAACATGAAAAGGAGATTTTCTACCGCCTACTTTGCCAGGGATTCCTCGGCGTAAGCTGGAATGACTTCATGCGAGATTTTCAGGAAAAAGAAGATGTCATGATCCTGCGGAAGGAGCATTGCGAGGGAGAAATCGTCGGGTGGTCGACGCTTATGGTACTCACCCTCTCGCTGCCAGGTGAAGAGGTAAAGGGCATCTTCTCTGGAGACACCGTAGTCCTGCCGGAATATAGAAGCAGCACGGGCCTGGGCGTTGAGCTTGTCAAGTATTTCATGCATGTCCGGGAACAATTTCCCCAGAACAAGGTGTATTACATACTTATCTCTAAAGGATGGAGATCGTACAAGATCGTGGTCTTCTTCTTTAAGGAATTTGCTCCCTGCTATGATAAGCCGACTGCCGCTTATGACAAGGCGGTCATGAATGCCTTTGGGGAGAAGAAGTATCCTCACCATTACAATCCCGCGACAGGCGTCGTTACGTTCAGTCCTCAAAGGGTGAAGCCGGGAAGCATCGACGCGATACCAAGCAGCATGGACGCCCATACCGAGTTTTTCCTGCGCTGTAACCCGGGGTACTTAGATGGACACGAACTTGTCTGCGTTGCAAGAGTGTCACCGGATAATTTTATGAAGCGAGTAAAACGGCTCGTGAGTGCTGAAGGACGCGACTAATGGGGCAGGCCATACAACGGTTCAGGGTCAGCCTGGCCAATCTGCTCTGGTTTTTGTATTCATTTGGCATGTCCCGCAGGTGGAAACGCGCTACCCGTGATGTTTCTGGAACGCAGGCCGCCGTACTCAAGCGCATACTTTCCGAGAATGCTGATAGCGAATTCGGACGTGAACACCATTTCGCCGGTGTGAGCTCGGCTGCACTGTATCAACGCGCGGTACCACTTCGCTCGTACGAGGAGTTTCAGCCATATATTGAGCGTATCGCGGATGGCCAGCCGCAGGTGCTTAGCGCACAGCGCGTACTCCAGTTCGGCCTCACCAGCGGTTCAACGCAGGCTTCCAAACTGATACCGTATACGAAAGTGCTCGTGAGCGAATTCCAGGAGGGCATTGATCCCTGGGTGTACTACCTTTTCCGCCGTTTTCCCCGCATCCTCCTGGGCAAAACGTACTGGTCCGTAACGCCTATCGGAGAACGGAAGAGTCACACCGCAGGAGGTATTGCTATCGGCTTTGACGATGAGCAGCAGTATTTCAGCCCCTTGACCAGGTGGGTGCTCAACTCAATCATGGCCGTTCCATCCCAGCTCGCTCAATTGAGCGATATGGAAGTGTTCCGTTATGTCACCCTGCGACTTCTTCTCCAGGAGCGGTTATTGTCCTGGGTATCTGTGTGGAATCCCAGTTTTCTGACGCTGCTGCTTGATCCTCTTCCAGAGTGGTTTTCCCAGTTAACTGGAGATATCAGGCAAGGAACACTTTCTGTTGCCTCGAAGATAGAACCGCCACTCAGGGATAACATCCTCTCACACTGTAAAAGCAATCCGCGCCGCGCCCAGGAATTGGAACGGCTGCGCGCAGCCTGGCAGGGCAAGACACCTACCGGGACGGATATTTCTGGAAGGACGCTCTACGAGGCTATCTGGCCCGAAATGCGGCTCATCAGTTGTTGGGCGCACGGCAATGCTGCTCTCGCCCTGCCGCATCTCAAAGCATATTTTCCCCGCGCTGCCATCCAGCCAAAAGGCTTACTTGCCACGGAAGCCTTTATCTCGTTTCCATTCTTCCCACCAATTCGTTACGCTGACAAAGATGATCTATCCGCCTTATCCTTGCTCTCTCATTTCTTCGAATTTGAAGAGGCAGGCGAAGAAGCACCAGCGATCAAGTTAGTTCACGAGCTACAGGCAGGACGAAGGTACTCGGTGATTGTCAGCACCGGCGGCGGCCTCTATCGTTACCGGCTGAACGACCTTATCGAGGTGGCAGATTTCTATCACCAGTGCCCGCTGATTCGTTTCGCCGGGAGACAATCTAAAGTGGTGGATATTTGCGGAGAGAAGCTGAATGAAGACCTTGTTCGCACCATTGTTGCGAGTCTGCTTGAAAAGCATGCACTGCATGCGGCGTTCTGGATGATGGCACCGGAGTGGCCACCCGAAGCCCGTCCATTTTACGCGCTATTCATCCAGTTCGACGCCGGTGCTGCCATCGACGAAAGGCAGTCTGGTACCATCGCTCAAGAGATCGATGAGGCGCTGCAAGAGAGCTATCACTACGAGTACAGCCGGAGATTGGGGCAGCTTGATAGCTGTCGCCTCTTCGTTATTGCGCCGCAGAGCGACAGCTACCACACCTACCTGGCCGTCTGCACCGGCTTAGGGCAGCGTCTGGGAGACATCAAACCGGCTGCGCTGCACGCCTACCAGGGGTGGTCTCAACGCTTTACAGGCAGCTTCGTCTGAAAAACCTTTAAATCCGACTATGTTCCTGCTCAGCGGGCTTATAGATGAGGATATAGTTCATCACAGGTATGCTTATTCTGATGCCTGGTATCCTCACCGGAAACATGGCCACTTCAAACCCCAGCTTCCCCAGGGCTTCCTTCACGTCCTTTGCGCTGGAGCTATAGGCGACAGGCCCCAGGATATGCTTGATGAGCCAATTTTTCGTCCCATCAATAATGTGCTCGATGAAGTCCTGTTTCTGCATTAACCAGTCTCTTGTCGTGACCACGCCTCCTGGCTTGAGTACCCTGTACCACTCTTTGAACAAGAGCGCTTTTTCCTCGGTCGAGAAAAACTGGATGAAGAAATCTGTTTCTATCCAATCGAAATTCTCACCAGCAAACGGCATGTGTAAGGCATCACCTTCGACGAAGGAGACCCGCGCCGGGTCAATATCCTGGCAAGTTTCCAGAAAACGCGCGGATTGGCTCACAGCATACGGAGAAATATCCAGGACATCAATGCTGGCCACGCTATTGCGCTTTCTTACGAAGCGCGTAAAAGTGACGGTAGTATAAGGAGACGCGGTCCCACACAGCAGTACGCGGGGAGCCTTTCTTGCGAGCGGGTCGGGCCAGCCCAGAACGTTCATCAGGCGAGAAGAGGTCCGATAAAACACGCGAAGCTGTAGCTTACGTACAAGGTGTAGATGCTTCTTCTTAAAGCTCTTGTGATACTTCCCCGTGCGAAAGACATCTCCGGTCTCCTGCATGGTGCATCTCTCCTATGAAGGTGCAACTCGTGGAACTGATTAGTCTCTCCATTATACGAATCGAGGAGGTACGCAGGTCAATCAGGTGTATTGCGCTGGTTGTTTTGAGATAGATACTTACCGCGATATCCAGGTGGTCCACACGCTCACCTTCATAGACCCCTTGCTCTCTCGTTTATCTCCCCATCCCCCTTCCTTACGTACCAGACCGCACTAATGCCCGGCTCTGTCTATCTCTACACGGAATATGGGGGAAAATGTCCCTTCGATGGTATCTAGAGATACTGTATTTGTCCCATAAATGCTGTTCCTTTGCCTCTACTTCTCCTGTACACTCCCTTTTGTGATCAAGTCGAGATGGGCCCATTCGATCGCGAGCACATCCCCTGCGACTGCAAGGGATAGGTCAAACAAACATGGCTTGCTCGAAAAGAGAAGGAGTATCGATGAACAAGTTATGCTGTTTCCTGGTGGCCACTGCGCTGTTGGCCACGCTGAGTGGGCTCTCATTACAGGGATCAGTGGCAAACGCGGCTGCTGGTCTGCATGCCAGTGCTTCATCCGTAGTTGGGCAGTTGGCAAGGTCAGATGTCCCCATGCCCCTCCCGCCTTGCCCCGCGCCTAGCGGGTGGGCCGGTCGAGTGAGCATCAAGCGAAACATGGTGTGCAGGACCATGGCCCCGGCGCTGGCAGTCAGAAACTCGTTGTCTTGCTCATGTGGCAATAGCAGGCGATCCAGGCAAAGGAGCGTTCGACTACCAACGCCGGGGTATCCATGGGAAATATGGGGAGTGCTTACCGGTTCCCTCTTGCCTTCAACTCCGGTCCCGCACTCCTTGTGCTCCTTCTTTGACCGCACAATTGGCACAGCAGTAGAAGGCTCCGTTTACTTCTACTCCATGACCAATAATGCGGCAGCCACAGTGACGACAGGTAGGAGCCAGGGTAGCAATTGCACATTCAAAGCTGTCGAAGACATGTGCGTTACCAGCCATGACTACTTCAAAGGTCTTATCGTAGTCATTGCCACACAGTTCACACTGAGCCATACTTATTCCTCCTTGTACCAGAAAGTATTCATAACACATTGCAGGATGTGTCCTGACTCGCTCGTTGTCAAGAGTGAATCTGACCCATCCATGGTAAGTAATAAGAGCGTACCTACTTCGCATAGCAGCGAACAGCAAGTTCCGAACTGCCTACTATCAGTATAAGACCCTGACACTACGGCTGGCCTCTACTTGATAAGCTGTACTGAGTGTCTTCTGCGTGATCTCTTCCCCCGTCTATGGAAGTCACTCTTTCAGGTTTACCTTCTCCACGTCTCCGGGATTAAGGCCAGTACCAGTTGTCGCATCAGATCATCTATTTCCTTCATCTCCTTGCGGAGGCTGTCACATTCGGATTCCTGAATTGGACGAATTCTGAAGCCTCTTTCTGTTGGCCTGCCACAGTTGGGGCAAAAATTTGTGGTATCAGAGTACTGAAGACCACAATACAGACAATATTTCGCCATATGTGTTCTCCTCATCTTTCCTCTGCCATCGACTCGGATGGTATCCTGGGATGTTCCCCATCCTACGCTTGCTATCCAACTCTCGCGTTGCTCGCCTGGGGCATTCTCCCCCTAAGAGGATACAATACACACCTCACTACTCCATCACAACAAAGTGGTGCACTTTCACAACGACATCACACTTTTTCATCGGCATCTTCCTGCCTGGCAAACAGGCTCTAAATGCTTCCAATGGCCCCCAACACAGAAATATGGTATAGTCACTAGGTGTAAGGCTTCGCTGAGGAAACAGTTTGCAAATTCCCTTGCGTATCTCATCTCACACGCTCATCAAGGAGAAACTCATGCCCAAACCGCGCACCTGTCATGCGCCGGCTAGCACCGTGCTTTTCTGCACCGGCGTCGAGCGCCTCGGCCAGGCCGGGGCGCTGCAGCGTCACTGCCCCGATATCGTCATCTCTAACAGAACCGAACTGGGGGGTCAACGATGATCGAACATCCTGCTTTCACGGTCGAGGAGTGGAGCGTTCGCGAGACAGGACTCCACCTCGACACCCTGGCGCAGACCGAATCCATTTTCGCCCTCTCCAACGGACATATCGGACTGCGGGGCAACCTCGACGAGGGGGAGCCGTACGGCCTTCCCGGCACCTACCTCAACTCCTTCTACGAGCTGCGCCCGCTGCCCTATGCCGAGGGTGGATACGCCTACCCCGAGTCCGGGCAGACGACCATCAATGTCACCAACGGCAAACTCATCCGCCTGCTTGTCGACGACGAACCCTTTGACGTTCGCTATGGCGAAGTCGGGGACCACGAGCGGGAACTCGACCTTCGCAGTGGGGTACTCCGCCGCAGCGTTCGCTGGACCACGCCTGCGGGACGCGTGGTCAAGGTCTCGTCCGTGCGCCTGGTGTCGTTCACCCAGCGGGCCATCGCGGCCATTTGCTACGAGGTCGAGGCGCTGGATGCTCCAGTGCGTGTCGTAGTGCAGTCGGAGCTGGTCGCAAACGAGGCGCTCCCGCCTCAGAGTAAGGATCCCCGGGTGGGCGCCGCTCTTGAGTCCGCGCTCGAGAGTGAGGAGCACCTGGCGCAGGGCACCGGCGGGCTCCTGGTCCATCATACCCGGGTCAGCGGCCTGCGCATCGGGGTGGCGATGGACCACAGCATCGAGGGGCCACCCCAGACGGTCGTCGCGTCCGAAAGTGTCCCCGATGTCGCCCGTGTGACCGCCACCACGCGGCTGAAGCCGGGCGAGCGGCTGCGCATCGTCAAGTTCATTGCCTACGGCTGGTCGAGTCTGCGTTCGCGGCCTGCCATCCACGATCAGGTCAGGGCCGCACTGTCGGCCGCGCGCTTGACCGGCTGGGAGGGCCTGCTCGCCGAGCAGCGGGCCTACCTGGACGACTTCTGGGCGCGTGCAGACGTCGAACTGGAGGGCGATCCCGAGATCCAGCAGGCGGTACGTTTCGCGCTCTTCCACGTCCTGCAGGCGGGGGCGCGTGGGGAAGGGCGCCCCATTCCAGCGAAAGGACTGACGGGTCCCGGCTACGACGGCCACGCCTTCTGGGACACGGAGATCTTCGTCCTGCCAGTACTGACGATGACCGTGCCTCGCGCCGCCGCTGACACACTGCGCTGGCGCCACTTGATTCTCGACAAGGCGAAGGAGCATGCGCGCGAGCTTGGCCTACACGGCGCCGCGTTCCCATGGCGAACCATCCGGGGGGCAGAGAGTTCGGGGTACTGGCCCGCGGGCACCGCCGCCTTCCATATCAACGCGGACATCGCCTACGCCGTGGCCTACTATATTGGGACGACTGGCGACATGGCGTTCGAGGAGGTGGTGGGCCTCGAGTTGCTCGTCGAAACGGCGCGGCTGTGGTGTTCACTGGGGTTCCTCAATGCCAACACCGACCGCTTCCGCATCGACGGCGTCACTGGACCCGACGAGTACAGTGCCCTGGCTGACAACAACGTCTACACCAACCTCATGGCACAGCATAACCTGCGCTGGGCGGCAGATGCGGTACAGCGCCATCCCGAGAAGGCACGCGCCCTCGGCGTGGACCCTGACGAGGCTGCCAGCTGGCGCGAGGCGGCTGAGAAGATGCTCATCCCCTACGATGAGCGCCTGGGAGTGACCCCGCAGGCCGAGTCCTTTACCGAGCACGAGGTGTGGGACTTTGCTGGCACCGCGCCGGACCAGTATCCCCTGCTCCTGCACTTCCCATACTTTGACCTCTATCGCAAGCAGGTTATCAAGCAGGCCGACCTCGTCCTCGCGATGCAGCTGCGCGGCGACGCGTTCACGCCAGAGCAGAAGGCGCGCAACTTCGCGTACTACGAGCCGCTGACCGTGCGCGACTCCTCGCTGTCGGCCTCCACGCAGGCCGTCCTCGCCGCCGAGGTGGGCCAACTCGACCTCGCCTACGATTACCTGGGCGAGGCCGCGCTCATAGACCTCCAGGACCTGCATCACAACGTGCGGGATGGGCTCCACATGGCCTCACTGGCCGGGGCCTGGACGGCGCTGGTCGCGGGGTTCGGTGGTATGCGCTTGCAAAACGGCTCGCTCTGCTTCGCGCCACGGCTGCCAGAGGCGCTCGGACGGCTCGCCTTCCACCTGCTGTTCCGCGGCTGCCGCCTGCGCGTCGAGGTGAGAGCCAGGGAAGCGACATATCGCCTGCTCGACGGTTCGCCGCTCGTGGTACACCATCACGGCGAGGAGATCCTCCTGCCTGTGGATGAGCCAATCACCCGGCCCATCCCGCCCATCCAGGCGGGACCGCGCCCCACCCAGCCTCCAGGACGCGAGCCGGCCGCACGGGGGGCACACGCGCGATCCACAAGGACGCCAGCATAAGGGGCTAGCTGGTGCCACAGCACACGGACCTACGGCAAGCCTACATAACGTGTAGATCCACTGCCTTGATGCCCTACAGGACGACGCTGGCTGCGTGACGCAACCAGCGTCGTCCACAGCCTTGTCTGGGCCGGCGGCAAGCTGGGAGGATGAGCGTTAACTATACTGCACGAGTCGAAGCCTCATTTGAGGGCACTACGGACTGTTCCATAGCACGTGTCCTTTCCGCTGCATGGTAGCAGGTAGATGTAACATGTTACTTCCATACGCCGGAAACGCTTGTGAGGACAATACAAGTAACCATACAGAGTAGTACTATCCCTACTTGCAACCTGCGCCCCCGCTATTACTTTTGTCTCAACTTAACTCATTTATTGTCACAGTGTTTCTATTATTGTATAGAATAAGTGTAACTCCTCAGAACTCCTCACCACCTTTAGTGGTTCGCAAGAGGTTTTTCCTGCGGGCCGCCGGAGGCGACGAGGAATTAAGAGGGCGAGGCGAAATGTGAAATACGGAGGAAAGGAAATACATATGTCCAGACCCGTGTTCGGCAGAACGAGCAGCCTTCTCTTGATCCTACCGATTTTGCTCGTCGTGTTTTTGGCGAGTTGTGTCGTGGGTGGCTCTTCTACAAACTCTCCTCGCAAGGCCGGGCATGAGCAAACCTCTCGTGGATCTGTGTTGCTGAAAGGCAAGACTGCCTCGCTCAGTTGGATTTATGGGCGCGATTGCTTGCGAGGAATGCAGGCGTACCGCCAGTCGGCTGGTGCGGACCCTGATGCGGCTCTGGTGGGGACAGGTTGGGTGAATCCGGCGGATGGCAGCCTGATTAACGGCCACAATCAGTGCGTTGCCGGCAATCCAAGCATGGATACGGTGGTACAACTGGTGCATAGTAGGGGAGGAATGGCGTATCTGACGATTACGATGAACACGGAGGGGCCGGATCCCTGGTCAGTTCAGCAGGCTGCCGCCTATATCGAGAAGGCTACGACAGATCAGGGCTATATTGACACGATTGTGCACGAGGTGGTGCGGGCCGGATATGATGGGGTCATTATGGATTTGGAAGGTGTGGATCATAGTTATCCAGCTATTCAGCAAGTATTCACCAGGTATAACCAACGCTTGTGGGCTGCTTTGCAAGCCTTGCACAAGTGGTATGGCATTGCGCTCATCCCCAAAGTGCGGGACAACGATTACAATTTTTTCGAGAACTGGCGTTTGCTTGCCCATACGGCCGATTTTGTGGTGATCATGGCTGTTGATGAGTCCTATTTCACCCCTGGACCGGCGGTGAGTTTGCCCTGGCTCAAGCGTCTCTTGAGCTATGCGCTGCAGACGATGCCGGAGATGGTGCCACGGATTATCTGGGAACTGCCGCTGTATGGCGATAGCTGGCATTGGGAGAAGAATGGGTGGGTCTTTGATGATTCAATCACTTTTCAGGCTGCACAGGCATTGGTGCAGCAAGCAACTCCCGCTCGCATCAATGCTCAAGCGAGCAATATGCAGGATGTGTACGCGCCTCACGTGGTCTACACCGATGCATCCGGCGTGAAACATGCTGTCTGGTATCCCACAGGCAAAAGCCTCTATAGCATCATCAATGGTTTCTGGCAGGTACTAAAGCAGGAACCGCGATTTGGCAATAGCCGTCTGCAGATTGCGGTCTGGTGGCGCACCACCCAGGAACCGCAGGATTTCTGGCCTCTACTTGATGGGCTGTACTGAGAGCGGGGACGTCTCCCTCTGTGTATATACTTGTTGAGGTTGGGTCGCGCTGGCAGCGCGACCCAACCTCAACAAGTATATCTCAGTGAGCGCCGCAGGCGCGAGCAAAGATCTCGAGATGCAACGTTCGAAAAACCCCTGGGATGTTAGACAGGGCTTTTTGGTTTTCCCGAATTGCAGAGTATGCTCGATCTGCTTGCGATCCGCGTGTGGGTCGCCTTTACAGCGGGGCGTAGCCCTGCAAGTAGAGCGGGAGAAACGGGTACAGCAAAAAATCATGGGGGATGTCAGACAAAAAGCTTGACAAAGCATTAACAGATAATGTATACCTATAATCATAATACCATATAATTGTATGACAATTGAAGAGGTATGGTGAAAGTATTTACCTCACTCCAGCGACAGAATTTAGCCGAACAAGTCGTCCGGCAAATTGGCTTGAGTATTATGCGCAACGATTTCAAACCGGGTGACGCCCTGTTAAACGAGCCTGAACTAAGTCTCCAGTTTAAGGTAAGTCGGCCTGTGCTGCGGGAAGCACTTAAGATGCTCGGGGCAAAGGGACTCATCGAGTCCCGCCCCAAAACAGGCACGCGCGTGCGGCCACGGGCCGATTGGAACCTTCTCGACCCTGAATTGATCGCCTGGCAGCACGAGGTCGGGTTCGATAGATCGTTCCTACAAGCTACCTGTGAAATTCGTCTCATGTTCGAGCCTATGACGGCCGGGTTTGCAGCAATTCGTGCCACCGCTGATGAGGTGATCAGGATTGAGGAGTGTTGCCAGCTTCTGCAAGGCGCAGTTGACTCCATCGAACTTTACATTCCCGCGGATCTACAATTTCACACCGCAATATGCTCAGCCGCTCATAACGAACTTCTGCAAAAGATCATCACTACGCTCGAAACACCCCTGCGCGCAAGCCGCGTCATCACATCACAACTCCCAGGCGCTAACCAGGTTGCTATGCCCTTCCACTGGGCAATTACCGAGGCTATTCGCAATCGTGACGAGCAGGCGGCAGAAGTGGCTATGCGGAAGTTGATCATCCTGACGACTGAAGACATCCACCGTGCCTTAGATGCTGACCATGCGAGAAAGGAGGGAGTTAACCGCTAGATGCAATTGTTGGCCTCCTAGTTGGTATCCTTGTAGCTCCGCGATTTATCGTGGGAGCGTGAATTCTGTTCTTTGAGTTATGAACCCAAAGGAGTGCTGCGATGATACCTTATCTCTCCTCTCCTCGCTTCATAGGAAGGCTCGGCGTTTTGAGCTTGCTGATCGTGCTCCTTGCCTCCCTGGCCGCATGTGGTGGCACGCCATCAGGCACCAGCAGCGGTCCCGTCACCCTGACCTTCTGGACCTGGGTGCCGAATATCCAGAGCGAGATCAATCTCTTCGAGCAGTCCCACCCCAACATCAAGATCAAGCTCGTGAACGCTGGTCAAGGCGCACCGGAGTACACCAAGCTGCGCACGGCCCTCAAAGCTGGCAGCGGAGCGCCTGATGTGGTGCAGATCGAGTTCCAGTACCTGCCCACGTTCGAACTTACCGGCAAACTGGTTGACCTGTCCCAGTACGGCGCAAGCTCTATCAAGAATGACTTTGTGCCCTGGACGTGGAGCCAGGTATCCCAGGGCGACAAGGTCTACGCCATTCCCCAGGATAGCGGTCCCATGGGCCTGCTCTACCGCAAGGATATCTTCGACCAGTATCACCTGCCTGTCCCGACCACCTGGGCCCAGTACGCGCAGGAAGCCGTTGCGCTGCACAAGGCCAACCCCCAGATTTACATGACCGACTTTCCTCCAGGCGATGCGGGCTGGTTCAACGGACTGACCTGGCAGGCTGGCTCGCGCCCCTTCAACGGCAACGGAACGAATATATCGATTCACCTTGATGACACGCCAGCCTTGCAAGTCGCTAACTATTGGGGTACTCTGATTAAGCAGAAGGTCATACAGACAGCGCCCGACTTTACCAATGACTGGTACGCTGGACTGGGCAAGGGCATCTACGCAACCTGGATCACGGCAGCGTGGGGACCGGTGTTCCTATCCGGCGTCGCTGCAAAGTCGTCTGGCAAGTGGCGCGCAGCTCCTCTGCCGCAGTGGACACCCGGAGCTACTGCTTCCAGTAACTGGGGTGGATCAACGGACGCCGTAACGACGCAGAGCCAGCATCCTAAAGAGGCAGCGGAGTTCGCCATGTGGTTAAACGATACTAAGCAATCTGCCCTGCAGCTTAGTCAGAAACAGTTCCTCTTCCCGGTAGTGAAGAGCGTACTGAGTGACCCGAGCTTCAATGCTCCTTTGTCCTTTTACGGTAACCAGCAGGTAAACCAGGTTTTTGCGTCGGCCTCCGACAAGGTGGATACGAGCTTCCAGTGGAGCCCATTCCAGGACTACGTCTATACCCAGACGAGCGATCAACTGAGCTCAGCCATCAGCGGCAAGGTCACCTTTGAGCAGGCGATGCACAATCTGCAAAACAACGTCGTCAACTACGCCAAGTCCCAGGGCTTCACCGTCACTAGCTAACCAGAGGCAGGCAGAGCCTGCCTACCAGGGCCGTGTATGGTAGGGGCGGGGCTTGCCCCCGCCCTGGGAGACTCCAGACTGCATCCGCGAGGGCATCCTGTCTGGGGGACAGGGACTGCCTGGGGGACAGGTAATGCCCCTACCATACGACGAAGCGGCCCACCAGGGTCGTATATGGTAGGGGCGGGACTTGCCCCCGCCCTGGGAGACCTGTCGGCCCTTACCCGGCACAGTGCGTTGATAAGCACTAGAAAGGCCACCTGTATGCTACAGCAGCAACAACCATTAGAACCAGGCGGCACTGCCCTTACTGTCAGCAGACCTGCTCGCAGGAGCACGGCCAGGCTATCTCGTTACTTCTGGCTCCGGCGCGTAGGCATCCCTTATCTCTTCCTCGTACCCTTTCTGCTCCTGTTCTGCCTCTTTTTCATCCTTCCCCTGGGGTACGCGCTGGGAATCAGCCTCTTTGCCGACCGGCTGGTCGGGGGCACAGTTTTCGTAGGGCTGCAAAACTACGCCCAGGCCTTCCAGGATGCTGCTTTCTGGGAAGGCACACGCCGCGTCTTGTTGTTCATGGTCGTACAGGTGCCTATCATGCTCGGGCTCGCGCTCATCTTCGCGCTACTCCTCGAGAGCGGAGTGGCGCGACTGCGCACGCTGTTCAGAATGAGTTTCTTTCTGCCCTACGCCATTCCCAGCGTGGTGTCAGCGTTGCTGTGGGGCTACCTGTACAGCCCGGGGTTCGGACCCCTCACGCAGGCCGCCAACGATTTCCACTTCCCGGCTCCGGGCTTTCTCACTGATACAGGTATGCTGCCTGCCATTGGCAACATCGTGACGTGGCAGTACACCGGCTATAACATGATCATTATGTATGCGGCATTGCAGGCCATTCCGCCAGACCTGTACGAAGCAGCAGTAGTGGATGGAGCAACTGGCTGGGAGGTGGCACGCTACATCAAGATACCACTGATCACACCCGCCATCATATTGACCTGTGTTTTTTCCATCATTGGCAGCCTGCAACTTTTCACTGAGCCCGCGATCATGAATACGCTCGCGCCTACTGTGATTCAAGACCACTACACACCCAATCTCTACGCCTACACCCTCGCCTTCACCAACCAGCAATACAACTACTCTGCCGCCATCTCATTTACACTTGGCGCAATTGTTTTCGTATGTTCGTACATATTTATGTTTGCAACAAACCGGAGGAGGCTTCGCTAATGGCCGTACTCACTCCGACGACCGGGTCCACTCAAGCATCTCAGGCAGCCCGCAGACGCATCCGGCGTGCTGGTTGGACGCGCCGCAATCTCGCTACCGCGTTCTTGCTGGTCTTCCTGGTGTATTTCCTGCTGCCATTTTTCTGGCTTATCGTCTCTGCAACCAAGACGAATCCGGATTTGTTCACAACGTTTGGTTTGTGGTTTGCTTCCGACTTCAACTTTTTCAACAACCTGAGCGACCTGTTCACGCGTGATAATGGGGTCTTCATCACCTGGCTGTGGAATACGACCTACTATGCTGTCTTGAGTGCTGTTGGCGCTTCCCTTATCGCCACGATGGCGGGCTACGCCTTTGCCAAGTTCCAGTTTCCGGGGCGCACCTTTGTGTTTGCCATCATTCTGGGCTCGATTATGGTCCCCGGCACCGCGTTGGTGATACCGATCTATTTGCTGCTCAGTAAAGTCGGGTTGATTAACACGCCTCTCGCCGTTATCCTGCCTTCCCTCGTCAGTCCACTGGGTGTATTTTTAATGCGTATTTACGCGGAGCAGGCAGTCCCTGATGAGTTACTGGATGCTGCGCGTGTGGATGGAGCCGGCGAAATACGCACCTTTCGGAGCGTCGCATTACGGATTCTCGCTCCTGGTTTTGTGACAGTGCTGCTGTTTTCGTTCGTGGCAACATGGAACAATTATTTTCTACCCCTGCTGGTCCTGAGCGACCCCACGTACTATCCACTCACACTGGGACTGGCATCGTGGAATGCTCAGGCAAGCGCGAACGGTGGCGCCCAGCTTCTGTATACCCTCGTTGTAACCGGGTCGCTGGTATCCATTGTCCCGTTGATAGTCGGCTTTCTCTTCTTACAGCGCTACTGGCAGGGCGGGTTGACATTTGGCAGTGTGAAATCGTGAATCGAGGTACCCATGACTGAGCCGCTCTTCGGCGTTGATTATTACCCTGAGCACTGGAATGCCAAGCGTTGGCCAGTAGACGCCAAACTTATGCAGCAGGCTGGCATGAACACAGTAAGGCTGGCGGAGTTTGCCTGGTCGCGGATGGAACCGAAAGAGGGATACTTTGATTTTGCCTGGCTGGACGAGGCGATAGAGATTCTTATGGCCTATGGGATACGTGTCGTGCTGGGCACGCCGACAGCTGCACCTCCCGCCTGGCTCATTTCAGCACATCCCGAAATCTTACCGGTTAATGAGGATGGGCAGCGAGCTGGCTTTGGCATGCGCCGCCATTACTGTCCTACCCAGCCAGCTTTCTGGAGCGCGACACAGCACATCGTTGAGGTCATGGCCACACACTACCACGAGCACCCGGCGGTGTTCGCATGGCAGGTAGACAACGAATTGGGCAACATTGCCAATGGTATCCGCTGTCACTGCTCCTCCTGTCGTGCGGCATTTCAACAGTGGCTACAACAGCGTCATGAGAGCCTGGAGCGCCTCAACTCGGCCTGGGGTACTGTTTTTTGGAGCCAGGAATACACAGCCTGGGAGCAGATCCCGGTGCCTGTGCGCAACGTACGATCAGGCAGCCCCGGCTCGGCGCACAATCCCGCGCTCTACCTGGACTTCGCGCGCTTCACTTCCGACACATGGGTCCGATATCAGCAACTTCAGGTACGCATCTTGCGTGATCTCTGCCCACACCACCTGATCACACATAACCTGATGGGCCTGTTTCCCTACGTGGACTACGTGGCGCTGGCACAGGACCTCGATGTTGTATCATGGGATAACTATCCACGGCTGCCCACGCCATGGAGTCCCTTCAATGGTGGATGGAATGCCAGTCACATTGCGATGGCGCATGACCTGATGCGTAGCCTCAAAGGCCGCACCTTCTGGGTGATGGAACAGCAGGCAGGACCCAGCGGCTGGGGAAGGCTCTCACCCACACCCCTACCGGGAGAGATTCGCCTGTGGACGTTGCAGTCCATAGCACACGGAGCGGAAGCCATTGTTTACTTCCGCTGGCGCACCTGCCGCGTGGGAACCGAACAGTACTGGCATGGCGTGCTGCCGCATGATGGAACTCCTGGACGACGCTACCAGGAGGTGCTCCAGGTGGGAGGAGAGTTACGCCGCCTGGATGAGCTTGTGAGCGCAACCCTCCCTGCTGAGGTAGCTATTCTACGCTCCTACGACGTGCTCTGGGCATTCGAGGCGCAGCCAACGGCCGAGGCGCTCTCCTATGACGACCAGATTGGTCGCTACTACCGGGCGCTGTGGCGGCGCAATGTCGCGGTAGACCTCGTCACCGAGGACCGGCCCTGGGAGCCATATAGAGTCCTCATCGCTCCCTGCCTGTTTGTCTTGCGCGACAATATTCCTGCGCGACTCCACGCGTGGGTCGAAGCAGGTGGGATGCTGGTGTTGACCTTCCGCAGCGGGGTGAAAGATGAGCATAACAACGTTGTCGATCTACCACTGCCTGGAGAGCTGTGCGAGCTGGCCGGTGTACGGGTTGTTGACTATACGGCTTTGCTTCCGGCAGGAAGCGGAGAGCCCTTTGGCGGCCCCAAAAGCCTTGAACTCATCATAGACGGTACATCGCATCCTGTCAGTACTGACATGTGGATGGATGAACTGGAAGTAAACGGTGCGCAGGTGATTGGAAGGTATCGCGGTGGGGTGTTTGATGGGTCTCCAGCTGTAACCATGAGACGGATCGGCGCGGGGAAAGTCATCTATGTTGGCGCCTCACTGGATGATGCTGGGCAGGACCTACTTATGGGAATGGTGCTTGCTGGTGCTGGAATTGCGGAAGTGTCTTCACCTGACAATGTAGAGATAGTGCGGCGGGTGCACAAGGGCATTGATTACTGGTTCATCCTCAATCACGGCATGGCCCCGCAAGAGATTCTACTGCCGGCCGGAGGGGTAGAGCTACTTACGGGCCGCACGATCTCAGGCAAGGTTGTCGTGAATGGACTTGATGCGCTTGTCATACGCAGCCAACCAGAGCAGAGGTAGAGATGAGTCAAATACCTGGAATGGAGTCGAGGGAGCATACTTATGAAAGCACTACTTCTCAAAGGCCCTGGCGAAGCAATCGTGACGGAGCTTGAGAAGCCATCTCTCGGCCCGGACGATGTACTGATTCGCTCGCACGCGGTCGGCATCTGCGGCAGCGATGTGGAACTCTACCTGGGTATCCGGCCGCAAGGCTATTATCGCTATCCCATTGTTCCTGGCCATGAATGGTCCGGTGAGGTGGCGGCAGTCGGCGAGCGGGTGCGCGGCATCTCGCCCGGCGACAAGGTGGTGTCGGAGGGCTTCCTGTTCTGTGGCACCTGCCGCAACTGCCGGATGGGCCTCACTAACCTGTGCGAGGCCGGCTACGAAGAGATCGGCTTCACACGCACCGGTGGGCTCGCCGAGTATGTCGCCGTTCCTGCTCGCCTGGTACATACCCTGCCCGGCGATGCTCCGCTGGAGGAAGCAGCACTACTAGAGCCTTCAGCAGTGGTAGCGCATGCCTTCCTGCGCGCGCAGCCACGAGCCGGTGACACAGTGATCGTAGTGGGAGATGGTACCATCGGCTTGCTGGCCGTACAACTGGCACGCTTATTCAGCCCCGCCCTCATCGCGCTCGTCGGCTCTCGCACTGAACGCTTAGCACTGGGCCGTCAACTGGGCGCCACCCACATACTCAACGCCAGGGAAAGCGACCCTGCACCTCTGATACGCTCATTAACCGCAGGCCAGGGAGCAGACCTCGTCTTCGAAGCAGGCAATCGTCCAGAAGGAGTCGAACAGGCAATGAGTCTGGCACGGCGCGGCGGCACTGTTGTGCTAGAAGGTATCGCTGGTTCCGGCGCACACCTCAGTGTAGAGAGCGATATCTTTGTCCTCAAGCACCTGGCAGTGCTGGGCATCTTTGGAGCCTCCTCCGCTGCCTGGACCTATGCCGTGCAGATCTTCCGCGCTGGCTTGCTGAATCTCGCGCCGCTTGTCACGCACCGCTTCACGTTGGGCGAGTATCAGACGGCGCTCGATACGTTGATCAGCCGTCAAGCGCAGATGCTGAAAGTGCTGATAGTCCATGGTGGAGACCAGGAAGGAAGGGAGCGATGATACCTGATCCCGCGATACATCAGGATACCAGTCCCCCAGGCAGGGTGCCTGCGAGTACACCCACGGCTATCCTCAATACGCAGCTTCCACAGGACACAATTGCGCTGTGGTGGCTGGGTCAGGCCGGATTCGTGCTGCGCAGCAGCAATTCCATCGTCTACCTTGATCCCTTTCTTTCCGGGCATCCCGCCCGCTTGATACCACCGCTCTTCGCAGTAGAAGAGGGGCCGCCTGCCGACCTGGTCTTCTGCACCCATGAACACTGGGACCACCTCGACCCACAAACCTTGCGCAGCCTGGCAAAGGTATCACCGCGTGCCCGCTTCGTGGTGCCTCTGCCAATTGTAGATCAGGTGACGGCGCTCGATATCTCATCTGAGCGCGTGGTAGGCGTCCAGCCTGGTGATGAGCTGGACCTGGGCGAAGTCAAACTCTTTCCCATCCCGGCCCTGCATGGCCTCAAGGCGCCGCCCGCTGTCTACGACTTTGGTTTCGTGGAGAAGGACGATAAGCGCCTCTACCGCTACCTGGGCTATGTGATTGAGATGGCAGGGGTCCGGGTGTATTCTGCTGGTGATACGCTTGCCTTCGACGGTCTGATCGAGCGCCTGCGCCAACTCGAAGTGGACATCGCACTGCTACCCATCAACGGCCGGAGCTATTTCCGGGAGCAGCTCGACATTGTGGGCAACCTGGACGAACGGGAGGCCGCCGACCTGGCTGCCACCGCTGGCGTGAAACTGCTCATCCCGACCCATTACGAGATGTTTGCCGCCAACCAGGGCAGACCCGGTGTCCTGGTAGATTACGTACGGGCTTATCACCCCTCACTGACCTGCTACGTTCCCACACACGGACGGCGCTTTACGTATAAGAAAGGAGACCTGTACTGATGGAGGCAACACGGCGCTTCCTCGAAGGCATGGGACTGCCCCCCGGCGACCTGCATACCCTGCCGAGCAGCGAGAAGCGTTTTCCTGACGGAGCACAGTACCGCGTTGAGATTCCCAGCACCGAAGGACCGGACGCGCTGGCAGCTATCATCGAGGAAGCAGACCGCTACCACATCACCATCCACCGCGTCTCTCAGGGCAGCGGCGTGATGCTACTCACAGACGACGAGATTTGGGCCATGGCACGTTTAGCCCAGGCGCGGGGCATAGAGGTTAGCCTCTTCGCACGTCCCCACGCCGGCTGGGATACCGGGGCAATGGCGGTGTCCAGTGGTGGCAGAACCGTCAACCCTCGCTTACGGGGCCAGGACCAGCTTGTCTACTGCCTGGAAGACACGCAGCGCGCGGCAGAGCTGGGCATTCGCAGTGTCCTGCTGGCGGATGAGGGTGCGTTGTGGGTAGCCGGGGAGATGCGCCAGGCTGGCGTCCTGCCCAGAGAGATGCAGTTCAAAATTAGTGTCATGATGGCCTCGTCCAACCCGGCTTCCATTCGCCTGATGGAACGGCTGGGTGCAAGTACTTTCAATATTCCCACTGATCTCACGCTGGCACAAATCGCCGCCATTCGCCAGGCAGTAGACATTCCTCTAGACATCTACGTGGAGGTGCCAGACGATCTGGGTGGCTTTGTTCGGCTATATGAAATTCCTGAGTTGGTTCGTATTGCCGCTCCTGTCTACCTCAAGTTTGGCCTGCGCAATGCGCCGAACATCTATCCGGCCGGCAAACATAGCGAAAGCATGTCACTTGCGCTCAGCCGTGAGCGTGTGCGTCGTGCGAAAATTGGTTTAGACCTTCTTGCGCGTTACTACCCGGATGCCAGGCAGTCGAAGCCCGGTGCCGCTGGACTGGCAATTCCTGTAGCGGAGCCGGCCCCTATGTCCTCAAAAGATCCAACCTTGCCAGGAAATCCCCAGGCGGAGGTTGGCGCAGTATGAAGATTGTCGATGTCAAAAGCTCTGTGATGGGGACTGCGTGGCGCAACTTGACCTTCGTGCGTGTCATCACCGATGACGGGCTCGAGGGTGTTGGTGAGGTACGTATGCTCAATCATACCGATGCGCTGCTCGGATACTTTGCGGAGGCCGTGCCCAACCATGTCCTGGGTCATGATCCCAGCAATATCGAAGATCTGGTGCGGCGCATGTACCTGAACGACTACGCTCGTGCCGGTGAGATTGCTATGTCTGCCATCGCGACGATAGAGATTGCCTGTTGGGATATTATAGGTCAAGTGCTTGGGCAACCGGCTTATAAGCTCCTGGGGGGCGCAGTGCGAGACAAGATTAAGGCCTACGCGAATGGCTGGTACACGGTCGAGCGCACTGCGCAAGAATTCCATGCCGCGGCCAGGCGTGTGCTTGAGAAGGGCTACCATGCTCTCAAGTTCGATCCCTTCGGCGCGGGCTTCTATGAACTCGACCGCGGCGAGAAGCTGAGGGCGATCGCACTGGTTGAGGCAGTGCGTGACGCTGTCGGACCCGATGTGGAGATTCTGATCGAGATGCATGGTCGCTTCAACCCGGCGACCGCCATACAGATGGCGCGGGAGCTTGAGCCATTCAAACCATCCTGGGTCGAAGAGCCGGTTCCACCGGAGAACCTGGCAGCGCTCAAGAAAGCTTCCGAGAAGATCACTATCCCGGTAGCGACCGGCGAGCGCATCCACACGCGTTATGAGTATCGCCAGCTCTTCGAACTCCAGGCCGCCGATATAGTCCAGCCCGACATCACCCACTTCGGCGGCCTCCTCGAAACGAAGAAGCTTGCTGCCTGGGCCGAGACCTACTATATGCAGGTCGCGCCGCACAATGTGGGAGGACCGGTTTCGACGGCGGCGGCGCTTCACTTTGCAGCCTCCACGCCCAATTTCAAAATCCAGGAGCACTTCAACGACTTCGCAGAGGATTGGGTGAAAGCCGCTGCACCAGGGAATCCCGAAGTTGTAGACGGGTATTTCGCGCTCCCGCAGGGGCCTGGGCTTGGCGTGAAGCTGAATGAGGATGTCATCCAAGAGCATCCGCAGCAACGGATCTTCTTCAATCTGTTTGCCGAGAACTGGCATCGCCGCCAGGCCGTGCATCCACCCCCGGCCGAAGGCTCCTAACATTCTAACTACTGCTCTTCTGCCTCATTGATCACTCGCCACAGGCGACCTTATTTTGTAGTGAAGTGGCTCGGGAGGGGGCTTCGCCCCCTCCCGAGCCACTTCACTACAAAAACCTTGCAAAGCGCCGCAGGCGCTGAGGAGTCAAAACGATGGGTTCGACAGCAGTATCAAATTCACACTGGCTCGCCAGTTGTAGGATCGAGGAAAAGTCTGTTCACGCCGCTGAAATGGAAATCAAGCATATTGTTCAGGTTTCCCGACAGCTCGTCAAACGACTGATTTCCTATGCGCCCCAGATTCCAGTTATCCTCGATCAAACGCAGGATCGAAGCCTGGTTCGTAATCGAGTGGTCCACAAAGTTCCTCCTGGCAAAAGGTGAGACCACCAGCAGTGGAAGACGTGGGCCGTAGCCACAGCGGTCCAGGTAAGCACCGGCCTTGGGCGTGCCGCACGTACCCGTGCCTGTGAGCGCGTCATCCGCGGAAGCGGATTGACTGACGATAGGGCCCATCACATGATCATACCAGCCATCGGAGTCATCGTAGGCAATCACAACGGCAGTACTCTTCCAGGTTGGCAATTGCTGGAGATGATTGATGGTGCCCACCAGGAAGTTCTGCTCGTCGAGAGGGTCCGAGTAGCCAGCATGACCATCTTGATAAGCCGCGGCCTTGAGGAAACTTACCGCCGGCATATGCCCACTCTGGACGGCTGCCCAGAAGTCAGACAGATCGTACTGGTGATTGGCCTGGTCGGTTTTGCCGATCATATCCACCGATGTCGGAGGCAGATGATGCGGATTAGACGTTGACGTGTAGTACTGGAACGGCTCGTGGTGGGGAATGTAGTCAGTGACTATCGCTCCCCCGATGTTTTTATGGCTGGTGCCACAAACGGCTACGCCATTAACAGTGGCAGAAGGCTTGAACCCCCCCTGGAACCAGCCCCAGGTAACGTTATTCGCATTTAACAGATCACCGGCGTTCTGGCCGCTCATTGCTGCTTTCGCAGCTGAGGACGGTGTACAATCATCGGTTAGCGGCCTGGGATCGCCTATGATGGTTCCATTATCCACCGATCCGGGGATATCTGGAGTAGTAGCTCCGTGCGTCTGACCAGAGATCAGGTTCAGTGCGCCAGGAGTAGATGGCCCAAAAACAGTCCCGAATGAGTTATCACTCATCGCGAAGTGCTGCGCATAATTCCAGAGAGCGGTAACGGTATTCCCGTCATAATAGTCCATGACGATGCTTTTGTCTGTACAGCTACCACCGGCCACGCTTTCGACAAACTTATCCATGAGACCGTGGTCGAAGGCCTTCTGCTCATCGGTATAAGTGTGGTCCTGGTCGCACGTCAGGACATCAGCGAGAGTATTACGATCAAGTCTTCTGGGATTAGCGCTGTTGGGGTTGTGCGTGAGCAGTGAGTTGTCCAGGAGCCCATTTACCGTGGGTGTATCAGGCCGCGCCTTAAACCCCGGCTCTCCTGCCGGGTTCGCTGCGAACGGGTAAGTACCGAAGTAGTGGTCAAATGAGATGTTCTCATCATATATAACCACCAGGTGTTTGATGGGGGTAGTTGTGTCGAAAGTAGCGGCCGGATCGAGCAAAACAGTAACCTGCTTCGCCGATGCCGCCTGTGTCGATACGATAGCCCCCAGAGCAATAGTTACTATAGTTAAGATAGTAACAAATGGAATAAGAAATCTTTTCAACAAAATGCTTACCTCCTTGTACAGGTCGAGGATTCCCCCGCCAATGAGGAGTGTAACACCACTTTGCTAAATGAAGTAATAAAAAGGATAGAAGAAGTACAATTTTACTAGAGAGTATCTTACAACCACCTGAATGCCCGCCATACCACCAGCATCGCAGCAACAATCCACGCGGCCATCACCAGCACTCCTGTTTGAATAGCGCTCCAACCCGCACCGTTGTTAATCACCTGGCGTAAGGCTTCATTCAAGTAGTAGAGCGGCATGGCGTGAATGAGGGGCTGTAGGAAACCCGGCGTGCCATTCACATCAAAGTACGAGCCGCCCAGAAACATCATCGGGAAGCTGACCAGCAGTAGGACGGAGTTAGCTGCCTCGGATTTCTTCACAAAACTGGCGATGGCGAATCCGATAGCCAGCAGCGTGAGCGCACCCAATATGACCACCAGCGCCAGCAGACCAATGTTTCCATAGATGTGGACGTTGAAAATCCAGGCAGCCAGCACCAGGAGGATGACTCCTTGTATCAGAGAAAGCGCCAACCGGGCCACGACCTGCGCGCTGATCATCGCGAGCGGCTGCAGTGGCGTGGCAGCCAGGCGTTTCGTGATGCCCATCTCACGCCAGTTAACCAGTTGGATGCCAACTGCCAGATTGGCCCACATCAGCACCATACCCAGCATACCAGGGGTGATAACATCGATTACCCGTATGTCTTTTGCCGCGACTGCCTGCTGGTCCAATGTTACCGGCCCAGGTTGGTGCGTAACTTCGCGATTAATACCATCGACAATGGCTTTTACAGTAAGTTGGGTTGCTGCAGTTGTAACGGGATTGCCCTGGTCATAGAAGACTTGCAGATGCGCTCCGCCGAGTACCATATGTTGCCCGAAACCGGAAGGAATGATGATAACAGCACTGCGGTGTCCATCCTTGAGCGCCTGCTGTTCTTCGTCGTTGCTGCCTGTATAGACTTGCAGCGCGTCCGATTTCTGCAACTGGCTGACAATCTGGGCCGAGATGGCCGAGTGATCTTGATCGACCACACCCAGCAACGTCTTGGGCGAGCCACCGCCAAAAAGGTAGCCAAAGACCAGCATGGAGATGACCGCCAGGCCCAGGCTGGAAATGATGAGTCCACGCTGCCTGGTCAGCATGATGAAATTAGTGCGTAGGAGTGTGAATATATTCTTCATGAGATTTCCTTTCTGGATACCCCCGGGTTCAGCCAGGGGAGGAAAGAAAGGGCAGCGAAGCTGCAACTTTCCGCATCGTCGAACGTCTATATCAGTGCTTAGGCACTCTCTGCTCGTGGGGAGCAACAGTTTAGCACCTTAACAGCATACATACAAGGTTGAAGCAACTCATGGCTTTGCTTCGTAAAATGTATGAGCCAACGAGCTTTGGGCCGATGTCAAGCGGCCTATGGTGTCGGCTGTTACCCGACGGAATAATCGTCGTGTTGTAGGCCAGATGCAAGCCTCCAGACTTCTAGCTGGAGGTCCTTGACGGTTGTGCATCCTTATATTCATGCATTGCATGGCCAGGCGCTATTCGCTTCGTAGTTCGCGCCCGGTCAGTTCAAGAAACACATCTTCGAGAGTTGGTGCGCGCACCTGCAGGTCGGCGAGCGTGATACCGTTTGCACCGGTATAGGCAAGCAGGGCGACAAGCGTGGATTGCATTGCGTTGGTATAGATGATGTAGCGCTCATTGGCCTGACGCACTCCGGTGACGCCATCAAGTCCTTCGATGTCGCTCTTTGTTGCCCTGCCATCCAGCCGGCAATCAAGGGTGGCCTGCGCGCCCAACCTGCCAATCAGCCCGGCGGCTGTATCCAGCGCAATGATCTGTCCATTATCCATAATGGCAATACGATCACACAACAACTGGGCTTCATCCATGAAGTGTGTAGTCAGTAGAATGGTCTTTCCCTGCTCGCGCAGCCTGAGCACAATATCCCATAACATGCGGCGGCTCTGCGGGTCTAATCCGGCAGTCGGCTCGTCGAGAAATAGCACTTGTGGATCATTGACCAGCGCGATGGCCAGCGCCAGGCGTTGGCGTTGCCCGCCGGAGAGTTCCTGTGGATGCGCCCTGGCCTTCTCTTCCAATGCCACGCCGCTCAGCGACTGTCGAGGGTCAAGCGCTTTTGGATAGAGCGCTGCAAAGAACCGCAGCGTTTCCAACAGCGTTAGCTCGGGGAAGAGTGTAGTTGCCTGGAGTTGCACGCCTATGACGCGCTGTACCGCGCTTTTCTGCCGCCGCACATCCAATCCTGCTACAATAGCCGTGCCCGAATCTGGCGTGCGAATGCCCTCGATCATTTCCAGGGCGGTTGTCTTGCCTGCCCCGTTCGGCCCCAGTACTCCGAAGATCTCGGCCTGTCGAACGGCGAAAGAAACATTCTTCACAACAGTTTTATGATGATAGCTTTTGACGAGATTTCGCACATCTACCATCACCTCGGCCCCGGCGTGAGTAGCAGCTGTGTTTGCTAACTGTCCTTGCGAGATCATCATTGGTTCATCCTTTCGTAACTACTCGAGTAGAGGTATCATCGCAAAGTATAACCATACTGCTACCTGCGATGGATGTGCCCCTGGTCATCTTTGGAGACATATCTTTGTCTTCATGGCTTACCATGACCAGAGTAATGGTTCGTACAATCTTACCTGTGACCTGCTCTATTACTTTCCACACATCCTATGCTCATACGCCTGTGCTATAATGGCGAAGAAGCGGATGTCTATCCTTGTGTGCGAAGGAGTACTCTCATGTCCAGCCAGCGAAAAACCGAGCTTGCGGTTCCTCTGGATGAGCGTGAACGAGTTCTCTCCACCGCTGGAGTGAAAGCAGCTTACTTTGCGGTCGCGCTGGGTTACCTGATGGGAGTCCTGGCTGCTCCTCACCTGACAGTGGTCAACTTCCTGGCGTTTACTGCGCTTCAGGTATTCTACGTCGTAATTCTCAGATGGCTGAGCAGGGACGATATATCCGGCTGGCAGCTGGCATTGAATCTAGGGATGCTGACGGGAAGTGCCATAGCAACTGGTCTGTTGAGCCTGGCAGGCGTTTACTGGGATTGGCTTCCTTACCTGGTCACGGCTGCGGTCTATTTCGGAGGCCTCTCCTTACGTACGGCAATCATCGCCGGTGTGCTTCTTTACCTGGTATCGATGGTAAACCTTGGCCTTATCTACAACTGGAACTGGTCTTCTATCTATCCGTCCTCACTCACCCTACTTGCTGCCTTCGGCTTTATTGCGGCCTTTTCACTAGTGCTGCGCCTACTGGGAGTTCAGAAGGAGCGTGCTGAGAAGCTGTTGCACCAGCTCGAGGAGTCCAATGCTGAATTAAAGCAGGCACACGCGCAACTGCGCAGCTACGCAATGGAGGTAGAAGAACTTACAATTGTACACGAACGAGCGCGCCTGGCCCGCGAGATACACGACACGCTGGGCCATTACCTGTCGATTTTGAACATTCAACTTGAGACGATTAGCAAATTGCAGGAGCGTGATCCTGCTCGTGCCGTCGTCGAAACTGCAGAGGCGCGTCGAGTGGCGGCACAATCGATGCAGGAAGTGCGAAATGCGGTTGCGGCCCTGCGCCCAACGAGCATCGCGGCTTTGGGCCTGACCGAAGCGATAGTGCAGCTGGGCAAAGAGTTTGAGCGCAATGCACCAGAAACAATCTTAACGCTCGATCTTGAAACGGAGTTACCTCCGCTCCCGCCAGATATTTCAGTCGCGCTCTACCGGGCGGCGCAAGAAGCATTTACGAATATTCGCAAACACGCACAGGCGAGCAAAGTCCTGCTACGGCTGCGTTACGAGGACGAGACAGTAGAACTGCTCGTGCTTGACAATGGTCGCGGAACCTCTAACACCGACTCCGAGCAGCGAGATGGTTTTGGACTTATTGGCTTGCGCGAGCGTACCGAATTGCTGGGCGGGTGTGTGTCATATAGCTCGGCCGAGCAGAGCGGCTATCGTGTAGTGGTACGCGTGCCTGTACCGGCAGTTTCTCAAATTCCCGCTGAGCTGCGCAAGGGATAAACCATAGCGCCAGCTCTCTACCCCATGGTAAAAGCGCACCCAGGAGAATGAGGCATGACAACAAGCATTCGTGTCTTGATCGTGGACGACCAGACACTTGTACGGGAAGGCTTTCGCAAGCTGCTTGAGTTAGAGCCAGATATCGAGATTGTGGACACAGCCGGCAACGGTGAATCCGCTCTTGCTGCTATAGAACGCCTTCATGCCCAGAACACGCCCCCGGATGTGATCCTCATGGATATTCGTATGCCCCATATGGATGGAATCGCCGCTACCAGGGCAATTAAGGAACGCTGGCCCGGCGCCCACGTTGTCATCCTGACGACGTTCGATGACACGGAACTCATTCACGCCGGTCTGCGCGCAGGCGCATTAGGATACTCACTCAAGGACATCACTGCCGAGCAACTGGCAATGACAGTACGTACCGCTGCGCGTGGGCAGGTGTTGTTACAGCCCGACATTGCCAGTAAAGTCTTCTCTGCTTTTACATCCTCAAACCCGGCCAGGTCACCCGCTTCCTCCATAAATACTGCGCCCTCGATTTCGACTACTCCCAGCTACATCAACTCTACAGCTTCAATTGAACAACTCACCGAGCGTGAACGCGAAATACTTACGCTGGTTGCCAGAGGCGCTTCTAACCGCCAGATCGCGGAGAACCTCTACCTCACCGAGGGCACGGTCAAGAACCACATGAGCAACATCCTCGGTAAGCTGGGTGTGCGCGATCGCACCCAGGCAGCTCTCAAGGCGAAAGAACTTGGGTTGGCCGGCAATCTGTGACTTTTGCAAGCCTTGATCGGACCTCTGTTTCTTGATTTCCTTTCCGAAAGAAGCCGATAGTATTGACTATAGGGTCATTTTTCTTACGACCGCGTCAAAATGGCTCAGCCTATTGCATAGAAGTACCACGAGAAAGGAAATTATATATGCTGCACAAGCTCTTGACGTTGCAGGATGTACAAGGATTATATGCCTGGTTTCAACTGATGCGGCATGCACAGCCTGTCTGGCTGGATGAAAGCAGTGGCTGCTGGCACGTGTTTCGCTATGAAGATGTATATAATGTCATTACAGACTATCGCCTCTTCTCATCAGAACGCAGGCAGCGAGTCTTTGCACGCTCCCGCAATGCTGCTACGGCCGCCACCTCTGCTCAGAATGGTCGCAAACGCCGGACGCGGCGCAGCCTTCTTGCGATGGATCCGCCCCAGCACCGCCAGTATCGTAATCTGGTTTCGTCTTCGTTTACTCCCCGTGCCCTCGCCCGCCTTGTAGGGCGCATCGCGACAATTACGCAAGAATTACTGGATCAGGTGCGCCCAAGCGGGCGTATGGACGTCGTGACGGATATCGCTTACCCGTTGCCAACGATTGTCATTGCGGAGATGCTGGGCATCCCTACCTCCGATCGCCCCTTGTTCAAACAATGGGCGGATGGACTGCTCACTCGGCAGCTCAGTGATGCGGAGTTCTTTAAACCTGAGGAGGATCAGCGTGACAATCCAGAGATGCAGCGCCTTACACAGCTCTTTGAGGAGATGTCCGACTACTTCGAGACTATACTGGAAGATCGACGCCGCCAGCCACGCGACGATATGATGAACGAGCTGCTGGCTGCTGAGATAGACGGCGAACGCCTGAGCATGGAAGATACCGTTAGCTTCTGTATCCTCCTTTTGCTCGCCGGTCATGTCACGACGACGAACCTGCTCGGCCAGGCGATCCGCTGTTTCGACGAGCATCCCGGCGCCCTTGAGCAAGTACGCAAGCAGCCAGAACTGATGCCGGGAGCGATTGAAGAGGTGTTGCGCTTCGCCTCACCGGTCTGGCGACTCATACGTACCACCACTACTGGCGTCACAATTGAAGGAGTGACGATCCCGGCAGATGCGCCGGTCTTTGCCTGGCTGGCGTCCGCTAATCGTGACGAGCGCCAGTTCTCTGAGCCGGAGCGCTTCGACATCACGCGTACCCCGAATCGCCACATTGCCTTCGGGCACGGCATCCACTTCTGCATCGGGGCGCCGCTCTCACGTCTAGAAGCTTCCATTGCCCTCCCCATGATGGTCGAACAGTTGCCGGACCTTCATGTCGTCCACGACCAGCCGCTGGAGCTATTCGAAGGGCGGGTTCTGTTCGGCTTCAAGCACCTGCCCATCACTTTCACCGCCGTGGATCCGGTGGTATGAGACCGTTCCGCCATATGGATTTTTCGCGTTTTTTGGGGTAATATACGCCCAGGTTGAGAGTTCAACCCCCTTTCTTCGAGGAGACAGAGCGCAACTATGATCATCCCGCGTCCAGAATATCCGCGTCCACAGTTTGTGCGGTCCGATTGGCTGTGTTTAAATGGCGAGTGGCAGTTCGAGGTTGATGGTGGGGATAGTGGGCTGGAGCGTGGTTTGTTACAACGTGAATTGAAGGAACGGATTCTCGTTCCGTTCTGCCCGGAGTCGCCGCTCTCCGGCATCGGCAACAAGGATTTTATGCCCGTTGTCTGGTACCGGCATACCGTCACCGTTCCCCAATCCTGGTCTGACCGACGCGTGTTGCTGCATTTCCAGGCCGTGGATTATGATACGACGGTGTGGGTCAATGGCGAACTGGCCGGGCGGCACCGCGGCGGTTTTACACCTTTCACCTGTGATTTAGATGCTATTGCCGCGCCCGGCGATCCTATTACTATTGTGCTGCGTGTGCGTGATGATCCGCGCCCATCGCAACCTCGCGGCAAGCAATCGCAGCAGTATGAAGACTGGGGCTGTTTCTATACGCGCACGACCGGCATCTGGCAGACGGTATGGATGGAGCCGGTTCCCCACCAGTGCTCATTGTGCCGCCCACGCATCACGCCGGATGTTGCCAATAGCATGTTTCGCCTGGAGCAACCGATCACCAACAACACCTCTGGTTTGCGTTTGCGCGCCAGGCTTTCCGATCAGAATGGTGTCGTTGCGCAGGCTGAGTGTGCCGCAGACCTGGATTTTGCTCCCCGGCTCGATCTGCCCGTCCCTGCTGAACGTCGCCGTTTATGGTCACCGCAAGACCCGCACCTGTACGACCTGGAAATTATGCTGCTCGATACTGCCGGAAATACTGTGGATCATGTGACAAGCTATGCAGGTCTGCGCAGCGTCACCGTCGATGGCAAGGCCGTCAAAATCAACGGCAAGGTCGTCTTCCAGCGACTGGTGCTCGACCAGGGCTATTATCCCGATGGCGTGCTGACCGCGCCAGGCGACGAAGCACTGAAGCACGATATCGAACTGAGCCTCGCGGCCGGTTTTAACGGCGCTCGCCTGCATCAAAAGGTCTTTGAGGAGCGCTTCCTGTACTATGCAGACAGAATGGGCTACCTGGTATGGGGTGAATTCCCCGACTGGGGATCGATGGATCGTGTAGAGTGGCTAGATGATCAGACCTTCGGCGTAACCTTTGCCACGCAATGGCTGGAAGAGCTTGAGCGCGACTACTCGCATCCCGCGCTGATCGGCTGGTGTGGCCTGAACGAGACGCGCTATAATTTGCTGGACAAAAATACCACGCTCGATGATGTAACGCGTGCGATGTTTCTGGCGGCAAAGGCTATGGATACCACGCGCCCCGTGCTCGACGCTTCTGGCTACGCGCACCGCGTTCCCGAAACCGACATCTACGACTCCCATGATTATTTGACGGGCAAGGATTTCTGGGAGGACTTCGAGAAATACAAGCAACGTCATGCACATGTTGGTGAAGACAAGCCGTTCATCAATATACACGATGGGCGTCCCATGTCTCTGCCGTATCGCGGTCAACCTTACTTCGTGAGCGAATTCGGTGGCATCTGGTGGAACCCGGAAGCCGCACTGACCGACCAGAGCTGGGGCTATGGGACCGCACCCGATTCGCTGGAAGAGTTCTACCGTCGCTTCCAGGCATTGTGTGATGTGTTACTCGACAATCCGTACATGTTCGGCTACTGTTATACCCAGTTGACCGACGTATCGGTTGAGCAGAACGGCCTCTACACCTTCGATCGCCGCGCCAAATTCGATCTGGAACGCCTGCACCAGATCCAAAGCCGCCCGGCCGCGATAGAGCAGCTATAGAGGCTGCCAGTGCCTGATGCATCTCTGGATAGTGGCCTGCGATCTTATGGCAGAGGAGGCCGTTCATGGTTGCTCTGAAAACGCTCATTTTCTCGATCCTGGTTCCTGGGACGGTGGCCGGGGTCGTCCCCTGGCTCTTACTCCAGGGGACGGGAGGGGCAGTGCTTCTGCTTCCATTCCTAACTTGATACTGCGCCGCTTGATGCCTTTCCTGCGCCGAGAACCAGCATGATCGCGGCAGCCACGATCCAGAGCGACTGGAGGCCCAGGACAACCAGGGTAAGGACCGGGGCAACCAAGAGGCTGACCAATCCCACGATCTCAAACGCGATCCCCAGCGCCAGGGCCAGGTAGCCGAATATCCGTGGGAGAAGACGTGATCCGAGAAGGACGGCTCCCAGCGCTAGAAAGATGATCGGTGCCGGCGCGATCGGGTAGATATGAATGAACACTCCCATGATGTCATAACTGGACAGCGCGGTCACCGCATGTCCATTCGCGGCGGCCTGGGCGAGGTCCATGGTGAAAACGCCTTCGATCAGGACGACGGCAAGCAGGACAGCCGACCCCAGGATCGTGAGCATACCCGCCAACCGCGCCGCACCCCCGGCCCTGTGGACGAGCGCGAGGAAGAAGACGACGGAGAGAAGTGAGCCAGTTGCCTGGAGCCATGCGCCCAGGAACCAGGCGTCGTGATACCGCGTTGCAACGCCAACCACCTGGGCGGTGGTGGCGTTGGGGGGAAGCTGCGCCAGACCGAAGCCAAAGCCGACGCCGAAGTACACGCCGAGCAGGACGATGCCCAGGATGCCGCAGAGCGCGATCAGGATATGAGAGAGTCGTGTGGACATAGTTTATGTATGCTGGGCCTTGTCGTAAAGAGCGTACCAGGTATCATCATAGTAGGGAGAGAACATGTGCCCGGGCTGGATGCTGCTGACAAAGTCGTTATGGCCGTTGAGGTACCAGTGGCCGCCGCTCTGAATGAACCAGGGGCCACCACTGGAGCCACCGGTCATATTGCAGGGGATGGAGACCACGCTGCCCTCTCCATGCTGCCAAATTTTGCCGGGGGACTCCTCACAGGATTGTCGGGTCTGACCATCGAAAGGATAGCCGGCGGGGTAGCCATAAGCGTAGAAGGGTTGATTGACAGGTTGATTATATGCCCAACCGGCACCACCGACCAGGTCGGTCAAGAGACCCTGGCTATTAGGAGAAACGATGGCCGTGCCCATGTCATGATGAAAATCGTTTGGCTTGGCGTGTATCCAGTCGGAAGGGACCTCCAAATCTCGGGCTGCCCAGCAGCCATATGGCGTCCTACCGTTCTCGTAGAGAGGGCAGAAGATCACGTTCTGCACCCAGTCACTATTCCAGTAAAGGCAGTGCCCAGCAGTGTCAACAACACTCTGATTGAGGCTGCTGACGGCAGTGCCAGAGCAGACAAAGTCCTGACCAGCGGCATTGGTAAAAAAGACTTTCCCCACGGTCGAGAGGGGATAAGAAGGGTCCCCATTGAGTGGGGGATGCCCCTGTTGCTGGGCCGCCTTGCCCAGGCTTTCGTCGATGCTCCCTCGGGTCAGATAGAAAGCATTGCCGCTCTGCTGATTGGCGTCGATGGCATCGCGCATGTGAGCAGGTGTCCAACGCTTGATGACGACGTCCGGATTCGTCTTCACCGGGTGCTCACTGATCGTCTGCCAGGGAGCTGACACCGAGGTGTACAGAAACTTCACAATGGCAAGAGAAGCTGGCACCGAGATGTACAGAAACCTCACAATGGCAACCAGGTATACAATGGCAAGCAGACAAAGAAGGACCTTGCCAACCGGGGGGGGTTGGACGCGTCTATATCGTCGTGACATCGCGCCTCTCTCTTTCTTCAAGCCTGGTGCGGACTAGATGAAGAGCCTCCCGGATGCTGTTTCTCTTGATCGAGAGCATCGACGTTCGGCATATTGGTGGCTTTGGCATTGCGCATTTTGTCCGCTGTCCAATACTTGAGGGCGTCATCGGCATGCTTACCCACCTTGTGCTTGATGATAGTAGACGAACGCTTTTTTTTCGAAAAACGCTTCCATGCAAGCAGATATACACCAACAAGCAAGCAAAGAAGGATCGCGCCAACCAGAGGCAGTTGGATGAGTCTATACTGTCGTGACATCTTGATTCTCTCTTTCATGAAAGATGATATGAACAGAAAACCCGTGCAGGGTCTCTTGCCTGTCGTTTTCCTGTCTGCACTTTCCAGGAGCAGCATTTTCCCGGGATCAGGATCGCGTTTCCTCTATTGATAAGTATAGCAGCATTTCTTGATTTTAAGAAGATCAAATTGCCTCACAGATGCATTTCATTTTTTGCTTCGAGCAGGCATGGCAGAGGCAAGCCCTGCCACTACTATACCACGATCAGAGGCCGTCCCAGCGCGGTATAGTAGTGACACCCCTTGGAACTTATCCGGAAACCTGTAAGGAGGAAACCCGATCACAGTGTTGAAAGCAAATCAGAGCACAGGCCAGACACAGCAAGGTCAGATAGGACCAAGGACGCTTTTCCCAGCGGATCAACAGGCGGCGGAAGTGATTGAGCCAGGCATGGAGGCGCTCCACCACCCAGCGGCCTCGCCGCTTGCCCGGCTGGTGGTCGCGGCTGTGCGCCAGTTGCTCAGCAGTAGCGAGCTAGCCATGGTTGCGGTTCCACCAGTTGGGTCGCACATGGGGCACGTAGCCGCGCTGCTGGACCGCCTCCAGGATGCGCGGCTAGTCATAGGCAGCATCCATGCACAGGTGTTGCTCCACGACCGCCGGGTCAGGACGCTCGCTGACGATGGCCTCGAGGGTAGCTTCGGCTACGATCATGTCGTTGCGGTTGGCCGAGGCCTTCAGCACAGCCAGCGGCAAGCCGTGGCCTTCACACAGTTGGCTGCATTTGGTGCCGCGTTTGTTCCGGGCCACCGGCTTGCCGCCGGTGGCCTCGCCGCCGAAAGGGGACTTGATCTGCGTCCCATCCAGGCTTTGCCACTGCCACTCCAAGCCGGCCAGCTCGTCATATTCCTGCAAGCCCGCTTGCCACAAGCGCGTAAAGACGCCTTGGCGCTCCCACAAGCGGAAGCGGTCAGAGCCGGTGCTGGAGGCACCCAGTTCGCGCGGCATCGCATTCCAGGGAATGCCCGTCCGCACCAGGGAGACACTGGCTGCAAACATCTGGCGATCATCGGCGGCTGGTCGTCCGCCTTTGGGATGGGCAGGACGCTCTGGGATCAGCGGGCGCACGCGCTCCCACAAGGCGTCACTGCCTTCCCATGGTTGGGTTCGAGTCACGATGGG
>WNGD01001637.1_pt1 | contig 50371 bp, 43 predicted proteins | sample 5400671 | NCBI WGS metagenome assembly WNGD01 (sample SAMN13153369, study PRJNA577476) | soil metagenome | isolation source: 40 cm soil or saprolite under grassland replicate 2 | place: USA:California | collected 2016-06-15 | reverse complement strand
GCCGTTGCTGTAGACGACCGGGACCTCGATCCACGTCGCCTGCACCGGGATGCCGCCCGAGATCACGTCCGCATGGTCGCCCGACGGCATTGCGCCGACGATCGCCGTCTGCCAGGTGCGTGCGACGTAGACCAGCACGTCGTCGGCCGAGAGTTCGCGGTCCTCTTCGAGTGCCCAGCGTGGCACCCGCTTGCCCGCGTGCGCCGAAACGCCGGTCTCGATCGCCGCTGTGGCGGCGCCGGCCGCCATGCGAACGATCGTCGCCTCGTCCTCGCTCTGCTCTAGCAGGTAGACGGTGGCGAAGTTGAAGTCGAACTCGGGAACCTTAGAGTCCGTCAGGTGGCCGACCACGGCATCGATCACGTCGTGCCGTGACGCGCCTGGCTTCAGCATCTCCGCCGTCATGTCACCGAGCGCGCTGAGGAGCCGGTTGCTGTTCTCGAGCTCGGCAATCAGCCGCTGTGAGGCAAGCGCGCCGCCGATCAGCTGCGCGCCGGCCTTCAGCATCTCGTCGGTCGAGGGTGCGCGCCGCACGGTGGCCAGCCGGTCTCGGCTGAGCAGGACCAGGTAGCCGTGCGGATCGTCGGGCTGGCCGAGCGCGTACGTTGCGACGGGGTGAAGGTCTGCCTCCGCGGTGGCGTCGCCGATCGTCTTCTCGAGCGCGGTCACCCAGCTCCCCGAGGGCTCTCCGCGCTCAACTCGCATCGGCGCGGCGACGCGCAGGTGGGCCGTGACGAGCTCGAGGTGCGATCGCTGGTGGCCATACTGGTAGATGGCGGCGCCGTCGAGGTTGCTCGCCATCAGCAGGTCCGCGAGCGCGATCGACAGCAGTCGCCGCAGCTCTTTCGCGTCGGTCCTCGCATCGCCGATCGGCGTAGTGAGCAGCGACGTCAGCCTGGAGAGGCCGTCGAGGGCAGAACGTTCCGCCTCCTCGAGCGCGGCCTGGATCAGCCCGGCAGCCATCGCCGCCCGGCGTTCGAGCTCGCGCAGCCGGTTGTCGTCCGGGGCCTTTTCCTTGTTTCTGTAGTTGAGGTAGATCAGGCCCAGGAGCCGGTCGCCCGACAGCAGCGGCAGGCCCAGCGTGGACTGGACCTGGTAGCGGCGAATGAAGGTGGAATCGATGTCCGCGGGAGCGTTGCGGGCCACGAGCCGCTGCCGCGTCACGGTGAGCCATACCGTCGATCCGTACTGGTGCACGCCGAGCTCGTCGGGCACCTTGCCCTGCCGCTCGTCGGCGAGGTAGCGGGTGAGCTGCTCGTGCATGTCCGTCAGCGAATCAAGGAGGCTCTCCTGCGGCTGGCCGGTCGCGAACGGCGCGTAGTAGGTGTGGGTCGACTCCTCATAAAGGAAGATCGAGACGATGTCGGCGCCGGAGGCGTGCTGGAGGTCGGCGATGACCCCGCGCAGGACCGCTGCCAGGCCCGAAGTGGCTTCGACCGGCGGGCGGATCATTGCAAGCCGATCATCACACGGATTGCGCCGCCCCGCTCAGAGCGCCGGCCCGGGCGACCTGGCCCAGCCAGGTTGCGCTCGCCCTGGGATGCCGCGCGAACGTCTCGCGGTCGACGGCCACGAGTCCGAACGTGGGCGCGTAGCCGAGCGCCCACTCGAAGTTGTCGAGCAGCGACCAGTAGAGGTAGCTGCGCACGTCGATGCCCTCGGCGAGGCACGCCAGGACCTCACGCATGGCCGTATTGATGTACGCGGTCCGCCTCTCATCGTCGGCGGTGGCGATGCCGTTCTCGGTGACGAGGATCGGGACCCCGGGGCAGCTGCGGTGCGCGCGCCGGATCGCGCCGCCAAGCGCCTGCGGGTAGTACTCGTAGCCCATCTGCGTGGTGTGGTCGGACTCGCTGAGCTCCCGAGTGGCGTCGCTCCAGTCGCTCCCCGGACTGCGCGATCCCTCGGGACCGAAGCGGAATCGCGTGTACGTCTGGACCCCGATGAAGTCGTCGTTTCGCGCCAGCTCGAAGAACCAGTCGTTGACATGCGACTCGAGCTCGAGCGAGCTCGTGCCCGGCTGCGCGCCGTCCTCGTACTGGAGATCGGGAAGCGCCAGCGTCACGCCCGTCGGTACGCCGGCCCGCCCTCGGATCGCAGCGGCGCCGCGGCGGTGCGCCTCGAGCAGGTTGTCGACGGCGCGCTGTGCCCCGTCGCGGTCGTCGTGGTGGCCTGGGGGGTTGATCCCGAGGATCCAGCCGCTCGAGCCCAGGCCCTGCGGCTCGTTGATCGTGCACGCGTACGCGATCCGAGCGCCCAACGCCTGGGCGGTGCGGTCGCAGTAGCGCTCGAAGAGAGCGGGAAACCGTTCCGCCGCGATGCCGCCCATGTCGTGCAGCCACTTCGGCACGGTGAAGTGATGGAAGGTGACGATGGGGACGACTCCGTGCTCATGGCAGGCGTCGAGTACCCGGCGGTAGTGGGCCAGCTCAGCGCGCGAGAACTCTCCTTCGGCGGGTTCGATGCGCGCCCATTCGACGCCGAATCGGAACGTGTTGAGGCCGAATCCCGCGAGCATCGCGACGTCGTCTTGATACCGGTGATAGAAGTCGCAGGCGTCGCCCGACGGCTCGCTGCATGGCGTCGCCTGGATGTGCTCCCACCACCACCAGTCGGTGTTCGTGTTGCCGCCCTCGGTCTGGTACGCGGAGATCGACGCGCCAAAAAGGAAGCCGTCAGGAAAGGTCAGGGTCTCAACCATTCGGGGCATGTTAGTGCGCCCTGCGCGCGCCCGGCGGGGGACCATGCCACACGCCGAACCGGAAGATTGACAAGCCGCCGGGTGCCATCTACCATTCGGCTGTTGGCTTAGGCGAACGTTCGTCTAATGGATCCGCTCTGTGGAGTAAGACCTCCTGCCGGCGCACTCTCGCCCCGGCGCTTCCGGGAAGAAGGCAGCAGGTACCGAAATCTGAGAGGACCCGCCAGGGTCAGCTTGGGGAGGAAAAGCGCGTATGGCCGAGGTCTTAGCAAGGCTTAGTTCGCGGGCGATTGCAGGAGGTCTCGGTGTGCTGCTCCTGCTCGCCTGTTCGTCAGGTGGCGGCACCTCGGGCGGCGGGGCTTCGTCCACCGACGTCACGGTCTGGACCGCATGGGGTGGCGACGAGCTGAAGGCGTTCAAGGACGTCCTTGCGCCGTTCCAGTCGAGCACCGGTATCAAAGTCCACCTCACCACGAACCGCGACTCGACCAACCAGATCGCCAACGGTATCGCTGCAGGTACCGACCTGCCTGACATCGCTCCGGGACCCACGGACCCGATCCAGGTGAAGAGCTGGGTCTCGAAGGGCGCTCTGAAGTCGATCGAGACCGCGCTCGGCAGCGATGCGTTCAAGGCGTACATCGACAGCACGTATCCCGCGCTGACCGCGGCGCCGGGCGGTGCGTCCGACGACCCGTACATCGGCATCGTCGGTGGCAAGCACTACGAGCTGATGGTCAAGACCCAGGTCAAGGGACTCTTCTGGTACAACAAGAAAGTCTTCACCGGCACGGCCCCGAAGTCGTTCGACGAGCTTCTGGCGCTCAATCCCTCGCAGTTCGGAGCCCAGAAGATCTTCTGCGCCGGGTTTGAGTCTGGTGCCGCGTCGGGCTGGCCGGCGAGCGACCAGATCGACAACATCATCATGCGGCAGTCCGGTGACCAGGTTTACATCAACTGGATCCAGGGCAAGCAGAAGTTCTCCTCTGCCGAGATCAAGCTGGGCTACCAGACCTTCCTGAAGGAAGTCTCAGCCCAGAACGTGTACGGCGGCTCGAACACCGCGCTGTCGACGAACTTCGGCAAGGCTGGCGACCCCATGTTCAACACCCCTCCAGGGTGTTTGTTCCTGGAGCAGGCGACCTTCATCGCCAACTTCTTCCACCAGAACAAGGGCGTGACCGCCGGCACCGACTTCGACTTCTTCGCCCACCCGAGCATGGGCAAGTCGCAGTACGACGGCAACGTGAACGGCTTCTACGACAACTTCGCGATGTACAACGACACCCCGGCCGCCCGCAAGCTCATGCAGTACATGGCGACCAAGGACGCCCAGCAGATCTGGGCGAACGATGGCGGAACCCTCGGCGCGATCAAAGACCTGACCTACAAAGACCCGATCTTCCAGCGCGCAGCCGACATCGCCAAGGGCGCCAAGAACCTGCTCGTCACTGCCGGCGACTTCATGCCCTCGGACATGCAGAAGGCGTTCTGGCAGTCGCTCCTCAACGTGACCCGTGACCCGGGGAGCCTGGACAAAGAGCTCGCGCATCTCGACCAGGTGCAGGCAGCCGCGTACACCAGTAGTTAGTCCGTTCGACTTTGATCGGTCGGGGCGGAGTGTTTCCGCCCCGGCCGCTTTTCCTCTAAGAAGGAGGTAGGCGGCGTGGGCATTGATCAGGTCATAACCTCCGTGATCGCGGTGGTCGGCGTGCCTTTGGCCCTGCTGGGCTACATCATCGTCGGCGAGCAGGTCATCGAGAGGCTGTCCGACTCGGTTCAGTCCTGGATCCGTCCGTACTTCTGGGCGCTTCCGGCAGTCGGCTTCGCCACGATCTTCATGGTCTACCCGCTGCTTCGAACCGTCGTCATCAGCTTCCGGAACAGTGAAGACACGGATTGGATCGGGCTGGCCAACTACAAGTATTTCTTCACGTTCCCCGACACCCTCACGTCGCTGCGGAACAGCCTGCTCTGGCTGGTCTTCTACACGTTCTTCGCGGTCTTTCTCGGCCTCATCATCGCCATCCTTCTCGACCGCGTCCGCTATGAGTCGCTGGCCAAGATCGCGATCTTCCTGCCGGTGCCGATCAGCGCGGTCGCGGCGTCGATCATCTGGAAGTTCATGTTCGACTATCAGCCTCCCGGCACGCCCCAGACAGGGACGCTCAACGCCCTGATCGGACTCTTCGGCCGTGACCCGGTGGCGTGGCTGGTCAACTCGACGACCAACAACGCGGCGCTGATCTTCGTCGGCATCTGGACCGCGGTCGGCTTCTGCATGGTCATCATCTCGGCGAGTCTCAAGGCGATCAGCTCCGAGGTGCTCGAAGCGGCCAGGATCGATGGGGCTAACGAGTTTCAGATCGTGCGCCTTGTGGTCACCCCGCTGCTGTGGCCGACCATCACCGTCGTCGGCACCACGATGCTGATCAATTCGCTGAAGACGTTCGACATCGTCTACGTGATGACGAACGGCGCATACGACACCGACGTGATCGCGACGCAGATGTTCAGCCAGCTTCAGCACGCCCACTACGGCCGCGCGGCAGCCGTGGGCGTCGTCCTGTTCATCGCGATCGTGCCGCTCTTGATCGTGAACATACGTCGATTCCAGCAACAGGAGGAGCAGCGATGAGCGCGGAGCAGGTCACAACTCGTCGCGAGTCCGCGGTTGCGGGAAGCGTCTCCGCGCTTAACAACCTGGGCTACCGCCTGCAGCGCCTGCCGCTGCACCTGGTGATCATCATCTTCTGCGCCATCTGGATCGTGCCGACGATCGGCATGATGATCAACTCGTTTCGTTCGGTCTCGGACATGGGCACGTCCGGATGGTGGACCACGCTGTTCCCGCCGCACGGCTTCACCCTGGCGAGCTACAACCAGGTGCTGAGCCTCGAGGGAGTCACACCGTCGATCCTCAGCAGCGTCCTGATCACGATCCCGTCCACCGTGATCCAGCTGACGATCGCGACGATGGGCGCGTACGCGTTCGCGTGGATGAAGTTCCCGGGCAAGGACATCTTCTTCATCGTCATCGTCGGCCTGATGGTCGTGCCGATCCAGATGACGCTGATCCCCGTGCTTCAGTTCTTCCAGCTCATCCACCTCAACGGCACGATCATGGCCGTCTGGCTGGCGCATTCCGGGTACGGCCTGCCGTTCGAGGTCTTCCTGCTGCGCAACTACCTGGGAGGGCTTCCGCGCGAGATCTTTGAGTCCGCGGAGGTGGACGGCGCGGGCCATGCGGTGCGGTTCCTCCGTATCGCCGTCCCGATGACCATCCCCGCCATCGCGTCGCTCACGATCTTCGTCTTCCTCGGCGTCTGGAACGACCTGCTGGTCGCCCTGACCTACCTGGGCACGAGCACGGCCCGGCCTTTCACGGTCGTGATCTCGCAGCTCGTCACGTCGCTAGGCGGCGGCTGGCAGTTCCTGACCGCGGCCGCCGTGCTCCAGATGGCCCTGCCGCTGGCGGTGTTCATCTTCCTGCAGCGGTACTTCGTGCGGGGCATCACGAGCGGATCGGTCAAGGGCTGACGGCGTAGCCGACACGGTCGTCCTCAAAGAGGACAGGTGCTTTGCCGTGTCCGGGCTTAACGGCGCCATGAGGGCCGACAGCCCGGGACGCCCACCTGGGATGGAGATCGCCACGTGACGGTCGCGCATGACATCGTCCTGATGACGACGCATGACATCGGGCGCCACCTGCACTGCTACGGCGTGCAGAGCGTGGTGAGCCCGAACCTCGATGCGCTCGCTGCAGGCGGGGTGAGGTTCGACAATGCCTTTGCGACCGCCCCGCAGTGCAGCCCCAGCCGGGCCACGCTGGCGACCGGGCGCTACCCGCACAGCAACGGGGTCATGGGGCTTGCCCACCGTGGCTTCGACTGGGAGTTGAGCGTCCCTCACGCGGCCAGGACCTTCGCGCAGGCGGGCTTTGACACGCACCTGTTCGGCAGCCAGCACGTCACCCAGCATCCGGAGCGTCTCGGCTTTGCCGGCATTCATCCCGCCGGCGCGCTGGGACAGCTGATCTCTTCTGTGCCGCGCGAGCGCCGTCTCTACGTCGAGATCAACTTCGACGAGACTCACCGCCCGTACCCGCCGGCCGGCGACCCGCCGCCGGATCTCGTCGTGCCGGGCTACCTGCCTGCCGGCCCTGAGGCCGTCGAGGAGATCGCCGCGGTGGAGCGTGCCATCACCGCGATGGACAGCGCCGTGGGCAGCGTCATCGCCGCGCTCCAAGAGGCCGGTCGCGCGGAGAGTTCGCTCGTCGTTTTCACGACCGACCACGGTCTGGCGATGCCGCGCGCCAAGTGCACGCTCTACGATCCCGGGCTCGAGGTGGGTCTGATCCTGTCCTGGCCCGGCGGCGAGCTCGGTCGCGGGATGGTCGTACGAGACATCACGAGCAACCTCGACGTCCTGCCCACGATGCTCGAGGCGGCTGGTGTGTCAACGCCTCAAGGGACACAGGGCCGGTCTCTGTTCGAGCCGCGCGACGTCGTCTTCGCCGAGAAGACTTTTCACAGCTACTACGATCCGATGCGCTGCATCCGCACCCATCGGCACAAGTTCATCCGCAACTTCGAGACCGGCTTCGCGGTCGAGGTGCCCGCCGACATCCAGCAGGGGCCGGTCTTTAGGGCCAACCCCGGCCGCTACTCCAGGGACCGGCCAGGTCTCTTCGAGCTCTACGACCTGGAGGAAGACCCGCTCGAAGAGCGAAACCTGGCCGGTACGGCCGGCGCGCAGGAGCTGGAGCGCGAGCTCAGCGAGCGGCTCTGGACCTGGATGCGAGAGACGGAAGACCCGCTCCTCGAAGGACCCATCGCATCGCCACGCTACCGGCTCGCGATGCAGCGGTAGGCCGAGTCAGTCGCCGGTCATCAGGCTGTCCGCCAGCAGGAGGAACGCGACGAAGGTGACGAAGAACACGCCGAGCGAGATCCAGATGATCCACTGCGACATGCCCATCCAGTCCTCGACGGTGATCACGACGATGATGCCCGGCACGTACAGGAATCCCAGGCCTACCCGCCACCACCGATCTCCCCGCCGATGCCTCAGGAAGGGCGCGAGCGCCGGGCCTGTGCTTTCCCGCGCCGGGGGCGGGTTCAGCTCGTCGCCGGCGGTCCAGCCCGATTTCCTGCCGATGCGCTGATCCTTGTCGCTGATCAACACCAGTATGCCCCCGCATCGCGTGGTCCTGACCCGGACGTCGATCGTCGCGATCGGCGCCACGTTCCTGCTCATGGGCCTGGTCGTCTCGGCCTATGGACCGCTGCTCGAGCCGCTCACGCGGCGCTTTGGCGTCAGCCTGCCGGTCGCGGGAGCGACGATCAGCGTGCACTTCGCCGGCTCGCTGCCGGGCGTGCTCATCGCGATGCGGTCGTTCGAGATGCTCTCCGCGCGCCTCAACGTGATGATCGCGACCGCGATCGTGAGCACCGGCCTGGTGGTCATCGCGATCGCCTTTGTCTGGCCGCTGTTCCTGGCCGGCGTGCTCGTCGTCGGCTTCGGGTTCGGAGTCCTCGTCCTCGGCTTGAACCAGCTGGTCGCATACAGCGAGAGCCCGCGGCGGACCGCATTGCTCAACGCGCTCAACGGCTGCTACTCCGCCGGAGCGGTCGCCGGACCCATACTCGTCGCGACCTTCGCCCGAGAGCATTTCTCTGCGCTCTACCTGGTGGGCGCCCTGGTGTGGCTGGCCTTGATCCCCGCCGCCGCCGGAATCGCCGGCCGGCTGCCGGTGGCGGCCGAGCTGCCGCGCCGTCCGGGGTTCCTGGTCGGAATTTTCATCGTCGCCTTCATGCTCTACGTCGGCGTCGAGAACGGCGCCGGCGGCTGGATGACCTCACACCTGAACTCGCTCGGCCTCAGCTACCGGGACGCCGCCACCATCACGTCGGGTTTCTGGCTCGCACTCGTCACCGGCCGGCTCCTGATCACGCTCGCACCGCCGGCCGTTCCGGAGCCTGCGATCGTGCTTGCGGGATCGGCGGTCGCGGTGGTGGCGCTGCTCCTTGCGTCGATCCAGGGGATCGCGCCGGTCGCCTACATCGTGTGCGGCCTGGCCATCGCTCCGATCTTTCCGACCGGGATCGTGTGGCTGGCCAAGCGCCGCCCCGGGGACTCGCGGGCGACCTCCTGGCTTTTTCCGGCCGCCGCGATCGGCGGCACAGCCGGTCCCGGGCTGATCGGTCTCGTGATCGCGGGGTTTGGCGTCAGCTGGGCGCCAGTGGTCCTGGCGGCGGTGGCGCTCTCGATGCTCAGCGCGTTTGCGCTGGCGAACCGGCTTCGATGAACCAGCCTCGGGGCGCGTTGCCCTCGCGGCGCGCCGGCGGATCGTTTGACGCTGCGATGCCGGCGCACCATGCGACTGCGTTGGCGATCACCTTCTGAATCTCCGCCTGGTGATAGACCGGGTACTCCTGGTCCCCGGGGCTGAAGTAGAACACTCGCCCCGCTCCGCGGCGGTAGCAGCACCCACCGCGAAAGACCTCGCCACCCTCGAACGAGCTGATGAAGACGAGCTCATCTGGCTGCGGGATGTCGAAAAACTCTCCGTACATCTCCTGGTGCGGGATCACGATCGGCTGCGGCACGCCCGCGGCGATCGGGTGCCCCGGCGCGACGGTCCAGACCACCTCGCGCTCGCCGCCCGGGTCGGAGCGCCACCGAAGCGAGCAGGTGGTGCCCATCAATCGCCTGAAGATCTTGCTGTGGTGGCCCGAGTGCAGGACCACGATGCCCATGCCGTCGAGGACTCGCGCATGCACACGCTCCACGACCTCCTCGGAAACCCGGTCGTGGGCGGAATGGCCCCACCATGTCAGGACGTCGGTGCCGGCCAGCGCCTCCTCGGTCAGACCGTGCTCGGGCTCGTCGAGCGTTGCGATCCGGATGGTGACGCCCGCGCCGAGCTCGCGGCGCAGGGCATCGGCGATCGGCCGGTGCATGCCGTCGGGATAGATTCGCCGGACCGATTCGTCGCGACGCTCGTGGACGTACTCGTTCCAGATCGTGACCCGAAGAGGGTGGGTCGGCATTCAGATCGCTGCTGCCGCGCCGGTCGTCTCGAAAATCGTCACGGGCCGTCGTAGCGTGGCCGACTCCACCGCCGCGGCCATCAGGGCGATGGTGCCGATGTTGTTGCGGCCCGACGTCTCCGGCTCGCGGCCAGACCGGATCGCATCGGCGAACTCCGTCAGGGTGCCCGACGTACCTGTGCGCTGCACGGCCGGCAACTTTAACGTCCTCGCCCTGCCGGCGCGCGGCCGGAGGACGACCCGGTCCTGCGTGACGTCGCTGTCCGCTGCGCTGGTCCACACGACCTCGCCGTGCTCGAACTCCATGCTCCACTCGCCCGCCCACGGTGTGACCGGTCCGGCGCTGACCCAACTTGCGCGGTAGCTCACCATGACGTCGTCGAAGTCGATCATCGCGAATGCCACGGACGGACCGCTGAACGAGGTCCAAGCCGGGTTCCAGGCCTCGCAGAACAACCGCTCAGGCTCGCGGCCAAGGATCAGGCGCGTCAGGTCGAAATGGTGGATGGACATGTCGACCAGGAGTGGCTGCACCTCGAGGTGGTGCCTGCCGCGGCCGCCCGGCCCGGCCGCCGAGTAGCGCCGGAAGTCGATGGAGACCTCATGGAGCGCGCCGAGCTGTTCCTCGCGGACCAGCCGGGCGATCATCCGGGGTGCCGGGAAGAATCGGTAGTTCTGGCTGACCATGAGGACGAGGTTCCTCATCGCGGCGGCGTCGACGAGCTGTTGTGCGATCGCCAGGCTGGGGGCGAACGGCTTCTCGACCAGCACGTGGAGCCCCGCGTCCAGCCCGGCTCGGATGATCGGGGCGTGGCCGGGCAGGGCGGTGGTGTTGAGCAGCGCCTCCGGCTTGGTGACGGCTATGGCGTCCTCAAGCGACTCGAAGCAGCGCTCCACAGGCACGTTCGACTCCTCGCGCAGGATGGCAAGTGCGCGCGTGTCGCTGTCGACGTAGGCGACCAGGTCCACCTCCGGGATGTGCGGGATCACCCGCCTGGCCCAGTTCCGGCCGTGCGGGCCGAGACCGACCTGCATCAATCGCAACGGATTCACTGTGCGAAATGATGCGTTAGCCATTCCAGGTTTCATCCGGGTTACAACGAGAATCCGGACGTGACGTTTCAAACCGTCGCCGAACTTTTGGTAAGCGAGCACCACGGAGCGCCTGTCTATGCGGAGGGATGGCAGACCTCGATCAGCGCGCTCACGCGCCGCCGGTCGACTCGCGAGCCACCAGGTACACGGGGAGCATGACATTGCGCGGCGCGTTCGACCCTGTGGTGATCATCTCGATGAGCAAACGCATCGCCTGGGCGCCGGTCTCGTAGAACGGCACGTGGACGGTGGTCAGCGGCGGCGCCGTGAACGCGGCGATGTCGATGTCGTCGCAACCGACCACGGCGCAGTCGTTCGGCACGTCTTTCCCCTGCTCCCGAAGCGCGCTCAGCGTGCCGATCGCCATGTTGTCGTTCTGGGCGAAGATCGCGGTCAGGCGCGGGCGCCGCTTCAGGAGCTCGAAGGTTGCTTGCTTCGCGGTTCCGATCTCCCAGTTGCCGTCCTCGACCAGCGCATCGTCGAACGCAAGGCCCGCCCCCTCCAGCGCGCGAAGGTAGCCGCGCAAACGGCTCTGCGCCACGCGCCGCGACGGCCTTCCGGTGATGGTCGCGATCGCGCGGTGCCCTTTCCCGACCAGATGGTCGGTGGCGAGAAAGCCCGTCAGCTCGTGGTCGGAGCCAACCGTGGAAACACCGCCCCCGGGGACGTGGTGGAGGCTGACCACGGGAAGTGTCTTGTCGAGGACGTGGGCGACCGCGCGGTCCTCCTCCATCTGCGGCGCGGCGAGCAGGATCCCATCGACACGCCTCTCCATCAAAGCCGGCAGTGCGTACTCCGTGCCGGAGCCCTCCGGCTCGATGCTCGTCATGAGCACGCCGTAACCCTGGCGGCGCGCCTCCTGCTCGGCGCCGACGATGAAGCGGCTCAGGTTGTGGTCGCTGAAGTCGCTGGCGACGAGGCCGACCGTCCGCGTCCACTGCATGACAAGGCTGCGGGCCTGAAGGTTCGGCACGTAGCCGAGGTCGCTGGCGACCTGAAGGATGCGGGCGCGCGTGGTTTGGGAGACGGTGCCGCCGCCGTTCAGGACCTTGCTGGTGGTCTGAAAGCTCACGCCGGCGCGGGCGGCTACGTCCTTGACCGAGACATGCCTGGTCGGTCTCCGGAGCGACACGCTGCGGTTTATTATGCGCGGGACAGCGAACGTTCGCCTAAACGGTTTGAAGAGGGCCGATGACACCGAGACCCGAGTACCCACGTCCCACGTTCAGGCGCTCGCATTGGGTGAACCTGAACGGCGAGTGGGAGTTCGGCGCGGGGGTGAGGCCGGTCTTCGACCGCCGCATCGTCGTCCCTTTCTGTCCCGAGTCGGAGCTGTCCGGGATCGGCGGGCTGCCGGGCGACGTGGTCTGGTACCGGCGCCGGTTTGACGTGGCGGAGGCAGACCGCCTCGCCCTCCATTTCGGGGCGGTCGACTATCGCGCCACCGTCTGGGTGAACGGCGTCGAGGTGGCGCGCCACGAGGGCGGTCACACGCCTTTCAGCGCCGACATCTCAGAGGTGGTCCGGTCAGGCGACAACGTCGTCGTCGTGCGCGCCGAAGACCCGCTGGCCGACAAGTCCACTCCTCGCGGCAAGCAGTTCTGGGGCGAAAAGCCCGAAGGGATCTTCTACACGCCCACCACGGGGATCTGGCAGACGGTATGGCTCGAGCCTCTGCCTTCCCGACACCTCGAATCCCTGCGCCTGATGCCTGATCTCGAGGCGGGTGCCGTCGATCTCGAGGTCGCCGGCCAGGGCCGCATCGCGGTCACGGTGTCCTTTGAGGGCGAGGTCGTCGGCACGTGGTCGGGCCTGCCAGGTCGAGGCCGCATCTCCCTCGAACAGGTCTCACCGTGGCGCCCGAGCTGGCCGAAGCTCTACTTCGTCGACGCCACGCTCCTCGACCAGGACGGCAAGGTCAGCGACCGCGTCGGCAGCTACTTCGGGTTGCGCAGCGTGGAGTGCAAGGACGGCCGCTTCTGGCTGAACGGTGAGCCCTTCGTCCAGCGCCTCGTGCTCGACCAGGGCTACTTTCCTGGCGGGCTGCTGACCGCCGGCAGCGCAGAGGCGCTGCGCGGTGACATCGAGATGGCGAAGGCCCTCGGCTTCAACGGCGCGAGGAAGCACCAGAAGGTCGAGGACCCGATCTGGCTCTACTACGCGGACGTGTTCGGGTTCCTCGTGTGGACCGAGATGCCCAGCTTCCACGAGCACACCGCCGAGGCCGAGCGCAGGCTGGCGGCCGAATGGGCCGACGTCGTGCGGCGCGACCGCGGCCATCCCTCCGTCGTGGCGTGGGTCCCCGCCAACGAGAGCTTCGGCCTGCAGCACGTCGACGCGGCCGTGCGCTCCCGTTTCCTGGTCCGGCTCTACGAGCTCACCCACGAGCTCGACTCCACCCGACCGGTCGTGTCGAACGACGGATGGGAGCACGCGCTCACCGACCTGTGCACCCTGCACGACTACTCGACACCGGCCGACTTCGCGCGGCGCTACCGCAGGATGGAGACGGCGCTCGACGGCGCCGGCAGCGGCCATGCGCCTTACGACCCTGGCTACGCGTATCGCGGGGAGCCAGTTCTGATCACCGAGTTCGGCGGCTTGCAGGTCTCGGGCTCGGCCGGCTGGGGCTACGCGCAGGTGGGGGATGCCGGCCAGCTCCTCGAGGTCTATCGCGGGCTCGTCGCCGGCCTCATGGAGCCAGGGCCCGTCGAGGGTTTCTGCTATACGCAGCTGACGGACGTCGAGCAGGAGCAGAACGGCCTGCTTACCTTCGACCGCGAGCCGAAGGTGGACCCGACCTTGGTCGCGCCGATCACCCGGACGCCCAAGGTCCGCGGCAGGTGATGCGGGTGGAGGTGGACGTGCGGCGATGTGCTCGAGGTGGACGGTGCTCCACCCCTGGGCCGGCCCGAACTTCAGTCTTGACAGCCTGCCCGGGAGCGCATACGATCGAACATAAACCGCTTTACTAAATCGGTTCATGTGCCTTCCTGGTTAGTCCGTGGGGGAGCGCCACGACCATGACTGGAGACTCGCCGGGTGTCCCGGGTCACCATCGCTGACGTCGCCAGCGCGGCCGGCGTCTCGAAGACCGCCGTCTCCTTCGCCTTCAACAACCCCGAGAGGCTGGGCCAGGCGACGCTGGACCGGGTCCTGGGCGTGGCCCACGACCTCGGGTACACGCCGCATCCGGCGGCGCGAGCACTGTCGACGCGAAGGAGCGGCACGATCGGCGTCCTCATCCCGCAGCGTCTCTCGACCGTCTTCGCCAACCCGTTCCTGAGCGAGCTGATCCAGGGGCTCGGCGAGCTGTGCGAGGAGCACGACCTGACCCTGCTCCTGGTCCCGCCCCTCGACGGATCGCTGGAAGGCGCCATCCGCCAGGCCTCGGTCGACGGGTTCATCAGCCTCGGCCTCAGCCCCGACGATCGCGCCCTCGAGGTGCTCGACAGGATCGGGATCCCGACGGTGCTGGTCGACTCTGAAGGCTCACCGCGGCATCCGGCGGTCAACGTCGACGACGAGGGCGGCGCCCATGCAGCGGCTCGACATCTGCTCGAGTTGGGCCACCGCCGGCTCGCGATCATCGTCCTGCCGCCCGCGCGCTCCCAGCTCGACAGCACGCCCACCGCTGCGCGCCGGTTGGCCGGATACCTGGCGGCGATTCACGAGGCCGGCGCGCCCGAGCCTCACACCGTCGTCGCGGGCATCTCGGTCGTGGCGGGGTCGCGGGCGTACGAGTCGCTGCCCAAAGGCAGGCAGCGTCCCACCGGCGTGCTCGCCATGAGCGACATGTCGGCGATCGGCGTCGTGGTGGAGGCGAAGCAGGCCGGGCTGAATGTGCCGGCGGATCTGTCGGTGGTCGGTTTCGACGACGTTCCGGCGTCGGCGTGGACAAGTCCACCATTGACGACGGTGCGCCAGCCTATCGTGGAGAAGGGTCGCGTGGCCGCGCGGTTGCTGATTCAGCGCATGAAAGGCAGGTCGGTGGAGTCGCCCGCGCCGCTCACGACGAGCCTCATTGTTCGCAATTCGACATCCCGGGTCACAAGCCCGGATTTGCCAATTACGCGGAGGTAAATAGAATTGTTGGGTGAAGGGGTGTACGCGGCATCCTGGGATGTGAGGGATTAGTGATATGGCATCGGTAACTTACGACCACGTAGTCAAGCGCTACACCTCGGACATCACGGTCGTCAAGGACTTCAACGTCGAGATCAAAGACAAGGAGTTCATGGTCCTTGTCGGACCGTCCGGGTGTGGCAAGTCGACCGCGCTGCGCATGCTCGCGGGACTCGAGCAGATCAGCGAGGGCCGGATCCTGATCGGCGAACGCGTCGTGAACAACATCGCAGCGAAAGACCGCGACATCGCCATGGTGTTCCAGTCGTACGCGCTCTACCCGCACATGACTGTGTACGACAACATGGCCTTCCCGCTGCAGATGCAGCACATGAAGAAGGCGGAGATCGACAAGCGCGTCAAGAACGCATCGCACATCCTCGGTCTCGACAACTTCCTGAAGCGCAAGCCGCGCGCGCTGTCCGGCGGCCAGCGCCAGCGTGTGGCGCTAGGTCGCGCCATCGTGCGCAGCCCGAAGGTCTTCTTGCTCGACGAGCCGCTGTCGAACCTGGACGCCAAGCTCCGAGGCCAGACTCGCGTCGAGCTGCAGAAGCTGCACCGCGACCTGCAGACCACGTTCATCTACGTCACCCACGACCAGGTCGAAGCCATGACGATGGGCGACCGGATCGCGATCATGAACGCCGGCATCCTGCAGCAGGTAGGTACCCCGGGCGAGATCTACGACCACCCCGCGAACCTCTTCGTCGCCGGCTTCATCGGCACGCCGACCATGAACTTCGTGCCGGCCTCGATCAGCAACGGCTCGGCGAAGGCGTCCGGGTTCGAGGTCAAGCTGCCCAAACAGCTCGCGGCGGGTAAGGGAACGCTGGGCTTCCGGCCCGAGGCCGTGACCGACCGCGTGGCCGATGGCGGTACGAGCTTCGAGATGAAAGTTGACGTCGTCGAGCGGCTTGGGTCCGACCAGTTCCTTTACGGAAGCGTAGGCGGCGACCAGGTCACCGCTCGAGTCGACCCCAGGATGAACGTGTCGCCGGGTGACCGGGTCAAGCTAGGGCTGGACACCCGCACCTTGCACTTCTTCGACGCCGAGAGCGAACAGGCGCTTCTCTAGATCTAGCAACCTTCCCCGGGTCGCGGTCGATTGGGCGTAGAGCGCATCCGCGCCATTCAGGACTTCGATTCTGCACGCGCGCGTGCCTTCCGGCGTTCGTTGGGCGCGATCCTCACCGGGCGCGCGCAGCGTCTCCGCTCGATCGAACCGGCGCTAAGGGCAGCCGGTCTTGAGGGACGGGCGTTCGGCGGTGTCCGGGAAATCCCGGTCGACAAGATCGTCGGCTCGGCGGCGCCAGACGCGAAGACGTCGGACTTCGACCCCATCTTTCTCCCCGTCAACCGGCGCATGCGCGAGCGCTGGACGCGCATCTACCAGGCGATGGTGGAAGGTGACGAGCTGCCTCCGATCGACGTCTACAAGGTCGACGATTACTACTACGTGATCGACGGCCATCATCGCGTCTCGGTGGCGCGCAACCTGAGCCGTCCGATGATCAACGCGCGCGTGATCAACGTGCGGACCCGCGCACCCCTGAGTCCCGACACCGACACCGAGGCGATGTTGAAGGCCGCCGAGTACGCCGCGTTCCTCGACGTGACCCAGCTGCACCGGACGCGGCCTGAGGCCAGGCTGGAGTGCAGCCGGCTCGGGCGCTACGACGAGATCCTGCAGCACATCATCGGCCACCGCTACTTCCTCTCCCTGGAGCAGCACCGCGATGTCCCGCTCCAGGAGGCCGCGGCGAGCTGGTACGACCACGTCTATCACCCGATCGCCCAGGCGATCCGCAATCATCACGTCCTGGAGCAGCTTCCCGGGTGGACCGAGGCGGACGTCTACGTCGAGGTGACGAGGCGATGGATGCAGCTGAGCAAGGAGGGAAAACCCACGGGACCCGACCCTGCGATCCATGCGCTGCTTGCCGAACACTCTAGGAGCTGGTGGCGCCGTAGACGGAAGATTCAGTTGGGTATGAGCGAACGGTGATCGGCATCATCTTCGGCCCGCCGGGAAGCGGCAAGGGGACGCAGGCCACCAAGATCGAGGGCGAGTTCGGGCTCAAGCACCTCTCGACCGGAGACATCCTGCGCGCGGAGGTCGCCAGCGGGTCGCCGATCGGAAGGGAGGCCGGCCGGATCATGGCCTCGGGCGACCTGGTCCCAGACGGGCTGATCGTCGACATCGTCCGCGCCCGGCTGCCGGACGCGGAGGCCGGCGCGGGCGTGCTGCTGGACGGCTTTCCCCGCACCGTCCGCCAGGCCCAGGCGCTGGACGCCATGCTCTCGGACGAGGGCCACGAGGTCGACGTCGTGGTTGCGCTCGAGGTGCCGGAGAAGGAGCTGGTCGAGCGCCTGCTGCACCGCGCCCAGCTCGAAGGGAGGGCGGACGACACGCGCGAGGCGATCACCGAGCGCATGCACGAGTACCACAAGCTGACCGAGGCGGTGCTCGACCACTACGGCCGGCAGGGCGTGCTGGTGGAACGGGTTGACGGGATGGGTTCGCCGGACGACGTTTTCGGGCGCATCCGGCGGGCCATCGGCATATCCTCTCGTTAGAAGTGGCCAAGAAGTCGAGCGAGTCCGACCTGGGTCAGGCCACCCGGCCGATTGACGAAGATCGCCCTGCGCGCGACCGGCGCAATGGGGATGGCTCAGGTTCGTTCGTCGAGATCGCCGAGCACGTCGAGCAGCAGCGGATCGCCAGTCCGTTTCCCCCCATCGCCGAATACGCGTTCCTATCCGACTGCGAGGTCAACTGCCTGGTCGCCCCCACCGGGCGTGTCGAGTGGATGTGCGTGCCGAGGGCCGACAGCCCCAGCGTGTTCGCGGCAATGCTCGACAGGGCGGCCGGCAGCTTCCGCTTCGGGCCTTCCGGCGTCCAGGTGCCCGCGGGTCGGCGCTACCTGCCGGGGACCCTGGTGCTCGAGACCACGTGGCGGGCCCGCACGGGCTGGCTGATCGTCCGCGACGCCATGTGCATCGGGCCCTGGTATCACAGCCAGCGCCGCTCAGGGACGTACCGCCGGCCGCCGTCGGACTACGAGGCGGAGCACATCCTCCTGCGCACGGCTCGGTGCGTGGTCGGCAGCGTGGAGCTCAGCCTCGACTGCCAGCCGGTGTTCGACTACGGCGCCACCGAGGCGAAGTGGGAGTACGCGGGACAGGGCTACAACGAAGCCATCGCCAGCGGCGGCGAGAACGAGGTGCCCATCCGACTCGTCACCGACCTGCGCATGGGGTTCGAGGGTCCCGGCGCGCACGCGAGCAAGACGCTGCATCAGGGCGAGCGTGCCTACGTCGCCATGGTGTGGCCGCGATCGCGCCATTCCACCGCCAAGGAGTACTGGGAGGAGCACCCGGCGCCGGCGACGGTGGAGGAGGCGTTCGAGCGCGTGGAGCGAACCGCGGACTTCTGGCGCGAGTGGATCAACCGGGGGGAGTTTCCGGAGCACCCGTGGCAGAGCTTCCTGCAGAGGAGCGCTCTCACCCTCAAGGGCCTGACCTACAGCCCGACCGGCGCCTTGCTCGCAGCCCCGACCACCTCGCTGCCGGAGACCATCGGCGGCGAGCGCAACTGGGACTACCGCTACACGTGGATTCGCGACGGCACCTTCATGCTGTGGGGCCTCTACACGCTCGGCTTCGACCGTGAGGCCAACGACTTCTTCTACTTCATCGCCGACGTCGCGGCCGGCAAGCGCGACCTGCAGATCATGTACGGCATCGGCGGCGAGCACGAGCTGACCGAGAAGACGCTCGATCACCTCAGCGGCTACGAGGCGTCACGCCCCGTACGCGTCGGCAATGGCGCGTTCAGCCAGGAGCAGCACGACGTGTGGGGTGCGGTCCTCGACTCCGTATATCTCCACACGAAGTCGCGTGACTACCTGCCCGAGGTCGTGTGGCCGATCCTGAAACGCGCAGTCGAGTGCGCGATCGAGAAGTGGAAGATGCCGGATCGCGGCATCTGGGAGGTGCGAGGAGAGCCGCAGCACTTCACGTCCTCGAAGATGATGTGCTGGGTCGCGCTCGACCGCGGTGCGCGGCTGGCCGAGATGCATGGCGACATGGCGCTCGCCAGGAAATGGCAGGGCATTGCGAACGAGATCAAGGAGGACATCTGCACACGCGGCGTCGACGAGCGCGGCGTGTTCGTCCAGCATTACGGGGCGAAGACGCTCGACGCCTCAGTCCTGCTGATCCCGCTTGTCCGGTTCCTGCCTGCTGACGACCCGCGCGTGAGAGCAACTGTCCTCGCGATCGCCGATGAGCTGACGGTCGACGGGATGGTGCTTCGCTACCGCACCTCCGAGACCGACGACGGGATGCACGGCGAGGAGGGGACGTTCACGATCTGCTCCTTCTGGCTCGTCTCCGCGTTGTGTGAGATCGGCGAGCTCCAGCGGGGACGTGAGCTCTGCGAGAAGCTCCTGTCTTACGCGAGCCCGCTGCAGCTCTACGCCGAAGAGATCGACCCGCGCAGCGGCCGGCATCTCGGCAACTTCCCGCAGGCGTTCTCGCACCTGGCGCTCATCAACGCGGTCATGCATGTGATCCACGCCGAAACGGGGGCGACCAACAAGTTCAGCGCCGCGATGACTTCACCGCAACCGTAGTTGCCGCAAGCGGCGTTCCTGTTCTCGATCGCAGGCCTCAGCCTGTCCCTGGCCGGATTCTCCGGCCTCGTGGCTGCCTTCAAGCGGGGCGCGCCGCTGAACCCGATCGACGCCTTTCGCCTGCGCGAGCTTCCCGAGATGGCCCTCGCGACCACCTTCCTCGCGGTGTTGACGATCCCGCTTATCGACGCGCTCCACAACGAAGTGGTCACGATCCAGATCGCTTCCGGCCTGGCGATGCTTTTCACCGTCGCGCACGTGTTGAGGCTTGTCACCAGGGTGCGACAGATCGGGATCAGCCAGTCGACGGGCAAGCAGCTGCTCGTCACCCTCGCCAACGTCCTGCTCCTGGTCACCGGCGCGGTGAGCCTAGGCCTCGGCACACCAACCGCCTATGAATGGCTCCTTGTCTTCATGCTGGCGCGGCCGATGCTCGCGTTCGTCCTGGTACTGACGGAGATCGCGCCCGGTTAGACCGTCGTGCAGACGACAAGGCTTGCGCACGCGACGCCGACCGGGATCGCAAGTCCCAGGCCTTCAGCACCCGTGTAAACAACCTTTGCGGACGCTATCCCGACCACGCGTCCGCGCGAATCGATCACCGGTCCGCCGCTGTTGCCCGGGCTGATCGCCGCCGAAAACTGGAGATAGTTGCTGCCCTCGAGGCTGCGATAACCCGACACGACGCCGATCGTGACCGTGCCGTCCAGCCCAAGGGGCGAGCCGAGGGCCATCACCGCCGTGCCTGGCCGGGGTCGCTGGGTCGCCGAGATGAGAGCCACGAGCGGCCGCGACACCTCGATCGCCGCGAGGTCGTCGTTGCGGTCGACCCTCACGACTGTTCCGGGCCACACGCTGTCGAGCTGATGCACCCGCACGTCCGCCGTCCCGTTCGTCCAGGCGTCGGCCACGACGTGAAAGTTGGTGATGATCTCGGAGCTCTTGCTGTCAGCGTGCGCGACCCAGCCGGAGCCGATCGAATCGCCTGACTCGATCATCACCACCGATGCCGCGGTCCTCGCGGCGACCGCGGGCCAGTCGACCTGCGCAGCGTCGACCCGTTTCTGGAGCGCCGCGATGGCCTGCTGCTGCGCGCCAAGCTCGCGGCGCAGCGACGATTCGCTCCGCAGCTCGGACGCGAACGCGGCAGCGGCGACGGTCACCAGGACCGCCGCCGCAATGAACCTACCTGAGGTGGCTGCCAAGAGCCGCCTGCGCCTTGGCGATGTTCAGCATCGCCTCATCGACCTTCTTGCCGCCTTCCTTGATCTTCGCCACGTCGTCGTTGTCCATCCCGAGGATGAACTCCTGGTCGCCGGCGATGGCCGCGCTCAGCGCGTCGCCCAGATCGGCGTCAACGCTGGTGAGGTCCGAGGGGACCCTCGCCGACTTGCGGTCCGACTGAAACGCCTGCATATCGCTGAGCATCTGCTGAGCCGCGGTGCGGCAATCGCTGTAGGTGCTGCACGCGACGATGCTCTGGTAGTCCACCTCGACCTTGCCCGAGTCGGACATGTAGAGCGCCACGTAATCGGCCGTCACCTTGCGCGTCGCGGCGTCGCTCTGAGCCGTCTTCAGCGCCGCCTGTGTGGTCGCGAGCCCGTGCAGGGCCGCGTCCCTCTGCTGGGAGCTCGAGTACAGCAGGTACCCGAGCGTGCCGGACGCGATCAGGCCGACCACGCCGACTGCGACCGAAGCGATCCACGCCGGTCGTGCGGGCTTTGCCTTGGCCTCAGGCGTAGCGACCGCCGCGGTCACTGGAGCTTCAGGTGCCGGCACGGGCGCGATCTCCACGGGAGAACCGTTGGCCGGCGCCACCACCGGTTCGGCGACCGGCAGGGTCGCGATTCCGTCGACTTCCGGATGACTTGACATCGGAAACCTTCCTCCTGAACACGAGCTGGACTGCAACGCGGCCAACGTTTCCCTACATCCGGTCTCAGACGCAGTCTCAAGGGGTTTCGAAATCGGTCTCAAAGTCGGAGAGCCGCGGGTGCCGTGTCGTGGCTCCCTCAAACGGGCGGGTCGGCGTTATGGTTGGCCCGGGGAAGGACGGTGAAGGTCCTGCGCAGGTTCGTGGAGGAGCCGGCGGCGGTCGACGCCGTGGTGGTCGTGCTGGCCACGTGGTTCGTGCTGGGGGCTTACGTGATCGCCTACGCCTACGTCCGCCAGCCAGGGGTGATCATCAGCGGACCGCAAAAAGCCGGATTCACGACGGTGACGGCTGCGTGGTCGCTCCTGACGCTCTACCTGTTTGTCGGGTTTGCTGCCGGGTTGCGTGCGGGGCGGGTCTGGAACCGCGCTCTGTCCGACGGCCAGACCGGCACGTTTGCGGCCGCGCTCGTGTTCGGCGCCGCGTGGATCATCGACCAGGCATTCTGGTCACCCGCCTTCGGCACGGGGAGCGTCGGCCTCGACAGCCTCTTCACGCCGCCGCACCTGGTCGAGCTGGCAGCCGCGGCCGTCATTGTCAGCGGCCCGCTGCGAGCCGCGACGAGGCGCGGCGAAACAGTCGCGAGCCCGGTGGTCCTGGCCTCGGCTGCCCTGCTCCTGTCGGTGTTTACCTTCGCGACGCAGTTTGCCCATCCGCTGATCGATCCGTGGCCGGCGGGCGATTACGAGTTCCGATCCCAGCTGAACGGGCTGACGTGGCTGGCGGAGAACATGGGCATGGCATCACTCCTCGCGCAGACCGCCATCCTGGCGGCGACGGGATTGCTGCTCAACAGCGCCTTCAAGCTGCGGCCGGGATCGCTGACGTTCGTGTTCACCCTCAACGGCATCCTCGTCTGCATCACCAAGGGACACTTCGTCCTGCTGGGGGCGCCGGTCGTGACCGGGATCGCAGCCGACGCGTGGGTCGCGTGGAGCTCGCGCCGGCCCGGAAAGCCGTCCGCTTCGCTGTGCGCGGTGATCGGCGGAACTTACGCATTCGCGTACATGGCCGAGATCTCACTTCTCCCGGCCGGGACGACGTGGGGCGCCTCACTATGGGCCGGTGCCATCATCGCGTCGACGATGCTCAGCTGGTTGATGGGCCGCCTGCTCCGCGCGGGTCTGCCGGCCGCGCTCATCGAGCCGTACCCGGTGTTCATGACTTCGCCGCCGGTGCCGATGGCGGAGCGCTGGACTCTCGACCCGGACAGCAGCGCGCGCGAGCAGCTCGTGCATGCTGCGCTGGACGATCTCGGCACGCCCGAGGCGCTGGGGCGCAGCCCGCTGGCCAGGCTGCCCGGGCTGTCGAAGGGCGACTCGGCCGCTGCCGAGCTGCGCGCGCTGCTCGTCGACGTGATCGAGGAGCTCGCCGCGCTCCAGGCGCCGCGAGACGCCGAGGCGGGCCACGTGCTGCTCGACTACTACGTCAAGAAGAGGGGAAGCCACGAGCTGGTGGCGGAGCGCCTGCACATGTCGAGGCCGACGTATTACCGCCGCCTGCACCACGGGTTCGAGCTCGTGGCAGATCGCCTCGACACGCTCAGCCTCGTGAACCGGGTGTCGGTCAACGAGTAGGTTCATCGAGGTCAGCCACCCGGTCGCGGCCGGGATGAAGACGTACCCGGGCCTGCCCGAGCCTCAGGTCGAGGTGCTGCTGGATTACGACGCGTCACACGAGCGCTACCAGGGCAAGGCCGAGTTCTTCATCGCGTCTCTGCACCTGTGCGGCAACACGGGCACCTATGTCGATGCTCCTGTCCATCGGTTCCGAGGAGGGGCCGACCTTGCCTCGCTGCCGCTCGACCGTCTGGCCGACCTCGAGACCGTGGTGATCGACTGCACGGACGCCGAACGGGCGATCGGTGCGGATTCTCTGGCCGGCGTGGAGCTGCGCTACCGCGCGGTGCTGATCAGGACCGATTTCTCTGCGCGGTGGGGGACGCCGGAGTATTTCAGCGACAACCCGTTTCTCACCGCGGATGCGTGCGAGATGCTCGTGCGGGCGGGGACGCTCTTCGTGGGGATCGATTCCTTGAACATCGACGACACGGCGGACGGGTCGCGGCCGGCGCACACGATGCTGCTCGGGGCGGGGATTCCGATCTGCGAGCACATGACCAACCTGGCGGCGGTGCCGAGCTTGGGCGGGAGGCTGCACGCGGCGCCCATCGCCTGGGCCGGCGGGGCGAGCTTCCCGGTGCGCGCGTACGTCATCGTGTGATTCCGCGTCTTCGGCGCCAAAAATGCCGAACCCCAGCAGTTCAAAGGCGTTTATGGATCCAAAACGGCGCTTAACAAGGTGGGTTGGCGAACGCTTGAGTTAGCTTCAAGCTTCGCCGGGTGGCCCGTACGCCCCGTATCCCGTCCGAGCTGACTGGAAGACCCTTCTCGCTTGCCGACGCCCGTGCGGCAGGGCTGCGCGTGGGCTCCGGTCTTTATTGCTGGGCTGGAATGCGCGAGGACGCCTGGCAAGTCCTCCAGGCGTGGCAGCGTCGCCTCCCCAACGCCGTCTTCACCGGCTTGACCGCAGCATGGCTTCACCGCCTTGACGTGGACCCTACCCACCCAATCGAAGTCGCGGTTCCAGGGAGTTCAGGTGTTCGGTCGCGCATGAACTTGTTGGTTCGACGCCGTGACCTTCCGATGTCAGACGTGACAACGGTGCGAGGTCTGCAAGCGACCACCGTCCAGGGGACGCTAAGCGACGTGTGTCATCGGTTTCCTCCGGTCGAGGCGCTGGTCGTCCTCGATGAGGCGCTCCGCAAAAGACTCGGTCGCGTCAGCACGCCTCTGGGCATGCTCGCCGAAGCAGCCGAATCTCCCATGGAGACCCGACTTCGGTGGCTGCTTCTGGAGGCCGGCCTACCGCGCCCCGAGGACAACCGCCGTCAGAACCTGTTGCTGAACGCCGGCTTCCGGCTGCTGCGTTTCTCGGCCGCAGACCTCTACCAGCGACCGGAGATGATCAAGGCTCAGGTTCGGCAGGTTCTGGTTTCAGCAACAGCATCCCGAGCGGCGGCAAAGTCAGCGTGATGCTGTGCAGGTGCCCGTGCATCCCGACCGGCACCGCGTCGACCCCGCCCATGTTCCCCATCCCGCTGCCCCCGTAGAGCGGCGCATCGCTGTTCAGAAGCTCACGCCAGCGACCCCCGAGGGGAACCCCGATCTGGTAGTTATGGCGCGGCACCGGCGTGAAGTTGAACACCGCAGCGACCAGGTCATCCGGCGTGCTGCTCCGCCGCAGGAGCGAAACCACGCTATGGTCGGCGTCCGTGACGTCGATCCACGAAAACCCTGCCGGGTCGAAGTCGAGCTCGTGGAGCGAGCGCTCCTCGCGCATGATCCGGTTCATGTCTCCGACCCACAGGCGGAGGCCGCCGTGCATCGGATGATCGAGCAGGTGCCAGTCGAGGCTCGATTCCACGTCCCACTCGTGCCACTGCCCGAACTCGCCGCCCATGAAGATCAGCTTCTTTCCCGGCTGCGCGTACATCCAGCCGAACAGCAGCCTGAGGTTGGCGAACTTCTGCCAATCGTCCCCCGGCATCTTGGAGATCAGGGCGCCCTTGCCGTGCACGACCTCGTCGTGCGACAGCGGCAGCATGAAGTTCTCGCCGAACGCGTAGAGCATCCGGAAGGTCAGGTTGGAATGGTGGAACCTCCGGTGCACCGGCTCGCGCTCGAAGTAGTAGAGGGTGTCGTGCATCCACCCCATGTCCCACTTCATGCCGAAGCCGAGGCCGCCGACGTACGTGGGTCGCGAGACCAGCGGCCACGCCGTCGACTCCTCGGCAATCGTCTGCGTGTCGGGCTGCTCCTTGTAGACCTCGATGTTGAACCGGCGGAGGAAGTCGACCGCCTCGAGGTTCTCCCGCCCACCGAACTTGTTCGGGATCCACTCTCCCGCCTTGCGTGAGTAATCGAGATAGAGCATCGATGCGACCGCGTCCACGCGCAGACCATCGGCGTGGTAGCGGTCGAGCCAGTTGAGGGCGCTCGAGAGGAGGAATCCGCGAACCTCGTTGCGTCCGTAGTTGAAGATCGAGCTTCCCCAGTCAGGGTGCACGCCCAGGCGGGGGTCGGCGTGCTCGAACAGGTGCGTGCCGTCGAAGTTCTGCAGGCCGAACTCGTCGGCCGGGAAGTGCGAGGGCACCCAGTCGAGGATCACCCCGATCCCGTTCTGGTGCATGTAGTCGACCAGGAACATGAAGTCCTGAGGCGTCCCGTATCGTGAGGTCGGCGCGAAGTAGCCGGTGACCTGGTAACCCCACGATTCGTACAGCGGATGCTCCATCACGGGCATGAACTCGACGTGCGTGAACCCCATCCGGCTGACGTAGTCAGCCAGTCGGGGCGCCAGCTCGCGGTATGACAGCCAGCGGTTTCCCTCCTCCGGCACGCGCATCCACGATCCGAGGTGGACCTCGTAAACGGCCATCGGCGAGCTGCGGCTGTTGACAGCCTTGCGGTTTTGCATCCAGCCGTCGTCGCCCCAGCTGTAGGCGAGGTCCCACACGATCGAGGCCTGCCGCGGTGGCGCCTCCGAGTACGCGGCGAACGGATCCGCCTTGTCGACTCCACGGCCCGTGACCTTGCTGTGGACGTGGTACTTGTACAGCGCACTGTGCGTGACGGTCGGGATGAAGCCTTCCCAGATGCCCGACTGCTCGCGCGCGTAGAGCCCGTTGGCGCCGTTGTCCCAGCCGTTGAAATCCCCGATCACGCTCACGGAATCGGCGTTGGGCGCCCACACGGCGAAGTACGTGCCCTCGGGGTCGTGTACCGGGTGCGCGCCGAGCTTCTCGAAGAGGTGGCTGTGCGTGCCTTCGTTGAAGAGATGGAGGTCGAACGGGCTCAGCAGCGAGCGGGCGACCATGCTCATGCTGGACTCACCAGGTCCAGCACTCCCCGGAGGGGAATGCGCACCCAGTCAGGCCTCAGGTTCAGCTCGTAACGCAACTCGTACAGCGCCTTCTCCAGCAGCATCGTCGTCAGCTGCAGCTCGAGGTCGTCCTGGTTCTGCGGCACCCAGGAGGCGTTCCCTGCGGTCGCAAGGTACGTCTTGAAGAACACCGCGGACACGCAATCCACCCAGAATCGAGCCCAAGCCTGGAGCTCGGCGAAGCGCTCCGGGGTCGTGTCCTGCGACCGAAGCGCGGCCTGGCTCGCGTACGAGAAGGACCGCAGCATCCCGGCCACGTCTCTCATCGCTAGGCGCTTGAGCCGGCGCTCGTAAAGCGTGCGGGTGGGCTCGCCTTCGAAGTCGATGATCACGAAATCGTGCCCTGTGTAGAGCACCTGGCCGAGGTGATAGTCGCCGTGGATGCGGATCCGGAACGTGTTGAGACGCCGGGAGAGAAACGCCTTGAGCATGGACGCGATCCGCGGCTCGAGGTCGAGCACCTGGCGTGCCTCCTCGCGTGCGTCGGCGGGCAGCTTGTTGAGCTGGGTGCGCAGCAGGTCGGTCGCGCGCATCGAGAGCCCGCTGATCGACTGGTAGATCGAGCGCTGGTCGAGGGGCGAGATCCGCTCGGGAGCGAATGCCGGATCCTCGGGGTCGGACGACAGAGCGGCATGAAGCTCCGCCGTGCGCCGGCCGAGGAGCTTGGCCGATTCGAGGTAGCTGCCGATCACCTTGCTTGCGATGTCCGGCAGCTCCAGCTTGCTCGCCTGGACGATGCTTCGCGGCAGCACCGGCGGCTTCTGCCCGGTCAGGTCTGGTGACGTGAAGAAGTGGGCGAGCGTGTTCAGCGTGTACTGCCATGCATCGCCCTGGTTGGACACGTAGCCCTGCAGGATCGCGATCGAGATCGGCTCGCCGTGCGCGCGCCGGTACTCGAGGCTTCCTGCCAGCGGCGCGGTCTGTTTGAAATTCGTCTTCTCGGTCAGGAACCTGCCGACCTCGAGCTCCGGATTCACGCCTTCCTCGAGGCGGCGGAACACCTTGAGCATCAGGCGCTCCCCGAAGATCACTGAGTTGTTGCTCTGCTCCGCGACCGACAGATGCGTTTCCAGGCGCTCGGTCTCCGGGCCGCGAAGTCGGGCGAAAACATTCGTGGTGGAGCCGACCAGCGTCCCGGCGCCACCCGCGGCGCGGCGCCGCCGGGCGATGGCGCCCAGGATCGCCTCGGCGAAATTCGGCGTCGACAGCGCGTCATAGAGGAGGCCGCGAGCCTCTTCGCCCTTGTTCTTGATCCAGGCGATCGCGGAGAACGGCCAGCGTTCGAGGATGTGCGGCGCCTCCGCGGCGTTGGCGTAGGCCATCGGGAGCATGTAGGTGTCGGGATCGCCGTCCGCGTACCCGATCACGACCGAGGCCAGGTATGAGTTGCCCTCCGCGCCAGGGACGCTGACCACGTCCGAGATCGTCGCGCTCTTGATGCGGCGTGCCTTGCCGGCGAACCAGCGCCGCTGCGGTATGTAGCGGACGAGCACGCTCTCGAGCCGCTCCTTCGCCCCGCCGACCAGCGCCGACTCCCAGCCGCCGGTCGTGCGCACCTCGGGCAGCGCGGCTGCGGGCTGCGCACCGTCGCTCTGGATGCTCGGCGCGGAACGTGGCTGCATGGCAAACCAGTAGAAGGAGTGCGGCCCGAGGGTTAGGAAGTACGCGCTGTCGCCGATGACCGGCATCTCGTTGCTGCTGAAAAGCTCGACCGGCACCAGACCTTTCCAGGTGCTGAGGTCGAGCTCGACCGCCTGGAGGAAACGGGAGAGGTTGGCGACGCACAGGATCTGCTCCGACTCGTACCTGCGCACGTAAGCGAGCACCTTGCGGTTCTCCGGCCGCAGCAGCTCGAGGGTGCCCCGACCGAACGCGCGGTGGCGCTTGCGCAGGGCGATCAGCCGCTTGGTCCAGGAAAAGATCGAGTGCGGGTTGCCCTGCTGCGCCTCGACGTTCACCGTCTCGTAGTGGTACTCGGGGTCCGTGATCACAGGCAGGTAGAGCCGCTGCCGGTTGGCGCGCGAGAAGCCGGCGTTGCGGTCAGCGCTCCACTGCATCGGCGTGCGAACTCCGTTGCGGTCGCCGAGAAAGATGTTGTCGCCCATGCCGATCTCGTCGCCGTAGTAGAGGACGGGCGTGCCCGGCAGGGAGAAGAGCAGGCCGTTCATCAGCTCGATCCGGCGCCGGTCATTGCCGAGGAGGGGTGCCAGCCTTCGACGGATTCCGAGGTTGAGCCTGGCCAGCCGGTCCTGGGTGTAGGAGCGGTACATGTAGTCGCGCTCTTCGTCGGTGACCATCTCGAGCGTCAGCTCGTCGTGGTTGCGCAGGAAGAGCGCCCATTGCGCGGTGTCGGGGATGGGCGGCGTCTGGGCCAGGATGTCCAGGATCGGGAAGCGGTCTTCCATGCGGATCGCCATGAACAGCCGCGGCATGAGCGGGAAGTGGAACGACATGTTGCACTCGTCGCCCTGGCCGAAGTACGCGACGGCGTCTTCCGGCCACTGATTCGCTTCGGCAAGCAGCATCCGGTTGGGATAGCTCTGGTCGACATGGCGCCTCAGGTCCTTGAGGAACTGGTGCGTCTCGGGAAGGTTCTCGCCGTTGGTGCCTTCCCGCTCGTAGAGGTAGGGGACCGCGTCGAGCCGGACGCCGTCGACCCCCATCTCCAGCCAGAAGTCGAGGACCTTGAAGAGCGCCTCGTGCACCTTTGGGTTGTCGTAGTTGAGGTCGGGCTGATGGGAGTAGAAGCGGTGCCAGTAGTACGCGTTCGCCGTGTGGTCCCAGGTCCAGTTGGAGACCTCGGAATCCTTGAAGATGATCCGCGCGTCCTGGTACCGCTGGTTGGTCTCGCTCCAGACGTAGAAATCGCGCTGTGGGTTGCCCGGCCTGGCGCGCCGGGCGCGCTGGAACCATGGGTGCTGGTCCGAGGTGTGGTTGCACACCAGCTCGGTGATGACACGGATGCCCCTGTGGTGCGCCTCCCGGAGGAGCTGGTGGGCATCGCCGAGCGTGCCGAACATGGGATTGACGTTGGTGTAGTCGGCGATGTCGTACCCGTCGTCGCGGAGCGGTGAGGGGTAGAAGGGCAGCAGCCACAGCGCGTTGATCCCGAGCTCCTGCAGGTAAGGAAGCTTTTCGATCAGTCCGCGGAAGTCACCGCTGCCGTCCGCGTCGCTGTCCATGAAGGCCCGTACGTGCAGCTCGTAGACGAGCGCGTCCTTGTACCACAGCGGGTCCTCTTCGAGCTGGACCTCGACTTTGCGCCGGCGTGCAGCCGCCGGGGTCGTCTCGATCACAGGAAATACTCGAAATCGTGCTCGCTGCGGACGCGGCGCCGGAACCGGAAGATCTGGCCTGGCATCGACAAGGGGTTCAGCTCGACGAAGTTGCGCGGGCCGTTCCACAGGTAGCGCGCCCCGGTGATCAGCTCGTGGGCCTGGAACGGCCGGTCTTGCTCGATGCCGAGCTCCTCCAGCGGCAGGTTGACCATGCCCCGCTGGACGTGGTGCGGGTCGACGTTGACCACGGTCAGGACCACGTTGCCATTGTCGGGCGTGCTCTTCGAATACGCGAGCAGTTGATCGTTCTCGGTCGGATGGAAGCGAAGACCGCGGTCGGATTGCAGTCCGGGATTCTCGCGCCGGATCCGGTTGACGATCGTGATTAGCTCGCGGAGGCTGTCCGTCCTCGATGCGTCCCAGTTCCGGACCTGGTACTTCTCGGAGTCGAGGTATTCCTCGGAGCCCTGCTCCCTCGGCCGGTTCTCCATGAGGTCGAAGGCCGGACCGTAGATGCCGTAGCTCGCGCCGAGGGTCGCGGCCAGGATCAGCCGAGCCTGGAATGCCGGCCGGCCGCCCAGCTGCAGGTACTCGGTGAGGATGTCGGGCGTGTTCGGCCACAGGTTGGGCCGCAAGAACTCTCGAATCGGCGGCTGGGCCAGCTCGGTGAAGTACTGGTACAGCTCGTAGGCGGTGTTGCGCCAGGCGAAGTATGTGTACGACTGGGTGAACCCTCCCTTGGCGAGCCTGTACATCACCTTCGGCCGCGTGAACGCCTCCGAGAGCAGGATCGCCTCGGGGTATCGCTTCTTCAGCTCCGCGATCAGCCATTCCCAGAACGCGAGCGGTTTCGTGTGCGGGTTGTCGACGCGGAAGATGCGGACCCCCTGCTCCGCCCAGAACAGCACGATCGACAGCAGCTCGTCCCACAGCTCTTTCCAGTGCTCGGTCTCGAAGTCGAACGGATAGATGTCCTCGTATTTCTTGGGCGGGTTCTCCGCGTACTGGATCGACCCATCGGGCCGGTGCTTGAACCATCCGGGGTGCTCACGCGTGTACGGATGGTCGGGCGAGCACTGGAACGCGATGTCGAGCGCGACGTCGATTTGCTGCCCGGCCGCCGCTTCCACCAGCGCGCGGAAGTCGTCGAGTGTGCCGAGCTCGGGGTGGACCGATTTGTGGCCGCCCTCCTCGGAGCCGATCGCCCAGGGACTTCCCGGCTCGCCCGGTTGCGCCGGCTTGTTGTTGGCGCCCTTGCGATGGCTGCGCCCGATGGGATGGATGGGCGGGAAGTACAGCACGTCGAAGCCCGTCCGCGCGATGTCGGGCAGCAGTCGCTCGACATCTTTGAAAGTTCCGAAGGAGCGTGGAAAGAGCTCGTACCAGGTGCTGAAGCGGGCCTTGACCGGGTCGACGGTCACCGGGAGCTCGCGAGAATAGGTGGTGGCGGCGCGCCGGTCTGCATGGCGCCGAATCAGCTCCGTCGCCTCGCCGTCGATCGCGGACAGCTGGCCGGCCCGCAGCTCGTTGGCCAGCGAGGTCAGGCGGGCAGCGTCGGCGTTGGACCCGTTGACGCGCGCGGCCGTGTCGTCGAGCATGCGGGCGCCGACCTCCAGCTCGACTTTCACGTCCTGCCCGGCCTCGAGTCGCTTGACCAGCTGCCGGCTCCAGGTCGCGAAATGGTCGACCCAACCCTCGAGGGTGAACAGGTAACGGCCGAGCTCGGTGACTGTGAACTCGCCGCGCCAGCGATCGTTGACGAGCGGCGCCATGGGGACCTCGGTCCAGCCGGCCGCCGCCTCATGGCGAAAACGGAGCGCGGCAGCCAGCGTGTCGTGGCCGTCCGCGAAGATGTCGGCCTCGACGGTGACCGTTTCCCCGACCGCTCGCTTGGCCGGGAACCGGCCCGCGTCGATCTCCGGCATGACGGCCTCGATGACGACGCGCCGGCGCCCGTCGACCGGGGCGGCGGCCGGCTCGGAACGCCTCCGCGTAGGACGGACCGCGCGCCTGCCGACAGTTGCTCGGGCCACGGATCAAATCGTGCCATGATTCGCGGGGGTGCTGAAATCCTTCGACCCGGCTACCGGCCGGGAGCTGGCCTCCTTTCCCGAAGCGGACGAACAGGCGATCGAGACGGCCCTCAACCGAGCCTGGTCCGCGCGCCACCCCTGGCGCGACGCAGGGCTCGGAATTCGCACCGCGCTCATGCGGTCGGTGGCGGGGGTGCTCCGCACCGACAAGTCTCGATTTGCCGCCCTCCTCACGTCAGAGATGGGCAAGCCGATCGTGGAGGCCGAGGCGGAGATCGAAAAGTGCGCCTGGACAGCGGGATGGTTCGCCGAGAACGGCGAGCGCCTGCTGGCCGACGAGCCGGTCGACAGCACCGGCACCGAGAGCTACGTCAGGTTTCAGCCGCTCGGGGTGATCCTGGCGGTGATGCCGTGGAACTTCCCCTTCTGGCAGGCGTTCCGCGCCGGGCTGCCCGCGCTGACGGCGGGCAACGTGATGCTGCTCAAGCACTCCTCGAACGTCCCGCAGTCGGCGCTCGCGATCGAGGAGGTCTTCCGCGAGGCAGGGGTGCCCGACGGCGTCTTCCAGACGCTGCTGATCGGCTCGGCCGCGGTGGAGCGGCTCATCGTGGACCATCGGGTTGCGGGCGTCACCCTGACCGGCTCGGAGAAGGCGGGCTCGATGGTCGCCGAGACTGCCGGCCGGGCTTTGAAGAAGACCGTGCTCGAGCTGGGCGGCTCAGACCCTTTCATCGTCCTGGCGGACGCCGACCTGGACGCAGCCGCCACCGCAGCCTGCCGGGCGCGCAACCAGAACAACGGCCAGAGCTGCATCGCGGCCAAGCGGTTCATCGTCGAAGAGTCGGTGGCGGACGAGTTCGAGCAGCTCTTCACGAGCCTGGTCGCCGCGCTGAAGGTCGGGAACCCGATGGACCGCACGAACCAGGTCGGACCGCTGGCGCGAGAGGATCTGGTGGAAGACCTCGAGCGCCAGGTCGACGATTCGGTGCGGCTGGGGGCGCGCTCAACCACTGGCGGCAAGCGCATTCCCGGCGACGGTTATTACTTCGAGCCGACAGTCTTGACGAACGTCAAGCCCGGCATGCCCGCATATGACGAGGAGACCTTCGGACCGGTGGCGGCGGTGATCCGGGTCAAGGACGCAGAGGACGCGCTGCGCGTCGCCAACGACACCGACTTCGGGTTGGGGTCCAACCTGTGGACCGGCGACGTCGAGCGCGGCAAGAAGCTCGCGGAGCGAGTCGAGGCCGGCCTCGTTTTCATCAACGGAATGGTCGCGTCGGACGCGAGGCTGCCGTTCGGCGGCGTGAAGAGGTCGGGCTACGGGCGGGAGCTTTCCGGGTACGGGATCAAGGAGTTCACCAACATCCAGACCGTCTGGGTCGGCCCCAGCAAGACAGACGGTCAGGCGAAGGCCGCTCCACCTCCACGCGCCGAGTAGCTCTGGAGACAGAACGGCTCCTGCTCGAGCCGGTGGCGAGGTCGCACGCCGATGGCCTCCACGCGGCGGTCGTGGCGTCGCGACCCGAGCTTCTGCCGTGGATGCCCTGGGCGCGTGAGCCAACGCTCGAAGGCTCCGTCTTCATGACCGAGCGAGACGAGCGAGCCTGGACTGAGGGTCTTGTCTTTCAGTTCGCGTTGATCGAGCGAGCCACCGGTGAGCCGATCGGTGTCGCCGGGCTCAATCGCGAAGGCGACGAGGCGGCGGAGCTTCACTACTGGATCCGCAGCGATCGCGCCGGTCGCGGCCTGACGACCGAAGCAGGCCGCGCTCTCGTCGCCTTTGCGCGAGACGAGCTGCGACTGCAACGGTTGACGCTCTGGGCGGGCCGTGAGAATCACGCCAGCCGGCGCGTCGCCGAAAAGCTCGGCTTCGTCCATATCGGCCCGCTGTCGTGGCGTCCCGAAGGCGGGATGGGTGACTTCGAGGCCGAATCCTACGAGTTGTGCCTGTCTCCGTTTGGCGGCTGAGCAACCACTCCAACGGGAGGCTTCTTGGTCAGCTTCTTCGCCTTGAGGTGCTTGCGGGCCATCACCGAATAGCTGTCCTTCAGCGCGTGCTCGAGATCCAGCCCGAAGCTGCGAGCCATCGCGGGCAGCGCGCCGGCCGGTCCTTCCAGCTCGACGAACCAGCCGAAGTCGAGCACGTCCAGCGTCACCGCGACTCCGTCTAGCATCCAGACCGCGCGGCGCTTGGGATACGTCCAGCCGACGCGAAAGCCGAGCTGCTCGAGCATGTCGAGCGTCGCGTGGACGTCCTTGACCTCGATCTCGGTCTCCTCGCGGGTCTTGACCCCATCCTCGAATTTCGCCGGCCCCTTGGCCGTCAGAACTCCGTGCGGGCCGCCGTTGAGCACCCGCAGGCGAAGGGTCGTGTTGCGGGTCGATTTGCCTGGACCGTTGAAGCGATAGTTCTCTTCGCGGTAACGACCGCTGAGGTGCGCGCCGCGGTCGCGCAGCATCGAGCGCAGCTTGACGTGGTCCTTCTCTCCGGTCAGGCGGAACTTGAGCTCGGACTCGATCGTCCGGTCCCGCTTTGGGCGTGCCACGCGAGGAGAGTAGCGGCTAGGCCGCCGTCTTTCTTACGCGGTAAAGCGAGGCCACGACGCCGGTGCACTCGTCCTCGATGTAATCCATGCCCGCCGACTCGGCAATCCGGCGAGCTTCACGGGACGTGATGTCGAGCTGAAGCCAGAGAGCACGTGCACCCACAGCGGCCGCCTGGCGCGCGATCTCCGGCGCGTCTTCGGCGGGGCGGAAGACGTCGACGAGGTCGATCTTTTCAGTCACATCGAGCAGCGAGCGATAGACCCGCTCCCCGAACAGCGTGTCGGCATAAGGGTTGATCGGGATGATGCGAAAGCCGCGCCGCTGCAGGCCGACCGGCACTGAGCCGCCGGCCTTGTCCGGATCGCGCGACGCACCCACCACGGCGATCGTTGTCGTCTCGCGGAGGATCTCGTCCGAGGCCTTGGCCACCTAGCTTGCAAGCATGCCGCGGCTGCGAATATTCCTGGGTGCCCAAACGGCCCGACTCGGTCGCAATGGATCCCCAGACGCAGCGGACCCTTGCCGCAGACCTCTTCAACTACACGTGGACGCTCATCGAGAAGCCGGACCGGACCGAGCGCGAGACAGACCTGATGATCGACTCGGCGCACGCCTCGCGTTTCTTCTGGGAGTCGGTCGGCGAGCCGGTCAACCACGCGCGGGGCGAGTGGCAGATCTCGAGGGCGTACGCGGAAGCGAAGCGGCCAGAGCCGAGTCTCTACCACGCCCGGCGCTGCCTCCAGGTCTGTGAGGCGCACTCGATCGGAGATTTCGACCTGGCTTACGCATATGAGGCGATGGCGCGCGCTCATCTGATCGCGGGCGAAAAGGACGAGGCCGCCGAGTGGGCGCGGCGCGGCAGGGACCAGGCCGCCGAGGTGGCGGACCTAGAGGACCGTGAGCACGTTCTGAAGGACCTCGCCAGTCTATAGCTTGACGTTTATATAGCCGAGCAGCTATATTAAACGGGTGGCTGTGGGGTCCACGTTTGAGGTCATGGCCGAGCCGAACCGGCGTGTGATCGTGGAATTGCTGCGCGAGCGCGAGCGCACGGTCGGCGAGCTGGTCAGTTCGCTCGAGGTGAGCCAGCCGGCAGTTTCAAAGCACCTGCGGGTGCTGCGCGATGCCGGGCTGGTCGAGTCGCGTGTCGACGCCCAGCGGCGCGTTTACCGCGTGCGGCTGCACCCGTTGCGAGAGATCGACGCGTGGTTGGAGCCCTACCGCGCCATGTGGACCGAGAGCCTTGACGCGCTGGAACGACATCTCGACGAGACGGACCGAGGTCCGAAAGGAGGCAGACGTGCTGGGAGAGCTGGAGCAAATCGGTAATGGGTGGCAGCTGAAGTTCAGGCGCGAGCTGGCGCATCCGCCGGCGAGGGTCTGGAAGGCGCTGACCGAGCCGGATGAGCTGCGGAAGTGGTTTCCCGACGAGATCGTGGTCGGCGATTGGCGAGTTGGCTCGCGCCTCGAGTTCAAGCACGAGGGCAAGCTCGTCTTCGACGGCGAGGTGCTGGCGTTCGAGCCACAGCGGCTGATCGAGATCCGCTGGGGCACGGACCGGGTCAGGTTCGAGCTCGAGCCTCACAGGTCGGGAACGGTCCTGACGCTGATCGACACCATCGACGAGGTGGGCAAGGCGGCGCGAGACGGCGCGGGATGGCACGTGTGCCTCGACGCGCTAGAGGATGCGCTCGATGGGACCAGGCCGGACTCTGCGTGGGGCGAAATCCACGACGACTACGTCAGTAAGTTCGGGCCCGAAGCTTCGACGATTGGACCGCCGGAAGGCTGGAGCAAGTCCGCCTAGGCAGGTTGGCGGCGCATGGCGATCACCATCCAGGCCGCGCTGGCGGTCATGAGGACGGCCGCCACGCTCTGGATCCAGTTGTCCAGAGCAAAGCCTATGACCGCGAACAAGGGGCCGGACACCGCGTAGCCGATGCCGGCCCAGCGCGGCATCAAGGCGAGGCGCGCGAAGCCGACACCAAACACGATGAAGCTCGCGACCAGCAAGAGGATGAAGACGATCGCCACGATGACCATCGGCGTCCCCTGAGCCGCGTCGTAGTACAGGTTCTGGGCGAGGTCGTGGTTGCCCGCGAGATAGAGGCGGCCGATCGCCGGCTGCGCGAAGGCCGCAATTCCGAAGATCGAAGCACCGACGACGTTGGCGCTCACGCCTGTCAGCAAGCCGGCAAGGCCGAGCTTCACGGATCCTCGCTCCATCAAAACGATGCCTAACGCGACCGCACCGATGGCTCCGAATACCGCGCCAAAGATACTGAAGGCGATGTGGCTGACCAGGAACTCGTTGGTGGTCACATACGCCGACCAACCGGCGAGGTCGGTCTGCGGCGGCGGCTGGTGGGTGATCGTCCCGGCGAAGAGCGTCGCGGCATAGACGGGCACAGCCCAGATACCGACCCGCGCATAACGCACGAGGTTGTCGCCCATCGCACCGCAAATTGTGCTCCGCGAAAATGGTCTGCGATGGCGCACCAGATCGTCGAACAGCTCCGGTTCACCCGTTCCGAGTGGGTGCGAGGCCTGCGTGGCGTCGGCGAAGAGGACGGCAACCGGCACTTCGGCCAGATGAACTCGATCGGCTGGATCGTGGGCCACCTCGCCTGGCACGAGCAGCGATCCTTCTTCCTCCGGCCGCACGGCGTGCTGCTCTTTCCCGACATCAACAAGGAGTTGGCGACCGGTGCGCCTATGAGCACGCCGTCGCTCAAGGCGATGCGTGCCGCCTGGAACAAGCTCACGAAAGAGGCGGACCCGTACCTCGACTCACTGACGACCCAAGACCTGATGCGCGACCTGCCGCGGGATGGCAAGCCTTCGGGCCAGACGCTGGGTGACGCGATTCGCCGGCTGACCTTCCACTACTGGTTTCACATCGGCGAGATCCTGGCCATCCGCCAGATGCTGGGCCAGCAACGTTTGCCCGAATACGTCGGCAACCTGGAAGCGAAGGCGCCCTACCGCCCCGAGCCCTAGATCACGCCGCCGAAGCCCGCCGCGCCGCACGGACGTCCATCACCATCGCCTGAGGGCGTCCATAAACGTCTGCGGCGGTATAACGGAGTACGCGATAGCCCGCGCCGACAATGGAGTTCTGCCTGCGGTCGTCACTGACGAGGCGGTCACGGTGGTTCCCGCCGTCGAACTCGATCACGAGACGAGCCGACGGGTAGTAGAGATCGGCGCGGCCGAGGAATTTGCCGGCCCGGTCGTAGAGATCCGACTGGACGTCGGGCATCGGCAGCCTCGCCTTGACCAAAAGCCAGCGGAGCCGAGTTTCCATCGGGGATTCAGCCGGAGCGGTGATGCGGGCCAGTGAGCGGAGGCGGAATGCACCAGACCGGCCTTTGATAGCGTCCGCATAGCGCAGCAGCGCGTCCTGGTCGGTGAGGTGAGCAGAGACCGCCATATCGAGGACGACCAGCGCCTCGACCCGCGACGAGCGTGCGCACAGGTCGAGGAGCGTGCGATGAATGCACGTGACTTGAACACCCTTGATCTCCAACGTCTCACCGGTGAGATCGGAGTGATGTATTTCAAGGCCTTCGCGCGAAATCAGCCTGCAATCCGCGGGCAAAGAAACCTGCACCGGATTGGCAGGATCGACATCGAGTCGATGTATCCAGGCTGCAGTCCGTCCCACGAAGACAGCAGAAGCCGGCGAGTCTCGCCGAAAGGCGTCGATCAGATTCCAACGATCAGCCGGGCCGCCGCTCCAGCGATAAAGTCTGGAGCCCACACGCTGCCAGGACTTCCCTCTTAGTGCGCTGAGCGAAAGTCCCGCTGTACGCGCCTCGTCGAGAGTAAACGGCCGGCTCGTCAGGTCGGCGGGAACTCGTGGGGTGCGACCCATCCGCCGAGCATCCAGGGTCGCGGGCAGTCTTGCCTACCCTGGCTGTTAATTCCGCACGGTCCCGCGTTTACGTGCGAAACCCAAATCGCAATTCCGCACGTTTCCGCGATCTCGTGCGGAACCGGGCCATCGACTTGGGTTCTTTAGGCCGCTTCGATCTTCGGCTTCGCCGCCGGTTCCAGCTGGAAGGTCATCGCCTTGCGCACCGTCTCCGGCACGTCGTCGATGTCCTTCTCGTTCCGCTTCGGGAGGATGACCTCCTTCAGCCCCATGCGGTGAGCCGCCAGCACCTTCTGCTTGACGCCTCCGATCGGCAGCACCAGTCCCTGCAGCGTGACCTCGCCGGTCATGCCGACGGTGTTGCGCACGGGCCTGCCGGTGAGCAGGCTCACGATCGCGGTCGTCATCGTCACGCCGGCCGACGGGCCGTCCTTGGGAACGGCGCCCTCGGGCACGTGGATGTGGAACACCTTGTTGATGCTCTCAGGCGCGATGCCCAGCTCGTCTGTGTGCGACCGCACGTAGGACAGCGCGATCTGCGCCGACTCCTTCATGACGTCGCCCAGCTGGCCGGTGAGGGTCAGTCCGCCACCGTGGCCGTTGCTGGCCTCGGTCGCCGCCGCCTCGACGAACAGCACGTCCCCACCGATGCCGGTCACGGCGAGTCCGGTCGCCACCCCCGGCACCGCGGTGCGGGCCGCGACCTCGTTGTCGAATTTCGGCTTGCCCAGAAATTCGCGCACGCGATCGGGCGTGATCGCGACGGGCGGCGTCAGCGCTCCCGTGGCAACCTTGGTCGCAACCTTGCGCGTGATCTTGCCCAGCTCGCGCTCCAGGTTTCGAACGCCCGCCTCGCGCGTGTGGTCCGTGATCACCTTCATGATCGCCGCGTCGTCGACGGTGACCTCGTCCGGCTTCAGGCCGGCCTGGTTCACCTGCCGCTTGAGCAGATGGTCGCGCGCGATCGCGACCTTCTCCTCTTCGGTGTAACCGTCGAGGCGGATCAGCTCCATGCGGTCAAGCAGCGGCGCCGGGACCGTTTCCGACACGTTGGCGGTCGGGATGAAGAGCACCTCGGACAGGTCGAGGTCGACCTCGAGGTAGTGGTCGCGGAACGTGTGGTTCTGCGCGGGATCGAGCACCTCGAGCAGCGCAGCCGACGGGTCGCCCCGCCAGTCGCTCCCGACCTTGTCGATCTCGTCGAGCATGATCACCGGGTTCTTGGTCCCCGCGTCCTTCAGGGCGCGCACGATGCGGCCGGGCATGGCGCCGACGTAAGTCCGGCGGTGGCCGCGGATGTCCGCCTCGTCGCGGATGCCGCCCAGCGAGACGCGCGTGAACTTGCGACCCAGCGCCCGCGCCACGGACTCGCCCAGGGACGTCTTGCCGACACCGGGAGGTCCGACCAGCGTGATGATGGCGCCGGATCCTCGCCCGCCCAGCACCTCGAGCCCCCGCTCCTGGCGCAGCTTCCGCACGGCGAGGAACTCGATGATGCGGTCCTTCACGTCGCTGAGGCCGGTGTGGTCCTCGTCGAGGATCTGGCGAGCCTTGACGAGGTCGTAGTTGTCATCGGAGCGCACGTTCCAGGGGATGTCGAGCATCCAGTCGAGGTAGGTGCGGATCCAGCCGTACTCGGGGTTCTGCTCGCTCGTCCGCTCGAGGCGGTCCAGCTCGCGGTTGACCTCGCTCTGCACGGCCTCCGGCATGCCTGCCTTCGCAACCCTCTCGCGGTAGGTCGAGACCACGTCGGTCTGGCCCTCGTTCAACTGCTTCTTGATCGCTTCCATCTGCTGGCGGAGCAGGAACTCGCGCTGCGTCTTCTCCATCCCCTCGGCGACCTCGCTGCGGATCTTCTCCTTCAGCGACGCTTCGGCAAGGATGCCCTTCGTCCATCCGATGAGCTTCGTCAGCCGGGCCTCGAGGTCGGTCATCTCGAGGATCTCGAGCTTCTGCTCGGTCGACAGGTCCGGCGAGTAGCCGGCGAGGTCGGCCAGGTGGCCGGGCGTCCTCGCTGCGCGCAGGAACTGCACGACCTGCGGCACGCCGCGCGACTCGACGAGGTTCTCGAGCAGGGCGCGGTACTCACGCGCCAGCTCCTGCGACTTCTCGGTCGGGGGCTCAGGATCGAGGATCGGGTCCGCCTTGACCCACAGCGCGCCGCCGATGTCGGCCTGGCCGCTGCCCAGCCGCGCGCGGTACTCACCGCGGATCATGAAAGCTTCGGCGCCTGTCGGGAGCTCGGCCGACTCGCCCAGGCGGGCGGCCGTTCCGATCGCGCCGAACTTGCCGTCGACGCGCGGGACGAGCAGGATCAGGCGGTTGCCCTGGCGGGCGGCCTCGATAGCGGCCTTCTGACTGTCGCCCTCGACGGCGAGGGTGACGGACATGTGGGGAAGGACGACCACGTCGTCCATCGGCAGGACGGGAAGCAGTTCGGACTTGGGTGTTGCCATCTGTACGAGAGAACGTTTACCCCGTCCGGGAGATTCCCAATCCTTCTACGACAGGCCGGCGGCCCGGCAGGCCTGGGCGTACTCGGCGGTGCACAGCTGCGACCTCGTCCAGAGCCCGTCGGCGACCACGGTGGAGATCAGCGACTTCCTGGTCACCGCCACCGGCTGCACGAGCACGGCCGGCACGTCCCGCTCTCCGTTGTTGACCAGCTTCCCGCCGACCACCGCCTCCGGCACGCTGACCCCGAACACGAGGTCGTAGGCCAGCGTCGCCGCCAGCTCGGCCTCCTGCCTGAACGGCTTGTACACGGTCATCAGCTGGTCGCCGGCGATGATCCGCTGGACCGCCGCCAGCTCGGCGTCACCGCCCGTCACCGGCGGCATGGCCTTCACCCTGGCCGCCTTGAGCGCAGCGACCACTCCGCCGGCCACCTCGTCGTTGGCGGCGTACACGCCGTCGACCTTGTTCTGCAGCGCCACCAGGGACTTCGCCATGGCCGATTGCGCGCTCGCTTCATTCCAGGACGGCGCATCGAAATCCGTGGCGACGATCACCTTTCCGTCGAGCGCTGCGTGGGCGGCCTTCTTGATCGCCTTCGCCTCGGGATCGTCGGCGTCGCCGTTGATCATCACGATGGTGGGCTTGGTCGCGGTCTTCATGGCGCTCAACAGCGATTTGCCCTGGAGCGCACCGACGGTCTCGTTGTCGAAGGACACGTAGTAGGCGAGGCCCGACGTGTTCATGACGAGGCGGTCGTAGGCGATGACCGGCACCTTGCGCTTGGCGGCGGCATCAACGATCGCTGACGCCGCTTTCGGGTCGACTGGGTCGAGCACGAGCACACCCGCACCGGCCGCAAGCGCCGACGCTGCCTGCTGCACCTGCGCCGCTGCGTCGCCGCCGGCGTTGCGATAGTCGACCGCGCAGTTCGAGCACAGCGACTGCACCTTGGCGGTGAAGAGCGGCCGGTCCTGGTTGTCGTAGCGCGCTGCGCCGTCCGGCGTCAGGAACGCGATCTTCTTGCCGGCCGTGGCGCCGCTCGAGCCGGAGGATGGGTTGCCACACGCTGCCACGCCCAACGCAAGCAGGATCAGCGCGGCCGCAAGTCTCGTCGATCTCATGAGCTACCTCGTTGCCTGGACGTCTGGTGAAACGTTGCTGTGGGCGGAAGGCTACCCCTTAAGGGCGCCCGCGAGCAACCCGCGTATGAAATAGCGCCCGAGGACGATGTAGATCACGAGCGGCGGCAGCGCGGTGAGCAGCGCTCCGGCCATCTGGACCTCGTAGTGGGCGAGCAGCGAGCCTGCGAGGCCGTTCAGCGCCACCGTGATCGGCCACTGGTCGGAAAGGGTGAGGGTGACGGCGAAGAGAAACTCGTTCCAGATGCTGGTGAACTGCCAGATCAGCACCACCACAAACCCGGGCATGGAGATCGGCAGCATGATCCGGCGGTAGACGCCCATGACACTGGCGCCGTCGATGCGCGCCGCCTCGATCAGCTCGGTTGGCACCGCCGCGTAGTAGTTGCGGAAGATCAAGGTCGTGATCGGGATGCCGTAGACGACGTGCGTCAGGACGAGTCCCGGGATGCCACCGTAAAGCTGGATCTTCTGGAGCACCAGCACGAGCGGGAGCAGGATGCTCTGGTACGGGATGAACATCCCGAAGAGAAGCAGGGTGAAGATGAGGTCCGCCCCTCGGAACCGCCACTTCGACAGCACGTAGCCGTTGAGCGAGCCCAGGAGCGCCGAGAGCAATGTCGCCGGCACCACCAGCAGCACGCTGTTGAGGAAGCTCGGGGCCAGCGTCGAGAAGGCATTGGAGAAGGCTTCGACGGTGGGCGCCGAGGGCAGCTGCCAGGGGGTGCTGTGCGAGACCTCGATGAACGATTTCAGCGCCGTGACCACGATCACATAGATCGGCAGCAGGTAGAAGACCGCGACGATGGTGAGGAGCGCGTACGTGATGATGCGTGACGGGCGGAACGGTCGTGGCGCGACCCGCGCGGCGCTCACAGAGGGGTCCCCGCGAAATCGCGGTGGTCGGGTGCGGATTTCGTGGGGTCCTTCACCGCTCGACCTCCTGGCGCAGGCTCCAGATCAGGTACGGCACGATCAGAAGCGCAACCAGCAGCAAGAGGACGATGGCGATCGCGGCGCCGCGGCCGTAGAGGTTCTGCCGGAACACCGCCACCCACATGTACAGGCTCGGCATGTCGGTCGCGTAGCCCGGCCCGCCGAAGGTCATCACGTAGACGAGGTCGAAGATCTTGAGCGAGATGTGGCCGAGGATGATCACCGCCGAGAGCGTGATCGGCCGCATGAGCGGCAGGATCACGCGGAGGAAGAGGCGGCCCTCGCTCGCGCCGTCGACGCGCGCGGCTTCGCGCAGCTCGTCGGGGATGGCCCGCAGGCCGGCAAGAAACATCGCCATGCAGAACCCGCTCATCTGCCAGACCGCTGCGATCACCAGGCCGTAAAGGGCAGTGCGCGTGTCGGCAAGCCATGGCGATTTCAGAAAGCCGAGATGCACCTGGTCGAGGAGGAGGTTGATGCCGAAGCTGGGATTGAAGATCCAGCGCCAGACGGTCCCGGTCACGACGAAGGAGATGGCCAGCGGGAACAGGAAGATGTTCTGGAAGAAGATCGTGCCCCGTACGTGCTGGTCGAGCAGCACCGCCGCGCCAAAGCCGAGCAGGATGCAGCCGAAGAGGAACAGGATCGTGAACTCGATGGTGTTGTTGATGTCCGCCTGGAAGCGGGGGAGCCCGAACAGGTCGGTGTACTGGGTCAGGCCCGCGGAGGTGTAGTCGGGGACGATCCCGTACCACTGCGTCGTCGACACGAAAGCCGTGTATCCGATGAACAGGTACACAAAGACGGCGATCAGGACGATCGACGGCGCGATGAGGATGAACGGCGTGAGCCTGTCCCAGGAAAAAGATGAGAGGGAGCGACCCCGGACTGCCGTTGTCACCTACCCAGCGTTGCTTTGGCGGTCGGGTTCACCCCGGCCGCGACTATGTTGCCCAGCCTCCCAAGCGTTGCTACGAGTAGTCACTCAGAGAAGTCCCAACCGCATACCGGAATGGGAGCAGCCCCGTCGCGAAGCGACCGGGCGATGAGGGAAAACCATCCGGGTTTTCCCTCATATCCCATTACTTCAAGAACTGATCGGCCAGCTTCGCCAGGTTGGCGGCGCTGGCGTTGACGTCCTTCTTCTGTACGAACTGCCCCATCTCGTCGTTGACGCCGCTCGCGAACGCCTCCGGCGCCGCCGAACCGTGCGCGATGCTCGGTGTGAGCGCGGCGGTCTTGAACTCGCCGATGAAGCGCTGGGCGATGGGGTCGAAGATGCTCGCCGGCACGTCGGTGCGCGCCGGGATCGATCCCTTCTTGGGGTTGAAGGCGGCCTGGCCCGCCTCGGAGCCGCACACCTTGAGCCAGTTGATCGCGTTGTCGCGGTCGGGCGCTCCCTTGGGGAGGCCGAAGGTATCGCACACGATCATGTAGGTCTTGCCGGTGCCTGGTGACGGCACCCCCGTGAAGTCCTTGTCCGCCGTCCACTTGTTGGCCGTGAAGTAGCCCTTGGCCCAGTCGCCCATGATCGTCGCGATCGAGCTGTGAGCCTGGAGCCGGCCGGCGGCCTGGTCCCAGTCGATGGTCGGGTGATCGGAGTTGACGTAGCTGAGCATCGACTTGATGTAGGTGAGCGCCTGCTTGACTTTGTTGTCCGTCCACGAGCTCTTGCCGTTGAACAACCCGCGGTAGAAGTCCGCTCCTCCCACGGCGACGATGTTGTTCTCGAGCAGCATCGTCACCTGCCAGTTGCCCTTGGAGCCGAGCGCCAGCGGCGCTTGCATGCCGCCGGCCTTCGCCTTGCCCATGGACGAAAGGAAGTCGTCGAGGTTGTCGATGCTGTTGCTGCTGACGGTTTCGAGGCCCGACCCGATCCACAGGGAATTACCGCGGTGGACGTTGACAGGCACGGACCACACATCGCTGCCCTTGCTGACGATCGTCTTCAGGTCGTTCGGGATGGTGCTGTCCCAGCCCTCTGACTTCCAGATGCTGGTGATCGGCTCCATCTTGTCGGCTTTGACCCAGGTGCTGATGAGCTCCTGGCCGGCGTGGACCTGGAAGCTGTCGGGTGGCTTGCCGCCCTGCATGCGCGTCGCAAGCACGGCCTTCGCGTTGGTCCCCGCGCCACCGGCGACCGCGGAGTTGACGATCTTTACGTCCGGGTACTTGCCCGTGTAGATCTTGAACATCTCGGCAAGACCGTCGGCCTCACCGCCGGCGGTCCACCAGCTGAAGATCTCGAGCTGTTTCGAGCCCCCTGACGTGGTGGCTCCGCCGCCACACGCGGCCAGGAACTCGGCAAGCGCGCCGCCGAGGACGAGGCTGCCGGCGGCGACGCCGGTGGTCTTGACGAACTCACGACGAGTCCACTTAGCGCTCATTCACTGCCTCCGGGGTCGGGCCGCTCTTGTGCCCCCGACCTCCCAGATTCCCGCCGCCTTCTTCCCGGGTCCTAGCCCGGGGCGAGAGTGCGCCGGCGACGGGACTTACTCCGCTCCGGCCTGCATTCTCTTGGCTGCCACTGACGGTGTCAAGCCGGCTCCGATCAGATACGCGTGACGCTCCCCGAGCTCGAGCCACGGCGAGACACGGCGTCGATGATGATCGCGGCCAGCAGGACGAGACCGGTCACGATGTACTGCCACTCGAAGTGCAGCTGCAGCAGGAACATGCCGTTGTAGATCGAGCCGATGACGAGGCCGCCGAGGACTCCGTGCAGCGGTTTGCCCCGCCCACCCATGAGGCTCGTGCCGCCGATGACCGCCGCGGCCACCGCGTAGAGAACGTACTGACCGCCCTGAACGTTGTTTGACATCCCGTTGAGGTAGGAGGCGTAGAGCAACATCCCGATGCCGGCTGTGAAGGAGCACAGCATGAAACCTGTGGTCCGGATCAACGACAGGTTGATACCTGCTCGGCGTGCCGCCTCCGGGTTGCCTCCGATCGCGTAGACGTATCGCCCGTACCTCGTGCGACCGAGAAGGACAGTCCATACGCCGAGCACGGCGAGCACGATCGGTATGACCCACGGCACGCCCTCCTGCACGATGAGCACGCCCCGGTTGATGTTGCAGATCGCCACCACGACGATGGCGACCCCGGCGATGACGCCGATCTTGATCGCGGACAGGCTGGCCGGCGGCGCCACCAACCCGCTTTTGCGGCGCCGCGAGTCGGCCAACCAGATCAGAAGGCCGAGCACGAGTACAACCACCCCGGCCCCAATCCACGAGACAGTGGGGTCGATGTTGGCCCACATCAGGTTGTAGATGAGGTGCAGGTTGTCACTCTGGCCGATGAGGTTGGGATAGCCGGAGAAGGGTCCCAGAAGAAGGATGAAAAGGAAGAGTCCGTTGCAGACGAGGTAGCCGGCGAGGGTGACGATGAAGGACGGTAGCCGCAGCCGCGTGATGAACAGGCCCTGGATGCCACCGAAGACGAGGCAGAACGCAAGTCCGGCGATGATCGCCAAGGGCCATGACCAGTTGGTGGTTGCGGGCTGGATCAGCTGAACGGTGATGGCGGCGCCGCATGCACCGACGAAGCCCACCGAAAGATCGATCTCACCGAGGACGAGGGCGAAGCACTCCGCCATCGCCAGGACCATGATCACCGCACTCTGCTGGAAGAGGTTGACCAGGTTGCCGGCCGACAGGTAGACCGGGCTGAGCACCGAAAACACGATCACGATGACGACCATCGCCACGATGACCGGAAGAACGCCACTCTCGCCTGCCCGAATCCGCGCCAGGTACCCGCGCGCGTACTGACCCAGCGTTTGGGCGACTACCTCCGGTGGAACCTCGGCGACTATTTCCGGCGCCGCCGTCAGGTCGGGTGCCAGCTCGGGCGCCACCCCGACGAGGTCAGCTCCCTTTGGTATGTCTGCCACCGGAGCGGCCCAGACCTCCCGTTGTCATGTACTCGACCACGCTCTGGCGGTCGAAGCTCGAGGCCTTGTCCTGCACCGCCATGCGTCCGAGATAGAGCACCGCGATGCGGTCCGCAACCTCGAAGACGTCGTTCAAGTTGTGTGAGATGACCATGACTGCGATGCCTTTGTCGCGCAGGCGCCTGATCAGGTCGAGCACCATCTTGGTTTGCACGACACCGAGCGCTGCGGTCGGCTCGTCCATGATCACGAGCTTGGAGTTCCACATCACCGCCTTCGCGACCGCCACCGACTGGCGCTGGCCACCAGAAAGGGATGCCACCGGTTGCCGGATCGACCTGACGGTCGTGACGCGCAAGCTTCCGAGTGTTTCGCCGGCCGCGCGCTCCATGCTGTCCTCATCGAGGAGGCCATAGCGCATGCGCTCGCGGCCGAGAAACATGTTCTGGACGATGTCGAGGTTGTCCGACAGGGCCAGGTCCTGGTAGACCGTCTCGATGCCGAGCCGCGACGCGTCGCGCGCATTGTGGATGTGAACCGGACGGTCCTCCCAGAAGACCTGGCCGTGGTCTGCCTGGTAGACGCCGGCGATGCACTTGGTGAGGACCGTCTTGCCGGCGCCGTTGTCGCCGCACAGGGCGGTCACCTGGCCGCGCGGAAGGTCGAGGTCGACGTGGTACAGGGCCTGGACAGGACCGAAGTGCTTGTCCAGCTCCCGGACCTTCAGCAACGGCTCCTCTGTCGCGACGCGCTCTGCGACGGCAGCCGTCATATCGATCGCATTATCTCCCTGCAGAAAAAGTGACGCCGCCACCCGCGGTGGCGGCGTCGCGTCGCATGTCCGTTACGAGATGCCGGCGGCCGAGCAGACCGCGGCCGTGACTTTCTGACACAGCGCTGACTTGTCGACGAAGTTGTCCTTGATGACCGTGTCTTTCACGTTGGCTTTGTTGACCCAGATCGGAACCAACAGGATGGCCGGCTGCTGGCTGCCCTGCTGACCCGACGGTGGCGCGGTGGTCCCGTTGACCAGGGCTGACGGCGGCGTTGCGCTCGCGCGGAGAACTGTGGCCAGCGCCACCGCGGCCTGCGCCTCCAGGTAGACGGCCTTGTAGACCGTCCCACACTGGAAGTCGGTCAGCACGTTCGCGATACCGTCCGGTGTCGCGTCCTGCCCTGTGGTGGGAACGCTCTTCGCCTTCACGCCCTTGCTCTTGAGGACCGTGACCACCGCGTTGCCCAGGCCGTCGTTGGCCTCGACCGTCGCGTTGATCGCGGCGTTGGCGGTGTAGGCCTGCTGGAAGATCGTCTGGCCGACGTCGTTCTTCCAGTCGGTGGCTACCTGCTCGTCCACGAGCTTCATGCCCTGGCTGTTGGTCGTGCCCTTGTCGACGTGCGCGGCCTTCTTGCCCCAGATCGCATCGTTATACCCCTGGGCGAACGAAACGGCGTTCGGGTCAGAGTTCTGGCCGCCGTCCAGCTCGAATACCTGTGGATTCTTGACGCTCCAGTCGGTGACGCACTGGACGAAACCCTTGCCTATCAGCTCGCCCACCTGGACGTTGTCGAAGCTGACGTAATAGGTGTTGGTCCCCGTGAACGTCGCGCGGTCGTAGCTGACGACCTTGACGCCCTTCGACTGCGCGAGCTGCTGAATCTGTGAGCCGACGGTGCTGTTGAGCGGGTCCATGATCAGGACGGTCGCGCCGTTGGCGATGTCGGCCTGGGCGAGCGACAGCTCCTGGGCCTCCTGGCCCTGAGCGTTGCCGATCGTGTAGTCGGATGTCTTGTAGCCCGCTTTCTCGAACGCCATCTTCAGGTAAGGCTCGTCGAACTGCACGTACCGCACGGATGACGTCGTGTCGGGAAGGATCACACCCACCTTGCCCTTGCCGGCCGCGGCGAGGTCTTTGAGCTTGGGCATGTAAGTGAAGTTCGCGTCGAACACAGAGATGCTCAGGTCCGACGGAACCGTGGCGGTTGTCGTCGTCCCACCGCCCCCTCCTCCGCAGGCGGTGAGAATCACGCCTACGGCCGCGACGGCCGGTAAGAGCCGAGATGGCTTCATGTAGACCTCCTGTCGTCCACACATGCCCTGCTGCCTTCTTCCCGGCGGGTCGGGGCGAGAGTGCGCCGGCAGACAGGTTTTACTCAGCGAGCAGCCGCTGCCAAAGCATTCCTTACGGCCGCGCATTTGTCAAGAAAACGGCATCCAGGCGCGGCCCCTTTGTTTGGGGTCTTGACAAACTGCCGTGCGCCGCGATCATGAGGCGACGGTGAAGAATTCCGACGGGACACTCGCCTGGCTCCGCGACCGCAACCGCCAGCGAGTGATGGAGATCCTGCGGATGCAGAGCCAGGTCAGCCAGGCCGACATCGCGCGCGCGACCGGTCTGTCTCGCACGACCGTGTCGAGCCTGATCGCGGAGCTCAAGGACGCAGGACTCGTCCTCGATGCGGATCCCACCCCCCGTCAGGGGCGTGGAGGGCGCCCAGGCGTGCAGCTCGTCTTGCGGGATCCGTCGCTCGTGGTGGCGGGCATCGACTTTGGCCACAGCCACGTCGGGGTCGCGGTCGCCGACCTTGGCCACAACCTGCTTGCCGAGCGTCGCTTCGAGCTGGACGTGAACCGGCAGGCGGTGCAGGCCCTGGACGCTGCCGCGCGCATGTTTGCGGAGGTGCTGTCGCGCGCGGGCATGGACCGCAGGAGCGTGCTCCGCGCCGGCATCGGGATCCCGGGCCCCGTCGACAGGGCGCGCGGCACGGCCGGCTCGTCCACCATCCTCCCCGGCTGGGTCGGTCTCAGCATCGCGTCGGAGATGGGGGAGCGGCTTGGGGTCCCGGTCGAGATCGAAAACGACGCCAACCTGGGGGCGCTCGCCGAGCTGACATGGGGGGCGGGCCGCGACTGCTCGAACTTTGCGTACGTCAAGGCCGCGACCGGCATCGGCGCGGGCATCGTGATCGAGGGCCGGCTGCTGCACGGTGTGACCGGGACGGCGGGTGAGATCGGCCACACGACCCTCGATGAGGCGGGGCGGCTCTGCTACTGCGGCAACCGCGGATGCCTGGAGACGGTCGCCTCTGGGCCTGCGATCGTCGAGCTCGTGGGCGCTGTCAACGGCGGCCTGCTGACCCTGACTCAAATCGTCGAGCTGGCGTCAAAGGGTGACTTGCGGTGCAGGCGCGCGGTGGCGGATGCAGGCCGCGAGATCGGCGTATCCGTGGCCGGCCTCTGCAATCTCATCAACCCAGAGCGCGTGATCGTGGGCGGGTTGCTGAGCCGAGCCGGCGAGGTGCTGCTGCGCCCGATGCGCGAATCGATCCGGCGGCATGCGGTTCAGGCGGCGGCAGAGACGGTTGACGTCCGAGCTGCGGTGTTCGTGGAGCGGGCCGAGCTGCTGGGCGCGGTCGCCCTGGCGCTCCAGGGCTCACACGACAGGTTGATGGCGCACGGAAAGCCTTCGGGCCCGGTGGCCTAGAGCGAATCCTTGACCCGAAAATCCTCCCCTACGCCGCTGCTGGCGTCAATGTCACCCGGTACCCGAGCCGCTCGAGTCGCTTGACGCTGTGCCGGACGACGCTCTGCTGTTGGCGCTCGTCGAGGAAGGCTGCTCCCAGGTCCTCGAAAATCGTGCCGTCGCGCAGCAGGTGGTAGATCACGATCAACAAGCTGTGCGCGACGGCAACGGCGGCGCGCTTGGTGCCGCGGC
>WNGD01000302.1_pt1 | contig 50406 bp, 46 predicted proteins | sample 5400671 | NCBI WGS metagenome assembly WNGD01 (sample SAMN13153369, study PRJNA577476) | soil metagenome | isolation source: 40 cm soil or saprolite under grassland replicate 2 | place: USA:California | collected 2016-06-15 | reverse complement strand
CCATCCAGCTGTCAGCGTATCCGCCTTCATGGCTTCCCGAACGGGAACCGCGACACGTACGTGAGCCGGATCGTGGGTCGGGAGGCGAGGGCGCTCGAGGGGTAGAACCGGATCTCCGAGAAGCTTTGGCCCTCGTACTTGGCCTTCAGGACGATGGTGGTGGCCAGGGTCGTGTCGGTCTGCCAGAACTGCAACAGGTTGGTGATCTCGATCCGCACGGTGTCCCGGGAGCCCACGTGAACGACCGTGGTGTCGGTGCGGGTCGCGTCGAGCGCGATGGGCGACTTCGCGCCGAAGTCCACGAACACGGTGTGCGCCTCGACGACGAACGAGTCCGCCGGCGCGCCGCGGGCGGGGACGGCGGGAACGAGGATCAGCGTTCCCCGGATGACCTGGCCCGAGTCCCGGATGCTGCGCGGGAACGCCACCCGGAGGATGCTGCGCGCCGACGGCACGCCCCCCACGGCCAGCGTCGCGCCGATCGCCGGCGGCGGCGGGTCGAACACGAACGTGGCGAGCGTCGTGCCGCGCAGCGGCGCCTTCTTTTCGACCGGCGTGTCCACGGAATCGACGGTCACGTACGGCTGCAGCAGCGGCCCCAGGTCCCCCTTGCCGAGGGCAATGCTCGCGAACGAGTCGGCCGACACGCGGATCCCGTAAGCGACCTTGCCCGTGTCCGCCACGACGTAGGGCAGCTGCGACCCGTCGAGCTTGACGGACACGATCACGCGGTGGTTCAGCGTGTCCACCACCAGGCTGTCGCCCGTGACCGTGTCCTTGTGGGTGGAATCGGCGATAAGGCTGTCGACGTTCACGGTGCGGAGCGGCGCGCCGGCGAAGTCCGTGGCCAGATCCGCGAACGTGGTGAGCGTGTCGATCGTGATCGGCAGCTGGTACAGTCGCACCGTGAGATTGCGGGCGGTCGTATCGCGCCGCGTGATGTCGAACTGCAGCCGCCCCGAGTCGGCGAACTGGATCGCGCCCGTGGTGGTGTCTTTGACGACGAGCCTGGGACCGTACGACGAGAATCGGAAGATCGCCCGGCTGTCCACGACGGAGGAGTCCGCCGAGTCGGCCACGAGCATGACGCTCGACTGGTGCGCGAGCACGTAGCCCCGGAACGCCGAGTCCCGCCGCACGTTCGTGTCGAGCAGCACCTCGTGGATCAGCGAGTCGATCTGGCCGCGCGGGCAGTAATTGGGGCACTGGCCCGGCGCGGTCATCCGCTCGACGCACGCCGCGGCGCCGAGCACCGCGCCGAGCAACGCCAGCCGGCGGGCCGTCATGACTCGAGCGTCGACTTGGCGAAGGCGTCGGGGAGCAGGTCGCGCAGCGTCCAGCGCCGCTCGGTCTTCGGCCCCACGGCGATGACCTCGAGGTCGAGCCCGAACTCGGCGAGCAGCTGGCGGCAGGCGCCGCAGGGCGAGGCGGGCGGATCGACGTCGGTCGCGACCACGATCCGCTCGAAGTCCCGGGCCCCTCCCGCCACTGCGGCGCCGATGGCCATCCGCTCGGCGCAGATCGTGAGCCCGTAGGACGCGCTCTCGACGTTCGTCCCCACGAACACGCGCCCGTCCGCCGCCTCGAGCGCCGCCCCCACGCGGAACTTGCTGTAGGGGCAGTACGCCTGCCGCTGCACCTCGCGCGCCCGGCGCACCAGGTCGGCGTTCACGCCCAGATCTCCTGCAGGAACGACGTCCCCGCGGCGAGCGGCGTGACGCCGAAGTACTCGGCGACGGTCGCGCCCATGTCGGCGAAGGTGCGGCGCTCCCCCAACGGGCGCGGGCGCACGCGGGGGCCGAACACCAGGATCGGCACCGCCTCGCGCGAGTGGTCCGTGGACGGCGTGGTCGGATCGTTGCCGTGGTCCGCCGTGATGATGATCAGATCGTCTCCCTTCACACGCGCCGCGAGCCGCGGGATCCACAGGTCGAGCTGCCGCAATCCTTCATGAAACCCCGGGACGTCGTTCCGGTGCCCCCACGTCTGGTCGAACTCGATCACGTTCACGAAGATGAACCCCGTCCCCGTGTCCTCCAGCGCCTGCTCGATCAGCCGGTAGGCGTCCCCGTTGGTCGGTGTGTGCTCGCTCGTGATGTTGCGGCCCGCGAACAGGTCGTCCACCTTGCCGATCCCCACGCGCGGCACGCCCGCCGCCGCGAGCCGATCGAGCAGCGTGGATCCCACGGGCTCGATGGAAAAGTCCTTGCGGTGCGCCGTGCGCCGGTACGCCCCGGGCGCGCCCGTGAACGGCCGCGCGATCACCCGGCTCACGGCGTGCTCCCCGACGAGCATGTCGCGCGCGATCCCGCAGGCCCGATACAGCTCCGCGAGCGGCACCGTCCCCTCGTGCGCCGCCACCTGAAAGACCGAGTCGGCGGACGTGTACACGATCCACTTCCCGGTGCGCTGGTGCTCCGCGCCCAGCTCGGCGATGATCTCAGTGCCGGAGGCCGCCTTGTTGCCCAGATACCTGCGGCCAGTGCGTCGCGCAAATTCGTCCAGCAACGACGTCGGGAAGCCGTGCGGGTACGTCCGGAACGGCCGCTCGAGCAGCACCCCGCAGATCTCCCAGTGCCCGGTGGTGGAGTCCTTCCCCGGGGATTGGGGCAGCGCCACACCGTAGGCAGCCTCCGGTTCAGCCCCCCCGGGCTCGCGCCCGGGGTCAGAACCACTGACGCCGGGCGCAAGCCCGGCGATAGGCCTACACCACCCGAGCCCCAGCCTTGCCAGGTTAGGGAGCCGCAACTCCCCAACTGCCCGCGCCACGTTGCCGAGCGTGTCCGACCCCGCATCGCCGTAGGCCGCCTGGTCGGGGCACGCACCGATGCCCAGCCCGTCCAGCACGATGACGGCGGCGCGCTTCACCGGTAGATCCGCGCCAGCCGGCCGCCCAGCCGCGTCAGCAGCTCCCGCTGCAGCTGGCCGCTCCAGGCGGCGAACTGCTCCAGGGTGATCGCCCCGCCCTCGGCCGCGCCGACGAGCGTCGCCACGTCGCCCACCTCCACCGGCCCGTCGCCTGCGTCCACCATGGTCAGGTCCATCGTTACGAGGCCGATGACCGGGCAGGGCCGGCCCCGCAGCAGCACGCGCGCCTGGCCCGACGCCCCGAGCGAGCGGCTGAGGCCGTCGGCATAGCCGATGCCGAGCGTGGCGATAGTCGTGTCGCGCGGCGCCGTCCACGATGCGTTGTAGCTGACGCTGTCGCCGGTGCGCACGCGGCGCAGCGCGACGACGCGCGCCCGCAGGCTCACCACCGGCTTGCCTTCGGGCAGCCCCGGACCCGGCGAGCCGCCGTACAGGTACACGCCCGGCCGCACCGCATCGAACGCGAACTTCCGGTCCCGCAGCGCCGCCGCGCTGTTCGCGACGTGCAGCACGGCGGGCCGCCGCGCGAGCCGCCCCACCGCCTGGCGGAAGCGATCGAGCTGCACCTCGGCCGAGCCATCGGTGCGCTCGGCCGAGTGGAACTGCGTGTAGCAGCCCTCGAGATACGGTGTGTCGAGCAGGTCCGCGAGCGGCTCCATTTCGTCCCACCGCACCCCGGTGCGCCCCATCCCGGTGTCGATCTCGAGGTGGAACGCCCCGCCCCCCCCGCCACGCGCGATCCATGCGGCGATGGTGCGCTCGTCGCCCAGCGCCGGCGTGAGCCGGGCGACGCGGTAGGCGTCGAACAGGTCGGTCCGGGCAGGCATGAAGACGAGGACACAGCGCGTAATGCCCGCGGCGCGCAGCTCGGCGCCTTCCTCGACCGTCGCGACGCCGTAGCCCCAGGGCTCGAGCGGCTCCAGCGCGCGAGAAACGGCAACGGCTCCCACCCCGTACGCGTTCGCCTTGACGACCGGGAGGAGCCGCGTGCCCGCGACGCGTGCGATGGTACGGGCGTTGTCGACCACCGCGGCGAGGTCCACTTCGACCCAGGCGCGCGCGTCGCGCCCGCTCGTTGACGCATTCACAGGCGCGGGTATCATACCCGGGCTGGAAGCTAAATGCAAGACGAAAAAGGGGTTGGGAACCATGTCTGCCGACGCCGCTCACACGCACACGCGCCCCCACGACGCCGCCCTCGGCCGCGCCCTCGCGCTCGTCCGCGATCTCCGAGCCCGCTGTCCGTGGGACGGCGCTCAGACCCGCGCCACGCTCCGTCCATACTTCGTCGAGGAAGCGCTCGAGCTCGATCAGGCCCTGAGAGCCGCCGAGCCCACCGAGCTACGCGACGAGCTGGGCGATCTGCTGCTCCATCTCGCGTTCCAGGTCGTGATCGGAGAGGAGCGCCACGAGTTCGACGCGGAGGACGTAACCCGGGGGCTGGAAGAGAAGATGTGGCGGCGGCATCCGCAGTTGTTCGGTGATGCGACGACGCCGGATCACGCGGGGTGGGAGCGGGTGAAGAGGAGGGAGCGGGGAGCAGGGAGCAGTACGCTCCGCGGCTTGCCGGCCACCCTGCCCCCGCTTTTGATGGCCTACCGGCTGCAGGAGCGCGCAGCGGGGGTCGGGTTCGATTGGCCGGATGCTCGCGGGCCGCTCGAGAAAGTGAAAGAGGAAATACGCGAGCTGGAGGCTGAGCTCCGCACGGAGGGTACTGCTCCCGGCTCCCTGCTCCCTCGAGTCTCAGACGAGATCGGCGACCTGCTGTTCGCCGTGGTGAATCTCGCGCGCAAGCTCGCGATCGATCCGCGCAGCGCGCTCGAGCGGGCGAACGACAAGTTCACGCGGCGCTTCGAGGGGGTGGAGCGGCTGGCGCAGGCCCGCGGCCTGGAGCTGGGACGGGCGAGCCTCGAGGAGCTGGACGAGCTGTGGGAGGAAGTGAAGACGCGGGAGGACGCGGAAGGGCGCGGAAAGGGGCGGTAGGAATCACGCCGCCCGCCCTTCCCCGTCTTCCCGCGCCCTTCCGCGCCCTCGCTCTCACGGCCACAGCTTATACAGCGTCCGTGGAAACGCGATCGCTTCTCTGATGTGCGGGATCCCGCAGATCCACGCCACGGTGCGCTCGACCCCGAGGCCGAACCCGGCGTGCACGAAGCTGCCGTACTTGCGCAGATCGAGATACCAGCCGTAGGCCTCCTCGGGCAGCTTTTCCTCGCGGATGCGGTGCAGCAGCTTGTCGTAGTCGTCCTCGCGCTGGCTGCCGCCGATGATCTCGCCGTACCCTTCGGGGGCGAGCATGTCGTTGTTGAGCACGGTGCGCGGGTCGGCCGGGTTTTCCTTCATATAGAAGGCCTTCACCGCCCGTGGGTAGTTGAACACGATCACCGGCCGGTCATACTGTTGGGCGAGCAGGGTCTCCTCGTCGCCGCCCAGGTCCCGACCCCATTCCATGTCGCTCCCGAGCGTCTTGAGCTTTGCCACCGCATCGGTGTACGAAATACGCGGGAACGGCGGCCGGACGCGCTGGAGCGGCGCCGTATCGCGCTCCAGCTCGGCGAGCTCCGCGGCGCGCCGCTCGAGGCAGCGCGCCACGATGGCGGAGACGAATTCCTCCTGGAGCGTCATATTGTCGTTGGAGTCGTTCCAGGCGACCTCGGGCTCGACCATCCAGAACTCGGTGAGATGGCGGCGGGTCTTCGACTTCTCGGCACGGAACGTCGGCCCGAAGCAGTACACCTTGCCGAGCGCCGCCGCGGCGGCCTCGACGTAGAGCTGCCCCGTCTGCGCGAGGTAGGCGGTGCCGAGGTCGAAATACTGGGTCGCGAACAGGTTCCCTGCGGCCTCGCCGATCGAGCCCGTGAGGATCGGCGTGTCGACCAGGATGAAGTGGCGCTCGTAGAAGAAGTCGCGGATCGCCTGGATCACCTCGTGTCGCACCCGGGCGATCGCCACCTGGCGCCGGCTCCGGAGCCAGAGATGGCGATGCTCGAACAGGAAGGCGGTGCCGTGCTCTTTGGGCGTGATGGGGAAATCGACGCTCGGGCCGAGGATCGCCAGGTCCGAGGCCGTGAGTTCGACGCCCCCGGGAGCGCGCGGGTCGGCGCGTACCGCCCCCGTGACCGCGACCGACGTCTCCTGGGTGAGCCGACCGCACGCCTCCCAGGCCGCCGCGGACACATCCTTCTTGGAGAGGACCGCTTGCACATAGCCCGTGCCGTCCCGCAGCGCGACGAACGCGATCTTGCCGGAGGACCGCGTCGTCATCACCCAGCCGCGCACCGCCACGGTCTCGCCGACGCGCTGCGGCAATGCTGCGATGCGGTGAAAGTCGGGCATAGGCGCGGCATACTAGTGGCGGCCTTCTGGGCTGTCAACGCGACGGGGTGCGTGGCGTACGTGCCGCCCGCGAAGCTCGGCCCCTTGCGCCAGGAGAGCGCGTGGCCCGCCTACCTCGGCACGCCGCGTCACGACTGTTGCGCCGCCGAGTCGCTCAACGCCGACCCGCGGCCGCTCTGGACCACCGACGTGGGCCGGGCGGTGCGCGGCAGCCCCGCCCTGGGTGAGACGGTGATGGCGGTCGGCGTAGCGGACCGGGTGGTGGCGCTCGTGGACCTCGCCACGGGACAGGCGTTGTGGCGCACCCGGGTCGGCGGGACGATCCATGGCGGGCCCCTGCTCGAAACGGATCGCGTGTACGTCGCCACCGAGGCGACGCCCGACGCGAAGGTCTACGCCCTGGGTCTGCGCGACGGGCAGCCGATCTGGAGCACCCGCACCGAGAGCGTGGTCGCGCCGCTGGCGCTCGACGGCGACACGCTGTACGCGGCGACCGAAACGGGCATCGTGCTGCGTCTCGAAACGGAGCGCGGCCGCGTCACGTGGCGCCGCCGCGTGTCGGGTGCGATACGCGCGGCGCCGGTCCCGACGCGCCACGGAATCGCGGTCGCGACGACGAGCGACACCCTGTTCCTGCTCGACCGCGGGTCGGGCGCGGTGCAGGCCCGCCTCGCCCTCCCCGGCGCGGTGCTCGCCACGCCGGCGTTCGACGGGACGCGGCTCTATGTCGGCACCACCGCGGGGCACCTGCTCGCCGTGCAACTCCCCGCGCTCACCATCGCCTGGGACCTGCAGGCCGGGGACGCGGTGTACGGGGCGCCCGCGGTCGCGCGGGACACGGTGTACGCGCTGGCGCGCAACGGGACGCTGTGGATCGTCCCCGCGGACAGCGTGGCCCGGGCGCGCTCGTTCGCGCTCGACCTCACGACCACGGCGGGCCCGATGCCGATCGCGTCCGGCGTGCTGGTCGCGAGCGCGAGCGGCGACGTGCTGCTCGTGGACCGCGGTGCCGGCACCGCGCTGTGGCGGGTACAGCTGGACGGGCCGATCGAACAGCCGCCGCTCGTGCGCGGCCGCCAGCTGGTGGTGATCGCGGGGCGCGGCGATATACATTCGTATCGATGAAGCGCCGGATCTGGTTGCTGCTCGTACTGGTGCTGTGTGCGCCGAGGGCGCTGCCGGCTCAGAACGACAGCGTCCCCCGACGGCATGACGGCACGTCGCAGGCCCCCGCCCCCCCGCAACGGGCAACGTTCCGCCGTGCCTTCGTGCACTATGGGAAGTGGGCGGTGGCGGCGGCGGCCGTCGCCTTCACGGCCATGGGCGCGCACGAGCACGACAACTCCAACCGCGAATGGAACCGGCTGCTTGCCCTGTGCCGCGCCGACAATGCCGATTGCCTGCTCGGCCTGAACGGGCGCTACGTGAACCCGGCGGCGGAGCAGCTGTACCAAGCGTCGCTGCATTTCGACCGCCGAGCCCGCACCCGGCTGCTCGCCGGTCAGGGCGCCCTGCTTGCCGCCGCGGCCATGTTCATCGGGGACCTGCGGCGCCAGTCGAGCGGACCGGGAAACATTCCGTTCGCGCCGCTAGAGGTTTCCGGCGATCCCTCCGGACACGGTGCGCGAGTGGGGCTGCGGGTGAACTTCTGAACGCGGAACGCGGAAGTCGGAACGCGGAACAGAGAGCCGAGCATCGCCGCTGCGAGCGAGCTCCCACTACTGTTCCGCGTTCCGCGTTCGCACTTCCGCGTTCCTCGTTCAGCCTACTCTAAAGAGCTCAAAGCCCCGCTCGTATCGCGCCACGATCCGCGCCCGATACGCCGCGTGTTGCGGCTGCCCGAGGGCCGGATCGCGGGCGATGATCGCCGCAGCGGCGCGGCGCGCTGCCTCGAGCAGCGGCAGGTCGGTCTCGAAGTTCGCGTACCGCAGCGGCACGCCGCCCGACTGTCGCGCGCCGGTGAGCTCGCCCATGCCGCGCTCCCGGAGATCGAGCTCCGCGATCTTGAATCCGTCCGCCGTCTCCGTGAAGGCCTGGAGCCGCGGCGTGGCTTCGCGAACGTCGGAGAGCAGGATGCAATGGCTCGCCGCCGCACCGCGTCCCACGCGGCCGCGCAGCTGGTGCAGCTGCGCCAGCCCGAACCGCTCGGCGTGCTCGATGAGCATCACCGTGGCGTTGGCGACGTCGATCCCCACCTCGATCACGCTCGTGGCCACGAGGATGTGGACCGCGTTGTCGCGGAACGCACGCATCGTGGCGTCGCGCTCCTCGGGCTTCATCCGCCCGTGCACCAGCCCGACCCGGAACTCGGGGAACACCTTGGCAAGCGCGCCGGCCATCGTGGTCGCCGCCTTGAGATCCGCACGCTCCGACTCGTCGATCACGGGATAGATCACGTACGCCTGCCGACCGGCGGCGCACTCCGAGCGGATGAACTCGTAGATCTTCTTCCGCGCCGCGTCGGTCCGCAGCGCCGTCTTCACGGACCCCCGTCCCGGCGGGCGCTCGTGCAGCTCGGTCACGTCGAGGTCGCCGTACAGCGTGAGGGCGAGCGAGCGCGGGATCGGCGTCGCGGTGAGGAGCAGCACGTCGGGGGCGTCGCCCTTCTCGACCAGCGCGGCGCGCTGCTCCACCCCGAACCGGTGCTGCTCGTCGATGACCGCGATGCCCAGACGCCGGAACCGTACCGACTCCTGAATCAGGGCGTGGGTCCCGACCACGAGGCGCGAGGCGCCCGCGGCGATCCGCTCCCGCGCGGCCTCCTTCTCCGCCGCCGCGAGACGGCCGATCAGCAGCTCGGGCCGGAGCGCGAGCGGCTCGAGCAGCCGCGTGAGCGTCGCGTCATGCTGCTCGGCCAGCAGCTCCGTCGGGGCCATCACCGCCGCCTGGTAGTCGTTCTCCACGGCGAGCAGCATCGCGAACAGCGCCACCACCGTCTTCCCCGTTCCCACGTCGCCCATCAGCAGCCGGTGCATGCGGAGCGGCGCGGTCATGTCGTCCGCGATCTCGCGCACCGCGCGCCGCTGGTCGCCGGTGAGCTCGAACGGGAGATGCTCCTTGAGGCGGGTCGTGAGCTCCTTCTTGAGCTCGAACCGGATCCCCGCGCGGGCGCGCTTCGCGAGGGCGCGGGCGCGTGCCTGCACCAGCTGCTGGTCGAACAACTCATCGAACGCGAGCCGGCGGCGGCCCGCTTCGGCCTCCGCGATCACCGCCGGCCGGTGCACCGCCGCGAGCGCGGTGCGGAGCTCGGGAATGCCCACGGCGTCGCGCAGCGCCCCGGGATGCGGGTCGGCGACGAGCGGCAGGAGGGCGTCGAGGTGCTGGTGGACGAGCCCGCGGATCTGGCGGTGGGTGAGGCCTTCGGTCGCCGGATACACGGGGAGCACCATCCCGTGCGCGGGGGCCTCCTCTCCTGCGTCCGCGAGGATCACGAACTCGCGCGGCACGAGCTGGCGGCCGTGGTAGTAGCGCACCGGCCCGGAGACGAGGAGGAGCTGCCCTTGCTTGATCTGCCGCTCGAGAAACGGCTGGCCGGGCCAGGCGCATTCCAACACACCGCTGCCCCCGTCCCCCGTGTCGTCGCGCAGCACGGCGTGGAACACCCTCAGCCCCTTGCGGGTCGGCAGCACCCCCGTGCGCACCACGCGCCCCACGCACGTCGCCTCCTCGCCTACGTGCACCTTGGCGAGCGGCGTCACCGTCGTCGCGTCGAGGTAGCGGTGCGGCGCGTGGTATAACAGGTCGCCGACCGTGCGGATGCCGAGCCGCGCCAGCGCTTCGGCGCGCTTGGGCCCGACGCCCTTGAGATACTTCACGGAAGTCGAGAGCTGAAGCGTCACTCCCCCTCCCCCTTCCCCCTTCCCCGGCCTTTCACCGGCCTCTTACGGAAGCCCCTGCCGCCGCCGCCACGCCCACTCGGCGACGAACGCCGTGACCGCCAGGACGAACAGCCACCAGCGGTCGCGCAGCCCCACGCTCATGCGCCGCGCGGCCGGCGCACCCGGCTGCGGGCCGAGCAGCAGGGGCGCCGGGCGCCACTCGTCCGAGTAGGTGTCCACGGCCACGAGACCGCGCTCGCTGCCACCCGCGGCGGTGTAGCGGTACGCACCCGGCAGCCGGCGCAGCTCCGCGTGGCCGCGCGCGTCGAAGCGCAGGGTATCCACCCGAGGGGCCGCGGGCCCAGCGAGGTCGAGCACCACGTCGCGCGGTGACCCCGACCCCACCCAGCGCCATTCGAGTGGCATCCCATTCGGCACCTCGTACGTCACCGGAACGAACCGCTCCCTGCTCCCTGCTCCCTCTGCCAGCAGCCAGTCGACCAGCCCCGCCATCAGCGCCCGGTACGCCTCCGCGCTCGCCCCGCCGCGGAACGCCCAGCGGTACAGCCCGCCCGCAGCGATCACCGCGTGCCGGGCGCCGCCGCGTTCCGATAGCGCGACGACCGGGCGCGGCGGGCCGCGGCGGGCAAGCCGCGCCGTGAGGGCCACCGTCGTGCCGCTGTCGGGCGCGAGCTCGCTCAACGAGGTGGCGGGCGGGAGCGAGTCCCACGCCACGCCGCTGAGCGCGCCCGCGAGCGGCGAGGGGCCGGGCGGTTGGATGTACCAGTCGCCTTCCTGCCGCCGCCCCAGCGGCCACAGCAGCGTGGCGCCACCGGGCGCGAGGCGTGCGAACGTCGCCGGCTCGCCCGCCTCGATCACGAGCCGCGCGGCGGCGACGGCCCGCGCCACGTCGGCTGGCGGCACGGCTGCCAGCGTCGCCGCGTCGCGCCACCGCTTGCCGCCGGGCTCGGCGGTGACGAACGCCTTGAGCGGCACGCGGGCGACATCGGTCAGGGTGCGCGCCAGGAACCGCGTCTCCCAGTCGGGGGGCGACGCCAGCAGCACGACCGACGGCTGCGGGCTCACCTCCAGCACGAATGTGCGCGCGTCGTCGCGGGGCTCCTCATCCCCGACCCCCACCAACCCCATATCCACCGCCGCCCACCCCGGCGGGAAGCGGGAAGCGGGAAGAGTGATCTCGGTGGACACGACACCGCTGTCGGGCAGCACGACTCTATGCGACGCGATGCGGCGTCCCGAGAGGTTCACAATCAAGGTTCCTTCCCTCTTCCCTCTTCCCGCGTCCCTCGGCCCCGCCGTCCCGTAGCTCACCGAGAGCCGGATCGTGTCACCCGCGCTGACGTGGCGCGGACCCTCGACCGAGGCGACGAAGGCATCGAAGAACGGCGCCCGCGGCAGCACGACGACCCGCGGGCTCCGCGCGAGATCGGGCGGCAGGTCGGCGCGGTCGCCGATCGCGCCGTCGGTCACGACGGCCACGGGCCCGCCGCGCGCCGCCGCCGCGGCGAGCGCCGGCGCGAGCCGGCTCGCGCCGTCCGTCGGGGGCAGGGTGTCGAAGCCGGTGACCCGCTCGCCGAAGCGCCAGATCACGCCGCCGCGCGCCAGGGCACGGGCGGTGTCGAGCGCGGCGCGCCACTGGCCGCCGTGCCCGGCCATGGAGAGCGACGCGTCCAGCAGCACGAGCGGTGCCGCGCCGCCCGGCTCGATGCGCAGGACCGCGGGGTTCCAGAGGAGCAGGACGAGCGCGCCCAGTCCGGCGGCGCGGAGCAACGTCAGGCCCAGCGTCACGCGGCGCTGCACGCGAGCGCGTCGGCCAGGGTGAACCGTCCTTCGTACAGCGCCCGCCCCACGATCGCGCCGGCGAGCCCGGCGGCGCGAACCAGCCGCACGTCGTCGAGCGACGCGACCCCGCCCGACGCGATCACGTCGAGCCCCAGCGCCGCGATCGCCCGCGCGCCGTCCACGTCCGGCCCCGCCAGCATGCCGTCGCGCGCCACGTCGGTGTGGATCACCGTGCGGGCGCCCTGCGCGTGCACGCGCCGGGCGAGCTCCAACGCCGTGACGTCGAACGTCTCGGTCCAGCCCCGCACGGCGACCCGGCCGTCCTTCGCGTCGATCCCCACGGCGAGGCGCTCGGGGCCGTGGCGCGCGAGCAGCCGCTCGACCAACGCGGGGTCGGTGGCCGCCTTGGTGCCGATCACCACGCGCGTCGCCCCCCAGGCGAGCATCTCCGCGATCGCCTCTTCGGTGCGGAGGCCGCCGCCCACCTGGACGGGCACACCGGCCGCCGCCAGAAAGCGCCGCGCCAGCTCGCGATTGTCCCCCGTGCCGAACGCGCGGTCGAGGTCGACGAAGTGCACCCAGCGGGCCCCGTCCTGCGCGAACCGGCGCGCCACGGCGACGGGGTCCTCGGCGTACGCGGTCGAGCGCTGGGCGTCCCCTTGGCGCAAACGCACCACGCGCCCGCCTTGAACGTCAACGGCGGGATAGAGCTCCACGGATGTGAGGGAAACTAATGCCGTTCCAACCTTAGGCGGTCAGGTCTTCTTGCGCCGGGGACGAGCGGGTTGGAACGGCACTAATCGGGCGCGGCGGCGACGACGGGCGCGAGGGCCCGCTGCTTCGGCTCGAGCACGGCGAGCAGCCCGTCGCGCACCGCGTCGTACGCCGCTTCGAGCGACCTTGGGATCGGCGTCCCCGAGCCCATGTCTTTGCGCTGCGGGTTGGTGGGCCGGCCGTTCACCAGGAACTCGTAGTGCAGGTGCGGGCCGGTCGAGAGGCCGGTGGAGCCGACGTAGCCGATCGTCTCCCCCTGATCCACGCGATCGCCCAGCCGCAGTCCGCGCGCGAACGCCGACAGATGGCCGTAGCGGGTGCGGATGCCGTTGGCGTGACGCAGCTCGATCATGTTGCCGTAGCCCTCGTCCTCGCGCCCGATCGAGGTCACCAAGCCGTTGGCCGTGGCGCGCACCGGCGTGCCGTAGGGAGCCGAGAAGTCCACGCCCTCGTGGGTGCGCCAGATGTGGAGGACCGGGTGGAAGCGGGTGCCGAACCGGCTCGACACGCGGCGGAATGCGAGCGGCGCGCGCAGGAAGGCGCGTCGCAGCGACCGCCCGCGCTCGTCGTAGAACCCGGCGATCGCAGTCGAGCTGTCGTCGAAGAAGAAGGCATAGCTCGGGGTGCGCGCCACGTCGACGCGCGCCGCGAGGATGCGGCCGAAGCGCCGCTCGCGCTCGGGCGACTCGAGCCGGTCGAGCAGCACCGTGAAACGGTCGCCCGGCCGGATGTCGCGCGTGAAGTCCACCTGCCAGTCGTACACGTCGGCGATCGCCCAAGCGAGCGCGCGCCGCTCTCCCGCGGGGAGGAACGTATCCGACATCGCCTTGTCGAGCGCGTCGTACAGGGACGATTCGATCGCGCCGGTGACGCGTAGCCGGGTGACGGTCCAAGGGATCGCCTCGACCGTTTCCAGCCACCCCGCGTCGCCGCGTGTGAGCGTGAGGCGGCGCTCGGGTGCGAGCCGCACCGTGACCCGATCGGCCACGCTGTCGGTCTTCAAGCGCCGGAACTGGAACACGAGTCCCGGGCGGAGCCGCCGCACCGGCAGGGTCCGGGCGGCGGAGAGGAAGTCCGCGTAGTCCCGTCCGGTGATGCCGGCGCGCCCCAGCAAGCCGGCGAGCGTCTCCCGCTTGCCGAGCGTGTCGGCGAAGTCGGTGTACGCCGCGTCGACCACGATCGCGGGCGCCGTGAGCGGCCGCCGCCACGGCCACGCGTCGCGCGTGGCCCACCCGAGGCCGCCGGCGGTGAGCGCGCCGGCGACGAGGTAATGGCTCGCCCGCCAGGCGGGGGCCATCAGTCCATCTGCCGGCGGATGAAGGTCGGGATCTCGAGCTCGTTGAGCTCGCCCGGCGGCGGCGCCGCGACCCGGCGGGCCGGCTGGTCCGCACCCTTGGGATAGCCCGCCGGCGGGACCGGTGTGGGCCGCCCGGCGCGCTCGCGGAACGGCAGCACGCCCGGGGCGGCGCGGGCCGGCATCTCGACCGCCGGCCGGTCGAACCCCGTCGCGATCACGGTCACCCGGATCTCGCCATGCATCGCCGGGTCGTTCACGGTGCCGAAGATGATCTCGGCGTCTTCGCCCGCCGCGTCCTTCACCACGTCCGAGATCTGCGTCACCTCGCCGAGCGTCAGGTCCTCGCCGCCCGTGATGTTGATGAGCACGCCCGTGGCGCCCGTGATGGAGATGTTGTCGAGCAGCGGCGAGGAGATGGCCTGCTGCACCGCCTCCATGGCGCGGTTCTCACCCCGCCCCGTGCCGGTACCCATGATCGCGGCACCGCCGTTCTGCATCACCGTGCGCACGTCCGCAAAGTCGACGTTCACGATGCCGGTGACGGTGATGAGCGAGGAGATGCCCTGGGTGGCGTGCAGCAGCACTTCGTCCGCCCGCTTGAGGGCGTCCTGGAAGGGAATCCCTTTCCCGACCACCGCGAGCAGCCGCTCGTTCGGCACGACCACCATCGTGTCGACGTGCTTGCGCATTTCCGCGATGCCCATATCCGCCTGGCGCATCCGCTTGCGGCCCTCGAACAGGAACGGCTTGGTGACGATTCCGATCGTGAGGGCCCCGAGGTCGCGGGCCATCTGCGCGATGATGGGCGACGCGCCCGTGCCGGTGCCACCGCCCATGCCGCAGGTGACGAACACCATGTCCGCACCATGCAGCGAGTGCAGCACCTCGTCGCGGTTCTCCTCGATCGCCTGGCGGCCGATCTCGGGACGCGCGCCCGCGCCCAGCCCGCGGGTCAGTTTCTTCCCGATCTGGACCTTCACGTCGGCCTTGTTGTTGAGCAGGGCCTGCGCGTCGGTGTTGACCGAGATGAACTCGACGCCCTGCAGGCCCTCGTCGACCATGCGGTTCAGCGCGTTGCCGCCGCCGCCGCCGATCCCGACGACCTTCATCCGGGCGTTCTGCGATACGGTCTCTTCGAGCTCGAAGATCATGGCCCCCTCGGGTGACCGATCAGAAGAAGTCCTGCAACCACCGCTTCAGCGGTCCGAACAGCTTCTCCAGCCCCGCGCCCTGCGCCAGCGAGCCCCCCCCGCCCCCTCCTCCCGGTGCGGCGCCCTGCGCCACCCGGCGCGCCGCGTACAGCACCAGCCCCACCGGCACCGCGTAGCGCGGTGCCTGCACGCTGTCGACGAGCCCCGAAATCCCCTGCTCGGGCGTGCCGGCGCGCACCGGCACCGCAAACACCTCGCGCGCCAGCTCTACCGTTCCCGGCAGGTGCGCCGTCCCGCCCGTCAGCACCACCCCGGCGGGCAGCCGCCCGCCCCCGTACCCCGCCCGCTCGAACTCCCGGTCCACCAGATGGAAGATCTCTTCCAGCCGCTGGTGGATGATGTCTGACAACATCTCCCGCGACGCCTGCCGCACGCCCTGCGACGGCGTGGACGGCAGCGTGATCATCTCCGACGGGTCCACGAGCGGCTTGTAGGCCACCCCGTGCCGCTCCTTCAACCGCTCGGCGTCGGCCTGCGTCACGCCGAGCACCTGCACGACGTCCGTCGTGACGTGACTGCCGGCGTATTTCAGCGACGCCAGGTGCCGGATCTTCCCTTCGTGGAAGATCGCCACGCCGGTGGAGCCGCCACCCACCTCGACCAGGGCGACTCCGAGCTCGCGCTCATCGTCCGTCAGCACCGCGTACGAAGCCGCGAGCGGCTCGAGCACCACGTCCGCGACCCGGTAGCCCGCGCGCTGCACGCTCTTGCGCAGGTTCTGCGCGGCGGTGGCCTGCACGGTGACGAGGTACATCTCCACCTCGAGCCGCGTGCCGGTCATCCCCACCGGGTCCGAGATCCCGCGCTGCTGATCCACGACGTACTCCTGCGGAATGTCGTGCAGCAGCTCCTGGTCGCGTCCCAGCGAGACGGCCCGGGCCACCTCGTTGACGCGCGCCACGTCCTCGGGTGTGATCTCGTCGCGCGACACGGCCACCACGCCGGGCGAGGTGCGGGCCGACACGTGCTCGCCGGCGATCCCGCATGTCACCGCGCCGACCTTGACGCCCGCCATGCGTTCGGCGTCGCGCAGCGCGGCCGCGATCGACCGGGTCGTCCCCTCGATGTCGCGCACCATGCCGCGCCGCACGCCCCCATTCTTCGCGAGGCCGACGCCCAGCACCTTGGCGAGCGGCAGCCGCGGCAGGTCGCCGACGATCTCGGCGATCACCGCGCACGTCTTCGTGCTGCCGAGATCGAGCCCGGCGACGAGCTGGCGTTCCCGGCTCACGCCCCGGCGCTCGGCTTCCGCCGCACCACCACCTGGCCGGCGAACCGCGCGTCGAGCTCCACGTAAGGGCGCCCCTTCACGGCCAGATCCTGCGCTACCAGCACCACGCCTCGAATGACCTCCGGCCCGGCGTCACGCCCGAGCAGCACGCGACGGCGCCCGATTTCCAGGAGCACGTCGCCGCGCGCGAATCCTCGCGCGCCGGTGATGGTTCCAAACAGCGCCGGATCCACCGATTGGATCAGCGCCAGCACCCCCACGACGCCGGAGTCCGCGCTCGCCGCGATCGGCAGGTCGAGCCCCGCGCGCGCGGGATCGAACGGCAGCGTGCGGCCCGCGGCGTCCACCACCAGCAGGCCCGCGCCCCGCGGTCCCGGCACGAGCGCCGCGGGCTCGACTTCCTTGAGCTCCACCGTCAGCCCCGCGGGCAGACGGCGCACCACCCGTGCTTCGGTTACTCCCGGCAGCCCGCGCACGCGGTCGGCGAGGAGTCGCGTGTCCGTGAAGACGCTCGCCTGGTCCGGCAATCGCAGCGCCGCGATCACGGCGTCGGGCGCGAGGTTGCGCACGCCGAGCAGCTCGATCTGGCGCACGCGGAACAACGCCACGTGCCGGAGCACCCGAGGGGCGGCGAACCACGCGGGCGCGAGCAACGCCACGCCGGTGACGCCGACGAGCGCCTGGCGCCGCGCTCGCGACCAGCTTCGTCTCACGCCCGCTCCCCGCTCCCCGCTCCCTGCAGCCGCCCGAGCAGCTCCGGTCCCACCCGGGTGATGTCGCCCGCGCCCAGCGTGAAGACCACGTCCCCGGCCCGCACCGTCTCGGCGACCTGCGCCGTCAGTCCCGCGCGCTCGCGCACCGCGACCGTCGTCGCGCCCGCGCGCGCGGCGCCGCGCGCCACCAGGTCCGCCGTCACGCCCGGCACCGGCTGCTCGCGGGCCGCGTAGATCGGCGCCACCACGACCACGTCGGCCGCCGCGAGCGCCCGGCCCAGCGCCTCGCCGTGCAGCGCCGTGCGGGAGAACAGGTGCGGCTGGAACACCGCCACCACGCGCCGCGCGGGGAACGCCTGTCGCGCCGCGGCGAGCGTCGCCTGCACTTCGGTCGGGTGATGCGCGTAATCGTCCATGACCGTCACGCCCCGCGCCTCGCCCACCCGCTCGAACCGCCGCCCCACGCCGCCGAACTCGGCGAGCGCCGCGAGACACCGCTCGAGATCCGCGCCCAGCTCGTGCGCCACCGCGAGCGCCGCCGCGGCATTCCGCACGTTGTGGAGTCCCGGCACCCGCAACCGCAACGTCAGCGCGCGGCCGCCCGGCAACTCGACCCGCGCCGTGGAGCCCCGCTCGTCGAGCCGCGGCTCCACGATCCGCACGTCGGCGTCCGCCGCGAACCCGACGCGCCATACCGGTGCCGCCCCCAGCGCCGCCGCCACCCGCATCGCGCCCGCGTCGTCCGCGCCCGCGATGACCCGCCGCGCGGATCGGGCAAACGCGACGAACGCCTGCTCCAGCGCCGCCACGCTACCGCCGTAGCACTCGAGGTGGTCGGCCTCGACGTTGTTCACCACCGCCACCGTCGGCGCGAGCGACAGAAACGCGCGGTCGAACTCGTCCGCCTCGACCACGTACAGCGCCCCGCCCCCGACGCGGGCGTTGCCGCCCCACCGAGCGACGCGGCCGCCGGCGAGTCCCGTAGGATCCCGCCCGGCGGCCGCCAACGCTTCCGTGACCATCACCGTGGTGGTCGTCTTGCCGTGCGTCCCCGCCACGGCGACCACCGTTCCGCCGGCGACGGCCTGGCCGAGGGCGTCAGCCCGCCGTACCACCGGGACCCCCAGGGCGCGTGCTCGCTCCACCTCCGGGTGGTCTCCCGGCACCGCCGCCGTGACCACGAGCGCCCGGACCCCAGCTACATGCGCAGGGTCGTGTCCCCGCCATATTTCCACCCCCAGGGCTGCCAAATCGGCTGCTCCCGAGGGATCGTTATCACAACCGGTTATCGCTACGCCTTGCTGCTTGGCGAGGAGCGCCAAGCCACTCATGCCCGCTCCGGCGATCCCCATGAAGTGGATCGGGCGGGGATCCACCATTGCAAACAAGGTCATTAGTGGGGGGCTAATATAGCAAATCTACGAAACTTGCGAAAGAGACCATGGCCTTTTAGACGACCAGTGTCAAGATCCTCGACATGATGTCCCGGGCGGCGTTGGGGTGCCCCCGCGCCCGCGCGCGACTGGCGAGGGACTCGAGCCGGAACCGATCCGCGAGCAGTCGGGTGACCTGCTCCCCGAGGACGTGGGGGGAGAGCTCCTGTTCCGGCAGGTGCATCGCGGCACCGGCCTCCGCGAGGGCGCGCGCGTTGTACGTCTGGTGATCCGCCGCCGCGGTGGGGAGGGGTACGAGAATGCTCGGCTTCCCCCAGGCGCACAGCTCCGCCACGGTCATCGCGCCGGCGCGCGCGACGACGAGATCGGCGGCGCGATACGCCGTGGTCATCGGGTCCAAGAAGCCGCGCACCACGACGCGTCCCGGCACGGCGTAGCGCGCGAGCGCCCCGGCCTGCGCCGCACCCGTGCCCCACAGCACGTTCGCTCGGCCGAACAGGCCGCGCTCGAGCGCGCCTGCCACCGCGAAGTTGATGGCGCGGGCGCCCTGGCTGCCGCCGAACACCAGCAGCGTGGGCCGCTCCAGCGCGAGCTGCAGCTCGGCGAGCGCGGCGCGACGGTCGCCCGGCTCGGGCGGGCGGATCGGGTTGCCGAGCGCGAACACCTCGGTGCCGGCGCCGACCCGCAGGCGTCCGCGCGCTTCCGGAAAGCCGAGGTGCACCTGGCGGGCGCGGCGCGCGAGCCAGCGCGTGGTGAGTCCCGGGAACGCGTTCTGCTCCTGGATCACCGTGGGGATGCCGCGCCGTCGCGCGCGCCACGCCACGGGCCCCGCCACATAGCCCCCCGTCCCGATCACGATTGCCGGCCGCTCGGCGTCGAGCACGCGCCCCACCGCGCGCCACACGCGCGGGGCGACGGCCAGCCAGCGTGCGTTGCGCCACCACGCGTGGCGATAGATCGGCTCGATCGGCAGCAGGTGATGACGGAACGGATAGCGCGGCAGCACCTGCGCCTCGAGCCCGCGCTCGGCGCCCACGAGCACCGGCTCCAGCTCGGGCCGCGCCTCGAGCAGCGCCTGCGCGAGGGCGAGGGCGGGCATGAGGTGGCCGCCTGTCCCTCCTCCCGCGAGCAGGACCTTCATCGGGACGGCGAGTGCGGAATGCGGAATGTGGAATGCGGACTGTAAGGACGAGCGTCATGCGGCACGACCTCGCACTTCAATTCCGCATTCCGCACTCCGCATTCCGCATTTTGTTCATTCCCCATTCCGCACTCCGCATTTAGGTGATTCTCCGCCCTCGCCCGATGCTGATCAGCACCCCCGTCGCCACCAGTGCGACGAACAGGCTCGACCGGCCGTAGGAGATGAACGGCAGGGTGAGGCCCGTCGCGGGGAGGAGCGCGAGGGTCACCGCGATGTGCAGCGCGGCGGTAACGCCGATCAGCGCGGTGAGCCCCGCGGCCAAGAGCTGGCCGAACAGGTCGCTCGCGGACCGCGCGATCCGGAAGCCGAGCCACACGAACGTGCCGAACAGGATCAGGATCGCGAGCACCCCGAGGAAGCCCCATTCCTCCCCGATCGTCGAAAAGATGAAGTCCGAGTATGCGTAGGGCAGGTAGCCGAGCTTCTGCTGTCCCTGCCCCAGCCCCACACCGAACAGCCGACCCGCCCCGATGCCGACGAGCGACTGGTGCACCTGCCAGGTCGCCTCGGACGGGGCGCTCCCGGGATTGAGGAACGTGACCACGCGCGCGAGGCGGTACTGTGCGCTCGCTACCGCGCCGAACACGAGCGGCGTGGCGACCACTCCGAGCGCCAGGAAGTGCCCGATCCGCGCGCCGGCGGTGAAGAGCACGACGCCGGCGAGCAGCGCCACGAGCAGCGCCATCGAGAGGTTGGGCTCGAGGAAGATCAGCGCGACGAGCGGCCCGAGGACGATGATGAACGGCAATATCCCGTGCTGGAACGTGCGGATGCGGTCCCCTTTTTTCGCCGCGAGCATCGCCGTCCAGAGCACGACCGCGAACTTGGCGAGCTCGGACGGCTGCACTGTCACGAACCCGAGGTTCACCCAGCGGCGCGCGCCGTTGATCGTGGGGGTGATGCGGTGGGTGAACGGGAGGAGGGGGAGGAGGAGCAACACGGCCGCGATGGCGAGCACCGGCCAGGCGGCGCGCTGCCACTTGCGGTAGTCGGTGCGGGCGAGAACGGTCGCGACGAGCCCGCCGACCGCCGCGCCGAGCGCCTGCTTCAACGCGAAGCTCGAGCCCACTTGCCCGGCGGCGACGGTCAGGAGACTGGACGCACCGTACACGGCCGCCAGCCCGAACACGACGAGGATCGCGGCCACGACCGCGAGGAGGCGGGTCTGCCAGCGCGCGTCGGTCACATGGCCTCCGCCAACTGCCGGAACGTCGCTCCCCGCTCCTCGTAGTTCTTGAACATGTCGTAGCTCGAGCACGCGGGAGAGAGCAGCACGGCGTCACCCGGCTGCGCGGCACGCCGGGCGCGCGCCACGACGTCGGCGAACGTGGTTCCGCGCTCGAGCGGCACCTGGCCACCGAGGTCCCGCTCCACGATCGGTCCCGCCTCACCGAACGCGATCACCAGCCGGCACTTCGGCCGCAGCAGCGGCGCGAGACGCGTATACGGCTCTCCCTTGTGACGCCCGCCGAGCAGCAGCACGAACGGCCGGCTCATCGCCTCCACCGCGACGACGGTGGACGCGATGTTCGTCGCCTTGGAGTCATTGATCCAGAGCACCCCGTTCACTTCGCGCACGGGCTCGAGCCGGTGCGGCAGCGCCCGGAACGAGCGGAGCCCTTCGGCGATCACGCCGGGCGCCACGCCCGCTTCGTGCACCGCGAGCGCCGCCGCCAGCGCGTTGGCGACGTTGTGGTCGCCCAAGAGGCGCAGCTCGTCGCGGGGCAGCAGGCTCTGGCCGCCGAGCCGCAGGCGGCGCTCCGCGACGTCATACCACGCCTCGACCGGGCGCGCGAGCGAGAACAGCGCGCGCCGCCCCGGCGCTCCGCGCGCCAGCTCGAGCACCGCCGGGTCGTCGCCGTTCAGGACCCAGACGTTACCCGCGGCGGCGTTGCGAAACAGCAGTTGCTTGTCGGCGTAGTAGGCCGCGACCGACGGGTAGCGGTCGAGGTGGTCGGGGGCGAGGTTCGTGACGATCCCGATCTCGGGCGTGAAGTGCGGGCTGTCGTGCAGCTGGAACGACGACACCTCCACGGCGAGCCACTGGTAGCGCTCGCCCGAGACGGCGATGTCGGCGAGCGGACGGCCGATGTTGCCGACCGCCTCGACGCGAAGTCCCGCGACCCGCAGCAGCTGGGCCACCAGGGCGGTGGTCGTGGTCTTGCCGTTCGTGCCGGTGACGGCGATCGCGCGCGTGCCCGCGCCGGCGAGCGCCCGGAAGCCGAGATCGATCTCCGAGACGATCGGCACTCCGCCCTCCCGCGCCGCGGCGAGCGGCACCGCGTCCGGCGGCACCCCCGGCGACACGACCAGCGCCTGGGCCGCGCGGATTTTCGCGAGATCGTGGCGCCCGACGTCGAGCTCCACCCCTGGGAGCCGCCGCAGCTCCGCCACCGCGTCGCCGCCGTACGGATGCTCCGAGGCGTCGCTCGCATAGACCCGGACTCCCTCGCGGGCCAGCAGCTTGGTGGCGGCGACGCCGCTCTTGCCCAACCCCACGACGGCCACGACGCCACCGCGCCACGCCGCCGGAATCATCGCACCTTCAGCGTCGCGAGCGCGATCGCGGCGCACAGCACGCCCAAGATGTAGAATCGCATCACCACCTGGGGCTCAGCCCAGCCGAGCTTTTCGAAGTGATGGTGCAGCGGGGCCATGCGAAAAACCCGGTGCGCATCGGCATACTCCTTCCCACGGCGCTGCTTGTGCCAGCGGTACACGCCTGTCTGGATCATCACCGAGACCGCCTCGGCAGCGAACACCCCCCCCGCGATCAGCAGCAGGAACTCGGCCTTGAGCATGATGGCGACCGTGCCGAGCGCGCCGCCGATCGCCAGCGCCCCCGTGTCCCCCATGAACACCTGCGCGGGGTGCGCGTTGAACCACAGGAACCCGAGCGCCGCCCCCGCGAGCGCACCGCAGAAGATCGTCAGCTCCCCGGCGCCCGACAGGAAATACACGCCGAGGTGGCGCGACCAGTCGACGCGGCCGAACACGTAGGCGAAGGTCGCGAACGCGCCGGCGACGATGGCGGTGAGCCCGGCGGCGAGCCCATCCAGCCCGTCGGTCAAGTTTACGGCGTTGGCGCTGCCGGTCACGACCACGGTCACGAACAGCACGTACAGCGGCGCCGGCAGCACCATCAGGATGTACTTGAAGACGGGCAGCTGCGTCGAGGCCGCCGGCAGCTGGGGCTCCAGGGGCCACACGAGCAGCGTGACGCCGAGCGCCACGCCGAACGAGACCTGGCCGACGAGCTTCCAGCGCGCCACCAGCCCCTGCGATTTGCCGCGCACGATCTTGAGGTAGTCGTCGATGAACCCGATCGCCCCCGCCCACAGCAGCGCCACGACGGCCACCACGACGTAGCGACTGTCGAGGCGCGCCCACAACAGCGTCGGCACGACCGTGGCGAGGACGATGATGAGGCCGCCCATCGTGGGCGTGCCGCGCTTCGAGTGGTGGCTCGCCGGGCCCTCGGCGCGGATCACCTGGCCAACGTTGCGCGCGCGCAGCCGGCCGATGATCGCCGGCCCGAACACGAACGCGACGAGCAGCGCCGTCACCGTGGCCCCCGCGGCCCGGAACGTGATGTAATTGAGGAGATTGAAGAGGATGTAATGCTTCGCGAGCGGCGCCAGCAAGTGATAGAGCACGTCGGGTCCCCCTCCCCGCCCCCGTCAGGTGAGATGCCGCAACACCCGCTCCAGTGCGATCCCGCGGGACGCCTTGAGCAGGACGATCTCGTCCCCCTTGAGCGCCGCGCGCAGCTTCGGCCCCAGGGCCTCGACGTCCGGCGCGGTGAGCAGCCGGTCGCCCAGCGCAGCACGGTGCGGCTCGAACGCCGGCGCGAACGCCCCGACCGCCGCCACCAGCGCCGGCCGGAGCGCCGCGATCTCCGCCGCCGCCGCCGCATGCAATCTGCCACTCTCGGGGCCCAGCTCCAACATCGTGCCCACTACCACCGCGAGCGGCCGCCCGCGCCGCCCGGCGAGCCACTGGGCGAACTGCACGGCCCAGCGGAGCGACGCCGGGTTCGCGTTGTACGTGTCGTCGATGACGGTGAGGCCCCCGATCTCCAGCACCGCGCCCCGCCCGCCCGGCATCCGCACGCCGGCGAGCGCCGCCACCGCGCGGGCCGGGTCCGTGCCCACCTCGCGTCCCACGGCCAGCGCCAGCATCGCGTTCTCGATCTGGTGGAACCCGACCACGGGGAGGGTGACGGAGTGGCCGCGCCACGTGATCCGCGGGTGCCCCCCATCGTCGAGCTCTGCGGCGTCGGGCCGCACGTCGGCAGCCGCGCCCGTCCCCGCGACGATTGTCGGAACCCGGCGCCGCGCCTCGACCGCGAGCTCCGCCGGATCCGTCCCTACGACCGCGACCCGCGCCCCCTCGGCGAGCGCGAGCTTCTCCCGCATCACGCCGGCGAGCGAGCCGAACCCCTCCACGTGCGCGTAGCCGACGTTCGTGATCACCGCGATCGTGGGCTCGATCACTTCGCGCAGCCGCGGGATTTCCCCGGGGACGCTCGCACCGGCCTCGACCACGAGGGCCTCCGCGTCGTCGGGGGCGTCGAGGATGGTGAGCGGCACGCCCACCAGGTTGTTCAGGTTGCCGCTCGTCGCGTGCACCCGATACGTCGTGGCGAGCACCGCCCGGATCATCTCCTTGGTGCCCGTCTTGCCGCTCGACCCGGTGACGGCGATCACCGGGCTGCCGGGCGCGAGCAGGCGGCGCCGCGCGCGCGCGAGCCGGCCGAGCGCCGTGAGCGTGTCCGCGACCTCGAAGAACGGCAGGCCGTCGAGCGGCGGCGTCCCGCGCTGCACCACCGCGGCGCCGGCGCCCTGCGTCGCGGCGGTGGCGAGGAACGCGTGCGCGTCGAAGCGATCGCCTTTCAAGGCCACGAACAGATCGCCCAGCTGAAGCTGCCGGGTGTCGGTGGAGATGCGGGGGTACGTCGCGCGGGCCGGCGCGCGGGTCCCGAGCACCTCGGCGACGCGGGCGCTGGTCCAGACGGTCACTGCGGTCGCGCCCCCCTCACGACGCTCCGAGTTCCTTGACCACCACCCGCTCATCGAACGGCTGCTTCTCCGTCCCCACCACCTGATACGTCTCGTGGCCCTTTCCCGCGAGCAGGATCGTGTCGCGGGGCTGCGCCAGCCCGAGCGCCACGGCGATCGCCTTGCGGCGGTCGGTCTCGCGGTAATGGGGCCGGTTCCCCATCCCCGCCTCCACGTCGTCGAGGATCTTCTCGGGGTCCTCGGTGCGCGGGTTGTCGGAGGTGGCGATCGCGATGTCGGCGAGGCGGACGCACACCTCGCCCATCGGCGCGCGCTTGCCGCGGTCCCGGTCGCCGCCCGCGCCGAACACGACGACCAGCCGTCCGCCGGTGAGCGGCCGCAGCGTCTCGAGCGCCCGCTCGAGGGCGTCGGGCGTGTGGGCGTAGTCGCGCAGCACGGTGCAGGGCCGTTCGGCGATGCGCTCCATCCGCCCCGGCACCTGGGGCGCGCCCGTGAGCCGTTCGGCGACGACCTCGACGGCCACGCCCATCCCCCAGGCGCACGCCGCGACCCCCAGCGCATTCGCGACGTTGAAGCGCCCGAGCAGCGGCAGCCGCACCGGTGCGCTCCCCGTCGGCGTGACGAGCTCGAAGCGCGCGCCCGTCGCGTCGAGCGCCACGCGCCGCGCCGTCACCTCGCCTCCACCCCGCTCGCCGAAGCTCACTCGGCGGTGCTCGCGCCTGAGGCGCTGCCATGCCGGATCGTCGGCGTTCACCACTTCGAGGCCGCCGGGAGCCAGCGAGTGGAGCAGCTTCGCCTTGGCGCGGAAGTAGTCCTCGAGCGTCTTGTGGTAGTCGAGGTGATCGCGCGTCAGGTTGGTGAAGATCGCCGCGCGGAACACGAGGCCGTCCACGCGCCCCTGGTCGAGGCTGTGCGAGGAGACTTCCATCGCGGCGCCGCGCGCGCCCCGCTGGACGAGCGCCGCGAGCGTCGCCTGGAGATCGATCGGGCCCGGCGTCGTGAGGTTCCCGGCCTCGCTCGGCACGGGGTCGCCGGCGGGGTCGAAGGCGCCGAGCGTGCCGATCGATCCCATCGGCTCGAGCGCCGACAGCACGTGGCGCGCCAGTGTCACGGAGGTCGTCTTACCGTTGGTGCCCGTGACGCCCACGAGGTCGAGCTGCGCGGCCGGCCGGCCGTACCACGCCGCAGCCGCGGCGGCGGCCGCGCGCCGGCCGTCGCGCACGAGGATCTGCGGCAGGTCAACGGGCTGCTCGCGCTCGACCAGCGCCGCCACGGCCCCGCGCGCGCGCGCCGCCGCGACGAACTGGTGCCCGTCCTGCACCGAGCCGCGCACCGCGCAATACAGCATGCCCGGGTCGACCGTGCGGCTGTCGGCGGTGAGCCCGGTGATCTCGGGCCACGTGTGCAGGTCCGGCGTCCCGACCAGGAGGTTCGCGCGCTCGAGCGCGGTCACGATCTCAGGAAGGCGACTCATCGCCGGTGCCGCCGAGGCGGCGCGGCCGGAGGGGCAACGAGTGGGGCCGCGGCGTCGGGTCGGGGCCCCGCCGCAAACAGTGTCACCATGGACCCGAGCGCCGCACTGTCGCCCGCGGCGGGCCAGGTGTGATGTGCCGCGCCCCACCCTTTGAGCGCCACCCGGAAGCCGCGGCGGTGCAGCGCGCGCACCGCTGCCCGCATCCCAAGCCCCGTGACGTCGGGTACGGCGAGGTGCGGGCCCCCGCCCCCGGCGGCAGCAGCGCTGTCCGGACGGTAGGGCCAGGGCACGACGTATGGCACGATGCCGCCGTCGTCCTCGAGCGGCGCGGCCGCGGCGGGCGGCGCGGCGGTGGACAAGCGCGCGCGGTCCAGCGCCACCGTGCGCGCCGCGAGCGCTTGCTCGAGCATCGAGCGCGTCACCGGCGCCGCGGTCTGCGCGGCGAAGTAGCTCCCCTTGTGCGGGTTGTCGATCTTCACGACGAGGACAAGTTGCGGGTGGTCCGCCGGGAACAGCGCGGCGAACGAGGCGGTGTACTGGCCCGGGGCGTACCGGCCGTTCACCACGCGCCGCGCCGTGCCGGTCTTCGCGGCGACCGGGAAAGTCGTGAGCGCGGCCTCGCTGCCGGTCCCGCGCTCCACCACGCCGCGCAGCAGCTCGCGCAGGGCGGCCGCCACCGCGGGCGTCACCACGCGCCGCACCGGCTCGACCCGGTGGCGGTACAGTACCGCCCCGGACGGGCTCCGCACCTCGCGGATCAGGGTCGGTTGGAGCAGCACTCCGTCGCTCGCGAGGGCGGCGTACGCGGTCGCGACTTGGATCGGCGTCACGGACAGCTCGTAGCCCATCGCCAGGCTCGCGGCGGACGGGCGCGTCCACTCGGACGGCAGCCGCAGCCGCCCCGTCGCTTCGGCCGGGAACTCGATGCCCGTGGGCGCCCCGAACCCGAAGTCGCGCAGCATCCGATACTGCTCCTCGGGCGCGAGCCGCGTCACGAACTTCGCCATCGCGATGTTGCTCGAGACGCGGATCGCGTCCGCGAGCGTGAGCGACGGCAGCGGCTGCTCGTCGGCGATGGTGCGCCAGGGAAGCCGGTACTTGCCCCCTTCGCCCGACACGCGGTCCCCGGGGGCGACCCGCCCGAGCGACAGCAGCGCCGCCGCGGCGAAGATCTTGGCGATCGACCCCGGCTCGAAGGTGTCGGTGAAGGCGCTCGGCCGGGCGGTGCCGGCCCCGTCGCGCCGCCGCGACGCGAGCGCGAGCACCTCGCCGGTCGCAGGATCCAGCATGACCACGTCGCCCCCGTCCGCGTCCATGCGCTGCAGCGACTCGTCCAGCGCCCGCTGCGCGATCTCCTGCAGCTCGGCGTCGAGCGTGAGCACCACGTCGAGCCCGGACTCGGGTTGGGCGATCACGCGCGCTGGCGACTCGTACTCGCGCCCGGCGCGGTCCTTGAGCACCACCGCGGCCCCGGGGCGACCCGCGAGCAAGCTGTCGAGCGTCTTCTCCAGGCCCGAGGCGCCGTGGCCGTCGTCGCCCACCCGGCCGATCGTGGCATGTGCCATCTCCGGCGCGGGATAGAAGCGGTTGCGCACCGGCTCCAGGTGCACGCCGCGCACGCTCCGCAGCGGCTGCACCTCGAGCGTACTGAACGGCCCCGCGAAGTACGCGTAGCGTTTGCGCAGCGCCTGGGGCCACGCACGCACGGGCAGGCCGAGCTGGCGGCTGATGAGCGCGCCGTCCTTCACTGGGTCGCGCAACTCGTTGGGCGCGACGCCGACGTGGTAGGTCTCGTGCGTCAGCGCGAGCGGCGTGCCGTGGCGGTCCGCGAGGGTGCCGCGGCGGGCCGCGAGCACGATGCGCTCGGTGCGTTGCGCCCGCGCCTCCTCGGTCCAGCGGCGCCCCTGTATCAGCTGCACCTGCGCCGACCGACCGGCGAGCAGGCCGAGCCCCAGGAACACCCCGATCTCGACCACTTGGAGCCGCACCGCGGGTTTCGCCATGGCTAGTGCCGTTCCAACTTTCTGAGCCTAGGTGCATGCGCCGGCGGTTCGCCATGCGGGAGGCCTTCGGGCTCAAGAAGATTGGGCGGGAAAAGTTGGAACGGCACTAGTGCGACCCGCTCCCCGGCGCGGGGAGGAGGATGATCTCGCTGTCGCTCGGGAGATGGAGCCCCAGCCGGTCCTGCGCCCGCGGCACCAGCACGGCGCGGCTCTGGGCGGTGCGGATGCGCCGCTCGAGGTCGGCCCGCTGGCCCTCGAGATTGGCGCGGCGCGACCGCAGGTCCGTGAGCTCGCGCGCGGCGCGGATCGCGGCGGTCTGCCGCGCGTACACCACCCACGTGGTCGCGAGGAACGCCACGAGCCACACGGCGATCCAGTGCCGACCCTTAAGCCTCACCGGCCACCTCGAAGGCCCGGAACCGCGCCGAGCGCGCCCGGGAGTTGGCTCGCAGCTCCGCGGCATCGGGGCGGAGCGGCTTCTTCGTGAGCACCCGGCCGAGCGGATGCCCGCGGCAGGTGCACACGGGCTGCCCCGGTGGACACACGCACGACTTGCTCCATTCCCGGAACGTGTGCTTGACGATGCGGTCCTCGCCCGAGTGATAGGTGATCGCGGCGATCCGGCCGCCGGGTCCGAGCGTGGCGCGCAGCGCCGGCAGCGCCAGCTCGAGCTGCTCGAGCTCCTGGTTCACCACGATGCGGAGCGCCTGGAACAGCCGCGCGAAGTCGGACGGACCCGCGCGCGCCCCCCGCGCTTCGCGGATCGCATTCACGAGATCATCGCTCGTGGCGAACGGCGCGGTGAGGCGCCGCTTCACGATCACGCGGCCGAGCCGTTTCGCACGGGGCTCGTCGGCCAGGTCGGCGAAGGCAGCGGCGAGCCGCTCCGCGGGCCAGGTGTTCAGGATGTCGGCGGCGGTGACGCCCCGCCCCGCCGCCATCCGCATATCGAGCAGCGCCCCCGGACGAAAGGTAAACCCGCGCGCATCCGTATCGAGCTGGTGGGACGACACGCCGAGGTCGAGCAGGATGCGGTCCGGCCGGAACGTCTCGATCGTGCCGAGCACCTTGGCCGAGCCGAACGGGCCCGTGGAGTAGCGGATCCCGGCCTCCCCGAGCCGCGCGCGCGCCGCGGCGATCGCGTCGGGGTCGCGGTCCACGGCCAGCACCTCGGCGCCGAGCTCGCGCAGCAGCGCGGCGTGCCCGCCCCCGCCCACGGTGGCGTCCACGGCGCGGCGGCTGCCGTCGGCCCAGGCCCGCACCGCGCGGGCGAGGACGGGGACATGGTAGCTGGACGTCGGTTCACCCTCGAGCAAAACGAAAGCCCCGCCTGCCGTGGCAGACGGGGCCGGATGCGTCGTCCCGCGAAGCGGGTTCAGGCGGGGCTGACGGGGCTCGAACCCGCGACCTCCGGTGTGACAGACCGGCACTCTAACCAGCTGAGCTACAGCCCCCTGCGACGGAGCGCCGCAATATAGGCCTGCGCGAAACCCAATTCAATGCCTCAAAAGTTCCGGCACTTGAATGCCTGCCGCACCTTCGTCATGGCCTCCTGATACTTGGCGAGCCCCTGCTGGAGCTGCCCGACGAACTGCGGCGAGACCCGGGCGCCGAGATCCATGGCGTCCTTGGTGCGCTGAATGCGGTCGTGCACCGCCTTGGCCTGCTCGCAGTTCTTCGACTGCGCCATGGCGCGGTACGGTCCGGCCAGCGTCTGCAGCGACGCGAGGCCGTACCAGAAGCTGGCTTGGACGCGGATCTGCTGCCGCGGGCCGACCGTGTCGGCGGGCGTGCGCGGCGCCAGCAGCTGCAACAGCTGGTCGAGCCACGCATAGGCGGGGTCGTAGGCACCTGCCTGCGCCAGCTTCGACGCGCCGGTCAGCATGATCACGGTGGCGCTCAGGCGCAGGCTCGAGTCGCTCGACGCGAGCGCGCGATCCAGATACACTTTCGCCGAGTCGATGCGGCCGCCGTAGGCGCTGCGGAACTGGCGCAGCGCCACGGTGTCGCTCTTCAAGCGGGCGGCCTGGGCGGTGTCGTACACGGCGCCGTCCACGATCTCCTTGGCGACGAGCAGCGCACCGCTCACGTCGTTCGGGTCGAGCGCGAGCGACTGCTTGTACGCCCAGATGGACGAGTCCTTCTGGCCCTTCATGTCGAACGCCGAGCCGAGCGCTTTCCAGAACGCGGCGGACTTGGGAAACCGTTTGACCGCGGCGTGGCCGAAGAACGCGAGCCGCTGCGTGTCCGAGAGCTGCTGCGCGGCGCCGATCGCGGCTTTGATGAACGACGAATCGCCGAGCTTCGACGAGTCGTTGTTCACCTGCGCGACGAACCCCTCGAGCGCGCAGCGCCACAGCTCGCCCTCGATGCAGAGCCGCTGCTTGAAGTCGACCATCCGCTGGTCGCCCGCGCTCCGGGCCAGCCCGTCGTCGAGGATCGAAACGGCGCGCTGGTATTGCCGCTGCTGCCGCAGCAACTCCGCGATGCCGAGCCGCAGCTGCGTGTTCTGCGGCTCGCCCGCGAGCTCGTGCGTGAACGCGTCGATCGATTTGAGCGTGTCGCCCTTCTGCTGGTAGGCGCGCGCGATCGTCTCCCACGCCGTGGCGTTGAGCGAGTCGCCTTTAGTGGCCCGCAGCGCCGCCGCGATCAGACTGTCGGCCGGCATCCGCTCCGCCTCGTAGACGGTGGCGACGCACAGGTGCGCGGCGGTGAGGTTCGGCTCGATGGCGAGCGCCTTGCGGGCCGCATCCAGCGCCTTGCTGAACTGGCTCTTCTGGCGCTGGTCGTTGCATTCGCGCGCCTGCTCCGCCGCCCGGACGACCGTGTTCAGCCGCTGGGCGATCACCTCGCCCAGCGAGGCCGCGGTCGCCGGGTTGCCGCTCGACACCGTGAACAGCACGGCGAGTCCCGACGAGCCGATGTCCCGCACCCGGATCTGCGCGGTGAGCGTGCCCCCGCTGCGCTCGAACGTGCCGGTGGTGTACGCGTTCACGCCGAGGAATTTCGCGAGCAGGTTCGCCTGCGACTCGTCGAGCAGCACGTCGCACGCGAAGTCCGACGCCTTCAGGGCCTCGCACAGCTTCGGCTTGGGAATCACCGTCACCTTGTAGCGCGCGAGCTGCGCGAGCCTGTCGCGCGCCACGTCCATCACTGCGATGCTCGCCGTCGAGTCGGCCGGGTTCTTCACGGCCAGCGGCAGGATCAGCAACCGTTGCGTCGGCTGTTGGATCGCGAGTTGGGCCGGCGCCGCCGTGGCGGCCGCGAACGTCAACCCGGCCACGAATCGCAACATGCTCACACGTGCAGTCCTCACGTTTCGGCCTGATACCCCAGTGGGCGAAGAGGGATTCGAACCCCCGACTTCCTGCGTGTAAGGCAGGCGCTCTGAACCGCTGAGCTATTCGCCCGTCGCATGGCGGGTCCTTAGAGGGCGAGGCCTACCGGGAAGAAAACGCAGTACCCGAGAGCGAGCAGAATCGGCGCGGCCGTCGTAGAGCCCTGGCGCAACAGCGCATACCCGGCCGCGAGCGAGACCACGGCCGCCGTCAGGAACAACCAGTTTTTCGGTCCGAAGTGGAGTCGCGAGCGCGCCAGGCCCTGGTCAGACATTAGGGCAAGAGTTTACCCGGCAATTCCAACGTCGTCAAGCAGTTGGGTCGTCTTCCGCGGGCAGCGTCCACCCCTCGTCCAGGAGCGCCTTGCGCGCCCGGTCGCGGCGGCGGCGCAGCCACACGAGCCAGGCGAGGGCGACCCCGGCCACCGCCCAGAACACCCCCGCCGCGCTCGCCCAGCCGAGCCAGCCGTACCGGGCCGCGACGTCGCGCTGCCAGCGCGCCTCGAAATCGCCCTCGGTCATGTGGTACGTCGCGCGCAGCGCGGCGTCGAACGTCGGCTCGGCGGCGAGCCGATCGATGAGGCGCCCGAGCCCCTGCGCGCCGCCCCAGCGATCCAGCAACAACACGGCGGTCGTAGCGAGCGCGTAGGCCGTCGCCGCATCGGCCTGGTCCGCCCGCAACGCTTGGTCGACCTCGTCCAGGTCCATGCGCACACCGCGCGCCACCTGCCAGTTGAGGTGCAGCGCGTCGAGCCGGTCCCATTCGCCCGCGGCGACCGCCGCGTACCCCTCCTCGAACCAGAGCGGCAGCGGGCGGCCCACGCGCCAGCGCAGGGCGACGTGGGCGAGCTCGTGCCGGAGGGCGCCCGACAGTCGGACTGTCGGACGGTCGGACAGTAAGACGATCGTGCTGCGGTCCGGGAACGCGGCGCCCTCGCTCCAGCTGGGCAGGCGGCCGCGGGTGAGGGAGTCGAAGCGCGCCCGGGTCGGCGCGAGGATCAGCCGGATGCGGCGGTCCGGGAGCGGACCGATGCCGGGGAACGGCGCCGCGCGGTCCGCCGCTTCGGCGAGCCCGACGGCGAGGTCGGTCTGGGGAGGCCACGCCACGGCCGTCACCCGGCCCACCGTCACGGCCGCCGGCGACGCCGCCTGCGCCAGCAGCCAGAGGAGGGCTAAGTGCGCGGCGGCTCCTGCCCCTGGAGCGCGAGCTGCAACGTCTCCTGACACTTCTTGCCCCAGGGATTGAACTTGTTTGCCTTGAAGCCCTGCTCCCAGGTGTGCTGCGCCTGCTCGTGGTCTCCGGCAAACCACAAGGCGCGCCCCAGCTCGTAGTAGGCCTCGATCAGGTTGGGGCCCAGCTTGAGCGTCTTCTGAAAGAACGTCTCGGCGTCCTCGTACATCTCGCGCTGCAGGTACACCAGGCCGAGGTAGAAGTGGGCGTAGAGGGTGGCCTTCTTGTCGTTGTCGAGGCGGATCGCCTTGGAGAGATGCTCGATCGCCTCGCCGAAGATGCGCTTCTTGAGACAGATGTAGCCGACGTTGATGCGGGCGAGCGAGTTCGCCGGCTCCTTCATCAGGACTTTCTGGAAGGTCCCGAGCGCGTCGTCGTAGTCCTCGTGCAGCATTTGCGCCCAGCCGAGCAGCGACTCCGCCTGGGTTTCGCCGGGGGAGAGCTGCAGCGCGCGCGTCAGCGCCTGGATCGCACCGGCGTAGTCGCCGAGCGAGATGAGGCTCCACCCCTTCTCGATGAAGGTGGACGCGCCGAGGTGATCGGCGTGCACGGCGGGGCGCACGCCGCTGAACTCGGGCGCGGCGGCCTCCGCCGTGGACGCGCTGACCTGCTTGTACCGGTCGACGAGCTTGCGCACGTCCTCCTTGAGCGCCATGAGCTCCCCGATCAGCGCGTCGACCTGCTTGAAGTAGGCGATGATCTCGCGCTTCGCGGCCTCACGCTCCGCGCCGCCCGTCACCGCGTCGACGCGGTGCACGATCTGGTCGTACTCGGCCCGCAGGGCCGGGATGGGGGAATCCGCCATCAGGCCTTCGCCGTCTCCTTGACCGCGGTCTCCAGCGCCACCTTCTCCTTCGAGTTCAGCAGCCGCGACGTGTTCAGCACGATGATCGTGCGACCGTCCTTCACCACGAGACCGGTGATGTATTCGGCCGCGAGACCCTTCACGAGGCTCGCCGGCGGGGTGACCTCGGTCGCCGCGACCTGCAGCACCTCGGTCACGGCGTCGACCACGACCCCGATCTTGCCGCCCTCCCACTCGAGGATCACGGTGCGCGTGTCCTCGCGGTGCGCCGCGGCGACGCCGAGCCGCTTGCGCAGGTCGATCAGGGGCACCGCGGCGCCCTGGTATCGCAGCACGCCCTCGAGGAAGTCGGGCGCCTGGGGCAGCGGCGCGGGGGCCTCGTAGCGAAGGATGCGTTCCACCTGGAAGATGTGGAACGCGAAGTCCTGCCCGGCCACCTTGAAGGTGACGAGTTGGACGTCGTCGCCTGCGGTCATGCGATGCGGTCTCCCAGCGCGTCCAGATCGAGGATCGGCACGAGCGCGCCCCGGCGCCGCGCCACGCCCGACGCCCACGGCAGCGACTCACCCTCCGGCACGGGCAGCGCCTGCTCGCGCACTACATCGTCCGCCTCCTCCACCTCGAGGGCCACGTGGCGGACGCCCTCGCCCGCGCCGATCTCCACCAGCACCCACGCGCGCCCCCGCTGCGCCGGCACCGCGCGCTCGCCCATCAGCGCGCCGAGGTGGACGAGCGGCACGAGCCGGCCGCGCAGCGCGGTGAGCCCGCGCATGGCGGCGAGCGCCCGCGGCACGTCGAGCACGTCGCCCAGGTCGCCCACTTCGAGCACGCGGGCGAGCGGCAGGCCGTACGCCTTGCCGTCCACGCGGACCAACAAGTACCCGCGGCCCTTCATGACACGCCCCGTGCCGCGAGCTCGATCACGATGCGGTCGGCGATCTGGCCGAGCGGGAAGACCGCGTCGACTCCCCCGAGTTGCACCGCCGCGGTCGGCATGCCGGCGATCACCGCCGACTCGCGGTCTTGAGCGATGCCGCCACCCCCGGCCGCGCGGATGGCGCGCACGCCGGCCGCCCCGTCGCGACCCATCCCCGTGAGGACCACCCCCACACTCCGCGCCCCGAACACCTGCGCTACCGAGCGGAACAGGGGATCCGCCGCCGGGCGCACCCCCCAGATCGGGGCCTCCTGGTCGAGCGCGATCGCCGGTCCGTCGGGCGCCGAGACCACCCGCATATGATAATCGCCCGGGGCCACATATGCCGTATCGGCGACGATCGGCGCCCCGTGGTCCGCCTCGACGACGCGCAGCGCGCTCATCGAATCGAGCCGCTCGGCGAGCGAGCGGGTGAAGCTGGGCGGCATGTGCTGCACCACCAGCACGGCGGCGCCCCGGCCGACGGGGAGGCGGGGAATGACCTCGGCGAGCGCGCGCGGGCCGCCGGTGGACGCGGCGACGGCGACGGCGAGGTGCGCGCGGGGGCGCAGGCCCGGCGCGGGGGCGCGGGGCGCGGCGGGCGGGCGGACCATCGCCTGCACGCGCGACACGTCCGCCGCGAGGGCGCGGCGCACCGCGGCGCGGAGCTCGGGCGCCATGCGCACGAGGGCCGCGCGATTCGCCTCGTCGGGCTTCGCGACGATCTCCACGGCGCCCAGCTCGAGGGCGCGGATCGCCGCGCCGGTGCCCGGGCCCGCGTGGGCGCTCACGACCACGATCGGCCGCGGCGTTTCGGACATGATGTAGCCGATGGCCCCCAGGCCGTCGAGCTGCGGCATCTCCAGGTCCATCGTCACGGCGTCGGGATCGTGCTGGTGGACCTTGCGGACGGCGTCGAAGCCGTCGCGCGCCGTGGCCACGACGCGGAACTCGCCCGCCACGCCTGCCGCGCCCCCCAGCACGTCGCTCAACACGCGCCGCATCAGCGCACTGTCGTCCACGACGAGGACGCTGGGGCGCCGGTCAGATGACGATGGCATCGGCGCCCACCGACCGGATCTCGACCCGGCCGTCGGAGACGTGAAACCGCACGGAGCGCCCCGCGCCGCCCCCGACCGCCTCGCGCGTCAGCGGGATTCCCGCGCGGCGCAGGGCGTCGCGCGCGGCCGCGATGTTGCGCTCGCCCATCTGCACCGTCCCCGGCGTCATGAGCTGCGCGAACATGCTCGCCCCGCCTGCCAGCTTGGCGACCAGCCGCCGCGGCTCCGCCCCGAGCTGCTTCAGCCGCTCCACGAGGAGCGGGACGGCCGTGTCGGGGAATTTCGCGGCGTTGGTCGTGTCGCGGGCGAGGTGCGGGGACGGCAGCAGCACGTGCGCCATCGCGCCGGCGCACGCCTGCGGGTCGTGGAGCATGATCGCCACGCACGAGCCGAGGCCAAGCGTCACGATCACCGCGTCGCCCCGCTCGGCGGCCCATTCGGCCACCTTGACGATCGTCTCCCGCGGACCGGGGGCACCGGTCACGCGTCCGGCCTCCGGTAGATGCGCTCGCGCGGCTCTTCGAGGACCAGCCGCTCGCGCGCCGGGCCGAACAGGGTCTCCACCTTGCCGAGCAGCAGGATGCCGCCCGGAGTGAGCGCGTCGGCGAACAGCGCGAACAGCCGCTCCTGCATCGGGCGGTCGAAGTAGATCACCACGTTGCGACACACGATCAGGTCGTATGGCGGGTCGGGGGGCGGCTCGCTCGTGAGGTCGTGCTTCGCCACGCGCACGAGCTGCCGCAGGGTGCCGAGCGGCCGGCGGGGCGCGTCGGGCGTGAAGTAGTGCCGGGCGAGCTCGGCCGGCATCTCGGTGAAGGCCGCATCGGGAAACTCGGCCGCGCGCGTGCGTTCCAGGCTCGCGCGGTCGATGTCCGTGGCGTCCACGCGGGCGTGCGCCAGCAACTCCTCCTGACCGAGCCGCCGAGCCGTCTCGGCCAGCGCGACCGCCACGGTGTAGGGCTCCTCGCCCGAGGCGCACCCGGCCGACCATACGCGCACCCGGCCGCGCCGCGCGGTCCACACCCGCTCGAGCCACGGGGTCAGGGCGCGCCACGTCTCCACGTTGCGGAAGAACTTGGTGACGTTGATGGTGAGCGCGTCCAGCAGCAGGTCGTACTCGTGCGCGTCCGCGTCGAGCACGCGGCCGTAGTCCTCGAACGTGTGGACGCCGCGGGCCCGCATCCGCACCGCGATGCGCCGCCGCAGGCAGCGGTCCTTGTAGGAGTCGCAGGCGAGCCCCCGCGCCCGCGTGATCTTCTGGGTGAGCGCCCGGAACGCCCGCTCATCCTGCTGCGACGTCACGACAGCGCGCTCAACGTGTCCAGATTCGCCTTGACGAGCTCGTGCTTGGGGTTGATGTCCAACGCCCTGCGCCACAGCTGGGCCGCCAGCTCGCGGTCGTTCCGCTTGTAGGCGATGTTCCCCAGCTTGAAGTAGACGTCGTCGCCGAGTTCGGGCGCCAGCTCGATTGCGCGACTGTAGGCCTCCCACGCCTCGTCGTAGCGCGAGCCGCGGTACGCGAGATCGCCGAGGTTCTTGGAGAGCTGCGGCAGCGAGGGCTCGTTTTTGCGGGCGGCGTGGATCAAGTCCTCCGCACTCGGGAGGTCCCCCGCCAGCTCGCGCAGCACCGCGAGGTTGTTCTGCAGCGCGGCGTGGGACGGGTACGCCTCCGCCCCCTCCTCCGCCAGCGTCTCGGCCAGCTCGAACTCGCCGGCGGCCGCGGCCGTGAGCGCGCGGGCCCAGAACCACGCCGGCGGGGGCACCGCACCGAACAGCTCCTTGGCGCGATCGAGCCGCCCCGCCGCGCTGCCGTGGTCGCCGCGCTTCAGCGCGACGATCCCCCAGCCCAGGTAGATCTTGGGATCGGTCTTGGCGCGCGTCGCGGCCTCGCCGTACGCGGCGTCCGCCTCGTCGAGCCGCCCCAGCTGCTCGTAGGCGAACCCCAGATTGTGGAAGATCGCGGACCGGCCGCCACCCTTCTCCGCTGCGAGGCGCAACGCCTCCATCGCCTCGCGCCAGCGCGCCTGCCGCAGCGCCACGAGACCGATGTAGAAGTGGGCGTGCGCCTCGCTCGGCCGCAGCTCGGCTACGCGGCGGAACTCCCGCGCCGCCTCGTCGAGCATGCCCGTCTTGTAGAACGCGATCCCGAGGTTGCGGTGCTCGTCCACGCGCGCGTCGGTCACCTGCGCATCGGCCGCGGACGCGGTGCGGCCCGCGCGGTGCACGAACCCCGCCGTGATCAGCCCGTAGAGCGCCTTGCCGATCTCGAACTCGCCCAGCCCCGAGTCCTCGATCACGTGGTTCACGTCGCGCGAGCCGTCAAGCAGGGGGAGAATGCGGCTCTGGGGGTCCGTCAGCTTCGCCTCGCTGATCGCCAGCCGGTCCTTGTCCAGCACGAAGATCAGGTCGAACGCGGGGATCTTCTTCTCGATCAGGCTCCACTCGTCCACGCGCCGCGCCCCCTCGAGCAACAGCGACTCGGGGTTGATCGAGACCAGGAAGTCCTGGCGCTCGGGGCGGACGCCTGCCTCGAAGTTGAACGTCCCCTGAGTCCAGGTGAACAGGTAGAAGACCGACTCCTCGATCTGCACGCGCATGTAGCGCTCGAGGTCCTCCTGCGTGATCACGCTCATGCCCACGAGGATCTCGCCCAGCTTCTTGCCGTGCTCCTTGGTCTGGCGGTGGATCGCGGCGTCGAGGTGCTCCGGCGTGATCTTCTCGTGCTTCACCAGGATGTCGCCCAGGCGATCGCGCCGGTTCACGATCGACGCGTAGCAGATGCGGCCCTTGTCGAAGTAGATGTAGCCGAAGTTGGAGCGATCGGCGATCGAGAGGCACCCCGTCTTCTGCCCCAGCGCCAGCAGCTGCAGCACGTCGGGCAGCGACGCTTCCTTCAGCGATCCCTTGATGGCCATCAGCGGAACTCCTCGATCATGCGGTCCCCGGCGTCAGTCCAATCCCATACCATTTTCTCCCGGCTCTTGACGCCCCCCAGGCTCGAGACGACGATGCCGCTGGTGCGGAAGCCGGCGGAGCGCCGCGCCTCACGCGGCGCCTGGCCCTCGAGCACCTCGCGCGCCAGCCCCGCGGTCACGGGCACGTCCTGCGCGGCGGCGGCGCTCACCACCCGCTGCGCCACGCCCACCAGGCTGCGCACCGAGTCGGCGGGCCGATCGGCGAGGTAGTCGATCAGCGTCGGCTCGGGCGTCACGTTCTGCTGGGTGAGCAACCGCTCGAGCACCGCGCGCTTCAGGTCGCGATCCGGCTCTTTGAGCTCCGCCACGAGCCCGCCTTCGAGCCGGGAGACGATCCGCGCTTCGATCCCCGGCAGCGTGTGCGGCGGGGCCGGCGCCGTGAAGACCAGCTGGCGGTCCTTATCCTGCAACAGGTTGAAGAGGTTGAAGAGCTCCTCCTGAGTGCGCTCCTTGCCGGCGATCAAGTGGATGTCGTCGAGCAGCAGCGCCGTGGCGCGGCGGTAGCGCGCCCGCCACCACTCCATCCGGTTGCCGTCGATCGCCGCGATCAGCTCGTCGATGAACGCCTGCGTCGAGAGGCAGGCCACGATCGCGCCGCGCCGGCGCGTCAGCTCGAGCCCGATGGCGTTGAGGAGGTGGGTCTTGCCGAGCCCGCTCCTTCCCACCAGCACGAGCGGGTTGTACTTCTTCCCCGGCTGCTCGACCAGCGCACGGGCCGCGCTCACGGCGACCTGGTTCGAGGGCCCCACGGCGAAGGCCGCCAGCGGGAACGCCGCCGACGGTCCCGGCGGCGGCCCCGCGCCCTCGCGCATCGTGGCGGCCGCCTCCTCCGCCTCGCGGATCCGCTCCGGGTCGCGGAACACACTCCCCCCCGCGGCCTGGGGATCGAGCTCGGCGACCTCGGCTTCCAGCGCCTTGAGCCGCTCCACATCCCGGGCGAACTCGGCGATGGCCTCGTCCACCGCCGCCGGCGCGTCCTGGCGCAGCAGCGCTTCGAGGCGCTGCGTGCGGTAGCCCTCCCCTTCCCAGCGCAGCACCGCCTCCGTCACGCGCGCGCGCCACACCTCCACCGCCTTTCCGACCGTGACGGTGACGTCGGCGAGGAATGCGCCGAACTCGTCCGGTCCCGTTCCCCCGGCGGCCGCGCGCGCAGCGGGGGGCGTCGCAGCGGTGTCGAGCCCGAGGATCTGCTTCGCCGTCGCGGCATTGATCGACGTTTCGTTCACCGCCTGGAACGCGACCAGCCGGTTGAGCGCGCCCATCAGCTCGCGCACGTTGCCGACCGCCGCTCCGGCCACGGTCTCGAGTACGCCCGGCTGGAACTTGGCGCCGCGCTCCTCGGCCTTGCGACGCAGGATCGCCACGCGCGTCTCGTAGTCCGGGACGCCGATGTCGACGACGAGGCCCCCCGAGAGGCGCGAGATGAGGCGCTCGTCCAGGTCGCCGATCTCGGCTGGCGGGCGGTCGCTCGTGAGCACGATCTGGCGCCCCGCGGTCTGCAGCGTCTCGGTGAGGCGCAACAGCTCTGACTGCATCTCCTTGCGGTTCGTGAGGAACTGCACGTCGTCCACCAGCAGCAGGTCCACGTTCTGGAACCGGCGGCGGAACGCGTCGCCCTGCCCGGCGGCGATGGCAGCGTGGAACGCTTCGACCCACTCGTCGAGCGTGAGGTACTCAATGTTGAGCGCCGGGGCCGTCTTTTTCGCCGCCTGGCCGACCGCCATCAGGAGGTGGGTCTTCCCCAGCCCCGAGCCACTGTAGATGAACAGCGGGTTGTACGCCGTGCCGGGATTCTCGGCCACGGTGCGCCCCGCCGTGACGGCGAGGCGGTTCGCCGCGCCCACCACGAACGTGTCCAGCGAGTACTTGGGGTTGAGTGCGGTCGTCACGCGGCGCTCCCGGCCGCGAGCTTCTTCAGCACCAGCTCCGAGATGCCCTTCAGCGTCTCGAACACGCCCCGCCCGTGCAGCGCGTCGGCGCTGAAGCTCGCCACCCCGCGGAAGTTGAGCGCGTCGTCCAGGTCCGCCGCGGAGAGGATGAGCTCGCGCGGCAGGTCCTGCTTGTTGTATTGCAGCACCAGCGGCATGGTACGGATGTCCACGCCGTGCTCGAGCAGATTGCTTTGCAGGTTCTGGAGGCTCTCCAGGTTCTCGTCCAGCTGGCGCGCCTGGCTGTCGGCGACGAACACCACGCCGTCCGCCCCCTGCAGCACGAGACGCCGGGTGGCGTTGTAGTAGACCTGGCCCGGCACCGTGTAGAGCTGGAAGCGGGTGGAGAAGCCGGAGATCTCGCCCAGGTCGATCGGCAGGAAGTCGAAGAACAGCGTGCGGTCGGTCTGGGTCGCGAGGGAGACCATGCGGCCTCGGCGCGAGTCCGGCACGCGGCCGTAGATGTAGTGCAGGTTGGTCGTCTTCCCCGAGCGCCCGGGACCGTAGTAGACGATCTTGCAGGTGATCTCGCGCGTCGTGAAGTTGACCAGAGACACGGGCCTATCTCCCGAAGAGCGTGTTCAGGCTGTCGCTCAACTCACGCTCGAAGTCCGCCGCCAGCACTTGCTTGGGTGCGCTGTCCTTGGGGCTCGCCGCCTGCAGGTCGGCGGCGAGCTGCTCAAAGAATAACTGCACCAAGCCGAGCGACGAAGCGTCGAGGTCGTACACGACGAGTGCCACGAGGCGCCCGCGGGTCGTCGGGACGCCGGCGAGGAAGATCCCGTGTCGCTGGCCTTGGTGGTTGAGCGCCGCGAACGGCGCCTGGCGCAGCTGCCGGGCGATTTCTTCGGTCGAGGCGATGATCGCGGCGCCGAGGGCGGCGGCCGACATCACGTCCACCGCGCGGGAGAAGCCGTGCTGCGCCAGCACCTGGCCCGCCGACGTCATCACCAGCACCAGGCGCACGCCGGCCTCCTTCACGAACTTGACCAGTGGCTGGAGCGTCCAGGCCTCGACCGCGCGCGTCGTCATCCCACCACGTCCGCGGCCCGCAGCAGCTCGAGCCGCACCAGGCCCGCGTTCACGTCCGGCTCCGCGACCGCGACCACGAGGATACCCGAGACGGTCCCGACGACCAGCAGGGCGCCGTGCTCCGCCTGCAGGTGCCAGAAGAGGCTCGGCCCGACCCCGGCGGCCTCCATCGCGCGCCGCAACCGGTTCGCCAGGCTGGCCGCGAGCGCCGCCACGGCCGGTCCCTTGATCCCCTCCATCAGCTGCTCGGCGACGACGAGGCCGTCGTCGCCGCTGACGAGCATGGCGCCGCGCACGCCGCGCACGCGGGTGACGAGGTCCAGGGCCTGGCCGTACCCGGCGGGCGCGGCGGTCATCCCTGCCGCTCCAACCAGCGGTGTGCGGCGCCGGCCGCGCGCTGCGCGATGATCGCGAGCCGTCCCATCGGGACCGAGCGGTCCCGCACGACGAGCAACAGCGCGTCGGCGCTGGGCGGCGTGAGGTGGATGTGCCCCAGCTTCCCTTCGGCGGCGAGCCCGCTCCACGCGCCGAGGCCGAGCAGCTTGGCGGTGCGGCCCGCCTCCTGCGACACCCCCGCCAGGTACGCCGCGACGGCATCGGTCACGTCGCGGCCCTGGGGGTCCTTGAGCGCCCCGCCCAGCACGCGCCCCGCCGCGTCGAGCAGCAGCAGGCCCTCGTGCGCGCCCTCCAGGCCCGCGAACACGCGCGCCTCCTCGAGCGGTTGGGCGGCGGGGGTGGGAGCGATCGGCTGCTCCGGTGCGGCGCCAGTCCCGCCGGCGCGCGCGAGGGCCAGCGCCTGGATGACGCCGGAGTCGTTCGGGGCGACGCGCTGCGCCGCCTCGAGGTGGACGGCCGCCTGCTGCACATCGCCCACCTTGAAATAGAGGAAGGCGAGGCCCTTCAGCGCCCCCAGGTGGCTGGGCGCGATGCGCAGCGTCATGTCCCACTCGTCGAAGGCCCGCTCGTAGTCGCGCTTGTCGGCGAGGATGCGCGCGTACAGGTCGTGCGCGTCCGCGAGGTGCGGGTGGCGTTCCAGTCCCGTCAAGGCCACGCGGTGCGCGGCGTCGAGGTGGCCCTTCTGGCGCAGCAGCTCGCCGAGGCGCAGGAACAGCAAGCTGTCCGGGTCCTGGGCCAGCTGGGAGGAGAGCGCTTTGATCTCGTCAGCCATGGATGCCCGTCCCCGCCCCGGCGAGGGTTTGCGCCGCCCGCTTCGCGCGCTGCACGTCCTCGAGCTGCGCCAGCTCGGCCTCCGAGCGCGCGGCGAGCCGCTCCCACTGATCCCACTGCTCCACCGCCTCGGCGAACCGGCCGGTCGCGACGAGCGCGTAGCCGAGCACGCGGTGGGCGCCCGTGGCGAGCGGGTCGAGGCGCAGGGCGCGGCGCAGCTCCTCGACCGCGTCGGCGCCACGCCCGGCGGCGAGCGCGATGCGGCCGAGCAGGAGGTGGACGGCGGGATCGTGGGGGTGCGTCCCGGCCGCCTGCTCCGCCGCCGCACGCGCCCCTGCGAAGTCCCGCTGCGCGAGCGCGTCCTCCGCCCGCGCCACGAGCTCGGCCAGGTCGCCGGCGAGGGTGGTCCGCTCGCGCTGCGTCGTGCCGGGGTCCGCCAGCACGATGACGCCGGCGCTCTCGAGTCCGAACAGCGTCTTCGCCACTTCGAAGTCGGACCGTCCCAGCTCCGCCGCGATGGCCCGCACGTCGCGCCGGCCGTCGATCATCGCCAGCATCTCCCACTCGGGTGGCAGCAGGTCGAGCTCGCCCTCGCCCCCTTCCTGCGGCGGCGCGAGCAACGGGACGACGCCCAGGTGCGGGATGCGACTCTCGATGCGCGACCACTCGTCGATGCGGCGGGCGCCCTCCATGAGCAGCGCCTCGGTGGAGATGCGGACGGCGGTCTCGGTGGGGAGCTCGGTGAGCGGGCCCTCGATGAAGGAGAAGTAGCCCTCGCGCCAGCCCATCACCTCGAACACCACTTCCTCGATCTGAAAGCGGACCTGGCGCTGCAGCTCGCGGGGCGTGATGGCGCCGAGCGAGACGAGGATCTCGCCCAACAGGCGCGTGTCGCCCTGGCGTTGCTGCATGTCCCGCGCGCGCTCGAGGTCGGCTTCGCCGATCTTCCCCGTGCGGAGCAACAGCGCGCCCAGCGGGTGCGGGTTCGAGCGGATCTCGGCGAAGATGATGGCGCCGTCCTCGAAGTAGATCGTGCCCGCGTTGTGGCGCAAGTCCGAGGTGACGCGCAGCACGCCCGTCTTCCGGCTCAAGTCGAGGAGCTGGAAGACGTCGTGGATCCCGAGCTCGCGGAGCGGTCCCTCGATCGCCATGGGTCAGGCGGCGTCCGATGCGAAGATGTGCTGCAGGTCGAGGGCGGTGCGCGCGTGGATCCGGGCGCGCTGCGCGAACGGCCCGCCGGGATCGATGCGCGTCACCTTCTCCCACGCCTGCACCGCCTCGCCGTAGCGGTGCAGCCGCGCGAGCACCACGCCGGCCTGGAACAGCGCTTCGACCTGGTCGGGGTCGAACTTGAGGGCGCGCCGGAACGCCTCGAGCGCCTGCGCGTCGCGCTTGTCCTCCAGCAGGGCGCGCCCCAGCAGGAGCAGCGCCGGGAGGTCGTAGGGGTCCTGTTCCAGCATTTCGGCCAGGCGGACGACGGCCTGGCGCGCCCGGCCGGAGCGGCGCAGCAGGTCCGCGAGCGCGAGACCGGCCTCGTGGAAGGTGGGGAGCGCATCGAGGGCGCGCTCGTAGGCGTGCTGCGCCTCGGTCCACTCCTCCTTGTCCTCGTGCAGTCGTCCCAGGTCGAGCCAGACTTGGATGTAGCCGGGGTCGAGCTCGAGGGCCGCGTGGTACGCCGCGAGCGCGCCGCGCTTGTCGCCGACCTTGAGCGCCACGTCGCCCTGCAGCTTGTGCAGGTCGGCGCGCCCCGGCTCCCGGGTCTGGGCCTGCTGCAGCGCGGTGAGCGCGCCCGCCGCGTCCCCCGCCGCCGCGCGCCCGCGCGCCACCGCCACGAGCGCGTCGACGTCGTCGGGGGTGAGCGTCAAGAGCTGCTCGGCGAGGACGCGGGCCTCCTCGGCGCGCGGGCCGCCCAAGGCGAACAGCGTCTTGACCTCGCCGAGCAACGCGTCGGGGCGATCGGGCGCGAGCGCGCGGGCCTCGCGGTACCGCTCGAGCGCCTCGCCGTGCAGTCCCCGCTTGGCGAAGATGTCGCCCAGGAACACCGCCGCATCGGCGCGGTCCGCGCCGCGTTGGACCGCGCGCACCGCCTCGGCGGTGGCGACGTCCATCAGTCCCTTGCTCACGTAGTCGCGCGCCAGCGCGAGCGGATCGTCGGCGGCGGGCTCTGCCGGAGCGGGGGCGGGCGCGGCGGGTGCGAGCTCCTGGAAGATGTTGTCGATCAACCGCTGGTCGAAGTTGAAGTCCTCGCCGATCGTCTCGGCCGTGACGTCCGCCGAGATCTCGGGCGCGATCCCGATCGTCGCCCGCTCGTACTGCAGGTCGATCGCGAGCGCGAATTTCTGCGACACGTAGTAGGGGTCGAGCTCGAGCGCGCGCTTCGTGGCGCGCAGCGCCCCGTCGAAGTCGCCCAGGTTCGAGAGCGTGAAGCTGAGGTTGTAGTGGGCGCCGGCGTGGTCGGGGTCGGCCTCGACGGCGCGCACGAACGCGTTGCGGGCGTCAGGGAAGCGCTTGAGCTCGACCAGCACGAGGCCGACGCCGTTCCACGCAGCGGCCGAGTGGGACTCGGTGGACAGCACCTGACGGTAGGCCTCGAGCGCGAGCTGGAAGCGCCGCAGCTGGTAGAGCAGCAGCGCCAGGTTCAGGCGGGCGGCACCGAACGTGCTCTGCAGCTGGAGGGCGGTGCGGAACGCCTCGATCGCCGCCTCGGTGTCCCCGCGGGGGGCCTGGAGCACCCCCAGGTTGTTCCAGGCGAGCGCGTACTTCTGGTCCACCTGGATGGCCTGCTTGTACGACGCGAGCGCGTCGTCCGAGCGACCGGCCTGGTGGAGCACGACGCCGTGCTCGTTCCAGAGCTTGGGCGAGTCGGGGACCTCGCGCAGCAATGTCTCGTACAGCTCGAGCGCGGCGGGGAAGTCGCGCTTCAGGAGGTGCACCTCGGCCATCGCCTGCAGCGTGAGGCGGCGGTCCTCGCCGCGCTCGAGCGCCAGGCGATACTCGCGCAGCGCTTCGTTGTAGTAGCCCTTCTGCCGGAACGCGAGGCCGAGGTTGTAGTGCGCCAGCGCGTTCCCCGCGATCACCTGCGGCTCGGGCATGTGGCGCTGGCGCAGCTGCTGGTTCCGCCGCTCCGCGTTGTACCGCTCGAGCGAGAGGTTGGTCTGAGCGCGAGCGAGGGGCGGGTTGAGCTGGATGGCGCGCTTCGACGCGGCGCGCGCGTCCTGGTGGCGGCCCAGGTCCCCGAGCACAAACGCCATCAGGTAGTGCGCGTTCGCGTTGTCGGGGTTGAGCTCCACGGCGCGCTCCAGGGCGGCGAGCGCGTCGCTATTGAGCCCACGGTTGTAGTAGATCTCGCCGAGGTAGAACTGCACGACGCTCGAGGCGGGATCGAGCTCCACCGCGCGCAGGAACCAGTCGGTGGCCGCTTCGGGACGGCCGCGGTTTTTCTCGGCGAGGCCGAGCTGGATGATCGCCGCCACGTCGTCGGGACGGTGCGCGAGCAGCTGCTCGAATTCGGCCGTCGCGGAGTCGTAGGACCCCAGGATCGCGTAGGCACGCCCCAGCTCCCACCGCGCGTCCCGGTCGTCGGGGGCGCTGCGCAGCTGTTCCCGGAGCTGCGCCACGCGCCGGTCGTAATAGCCGGTGTCGTGGTAGGCGATTTCCAGGTTGCGCTGCGCGACCTGCATCTTGGGATCGAGCTCGAGCGCGCGCGTGAACTCCGCGATCGCGTCCTCGACCAGCCCCTTCTGATAGTAGAGCACGCCGAGGTTGTTGTGGGCCCCGGCGTCCGAGGGATCGATCCGGCGGGCGAAGGATCGGAGGACGGCGAGGTCGCGTTCCGAGAGCGCCGGCGCCGTCACGGGTCAGGTCAGGCGGATGGCGTCGAAGATGGCCTTGAGTGACGCCAGATCGGGGAGCAGCAGGAAGTGGCCCCGCAGCCCCTCGGCCGCGTCGATGCTGAACTCGGTCTCGACGCAGAACACGAAATCGCGCTCGTGCCCGAAGTTCAAGTAAGTGGTCGTGAGCACGGCGGCCGAGAGGTCCACCACGAGGCTCGGCACCGAGGGCAAGAGCAACATCCCCATGAAGTCCGAGAGCGCGTTCATGTAGGCGCCGGAGAGGATGTTGCCGGCCTCCTTGAGGCACGACTGCTCCAGCGCGTCGAACACGCCGGTCGTGCCGACCGGGCGCCGCAGCAGCATGTCGCACAGCCGCCGGCCCACCGCCTCGGGAAACATCAGGAGCGTGCGGCCGGTCAGGTCGCCCAGCATGTGCATGAGCACCGCCGCGACCACGTCCTGCGGGTTGCCGAGCAGCTCCGGCACTTCCTCGAGCCGCGCGATATTGATCTGCGGCACGCTGATCATGATGCGGCGGTTCGTGAGCTGCGACAGCGCGGTGGCGGCGTGCCCGGCGCCGATGTTCGCCACCTCGCGCAGCGCGTCGATCTGCAGCTCCTTCAGATCCCGGACGTCCTCCATCCCGCCTCCCTTACAGAAGCCCGCCGGCGTCGAGGATCAACGCCGGGATCCCGTCGCCCATGATGGTCGCTCCGCTGAAGACCGGGAGCGTGCCGCGGGGCGCGTCGAAGCCTTTCACGACGATCTCGTGCTGCCCGAGCATCCCGTCCACCACGAGGCCGGCGCGCCGCTCCCCCATCTCGAGCACGATCACGGGCGCGCGGGGCGGCGCGTCGCCCTCGATCCCGAGCAGCCGCCGCAGGTGCACGAGCGGCACCACCCGGTCGCGCAGCACGATCGCCTCGCGACCCTCCACCGTGGTCGTGGACTGGGCGCTGAACTCCACCGTCTCCGCCACGTACGTGAGCGGCAACGCGTAGCGCTCGCGCCCCACACCGGCGATCAGGGCGCGCACGATCGCGAGCGTCACGGGGAGCCGCAGCACGAACGTCGTTCCCTTCCCCTCCTCCGACCGGATGTCGACCGAGCCACCCAGCGCGCGGATCTGCGTCACGGCCACGTCGATCCCCACGCCCCGCCCCGACACGCTCGTCACCGCCTCGGCGGTGGAGAACCCGGGCCGGGCGAGCACGCGCAGCAGCTGGTCGTCGGTCAGCGCCTCCGCGTGCGCGTCCACCACGCCGTCGCGCCGCGCGCGCTCGAGGGTCTTCGCGCGGTCGATGCCGCGCCCGTCGTCCGTGACACTGATGGCGACGCTGGCCCGCTCCCGTACCGCCGCGAGCACGATCTCGCCCTCGGGCTGCTTGCCGCGCCGCCGCCGCTCGGCCGGCGGCTCGATGCCGTGGTCCACCGCGTTGCGCAGCAAGTGGAGCAGCGGGTCACCCAGCTCGTCGAGGATCGCGCGGTCGAGCTCGATGTCCTTCCCCTCCACGCGGAACGACACCTGCTTGCCCAGCTCGCGCGCGAGATCGCGCACGAGGCGCGGGAACCGGTCGAACACCTGCCACACCGGCGTCATGCGCGCCTGGATGATCTCCGTTTGGAGATTCGCCGAGAGGCGCGAGATCTGGATCGCCAGGTCGTCGATCGCGGGATCGCGCCGTTCGGCCGCGAGCTGGTTGAGCCGCCCGCGCGCGGTCACGAGCTCGCCGATCAGATCCATCAGCCCATCGAGCCGCCGCAGGTCGACACGGATGTGCCGAGTCGTCGGGAGCTCCTCGACGGGCTGTCCCGGCTCCCCGCGCGCGGTCGCGCGGCTCGCGTCGGCGCCGACCGTGACGTGCTCGACGTCCCCCGCCGCCCGCACCGCCCGCTCGATCTCGCCCGCCGGGAGGGACGACTCGAGCCGGAAGCTGAACCGCCCGTCGAAGTCTTCGGCCTCGAACGCCGCCGCGGACGGCGTGACGGTGTTCACCGCGCCCAGCCCCTGCGCCTTCTTGAGCACGAGCAGCGCGCGCCCGCCCTTGAGCTGCGCCTCCGGGCGCAGCGTCACCTGGATCAGCCGTCCAGCCGCCCGGGGCGCCTCGACCTCGGGCGCCGGGGCCGGCGCGGACGTGATGCGGCCGCCGGACCCGCCGACTTGCGCCGCCGCGCGATCCAAGTCCGCCACGACGGCGGCGACGTCCAGCTCGTCCTCACGTCCCACCACCGAGAGCTCGACCGCCCGCTCGAGCGCGTCGCGCGCGCGGAACAACAGCTGCAGCAGCTCGTCGGTGGCGGGCCGCGCTCCCCGGCGCAACAGGTCGAGCAGGTTCTCGGTGCGGTGGGCGACGTCGGTGACGCGGGCGTAGCCCATCGTCGCCGCCATCCCCTTCACGGTGTGCACGGCGCGGAACAGCCCGGCCACGGGCGCGTGGCTGGCGGGCGTCCGCTCCCATTCGAGCAGGAGCTGGTTGCAGGCGCTCAAGTGCTCCCGGCTCTCCGCCAGGAACAGTTCGGCGTATTGCGACAGATCCATGGGGTCAGCCGAGGACGCGCTGCACGGCCTCAAGCACGCGCGACGGCTGGAACGGCTTGACGACGAAGTCTTTGGCGCCGGCCTGGATCGCCTCGACCACAAGGGCTTGCTGGCCCATCGCGCTGCACATCAGGATCTTCGCGTCCGGGTCGTGCTTGACGATCTCGCGGACGGCGTCGATCCCGCCCATGTCCGGCATCACGATGTCCATCGTGACGAGATCGGGCTTGAGCTGTTTGTATTTCTCGACCGCCTGCGAGCCCGTCTCGGCTTCCCCGACGACCTCGAAGCCGGCCTGCGCCAGAATGTCGCTGATCATCGTCCGCATGAAGATCGCGTCGTCGCAGACGAGGACAGTGTGGCTCACACACCCTCCCTAGGATGACAAAACAGGGCTGAGCAGCGCGTCGGTATCGAGGACCACGAAGAGTTGCCCGGCGCGGCGCCCGACGGCCCGCACCAGCGTCGGATCAATGCCGGGCAGCGCCTGCCGGCCTTCCAGCGCCTCCCCGCTCACCGCGAGGAGGTCCACCACTTCGTCCACGGTAAAGCCGAGGACCTTCCCCGCATCCACCTCGAGCAGCACGGTGGTGCCGTCCACCTCGCCGGCGGCCGGCTCGGGCTGGCGCAGGGCTCGCCACCCCTCCACCACCGTGACCAAGGTCCCCCGCACGTTCACCAGGCCGGCCACGACCGACGGGGCGCCGGGAATCCGGGTCGCTCCCAGCCGGGGCAGGATCTCGCGAACCCGCTCCGCCTCCGTCGCGCAGAGGAGGTGGCCCACCCGGAAAATGAGCAGTCGGACGACCCCGGCGTCACTCATCCGAAGCGAAGAAGCCAAGATACTGCAAGGGGTTGCGTTGAGCAAGCAAACTCGGATCGGCCGCCGCTTCCGCGAGCGCCGGCAGCAAATCGCCGGGCCACTCGGACCGCAGCACGACCTGCTGCTGCGTGACCGGGTGGGGGAACGAGAGCAGCGCGGCGTGCAGCAGTTGTCGCGGGGCGCGCGCCTCCAGCCGCTCGGCGGCGCGGCGCTCGCTGGGGGTGACGCGCCGGCTACCTCCGAAGGCGTAGTCGCGGTCCCCCACGATCGGGTGCCCCACATGGGCGAGATGCACGCGGATCTGGTGCGTGCGGCCGGTGCCGAGCGCCACGCGCAGCAGATCGGTCTGGGCCCAGCGCGCGACGACTACAGCATGGGTGACGGCGTGGCGCCCGCCGGCGAGCACGGTCATGCGCTTGCGGTCCTTGGGATGGCGCATGATGGGTGCCTCGATCGTCACCGGGCTCTTCGCGACGTGGCCCCAGGCCACCGCGGCGTAGACGCGGGTGACCTGGCGCCGCTCGATCAGCCGGGCCAGCCGGCGGTGCGCCTCGTCGGTCTTGGCCACCAGGAGCAGTCCCGAGGTGTCGCGGTCCAGGCGGTGCACGATGC
>WNGD01000999.1_pt1 | contig 50605 bp, 44 predicted proteins | sample 5400671 | NCBI WGS metagenome assembly WNGD01 (sample SAMN13153369, study PRJNA577476) | soil metagenome | isolation source: 40 cm soil or saprolite under grassland replicate 2 | place: USA:California | collected 2016-06-15 | reverse complement strand
TCCGCCGCCGGGTTCGTGCTGGTCCGGCTCGGCATGCGCCTGGCCGGCCGTGCCTGCGACAATCCGGTCGTGGTGGTGCGGCGCCTCCACGACGGCGAGCAGGCCGCTGTCGCAGTCATCTGGAACAAGCTGGACAACGCCGCATAAGCCACCTGGGCCGCATAGCGGTCCCGAGTGAAGGCATCGCCATTCCGCTCCGACAACGGTCAAGAGGAGATCGTCTCCCAACCGTGAAGGGGCGGAACATGCAAGCTGGGATGCAGGCTGGTTCCTTGGGAGGGCTCGCCCGGATGGGGCGTGCCTGGGGCTGGGTCCTGTTCTTTGGGATCGTGACCCTCGCTGTGGGGCTGGCGGCGATCGTCTGGCCCGGCAGGACAATCGTGGTGATCGCCGTGCTGTTCGGCGTCCAGCTGCTGGTCTGGGGCATTTTCCGCCTGGTCAACGCGCTTGCCGTTGACGACGCGAGCGGCGGCGCCCGGGTGCTGTACGCACTGATCGGCGTCCTGTCGATCGTCGTCGGGGTGCTGTGCCTGCGCCACGTGCTGCAGACGATCGCCATGCTCGCGCTGCTGCTCGGCCTCTACTGGGTCGTCAGCGGCGTCGTCGAGTTGTTCACCGCGATGAGCCACACGGACCTGCCCCACAGGGGGCTGTCGATGCTCATGGGCGCGCTCAGCGTCGTCGCCGGGATCGTGGTACTTGCCGCGCCCGGGATCTCCCTGGTGACGCTGGCGATCGTGCTCGGCTGCTGGCTGATGCTGCTCGGCGTCCTCGAAGTCGCCACCGCGTTCCGGCTGCGCCGCCTCAAGGAGCAGAGCTCCGGCGGGCGCCACCTCAGCGGCATGCAGCCCGCGTAACGTCCGCTTCCGCCTATCGTCGTTTCGGCCACACGGTCACGGCCCGCGCTTCCTGGCGGGCCGTGACCTCGTTCACGACCCCGACCGCCAGCAGGGCGGCGACCACGGTCAGCAGGTCGGCGATGGCCGCCACGCCAGCGGACGGCCGCAGGTCTTCGAGCAGCACCGACGACAGCCCGAGGGTCAGCAGCGAGGCGAACGCGCGCACTGTGGCGAACCAGGTGGCGCGCGCCAGCACCGAGGCCAGGAACGCGAACCACCACCAGTTGAGCAAAGGCGGCACCGGGCGCTCCCACCAGCGCTTGCTGCCGCCGCTGCTGTCGTGGTCGTGCGGCGGCAGGGCGGGGTCGCTGCCACGCCAGAGGTCGTCGACGATCTGCTTGGGGCGGAACAGGCCGAGGACCGGCACGAACCAGCCGAGGGTCGCCCATACCGGCGTGAAGCGGAGCTGGCGGCCGCCGAACGCCGCCAGGTTCTCGTAGGCACGCCGCACCCAGACCAGGAACAGGTAGGCGGTCACCAGGAACAGCAGCACCTGGGCGCTGCTGGTGGCGAGCGGCAGCTGGCTGACCCCGCGCACCTGCCCGCGGCGGAACCCGTGGGCGAAGGTGGTGTCGCCGAGGTTGGCGAGGCCGCTGGCGACACCGGCCGCCGCCACCAGCCACAGGGCGAACCGCAACCGCGCCGCCGGCGGCCGCAGCGGCTGGTAGTGCCACGGCCCAAGCATGGGCGCAGCCCTCGGCGCCGGGGCCGGTGCCGGGGTTGCGGCCGGCAGGCGCTGCGTCGGCGTCTGGACCTGGGTCTGGGTCTGGGTTTGGGTTTGCAGCGCCCGGCGGGCGGCGCTGACAAGCTCACCGCAGGAGACGTAGCGCTCGTCCGGGGTCTTGGCGAGGGCGCGGGCGATTACCCGGTCGAGCCCCGCCGGCAGGCCCGCCCTGGCCTCGCCCAGCCGAGGCGGAGGTGCGCTGAGGTGCGCCGCGACCACCGCCCCGTCGCTCTCCCCCAGGTAGGGTGGGCGCCCGGTCAGGCACTCGAACAGCACGCAGCCAAGCGCATAGACGTCGGCGCGCCCGTCGACCGGCGGCGCGCCGACCAGGGTCGGGTCGATCTCACGCGCCTTGGCCACCCCGAAATCGACCAGGTAGACGTGCTCGTCCTCGTCCGGCTCACCGGGCGGTTCGATGAGGATGTTGGCCGGCTTGACGTCGCGGTGCACTAGGCCGTGGCGGTGAGCGCAGTCGAGGGCGCGGCCCACCTGCTCGACGATACGCACTGCCCGGGCAGGTGCCAGCGGGCCGCCGTGGCGCAGCACCTGGCCCAGGTCGTCGGCGCGGAGGTAGCGCATGGCGATGTAGAGCAGGCCGTCCTCCTCGCCGGCACGGTAGATGGGAACGATGTTGGGATGCTCGATCGAGGCGGCGATCCGCATCTCGCGCAGGAAGCGCCGCCGCAGCTCCGGGCTGCCGGACAGCTCGGGTGACAGGATCTTGACCGCCACCAGACGCCCGCCCAGAGCCAGCTCCTCGGCGCGGTAGACCACGCCCATGCCGCCGCGCCCGACCGGCTCGACGATCCGGTACCCGGCCAGCACGGCCCCCTCCAGGAGATCGGGTCGGGCCATTTGACCTCCACCGCCCGGAGCTGGGACAGCTGGGCGGCGAGATGAATCTCAGTCGGAGTGGTAGTCGTAGGAGCGGTAACGCCGGCGGCGCCTTGGTCGCGGCGCGAAAAGCACCACCAGGATACCGAGGGCGACCAGCAGCGTCGCGCTCATCAGCGCCAGATCGGCCCGCACGTTGTTGAGCAGCACGCCCTTGAGCGCGACCGGCCGCTGCACCCGGATCATGTGGGTGGTGCTCGCCAGCACCGGCGGCCCCAGCGGTGGGACACCGGTGGCGCCGGCCTCGCTGCGGAGGCTGCGGGTGAGATGCGGCACGGTGCAGTTGAAGCTGCCTGCCCCGCCCGGGTCGAGCCGGGTGTAGACCTGGCCGCAAGCCGCCAGCGGCGGGGCGGCGACCGTCACCGGCGCGAGCGGCACGTCGCCGCTGTTGAGCACGGTGATGGTCAACCGCACCGGCGCTCCGGCGCGGACCCTGTCGTGGTCGGCGGCCTGGACCAGCCGCAATGCCGGGTGCTGCACGTCGACCATGACCGGCTGGGACGACCCCCGCACCACCGTGCCCGCAGGCGGGCGGCCCGCCGCCTCGGCCACGCTGGTGAGGTCGCCCTCCATCGCTGGATCCGCAAAGCCAAGCGGTGCCTGGAGAGCGCAGCTGAAGCTCACCGTGGCACCAGCGGCCAGCGTCCCGATCGCCTTGCCGCAGTCGGGGGCGGCCGCGTCGTGCACCGCCACCTCGGTGAGGGCCACATCGCCGGAGTTGCGCACCTGGATCATGAGGCGGACCTGCCCGCCGCTCCGCACCGCCCGCTGCTCCGCCTTCGCGGCCACCGCCAGCCCTGGGTGCATGGGCATGGCTGGCACCACATCCGGCTTCGCCGGCGCCGGCGGCCGGGCGGGACGCGACGCGCGCCCGGGACCGGGACCGGGTGGCCGTGGCGCTGGGTGGGCCGAGCGTGCAGCCACCGGGACCCGGACCGACACCGACGAGGAGTCGCGGACCATCGGGCCGGCAGGCGGCGCGCCGCTCACCGACACGGTGGCCTTGAGATCGCTTGCCGGCGTGGCCGTGCAACTGAAGGCGGTGATCTGTGCGACCGCGAGGGTCCCGATGACGCGGCCGCAGGCCGGCAGCCCCGGCGCGGCGACCGCCACGCCGGCCAGCGGCACGGCTCCGCTATTGACCACCGTGACGGTGACGCTGGCCGGCCCGCCTGGCGCCCCGCTGCCACTGGCGGCGCGGGCGACGATCTGCACCCCGGGGGTGGGGGCTGAGAGCGCCACGCTCTGGACCAGATAGGAACCTGCCGTCGCCGCGAACGACAGCGCGGCCGAGGTCGCCCCGGCGGGCAACGCGGGCGGCGGCACCGTGACCGGCCCGGTTCCGGCGGCGGCCCTCCAGCCAGGCACGGGGGTGCCGTTGACGGCGAGCCGCGCGGTCACTGCCGCCTGGCCCTGGCCCTGGCCGTCCGCGGCTGCGCCCACCGCCAGGGCCAGGTGGACCGGTGCCACTGCGGCCACCTCGAAGCCGCTCACCGTGATGGTGCTCGCCACCGCTCCGGGGCGCTGCTGGAGGGCGCCGCTGCTGACCACCACCTCACGGCGGAACGGCGCCCGCAGCGGGTCAGCACCGGGGTAGCGGTAGACCACCAGCAGCGACCAGCTGCCGCTGCAGCCGATCCCGGCCGGCGTCCACAGGTTCGCCACCGTCACCGGCAGCGGCTTGCCGCTCGGCGCCCGCGCGAACAGGGCGGTGACGTCGGCTTCGGCGCTGTAGCGCTGCGCCTGGCCGGCGGCGGGCGCGGACTCGGCGCTGAAACGGCCAGGCGCCGGTGCCACCGCGGTCGAGGGCCCGCTCCCGACCGTCACCCGCAGTTTCTGCGCGGCGGGGGTGCCAGGCGGCGGGACCGCCGGGGTGCCGCTGGCGCTGGCCGTGGTGTCACAGGCCGGGAACGGTGCGGGAGTGCCGTCGCTGCGGCGGGCGACCCCGGTGTCCCCTCCCCAATCCAGCTGGGCATAGTCAACCGCCGCGCCGGCCGGAATGGTGACCGGCGCGGTGCTGGAGTCGAAGGTGGCGGGATCGCCGTCGCTGCCGGACGCCCCCCGCAGCACCAAGGCGCCGGTGCTGACGAAATCCCCGTAGATGGCCCGCCGGTACCGCTGCGTGAACGGCGCCAGCACCGCCGACGCCGGCGCGGGAGTCGGCTGAGCGGCCGCAGCGCCCATCCCCGGCACGGCTCCTGTGGTCGCGGCCCCCACCCCTGGCCCTGGCAGCAGCATCCCGACCCCGAGCAGGAGGGCTGGCAGCGCCAGCGCGCCGCGGCGGGACGCGCGCAGACGCTGCCAGGACCAACGCCCCATGCCCCCGTGCCCCCCTTGGCTTCGCGCGAATGCTCGCCAGCGGCGCCAAGTGGCGCGGGCGGATTGAAGTACTATCACCCGGACAAGTCAAGGACCTCGTACTCCCCGATCCGGCTACCACCACTCTTTGGCACTGTCCCTCGCCCTCGGCTGGACGGTCGCGGTAGCGTAGTAGCCGTCCGCGACGACGGCGAGGGCGGCGCCGTCGAGCGCTACGAGCAGCAGAGGCCGCCCCTGGAGCGTCGTAGGAGCGAGCCGTTGGAGCTGCTACGTCCGCACGACGCCTTCTTCCTCCACACCGAAACAGCGCAGGTGCAGCAGCACGTTGGCGGGCTCGCGGTGCTGGACCCGTCCGGGCGCCCAGACGGCTTGCTGCGCCTGGATGAGCTGGCCGGCCACCTGGAGGGCCGGCTCGACCGCGTGCCCCGCCTGCGCCAGCGACTGGCGCTGCCACCGCTTGGCCTGGTCCGTCCCGCCTGGGTGGACGACGACGCCTTCGATCTCTCCTGGCACCTGCGCACCCTGCGCCTGGACAGCCCCGGCGGGCGGGCGGAGCTGCGCGCCGCCGTGGAGGCGGTCATGTCGCAACCGCTCGACCGCTCCCGGCCGCTGTGGGAGGGGTATTTACTGGAAGGGCTCGCCGACGGCCTCCAGGGCTTCCTCGTCAAGCTCCACCACGCGATCGCCGACGGGCTCGCCGCCCTGGAGCTGGCTCGCCAGCTCCTCGACCTCACACCCGACCCATCCGGGCCTCCAGGGCCTGTGGATAACGCCAGCACCCCCCCTCCAAAACTTGTTACGCTGAACTTGGGGGGGCGCCCCCAGGGGCTCGGGGGCCCGGGGGTGGACGCGGAGGGTGGCGGAACGGCCACACCCACACCTCATGGGTTGCGGCTGTTCCTCGCCACGCTCGGGGCGCATCTTGCTGGGCCGGTGCGGTCGGTGACTTTCGGTCTCGCGCATCTGGTGGCGCGGCCACGCTGGTCGCTGCGGCGCGCGTTCGACACCGCGCTCGGCATCTGGGAACTGGCCCGTGGCGGGCGCGCCCCGCGCAGCCCCATCACCGGGCCGATCGGCCCGTGGCGCCGCATCGCCTTCACCGAGATCCCCCTGCCCTGGATCAGCCGGATCAGGAGCGAGCTCGGCTGCAGCACCACCGACATCACCCTCACCGCCACCGCCGAGGCACTCCACAAGCTGCTCGCCGCCAAGGCCACCGGGGGGTCCGGGGGGCTCAAGAGCGAGGCCCCAGCCACAGCATCCGGTAACCAACGACAGCCGAGCGGTAGACCCCCGGTGAAACAAATAGCGCCGCCGGCCACCCTGCGGACCATGCTGCCGATCGCGGTGCGGCCCTGGAGCAAGCAGGCAGCGCCCGGCACCTGGACCGCTGCGTTCTCCATCGACCTGCCGGTCGGCCCGATGGCACCGGCCGAGCGGCTCGCCGCCGTGCGAAGCCTGACCCGCGCGGTGCGGCGCACCCATCAGGCCAGGGCGGCGAAGTTCCTGATGGACTCGGTCGGCACCTGGGCGCCCGCCTGGGTGCACGCCCGCGCCGCGCGCTTCGCCTACCGGGGCCGCTGGTTCAACCTGATCGTCACTGCCCTGCGCGGCGTCCCCGTGCCTGTCTACCTGCTGGGAGCGCGGGTGGTGGCGGCCTACCCGATCATGCCGCTGGCCGAGGACATGGGCTTCGCCGTCGCTGCCGTCAGCTGGACCGACCAGCTCACCGTCGGCCTCACCGCCGACCGCGACACCATCCCGGAGCTGGACGCCGTCGCCAAAGCCATGACCGACTGCATCGAGCAGCTCTACAAGACCGCCAAACGCTAGTCGGTCGCCTCGAACGAGGAATTCGCGAGGTTCATCAGGCGGACGGTCCCGTGGGCCACCAAGTGGCCGCGGTCGTCGGTGATCGCCACCTGCCAGAGCTGAGTGCTGCGGCCGCGCTTCACTGGGGTTGCCTCGATGTGCAGCACGCCGTCGCGGACCGGACGCAGGAACTCGGTCTGGTTGGCGATGCCGACCGTGCGGCCCCGGTCGCCGAGCCACAGCGCCGCGCCGGTGCTGGCAGTCGTCTCCACCGCGGCCGAGTACACGCCGCCGTGGACGATCCCGTAGGGCTGATGCAGATCCGGGGTGACCGGGATGGTCGCCACCACCCGGTCGGCGGTCGCCTCCTCCAGACGGAGGCCGAGCAGCTTGACAAAACCACCAAGCGGGAGGTCGTCGTGATCCATGGGCACAGCCTACCGGTCGGCGCCGGAACCGGGCTCGGGTTCGACCGCGCGGCGCAGCGCGTCGGCCAGGTCACGCTGGATGGCGGTGAGGGTCAGGTCGCTGCGGGTGCGTTCGATGATGGAGCGGGCGACGTCGGTGGAACGGCGCAGGCCGCCGGTGATCGCGTCGGGGTAGTCGATGTCGGCCAGCAGCGCGTGGATCTCCTCCATGGCCTGGAAGCTCCTGGCGGCGCGGGCAGCCTCGCCGGCGCGGAGCAGGTCAAGGACGTGGCGGCGCAGCTCGCCGATCGCTTCCGCCAGGCCGTTCAGGTAGGGGGCGTCACCGACGCCGAGGTCGGACGGCGCCGGCAGCTCCGCGCCGGTGACCAGCGCGCGGGTGGCGCGGGCCTCGGCGTACTCCTTCTGGGCGTCCTGCAGGAACCCGGCGTAGTAGGCGTCGGGATGGGCCGCCAGCACCGACTCGGCGATGTCGAGCAGCTCCCGCGCCTCGACCATGAGGCGGTCGGCGACCTCGAGCTCCGCCCGGTGGACCGCCCGGATGGCGTTGGCCGAGCGGCGGATCGCCTGCCGGGCGTTGCCGATGCCGACCTCACGGGCGCGATGCTTGGCGTCGAACCGATCGTGGAGGCCGCGCTGGATCTCCGCGAAGCTCATTTCGCCACGGGTCGCAGCCGGCGGGACAATGGCCGCCGCTGCCGCGACGCCCGTTCCCCAGCCGGTTCAGGCAGCGGCAGCGCCTCGGCGGGAACGCTCGCCGCGATGGTCGGCGGCGCGATGGCCGGCGCGGCGGCTTGGGATGCTTGGGGTTCTTCGACGTGCCTGCGACGGCCCGCCGCCGCCAGCGCGACCAGGTAGCCGGTCAGCAGCGACCCGGTGATGGCCGCCGCGAGCCACCACTGGCCGCCGAGCGCGACCCAGGCGCGCAGCCCAGCCAGCGACGCGATCGAGAGGATGACGAGCACCCGCCGGCGACGGGCCACCATCTGGCGGTGGCGATCAGCCGGAACGCTCACAACGAACCCTCTCTTTAGTTGCTGGTGGGGGACCGAGAAGTTATCGCTTGAGATGCTGGTGGCTCGCGTCGGGCACGGGACCCTGGGCGGTGGCGACGGCGTGGGCCAGGATCGGTGCCAGGACCTCCCATTCCTCGCCGACCGCTTTCGGGTTGCCGGGGAGGTTGACGATCAGGGTGTGGCCGGCGAGGCCGGCGGTGGCGCGCGAGAGCATGGCGAAGGGGGTGATCGCCAGGCTGGCGTGGCGCAGCGCCTCCGGGATGCCGGGCGCCTCGCGGTCCAGCACCTCGCGGGTCGCCTCGGGGGTGACGTCGCGAGGGCCGAGGCCGGTGCCGCCGGTTGTCAGCACCACGTCGGCGGCGGCAGCGAGCGACCGCAGGGTGGCGGCGATCCGTGCCTGCTCGTCCGGCACTACCTCACGAGCCGTGAGGGTCGCACCTGCCTCCTGCAGCAACGCGCGGAGAGCGTCGCCGCCCGCGTCGCCCCGGCTCCCCTCCGCGACCCGGTCGCTGACGGTGAGCACTGCCACCCGGATGCCCCGCAGGCCCTCAGCCATCGCCACGCTCCGCATCCAGGGCGTCCGGGACGCGGTAGTCGCCCGAGCGGCCGCCGCGTTTGGCGAGCAGCCGCAGCCCGTCGATGCGGGCGTCGCGCTGCACGCCCTTGACCATGTCGTAGAGGGCGAGCGCGGCAGTGGCGGCGGCAGTGAGCGCCTCCATCTCCACGCCGGTGCGGGCGGTGGTGCGGACCGTGGCGGTGACGGCGACCGCGTCATCTTCCAGCTCGAGGCCGACCTCCACGCCGCTGAGCGGCAGCGGATGGCACAGCGGGATCAGCTCGGGGGTGCGCTTCGCGCCCATGATCCCGGCGATCCGGGCGACCGCCAGCGCGTCGCCCTTGGGCAGCCCGCCGGTGGCGAGCAGCTCCAGCGTGGCCGGGGCGAGCAGCACGCGGCACCCGGCCACCGCGACCCGCTCGCTCTCCGGCTTGGCCGAGACATCGACCATGCGCGCGGCGCCGTGCTCGTCGACGTGAGTCAGCCGGGCCGGCTGCTCCGCCTCAGCCATGGGATCCCTCGCGCAGCAGGATGACCTCGACGGTCGCGCCGGCGGGCAGCTCGCGGTCGGCTGCCGGGATCACCGCGAGGCCGTCGGCGGCCACGCACGAGCTGAGCACCCCGGAGCCCTGCGCCCCGGTGAGGAAGGCCCGGCGCGCTCCATCCGCAGCCGCCAGTTCCAGGCGGACGCGCAGGAAGGAGACCTTGCCGGTGGGGCTGCGCACCGGCTCTCCCAGCGCGGCTGTCACGCGGGGGAGGTCGAGGCGGTCGTCGGGGTAGCCGGCGAGGCGCCGCAGCGCCGGGCGGACCAGCATCTCGAAGACCACGAAGCAGGAGACCGGGTTGCCGGGCAGCCCGTACAGGGGCGTCCCGGCGGCCAGGCCGAACGCCTGCGGCATGCCCGGCTGCATCGCCACCCGCATGCCGCGCACGTCGCCCAGTTCGGCGAGCACCTGCTTGGTGTAGTCGCGGTCCCCCACCGACACGCCGCCGGAGGTGAGCACCAGGTCGCCTTCGGCCGCCGCCAGCGCGAACCCCTTGCGCAGCGCGTCCGGGTCGTCGTGCAGGCGCCCGCAGCGGAACGCCTCCGCGCCCGCCCGCCGGGCCTGGGCGACCAGCAGCCAGGAGTTCGAGTCGCGGATCTGCCCGGGTCCGAGCGGGTCGCCCGGGTCGACCAGCTCGTCGCCGGTGGAGACCACCGCGACCCGCGGCCGGGGCACCACCAGGACGGCGCGGCGGCCGACCGAGGCGAGCATGCCGATCGCGGCCGGGTCGAGCACCCGCCCGCGCTCCAGCACCACCGTGCCTTCGCGCACGTCCTCGCCGGCCTCCCGGACGAAGGCGCGCGCGCCCACGGCGGCGCCGATGAGGACTTCGCCACGCTCGGGCGTCGGCTTGGTCTGCTCGACCGGTACCACCGCGTCGGCGCCGGGTGGCAGCGGCCCGCCGGTCATGATCCGCACCGCGCCGCCGGGCGGCACCAGCGGCAGGCGCGCGCTGCCGGCGAACACCTCGCCGGCCAGGCGCAGCGCTACCGGCCGCTCCGTGCTCGCCGCCTGGATATCGGCGCTGCGCACCGCGAAGCCGTCCATGGCCGAGTTCGCGAACGGCGGCAGATGCTCGCCGGCCCGCACGTCGGCGGCGTTGTCGGCCATCAGCGTGGGCTCATCGCGGCTCGGCGGGTCAGCGTTGCCTGCCGCCAGCGCCAGGCGCGGCGTCGAGCCGGGCCACGAAGGCGCGCAGGAACGCGACGAAGCCCGGGCCGATGTCGTCGCGATGTGCGGCGAGCTCGACGGTGGCACGCAGGTAGTCGTTCTTGTCGCCCACGTCGTAGCGGGTGCCGTTGAAGGCCATCGCCAGCGCCCCCTTGCCGTCCTGCGCCTGGGTGAGCAGCTTGATCGCATCGGTGAGCTGGATCTCGCCCTTGGCGCCCGGCCTGGTGGCACGCAGCGCCCCGAAGATGTCCGGGTGCAGCACGTAGCGGCCGATCACCGCGAGGTTCGAGGGTGCCTCCTCGGGCTCGGGCTTCTCGACGATGTCGGTGACCCGGAAGACGCCCGGCTCGACCTCGTTGCCGGGGGCAACCGCACCGTAGGCGCTGATCTGCGAGCGCGGCACCTCCATGGCCGCGACCACGCTGGTCTGCTGGCGCTCGTAGCACTCCACCATGTCAACCAGCAGCTTCTCGTCCTCGCCGATGAGGTCGTCGCCGAGCAGCACCGCGAAGGGCTCGTTGCCGACGTGCTGTTCGGCGACGCTGACCGCGTGACCCAGGCCGAGCGGCATCTTCTGGCGGATGTAGTGGATCTCCGCCATGTCGGCGATCTCCTGCACCTGCTGCAGAAGCTGGTGCGAGCCCTTGTCGGCGAGGAGCTTCTCCAGCTCCCAGGAGCGGTCGAAGTGGTCCTCGATGGCGTACTTGCCCCGTCCGATGACGATCAGGATGTCATCGAGGCCGGCGCGGACCGCCTCCTCCACCACGTACTGGATCGCCGGGGTGTCGACTACCGGCAACATCTCTTTGGGCTGCGCTTTCGAAGCCGGCAGGAAGCGGGTGCCAAGCCCAGCTGCGGGAATAACGGCTTTGCGTACCTTCACGTGCCAACCCCCCGGAAGCTGTTGCGGATCCCTCTTGGGATGCCTGGAAGGGGCGATCTTACTCGACCTTTGCGCTTCCCCCCTGGGTATTGCCTGGTGCATTGCCTGGTGTGCTGCCGCCTGGGAGGGTCCTTGAGCCGCCGTCGATGGCCAGCAGGCCGGGCCGGGCGGTGACCACGCGGTCGCGGCCCTGGACCTTGGCCTCGTACATGGCGCTGTCGGCGGCGCGCAGCAGCACGTTGGGCCCGGCGGCGTGCTGCGGGTAGCCGGCGACCCCGACCGAGATGCTGAGGGAGATGCCGGGGTCGTCGGGCCGGGCGGCGAAGGGCTGGCCGCCGACCACCTTGCGGAGCTTCTCGGCCGCGGCCAGGCCCCCCTCGACGTCGGTCTCGGGCAGGATCAGCACGAACTCCTCGCCGCCGTAGCGGGCGAAGGTGTCGATGTCGCGGACGCTGGAGGTGATGCGGCGGGCCAGCTCCACCAGCACCTCGTCGCCGCGCTGGTGGCCGTGGCGGTCGTTGACCCACTTGAAGTGGTCGATGTCCAGCAGCAGCAGGGTGAACACGCGGCCGAAGCGGCGCGAGCGCTCGATCTCCTGCTCCAGGCGCCGCTCGAAGTAGCGGTAGTTCCAGGCCCCAGTCATCGCGTCGGTCACCGACAGGCGCTCGGCCTCGGCGTGGAGCTGGACGTTCTCGACCGCCACCGCGGCCTGCACCGCGAAGGTGGCCAGCGCGTTGGCGTCCTCCAGGGTGAAGTCGCCGTTGCCGTCGCGGTCGTAGAGGCTCAGCACCCCGAGCACCCGCCCCTGTGCCAGCAGCGGCACGCTCACCTGGGTGGTCGCCTTGGGCTCGCCGGTGCGCGGGGTGGCGCCCTCCGGCGGGATCGCCAGCACCACCGGCGTGCCCCGCGCCGCCACCGCCCCGGCGATGCCCTGGCCGACCGGCAGGCGCTCGGTCAGCTCCCGGCCGCCGAGCCCGTAGGTGGCGCCGCGGACCAGCGTGGTGCGGTCGGGGCTGAGCAGCTGCAGGCTGCCGGCGCGGGCCTTGCGCGAGTGCACCGCCGCCTCCAGCACCACCTGCAGCAGCTTGGGCAGGTCGTGGGTGGACGACAGGGTCTCGCCGAGGCGGCCCATGGAGCGCGACAGCTCCTCCCGGCTCACCTCCAGCGCGGTCAGGTAGCCGCCCAGCTCCACGCGCATGCTCTCGAAGGCGCGGGCCAGGTCGCCGACCTCGCCGCTGGCGCGTACCGCTGACGGCTGGCGGCTGAAGTCGCCCCTGGCGATCTGGCGCGCCTGCCTGGCCAGCTCGCCGAGCGGCTGGCTGACCAGCCGCGCGAGCGCCGCGCCGAGCCCGGTGGCGAGCACCGCGGCGACCACGGCCAGCACCAGCAGCAACGCCAGCAGGCGCGGATCGACCCCGGCGACGTCGCTGGCAGCATCGGGCAGGCTCACCAGCAGCCGCAGCGACTGGGACTGCCCGGCGACCAGCGGCGCGACCTGCCCGGCGACCGCCTGCCCGGCCAGGCGGAAACGGCCGCCGCCGTCGCTTTGGGGCAGGCGGTCCTGGCTGCCGAGATGCCCGAGCGTGCTGGCCAGCGGCCGCGTGCCCAGCGCCACCGTCAGGTCGGCATTGGGGTCGGTCAGGTCGAGCCGCTGCAGCTCGACGCCGTCCAGCCAGACCCCGGCGATGACCGTGCCGAGGATGCAACCGCCCTGCCCCTGCAAAGACCCCTGCGCCTGGCCCGGCTTGCAGCCGTGGCGGGTCACCGGCACCGCGCGGCGCTGCAGCAGGGCCGTGTCCGGGTCGGCGTCCAGGGCGCCAGGCTGCGCGCCGAGCAGCGCCTCCAGTGGCGGCAGGGCGACCCCGTCGAGGAAGCTCGGGACGGTGCGGCCCGCGGTGGCCAGCACACGTCCGTCAGGAGCGACGGCGGCCAGCAGCAGCTCCTGCGACCCAGACCCGAAACGCTGCAGCGCCTGGTCGAGCCTGGCCTCGTCGCTGCCGGCCAGTGCAGCCTGGACCGTGGGGTCGCGCGCCAGCGAGCTGGCCGCCGCGGTGGCTTGGCCGAGCTGGCCCGCCAACAGCAGCGTGGCCGCGCGGCGGGTCTGATCAAGCTCAGCGCTGACCTGCCGCTGATGGCTGGCGCTCACCTGGCGCCAGCCATAGAGGGTCACCAGGACCAGCGGAACGACGACGATGGCCACGAAAAACACCGTGAGCCGGGACCGGAGCGACACGGGCGCACTCCCATGTACTCGGAATGGATAATCCAAACTCGGACGCCCGAGACCGGATCGATCCGGTCGATCGTCCTATTGGTCTCGAAGCAGGTACAGGGTAGCGCGATCGCTCGGCGTGCGCGGCGAACACTGTGCGCGTCTAGGCTACTTCCAGGCAGAGCGACGAATTCTGGCTAATTCAGCGTCCAGCTTGAGAGGATCACGACGGTATTCCAGGCATGATTGGGCAAGTCACTATTGCGAAGGTAAGTTTGCTGGCAAGAGGTGCACCGCTCGCCCCTCCGACGTTGCCCACGCCGTCCTCAAGGAAGCGCACCGTGGCCGCGGACAAGAGACCTTCCCCAAAGCAACCCAGGCGCCGGCCCGTCCCCGATCAGGTCGAATATGCCCCCCACGGCCTCGCCTGGCTCCGGGAGCAATTCGAGGAGGAGACCGCACCCGATCCGGGCCCCACCACCCCGGCCCCGCCGGTAACCTCGGCCCCACCGCCCTCCAAACCCGCACCCTCCAAGCCAGTGAGCTCCAAACCCGTGCCCCCCAAACCGCCGCCCGCCGCGCCAGTGACCGCCAAGCCAGTGACCCCGCCACCGCTCGGCAAACCGAAGGCTCCGCCATCCGTCGAGGCGCCGACCCAGCCATTCGCGGTCGTCGAGGAGGCAACCGTCGAGAAGGCCGAGCAGCCAGCCACCCCTGCGGAGAACACCAGCTCGCCCACGCCCAAACCTGCTGCCAAGCCTGCGCCAAAGCCGGACGCGCCAAAGCCGGACGCGCCAAAGGCGGCTGCCCCGAAGGCGGCTGCCCCGAAGCCGGCCGCTCCCAAGCCGGAACCGGAACCGGAACCGGTGGCACCCAAGCCAGTGGTGCGGTCCGCGCCGGTCAGGCCGGCCGATGCGCCGCCGCGGCCGGTGGTGCTGCCAGGAGCGGGCGCCCCGGTCACGCCGCAACCCAAGGCCAAGCAGGCGGCTGCGGAGCCGGCGCTCCAGCCATCGCCGGAGAGTCCCGCACAGGGCTGGCAGAACACGGTCTTCCGGCTCAGCGGCGGCCGCTGGCGGCCGAAGCCGGGCATGGCCGAACTGGTCATACGCGACCTCACCGGCCGCATCGCCGCGCCAGTCAGCGGGTGCCACCGGATCGCGGTGATCGCCCTCAAGGGTGGCGTCGGCAAGACCACCACCACGGCCTGCATGGGGGCGGCGTTCGCCGATCACCGGGGCGACCGGGTTGTGGCGGTCGACGCCAACCCGGACGGCGGCACTCTCGGCTTCCGCATCCGGCGCGACACCCAGACCACCAAGGACCTGCTCGCCGTCGCGGCCAAGCTTGAGAAATACGAGGACCTCCGCGCCTATGCCTCGCAGACGAACCAGCGCCTGGAGGTGATCGCCTCCGAGGCCGACCCCGATCTTTCCGAAGCCTTCGGCGACGACGACTACCGCGAAGTCATCGCCGTGCTGGAGAAGTTCTACTCGATTATCCTCACCGACTGCGGGCCGGGCCTGCTCCACGACGCCATGCGCGGCATCTTGCCCCTGGCCGACCAGCTCGTGGTGATCAGCGCGGCCAGCCTGGACGGCGCTCGTGCGGCCAGCCTCACGCTCGACTGGCTGGAGAAGCACGGCTGCGAGGAGCTGGCCGGCCAGGCCGTGGTGGTGATCAACGCCGTGCGGCCGCGCGCCTCCGTCGACGTCGGCCAGCTGGAGCAGCATTTCGTCCGCCGTGTCCGTAAAGTGCTGCGGGTCCCGTTCGATCGGCAACTGGAGGCCGGCGCCGAGATCGTCTTCGACCAGCTCGCTCCGGCCACCCGGCAGGCCTACCTGGCGCTGGCCGCGACCGTGGCCGACGGCTTCGACGGCAGACCCAAGAAGAAGGTTGAGGGCGACCGCGCCGGCAACGACGAGCCCACACCGCCGCCCGCCGCAGAACCCGCCGCAGAACCCGCGACGGAGCCTGCCGCGAAGCCTGCCGCCGAGCCGGGAACAGCGCCTGGGTAGCAGCTTGTTATCATCAGTGCGTGAGCGGCCCATTGGCCGCACCGCGTTCGCCAACGTTCCAGGGAATTGCAGGGAGCACCCGATGCCCACCTATGAGTACGCCTGCACCAGATGTGATCAGCACATCGAGGTGGTGCAGTCGATGTCCGACGCACCCCTCGCCGAGTGCGGAGCCTGCGGGGGCAGGCTGCGCAAGGTCTTCTCGCCGATCGGGATCGTCTTCAAGGGGTCGGGCTTCTATCGGACCGATTCTCGCAGCAAGCCCGGCGCCAGCGCCGGAGCGGGCAGCAAGGGCAGTGGTGAGAGCAAGCCGGCTGCCTCGACTGCCCCGGACGGCACGGGCAAGTCCGACAGCAAGTCCGACAGCAAGTCCGGCTCGTCCGCGCCCTCTGCCTCTCCCTCGCCGACCTCCAAGCCAAGCGAGAAGAGCGCCTGATGCCCCTGCCAGAGGCAGAGATCGGGGTTTTCGGCGGGTCCGGCTTCTACTCCTTTCTCGAAGGCGTCAGCGAGCACACCGTCAAGACCCCCTACGGCGAGCCGTCGGACCAGCTCATGGTGGGTGAGATCGAGGGCCGCCGGGTGGCCTTCCTGCCCCGGCACGGACGGCACCACCAGCACCCGCCGCACAAGATCAACTACCGCGCCAACCTGTGGGCGATGAAGGAGCTCGGGGTCCGCCGCATCGTCGGCCCCTGCGCGGCCGGCTCCCTGCAGGCCGAGGTCCCTCCCGGGCACTTCGTGGTCTGCGACCAGGTCGTCGACCGTACCTGGGGCCGCGCGGACACCTTCTACGACGGCCCCAAGACGACCCACATCTCCTTTGCCGACCCCTACTGCCCGGAGCTGCGGGAGCTGTCCTTCAAGCAGGCCCAGTCCCTGGAGATCCCGGTGCACGACAGCGGCACCATGGTGGTCATCCAGGGCCCGCGCTTCTCCACCCGAGCCGAGTCCAGGTGGTTCCAGCAGGCCGGCTGGCGGGTCATCAACATGACCGGCTACCCGGAGGCGCTGCTCGCCCGCGAGCTGGAGATCTGCTACGTGAATGTCTCCCTGATCACCGACTACGACGTCGGCCTTGAGGGCATGCCCGGTGTCGAGCCGGTCTCACACGCCGAAGTCGTGCGGGTCTTCGAGGAGAACAACGCCAAGCTCCGCGACCTCTTGTTCGCGCTGATCCCCACGATCCCGGCTGAGCGCTCCTGCATCTGCGCTTCTGCACTGAGCGGCGCCAGCTTCGAGGTCTGAATCGCGGCAGCCTGACCGGGCCAGCCTGACCCCCGGTGTGATCCGGGCAGACGTGCGATACTGCCGCGGTCATCCGAAATTGACTCCTGAAGACTCCGAAAGGCGAACGGGCCCGTGCTGCGCACTCTCGTGCTCGGGATCGTCCAGGGATTGACCGAGTTCCTGCCGATCTCCTCCTCCGCTCACCTCTCGATCGTGCCGAAGCTGCTCGGCTACAAAACGCCTGAGCTGGCCTTCGACGTCCTGCTCCACTTCGGCACCCTCGCCGCCGTGGTGGTCTACTTCGCCAAGGACCTGTGGAGCTTCGTGCTCAGCCTGCTGGCGCCGGCGCGGCTCGGCCCACAGCAGGCGCGGGTCAGGCGCCGCCTGCTCGGCCTGCTGCTGGTCGCCTCGATCCCGGCCGCGATCTTCGGCTATCTGCTGCAGCACTGGGCGGACGCCCAGACCAGCCGCCCGCTGCGCTCGGCGGTGTGGCTGGTGTTCACCACCCTGGTCCTGATCGCCGCCGAGCTGTACGCCCGCAACAACCCGCCCCGGGCGCAGGCGAATGCCATGCCCCAGCCCCAGCCCGAGGCGCACGCCCAGCCGCAGCTCCACCCAGAGGTGCAGCGGGTCGCGGCGATGCGCGCCCAGCTCCACCACCGCCGCGCCACCGTCGCCGTGCCGTCCGGAAACGCCGAGGTAGAGATGGAGCACCTCCCGCTCGGCAAGGCTGTCGGCATCGGCGCCGCACAGGCGCTCGCGCTGATCCCCGGCACCAGCCGCTCGGGCATCACCATCTCAGCTGGCCTGTTCGAGGGTGTCTCCCGCGAGGCCGCCGCCCGCTTCTCGTTCCTGCTGTCGATCCCGGCGATCCTCGGAGCCGGCGTGCTCAAGCTCGGCGACCTGTCCAAGGCGACCGAGACCGGGCCGGAGCTCGTCGTCGGCTTCCTCGCCGCCGCGATCTCCGGCTTCTTCGCGGTGTCGTTCCTGATCCGCATGCTCCGCACCCGGACGCTGTGGCCGTTCATCTGGTACCGGCTGATCGCCGGCAGCCTGTTCGTCGTGCTGCTCGCGACCGTCAGGAAGTAACCCCACCGGAACCGGAGAGGCGCTGGTAGAGGGCTTGGACCTCCTCGCCGGAGCTGGAGGGGACGGTGTAGCCAGCCTCGTCACGGATGCCGTCGAAGTGCTCGCGGACGTCCTCGGGGGTGAGGGCCGGGTTGACGTAGCCCTCGGTGAGGCCGATGAAGAACCGCGCCACCCGGCCGCCGCCGACCGAGTAGATCTCCCCGGTCACCGGACAATCTTCGTGCACGAGCCAAGCCGCGACCGGCGCGACCAGAGCCGGGTCCAGCCAGTCGGCGACCGGACCGAGCAGCTCAGCGGTCATGCGGGTACGGGCCATTGGGGCGAGCACGTTGACCTTGATGCCATAGCGCACGCCCTCATGAGCCAGCACCCGGGCCAGGCCGACCAGCCCCATCTTCGCCGCGCCGTAGTTGCTCTGGCCGAAATTGCCGAGGATGCCGGAGTTCGAGGACGTCACCAGGATGCGGCCATAACCCGCCTCCCGCATCCGGATCCAGGCAGGCCGGGTGACGTTGAAGGCGCCGCGCAGATGCACGTCCAGCACCGCGGCTGCCAGCTCCGGGGTCATGTTCTGGAAGCTTTTGTCGCGCAGGATCCCGGCGTTGTTGACGACGATGTCCACCCGCCCGAACGCCTCGACGGCAGTCGCCACGATCGCCTCGCCACCTTCGGGGGTCGCCACCGAGCTGCCGTCCGCCACCGCGCTGCCGCCAAGCGCCTCGATCTCCTTGACGACCTGCTCGGCAGGCCCGGCCGACGCCCCGCTGCCGTCAACCGCCCCACCGAGGTCGTTGACCACCACTTTGGCTCCCCGCGAGGCCAGCAGCAGCGCATGCTCCCGCCCCAGTCCCCCACCCGCGCCGGTAATGATCGCCACCCTGCCGTCGAACCGAAGTTCGGACATAGCTCTCTCCCTCGCTGTCAAGCTGGGTTGGATCCCCTACCGGTTAGTCTCGGGGACGGGTTTCTGGTGGGCAATGGGACCATGGCAATCTGTGGATAACACGCGCGGCTGATACCGAGGGACCGGGGCTGAGGAGGTGCCATGCCATGGGGCCGCTCCAAGGGGTGCGGGTGATTGAGATCGCCGGGATCGGGCCGGGGCCGTTCTGCGCCATGCTGCTGGCTGACCTGGGGGGCGAGGTGGTGCGGATCGACCGGCCTGAGGGGGCAGACGGTGGGCGGGTGGACGTGCTCGGGCGCGGGCGGCGATCGGTGGTGGTGGATCTGAAGCACCCGCGTGGCGCGGAGGTGGTGCTCGGCCTGGTCGCCGGGGCTGACGTGCTGATCGAGGGATTCCGGCCGGCGGTGGCCGAACGGCTCGGGATCGGGCCGGAGGCGTGCCTGGCGCGCAACCCGCGGCTGGTCTACGGGCGCATGACCGGCTGGGGGCAGAGCGGGCCGCTGCGCCACGCTGCCGGGCACGACATCGCCTACATCGCGCTGGCGGGCGCCCTCCATCCGATCGGCCCGGCTGGCGGGCCGCCGGTGCCGCCGCTGAATCTGGTCGGCGACTTCGGCGGGGGCGGCATGCTGCTGGCGTTCGGGATCACCTGTGCCCTGCTGGAGGCGCAGCGCTCCGGCCGGGGCCAGGTGGTCGACGCGGCGATCGTGGACGGCGCCGCGCTGCTCACCACGATGTTCCACGAGCTGGCCGCGCAGGGCATGTGGAGCCAGCGGCGCGGCAGCAACCCGCTGGACGGGGGCGCCCCCTTCTACGGCGTGTACGAGACCGCCGACGGCGAGCACGTCGCGGTCGGCGCCCTGGAGCCCCGCTTCTACGCGGAGCTGCTCGCCAAGCTGGGCCTGGACAGCGACGACGCCGACCTGCCCGGCCAGATGGACCGCGAGCGCTGGCCAGAGCTGCGCGAGCGCCTGGCCGCCGTCTTCCGCACCCGCACCCGCGCCGACTGGGCCGAGCTGCTGGAGGGCAGCGACGCCTGCGTCGCCCCGGTCCTCTCCCTCAGCGAAGCCCCCGACCACTCCCACAACCGCGCCCGCGACACCTTCGTCCCCGTCGGCGACACCCTCCAGCCAGCCCCCGAGCACACCGACCAGGTCCTCACTGACTGGGGCTTCCCCTCAGCAACCATCGCCGCGCTACGCGCCAGCGGCGCCATCGCCTGAACCAGATTTCAGGAGACCAGCCGGATTCGATAGATGGTGACCCAGTCCTCCTCACGCAGCTTCGGGTAGATGTGCTTGAAGTCGGCCAGCATTTCGGGGAGGGAGTTGAAGCCGTCACGCTGTGCGTCTTCCTCGGTGAGCTCGCCAAACCGCTGGTAGCGGATCGCATGGACACGCACTGACGCGGCAGGAGCCTTCCGGTCTGAGACCGGGCGGTAGTCGGGCGTCTCATACAATGGGAGCACGGCCTGCTTGGGAACCTCGACGCCACCCTTGCGGTAGCGGATCGTCGTCACTTTCCGGCCCGCTCGCAACCATTCCAGATAGGGCCCATAGAGGGGGAAGTCGTGCCGGACGAAAACGATCGCGTCCGTCACCTGCTGGACCTGCCTGACGATCTGGCGTGACGGCATGCCGCGCAGGCTCAGCTCGGCACGCCCTTGCCCTTGGACGACCGAGGCGTTGATGTCATAGATCGCCGGGAGGATGCCCATCTCTGCCAGTTGTGGGCTGAGGTTCTTCACGATGATGAAACGGCCGAGGACCATGATGTTGACGGCCATGTCGGCGAAGGTCGCAATGGCGTCGTCAACCGTCTCGACGATCGGCATGCCCCCGCGATTGAAGCTGGTGTTAAGCACCATGGGAACGCCGGTCAACTTCTCGAACTGCACGATCACATCGCGAATGAGCGACTGCTCGCCTGACATCACGGTCTGCACCCTGGCACTTCCGTCCGTGCTGACCACGGCGGGGATCAACTCGCGCAGCTCTTCCTTCACCGCCACGGCGAAGGACATGAACGGGCTGCTCACCTCGTGCTCGAACCACTCGCCAACGCGCTCGCCCAGAACCGTGGGCGCGAAGGGCATGAACCATTCCCTTCCCTTGATGCCGTTGAACAGTGGCCGGATCTCGCGGTTCCTGGGATCGCTGAAGATGCTTCGCTGTCCAAGGGCACGCGGCCCAAACTCGCTACGGCCGTGAAACACGATGACCGCCGCCCCACCCGCCAGGAACCCGGCGACCGTCGCTGGGATGTTGGGGTTCTCGAACACCGTGTAACGAATCTTGCCAGCCCGGTGCAGAGCGTCGCTCACCGCACTCGAGTCAACCGTCACCCGCGGGCCGAGCGCGGCTGCAGAACTCGTCGTTATTGGCTTGACCGTTGGCACGGCAGCCCCATTCATGCCCGCCACGATGGCGTTGCCGATGCACTGCCCGTCATCGGCCGGTGCTGGAGGCACGTAAATCTCATCACAGATCTCCTCCCGCAGCAGGCGGCCATTCGCCAGGACGTTGAGGGCGACGCCCCCTGCCAGACAGAGCTTGTCGAAATGCAGTGTTCTTTTCAGAGCTCGTAGCCTACGCAGTAACGTAAGTTCAAGCTGATCCTGGACAAACGCCGCGACATCGCGATGGATCTGCAGAATCTCCTCCCCCGGAGACCGCGGCTCGCCAAAGTCGATGCCCAGTTTATCCCCAAGCCGCAGCACCATGTCGACGGGGCGCGGAGGATCATTATCAATCGGCGAGCATATTTGCCCAGCGGCAATTTCGTACATGTCTGTTTTGAAGAGCTCCCGCCGCCCATGTGCAGCCAATGCCATGAGGCGGGACGCGTGCCGTGACGAATGCCATCCAAGGAAGTAGGTGAACGCGCGATACATCTCACCGAAGCCAACCTCCAGCGGTGCGCTCAGGTCGCGGGCAACCAGCTCAAGGCCTCGTCGTCGGGTCGCGAGGTAATAGGAGTGCTGCTCGCGTGGTTGCCGCCACCAATTAGGGTCGGCACGGTCGCTCAATACGTTCCCGCCACCGTCGATGACCACTACCAAGGCGCGATCATACCCAGATGCGGAGAAGGCGAAGGCGCCGTGGGACTGGTGGTGTCCGACGGCGACCAGACGTGGGTCACCGGCGAATTCGTGCCCAATCAGCGCATCACGCTCAGTCTCGCAACAGGTACTGACGGCGATGACGTGGATGTCCTTCAGGTCCAACTCATTCGCGCGCAGCACTCGGTCGACCGAAGCCGAAAAACCGGAAGCGTACTTGACGCCCACGACACGTTCTTCTGCCAGCGCGCAGACGATCTCGCCATCGACCAGGATTGCGCTTCCCCCATGGCGGAGCTGCTTCCCGAAAGTCGTCTCGCCCTTGGTCAACCCGAGGATCTTCATCCTCATCTCCATGGAAGATTGGGCCAGAACGCCTGCAGAGTTCGTGCCTGGCCGGCGACCACGAGGACGAACAGGACGGTGGCGATGTTGCGGACGATGTCAGGGTCACTGTGCGCAAGATCAGGCTTGAAGATGAATGCCAGCGCCACGATCGCGGCCAGGACGCGCAAGAACGCCTGACGCGGGTCCTTCGGCCCGATTACGAGCGGGAGTCGGATCGACCCACTGCTGGTTATAGCGGTTGTGGTACCGAAAGCCTGCAGGGAGCGCCAGGATCTGGTTGAGATCATAGAAGTAGGGAATCGCCGCCTGGATGATGAAGCAGCAATGCAAGTCGCGTCTTGCCGCAGCTCCGTCCATCAGCCCGCTCCTGCTCCCGGGGGCATAACGTTCGGGATGCCCGTCTCCCCTGCGACGAGCAGTACTAACTGTCCATGATGCACCACTCAAGGCTGACTTCACCACATGTAGTGATGCGCTGGCAGCCCCAATCGAGTCCTCAGGCAGCAGCGAACCAGGTGTCCAGCGTGGCCATGAACTGCGGGAACGCCTCGCGGTGGACGCTGTGGCCGGCGGGGAGGACGTGGGTGGTCCGGTTGGGGAGGGCGTCGATGAAGGCGGTACGGTCGGCGCCGAGCAGGTTGGAGCCGAGGGGCTCCTCGCCGAGCAGCAACAGGGTCGGGACGGTTGCGGTGGTGGCGAGGGCCGCCAGGTCGTAGGTCATCCCCTGGCTGCGGCGCAGGGCTGCCGCGATCGCCGTGGCGTCCATCTCGGACAGGTCGGCGACCTGGCGCTCGACCTCGTAGGACGGCCAGGTGGGGTTCTCGGCGACGAGCTGGCGCCGCAGCGCGTCGGGGTCGGTGCGGGCGCGGGTGCCGTCCTGCTCGATCCCGCCGGCGAGGCCGACCCAGTCGATGGCGCTGGGTCCTGGTGGGTCTTCCAGGGCCAGGCGCTGCGCGAGGCCGTTCCCGGTTTTGAGTAGCTCCAGCGCGACCAAGGCCCCGAGCGAGTGGCCGACGAGCAGCTCGACCGGACCGCCGACGGTCGTGTGGACCGTCTCGGCCACGTCGGCGGCCAGGTCAGCCAGGCCGAGGCCGTCCTCGATGCGGGGGCTGCCTCCGTGGCCACGGAGGTCCACGGCGAGGACCTGGTAGCCGCGTTCGGCGAGGGCGGGGCCGACCTGCCACCAGGTGCGCGACGAGGAGGTGATGCCGTGGACCAGCAAGATGAACGACCGGCCGTCGGCGTCCGCGTTCCCCCAGGTGCGCGTGGCGAGCTGGGCCATGTCAGCTGCCCGCCACGGTCATCTGGCCGATCAGGAGGCTCGACCCACCGATCGAGCCGGTGGTGAAACGCAGGTCGGAACCGACCGCGACGATGCCGGTGAGGATGTCGAGCAGGTGGGCGGCCACGGTGGCCTCCCGGACCGGCTCGGCCAGCTCGCCACCGCGAAACCACAGGCCGCTGACGCCGACGGAGAAGTCGCCGGTGATCGGGTTGGCGCCCGAGTGGACCCCGGAGACCTCCTGCACCAGCAGGCCCTCCCCCGCCTGGGCGAGCAGGGCGGCCTGGTCCTTGTCGCCGGACTGGAAGAACACGTTGTGGGCCGACACGGCCGGGGTGGTCTTGAAGGAGCCACGGCTCGCGTTGCCGGTCGAGGTGGCGCCGCCCCGCGCAGCGGTGGCGGTGTTATGCAAAAAGCCAGACAACACCCCGTTGTCGATCAGCACGTTGCGGCGGGTTGGTACGCCCTCGCCGTCGAACGGGGCCGCGCCGGGGCCGTCGAGCAGGCGCCCGTCGTCGACCAGCCGCAGGCCGGGCGCGCCGACCCGCTCGCCGAGCTTGTCGGCGAACAGGCTGCGGCCCTTCTGCACCTCCTCGGCGGACAGGCCGCTGAGCAGCACGCCGATCAGGCTGGGGGCGACCTGGCGGTCGAACAGCACCGGCACGGTCCTGGTCTTCGGCTTGCTGGCGCCGAGCAGGCGCACCGCCCGCTCGGCCGCCTCGGCGGCGACCGGGTCGATGCGGAGGTCGTCGAGGCAGCGCCCGCTGTCGACCGCGTAGGCCATCTGGCTCTCCCCGTCGCGGCCAGCCAGCGCCACCGCGTAGCAGTACGCCTGGGTCAGCGAGTAGTCGCCGCTGATGCCGTTGGAGGAGGCGATCGCGACCTGGCCGATCACGTCGCCGTAGCGGGCGGCCTCGACCTTGGTAACGCGCGGGTCGGCCGCCTGCGTGCGCGCCTCCAGGTCGAGCGCGAGGCTGACCTTGCGCTCCGCCGAGACCTCCACCTGGCGCGAGTCGAAGATGCCCTCCAGGGCCTCGTAGGCTTCGGCGCCCGGGAGGACGTTGCCGGGATCCTCGCTGGAGACGTCGAGGTTGGCCCTGGCCTCGGCGAGGCACTCGCGCAGGCCCTCGTCGGACAGATCGGCGGTATAGGCGTAGCCGAGGCGGCCGTCGCGCACCACCCGGACTCCGACGCCGCTGGAGGAGGCGGAAGTGAGCCGCTCAACGCGGCCCTCGAACGCCTCCACCTCGGTCTCGGTGGTCTGCTCGGCGTAGGCCTCCAGACCCTCGCCGTTGGCGGACTCGGCGGCGAGGCGCTGGACGACGTTCCGCAGTTCGCTGGTCATTTAGGCTGCACCTCCGGTCCCGCCGACGGTCATGCGGGCGATCCGCAGGGTCGGGGCGCCGTTGCCGACCGGGACGCCCTGGCCCTCCTTGCCGCAGGTTCCCTCTTTTACCTCGAAGTCGCTGCCGAGGGCGTCGACCGCCGCGATCACGCTGGGCCCGTCGCCGACCAGGTTGGCGCCCCGGACCGGCGTGGTGACCTGGCCGTTCTCAAGCAGGTAGCCCTCCACGACACCGAACACGAACTCGCCGGTGACGGGATTGACCTGACCGCCGCCGAGGGACTTCGCGTACAGCCCGCGCGGCGTCTGGCGGATGATCTCGCCGGGGTCGTCGTCGCCCGGCAGGATGTAGGTGTTGGTCATGCGGGGGATCGGAACGTCTGCGTAGGACTGGCGGCGGCCGTTGCCGGACGCCTTGATGCTGAGCTGGCGGGCGCGGATCAGGTCGCTCAGGTAGTCGGTGCAGACTCCCCCGTCGAACAGGACGGTCCGTTGCGCCGGGGTGCCCTCGTCGTCGAAGGCGAACGAGCCCCAGCCGCCCGCCACGGTGGCGTCGTCGACCCCGTTGAAGTTCGACACGCCGATCTTGCGGCCTTGCTTGCCGTTGTAGACGGAGGCTTCCTTGGCGACCAGGTCGGCCTCCATGCCGTGGCCGCTGGACTCGTGGAAGAGCACCCCGCCGTTGCCCGATCCGACCACCACTGGCATCTCCCCCGCCGGCGCCGGCTTGCTGGCCAGCATCGCCACCGCCCGCGCGGCCGCCCGGCCGGCGACCTCTTCGGGTGGGAACTGGTCGAGCAGCTCGAAGCCCATGGAGCGGCCCGGACCGTCGAAGCCGGTCTGGACCACCCCGTCGCGGACGGCCACCACCTGGACGATCAGCCGGGTGCGGACGCGGTCCTCCAGGGTGGAAAAACCCTCGGAGTTGGCGATGTAGACCTGCTGGCGCACGTCGCCGTAGGCGGCGGTGACCTGTGCCACCGAGGGATCGTGGGAGCGGGCGGCGTCGTCAGCCCGGCGGACCACCTCGGCCAGGGTGGTGCGCTCGATCCCGGCCGGGTCGACCGCGACCGGGTGCCGCACCTCAGGGGTGCGGCGGCGCAGGTCGCGCACCTCGGCGCTGGCTGGTTCGCGGAGCGCGGCGGCGGCCACCCGGGCGGCCTCCAGCAGGCTCTCCTCGTCGAGGCGGTTGGTGTAGGCGTAGGCGCTGGAGGTGCCGCGCACCACCCGCACCCCGGCGCCGCGATCGCGGCCGGTGACCAGCTCCTCGACCCGCCGGTCCTCCAGCCGGATGTTGTGGGACAGACGATCCTCGGCATAGACCTCTGCCCACTCCCCACCAGTGGCCAGCGCGGCGCCCAAGACCTTCCGGACGATGACATCTTCGAGCACGAAGCGCTCCTCGCTAGTTCGATTCCACTCCAGACCGGGGCCCGGCCATTCTAGGGAGAGGGCTTCGCGTCGGGGAGGTAGCGGCGCAGGATCGCCAGGCCGATCTCGGCGCGGCGGACGCGCTCGGCGGACAGGGCCAGGACGGTAGGCTCCAGGTGGGCGCCGCTCGGGTAGGTGTTGGGGGCGTTGCGCACGGTGAACTTGAGGTGGACCGGGGCGGCGACGCGGACCAGGTCGGGGATCTCGTAGTGGCGCACCGGGCCGCCGAAGTCGTCGGCGCCTTCGACGTAGAGGTCGAGCGGGAGGCCGACCGCTTGGCGGATCGCCGCGATCGCCGGCATGGGCAGGTCGACCGGCAGGTTGAGGGTGTCGGCGCCGAGGTCCTCAAGCACGCGGGCGGTGGCGGGGTTGCAGACCGGCAGGGAGATCGAGACCTTGAGGATCAGGTCGCCGGGCAGGTCGCCGGCTGCCCGCATGCGGCCGAGCACCATCAGCTGCCCGAGATCGGCCACCAGCACACTGCGCAGGCCCAGCTCGCAGCCGTGACGGACGTCCTCGATGCCGTAGACGAGCTGCTCGGCGCCACGCAGCGACGCGGCAGCGACGCGGCCGCTGGAGGCGGTCGCCTGCACGCCGGTGTCCCAGCCGGCGCGGGGGCCGCTGAACAGGCAGACCTCCACGTCGTGCTCGCGGCCGAGCGCCACCATACGTTCGATCTCGGCATCGGTCTGCAGCCAGATGCCGCTGCCCTGGCTGATGCGGTGGATGCGGACTCCCCGCCGGGCGCCCTCGGCGAGCACAGTCTGCAGCGCCCCCGGCCCCTCCACCGAGGGGATCTCGATGCGGTACTGGCCGCCGTCCGGGAAACGTCGCTCCGAGGTCGGCAGATCGAACGCGTCACCCCCTGGCAGGCCGATGGATTCCAGGAACCTGCGCGTCCGCTGCATAGGGCCTCCTCGTCTCGCCTCCAGCAGAGAGTTATCCACAATTTGGCAGCGAGGGGTAGCGGGGGGCTTGGTGGCGGGTGAAGCTGGCCGCTGCCAGGACCCGCCGCTTACCGAAGGAGACGCCCATGACCGTTCAGCGCACCCATGTGGCCTCGGGATCACCCTACGAGCCGACGATCGGCTTCTGCCGGGCGTTGCGGGTGGGTGACCGGGTGCTGGTGTCAGGGACCGCGCCGGTATGGCCGGACGGATCCTGCGATCCCGACCCGGAGGCGCAGGCTCGCCGCTGCTTCGAGATCATCCTCGCGGCCCTGGCCGAGGCGGGTGCCGGGCCGGAGCAGGTGGTCCGGACCAGGATGTACCTGACCGACGCAGCCGACTGGGAGGCGGTCGGGCGCGCGCATGGCGAGGTCTTCGGGACGGTCAGGCCGGCGGCCACCATGGTGGTCGTCGCGGGCCTCCTCGACCCCCGCTGGCGAGTCGAGATCGAGGCCGAAGCATTGCTGTAGGCGGTTCAGGCTCGCTCAGGCGGCGCCCTTGGCCGTGGGGATCACGGTGCGGAGGTAGGCGCGCAGGTCCACGTCGAGCACGCCCTCGCCCTCGTCCTCGCCGGCGTGCTGCAGGGAGGCGCGGGCGAGGTCGTACCAGGCGAGCGGGCTGGGGTGGACCTGGCGCAGGGCGCGGTCGAAGTCGCCCATGCCAACCGGCCGGACACCGCGCGCCATCGCAGTCTCAAAGGTCATCCGCGCGGCCACGTCGCACAGCCTGATCAGGTCGGTGGCGGAGAAGTACTCGGTCCGGCCGGCGAGCGCGGCCAGGTTGAGGTCGTCGAGCGGCTGGCCGCGCAGCGCGCCACGGATGATCGCCTGGCGTGCCATACGGTCGGGTGGCAGCACCAGCAGGTGCGGGCCGAGCCCTCCCTGGCCCTGGCCGCGCAGCAGCGACGGGATCTCCCAGGGCCGCTCGGACGCCGCGACCACGGTGATCCCGTCGTCGGTGCCGACGCCGACCAGCTCGGCGAGCAGCTGTTCGCTCACGTCCCGGGCTGCGCGGCTGAGCGCGTCCAGCCCGTCGAGGAACAGCAGGCACGGCGCGCTCGCTCTGGCCAGCTCGAAGGCTTCGTGGAGGGCGTGGCGCCCGTACCGGGCCCAGAGGTCAAGCACTCCGGCGCCCTCGACCGCGAGGAACCCCGCACCCAGCTCCCCCGCGAGCGCCCTGGCGATGAAGGTCTTGCCGCAGCCCGGCGGGCCATACAGCAACAGGCTCGTCGCCCTCCTGCTCCTGCCGAGCTGGCGCTTGACACTGGTCATGCCGCCGACGCTGTCGAAACGCACTCCTGGCCACTCGACCCTGCACCCAAGGGCCGGGCCGCGAACGGGCGCGGGGCCGCGCCGGCTTGGCGCCGCGATGGCTCGCGCCGACCGCGACGGCCGCGCCGGCCGGGGCAGCACCTCCAGGACCCGGTGAGCATCGGCGACAGCAGCCCTGGTGGCCAGGTCGAGCGCTTGGCGGTGGTCGGGGACGCGGACCAGCACGAGGGCGCACTGCTCCAGCGCCTCGACCGGTCGGCCCGCCTCAAGCAGCAGGTAGCCGAGGTGCAGGCGCAGGGTCAGGTTCCTCGGGGCGGTCTCGACCGCCAGGTGAACCGCATTGAGCAGTTCCGCGTCAGCCGGCATGACCGCATAGTCTATGCATATCCGCGCTTCGGCGTGCACACGGGGCGAGCGGAATATTTGGGCGCCTGGCATCATTACAACATTACGACGTTGCAGAACAGTCATAGAACACGTTGTAGAGCAAGCAGGAGGCAGAGGTGACCAGCACTCCCTCCACGGACGGCCTGCGAAACGGCGCGGGCGCCGGGCTGGAGATCCCTTCGGACGACGAGGCACTGGATGCCTATTCGACAGTGGTCAGCACGGTGGCCGAGCGGGTGCTCCCCTCCGTGGCGAGCCTGCGGGTCAGCCGCCGGGTGCCTGGTGGCTGGCAGGCGCAGGGCGCGGGTTCGGCGGTGGCGCTCACCCCCGACGGGTTCCTGGTCACCTCGGCGCACGTGGTCGAGGGCTCGGGGCGTGGGCGTACGGTCCTGGCTGATGGGCGCGAGGTGCCGTACGAGGTGGTGGGCCGCGACCCGCTCTCCGACCTCGCCGTGGTGCGCGCGAGCGGCGCCGATCTGGAGCCGGTATCCCTGGGGGATGCCGACCGGCTCCGGGTCGGCCAGCTCGTGGTCGCCATCGGCAACCCGATGGGGCTGCGCGGCTCGGTCACGGCCGGCGTGGTGAGCGCCCTGGGTCGCTCCTTCCCCACCAGCGACGGGCGCGCCAGCCGCATGGTCGAGAACGTCATCCAGACCGACGCCGCCCTCAACCCCGGCAACTCGGGCGGAGCGCTGGTCGACGGCCGCGCCCGTGTGGTCGGCGTGAACACCGCAGTCGCCGGGATCGGCCTCGGCCTGGCAGTCCCGGTCAACCCCACCACCCGGCGGATCATCGCCGCGCTGATGCACGAGGGCCGCTTCCGGCGGGCCTTCTTCGGCGTCGCCGGCGGCAGCCGCCCGCTGCCGCCACGCGCCGCCAGGGCGCTCGGCCGCACCGACGGGGTCGAGATCGTCGAGGTTGTCCCCGGCAGCCCCGCAGCGCGTGGCGGCCTGCGCCGCGAGGACCTGCTCGTCGACGTCGACGGCACCTCAATAGCAGACGCGGGTGCACTGCAGCGGCTCATGGTCACCGAGGCGATCGGCCGCCCCCTGCGGGTCCGCGCCTTCCGCGGCGGCGATCTGATCGAGCTGACAGTGGTCCCAGTCGAACTGCAATCCTGACGGCTTCGGCCACCTAACGCCGTGGCATGCTGAAGCATGCCCCAAGGAGCCGCACTCGGTGCGGCGGAACGGCGGCGCCTCGCGCCGCTAGCCGCCGCGCTGGCGCGCATCCGCGCCCCCGGTGCGCCTCGCCTGGAGCCGGTCATGGGCGCCCTGATCCCGCGCGACGGCCAACCCGCCGGGCTCCTCGCTGGCAGCTTCAATCCATTGACGAGGGCGCACGCCGCGATTGCGGTCGCCGGGCATCGCGCCGGCTGCGACCCGGTGGTGCTGTCGATGGCGCCAGTCAGCCTCGCCAAGGAAGGGGTCGAGCGCGCTCACCCTCTGGACCGGCTCGACTGGGTCTGCCGCTGGGCGCGGCGCCATTCCTGGGCGGTGGTTGCCCTGGCAAGCCACCCACTCCTGGTCGACCAGGCGGAAGCGCTCCGTGAGAGGCTCGGCACCCGGGCCCAGGTTGCGCTGCTGCTCGGCAGCGACAAGGCCGCGCAGCTGGTCGAGCCGCACTGGTATGAGGACCTGGACGCCGCCCTGGAGCGACTCGGCCAGGCCGCCTCGCTGCTGGTGGCGGAACGGGCTGGCTACCCGCCAGCGGAGCTGCCGCTGGCGGTCACCGCGCTGCGGCTGCCCGCCTGGGCGCCAGAGCGCTCCTCCACCGAGGCCCGCTCGGCAGCTGCCGCCGGCCAGCCGCTCGACCACTTGGTCCCGGCCGCGGTCGCCGCCGCGATCAGGCGTAGCGCCGCCTACGACCCCGACCCCTCTGCCTATCAGACCCGCGCCGCCGCACTCGACGCACTGGTTGGACAGGGCGTCACACAGGATGTCGCACAGAATGTCCTGGAGGATGCGGGGGGAAAACAATTAGCGGCCCCAGCGCCATCCGGGGGGGCCAAGACAGCGCGTGGGGCCTGGTGGTCATGATACCCATTCCTTCGCGTTTGGTGCTCAAGGAACTGAAGACGACAGGGTTCGTAGCCTCACCTAAAAGTCAAGGGTGAGCAAACCTTGACATCCAAGACCTGTTGGATGCCGCCAACCGAGGATTCGTGGCATGGTGGGATCATGAAGCACACCACGGTGACGAGCCGGCCCACACTGCGCCGGCCGTTCCTGGTTGCCGCCTTCGAGGGATGGAACGACGCAGGCGAAGCGGCAACCACCGCCCTCGGCTTCGTCGCCGAGGCGCTCGGCGCCACTACCTTCGCCCATGTCGATCCGGAAGAATTCTACGACTTCCAGGACACCCGGCCGACCATCCGCATGGTCGACGGCGGCGCCCAGCGTCAGATCGACTGGCCGCAGGTCGAGTTCCAGGCCGCCAAGCTGCCGGACGGCGAGCGTGACCTGATCCTGCTGCGCGGCCATGAGCCGAACCTGCGCTGGAAGGCGTTCACCGAAGAGGTGCTGGAACTGGCCCACGAGTTCGGTGCCGAGATGGTGGTCACCACCGGCGCCCTGCTGGCCGACGTGCCCCATACCCGACCCATCCAGGTGATGGGCTCGGCTGGGGACCCAGCCCTGGCCGGCGAGCTGGGCCTGGCTCCCTCCCGCTATGAAGGGCCGGTTGGCATTCTCGGCGTGCTGAGCGACGCAGCGCTGCGTGCCTCGATCCCGACGGTGAGCCTGTGGGGCGTGCTGCCCCACTACGTGCAGGCGCCCAACCCACGCGCCGCCCTCGCCCTGGTGGAGCGGCTGCGCACCCTCCTGAGCCTGCCGGTCGACACCGGCACGCTGGCCGAGGAGAGCGCTGCCTTCGACGCCACCATGGCCCACATCGTCTCCGACGACCCCGACCTGGCCGGCTACATCGAGCGCCTGGAGGCCCAGGCCGACCAGCAGGACCAGGAAGACGACGACGAGGAGGAGGGCGAGCGGGCACCCCTGTCCGACTTGGCGCCCGAACAGTTCGTCGCCGAGGTCGAGCGCTTCCTGCGTGACCAGCCGGGCGGCGGACGGTCCTGAGGAACGGAGACGGCCCGCCGCTGGGGAGCGACGGGCCGGTTCGTGGCTTCAGCTCATCGACAACACAGGGCTCACTCCTACTACGACTGGCTACTCCGGAGGTATCGGCCGCACGTTGGTGGCCTGCAGCCCCTTCGGGCCCTGGGTCACGTCGAACTCCACCGTCTGCCCCTCATCGAGCGACCGGTAGCCCTCCGCCTGGATGGCGGAGTAGTGGACGAAAACGTCCTCGTCGCCGTCAGGACGGGCGATGAAGCCAAACCCTTTGTCGGGGTTGAACCACTTGACGACCCCGATAGTCACGAAAGCTGTCCCTCCCTTCAACCTCGAAGGTCTCACGTTCACGGGCGTTACACGCCCATTTGGGCAGGGACAGTTCGAACCGCACTGCGACGGCTAGCCTGCGCCGCTGCTCCCGGCGCATGCTAACACCAGGTCACTCAACTCAATAACCCTAAAGATCTCGACTTGCTGACAAGGCTGATACGCATCAGCGCGGAACCCGGCGAAAACCAGCGAGGCCCGGCAGGATAGAGGGTGCATCGTTTGACAGGAGGCATCACCATGGAACCCGTCACCATGGACGTTGAACCAGGGGAACCCGTGCAGCCGTCTGAGGGGTGGGGCGTCAGTCACCTGTACTTCCGGGTGCACCCGCACCGCTCCCCCGACCCTGCCCGCGCCGGCAAGGAGCTGGTCGCGGTCATCGAGGCGTTCGAGGCGGAAGCCGACCACCAGGTGCTGTGCTCGTCAGTGCTCGGCCTCAAGGCCGATGTCGGCGTGATGGCGCTGGGCCCCGACCTGACCCGCCACGAGGCCCTGGCCCGCGCCCTCGGCGCGCTCGACATCCTCGAAGTGACCTACTCGTTCTTCTCGCTCACCGAAATCTCGGAGTATGTCGAGACGCTCGACGACGTGCGTGAGCGCCTCGCCGCCCAGCACGTCACCGAAGGCGTCGAGACGCGCCTGGACAAGGCCGCGGAGCGCTTGCATAAGCAGCGTGAGGACCGGCTGCACCCGCGCCTGCCACACCGCAAGGTGCTCGCCTTCTACCCGATGAGCAAGGCCCGCGACCCAGGCGCCAACTGGTACCGGCTGCCGTTCGTGGAGCGGCGCCAGCTCATGGAGGGCCACGGCAAGACCGGCCGCCGCTACAACGGCCGCGTCCTGCAGCTGGTAACCGGCGCGGTCGGCTTGGACGACTACGAGTGGGGCGTGACCCTGCTGGCCAACGACCTCACCGCGATCAAGCAGGTCGTCTACGAGATGCGCTTCGACGAGGTGACCGCCCTCTACGGCCGCTTCGGCGACTTCCTGGTCGGGCTCACCTGCACCCCTGCAGAGCTGCCGCAGCGCCTCGGCCTGTCCCACTGAGACCGGGCGCTCTCCAGAAGGTGAACCGGTCGCTCCGCGCGCAAGCGGGCAGGCTTTACTGCTGGGGCTTGCCGGGGCAGACTAAACGGCAATCTTCGTAAAGCTTCCTCGAAGTCGTTTTCGTCCAGTCCAATGGGGGTCGGCCATGACAGCAGGACAAGAGGCACAGGTCTCCGAGGCCCAGATCGCGGTGCACTGGCGTGAGGAGGAGTTCCACGCCCCGCCGGCGAAGTTCATCGGGCAGGCGAACGCCTCGGACCCGGCGATCTTCGAGCGGTTCAGCGAGGAGCATTTCCCCGAGTGCTTCAAGGAGTACGGGGACCTGCTGGACTGGGATGCCTACTGGCACACGACCCTGGACACCAGCAAGCCGCCGTTCTGGAAGTGGTTTGTCGGCGGCCGCCTGAACGCCTCCTACAACTGCGTCGACCGGCATCTGGCGAAGAGCCGCGACAAGGCGGCGATTCTCTGGGTGCCCGAGCCGGAGGCCGAGGACGTCAAGGCGATCACCTACCAGGAGCTGTACAAGCGGATCAACGAGTTCGCCGCGCTGCTGCGTGGGTTTGCCGGCCTGAACACCGGCGACCGTGTCACCTTCCACCTGCCGATGGTCCCCGAGCTGCCGGTTTCGATGCTCGCCTGCGCCCGCCTCGGCATCATCCATTCCGAGGTGTTCGGCGGCTTCAGCGGCGCCGCCTGCGGCGACCGCATCGCCGACTCGCAGAGCCGCGTCCTGGTGACCATCGACGGCTACTACCGCAATGGCGACCTGATCGACCACAAGGCCAAGGCCGACGAGGCGGTGGCGCGGGCCGCCGAGCAGGGCCAGAAGATCGACAAGGTGCTGGTGTGGCGCCGCCACCCGGGCCGCTACTCGTCCAACACCCCGATGGTCGAGGGCCGCGACTTCTTCGTCGACGAGATCATGCCGGACTACCAGGGCAGCACGGTCGCGCCGGTGTCGATGCCGGCCGAGGCGCCGCTGTTCCTGATGTACACCAGCGGCACCACCGGCAAGCCCAAGGGGTGCGTGCACTCGACCGGCGGCTACCTCGCCTACGTCACCGGGACCTCCAAGTACTACCAGGACATCCACCCGGAGGACACCTACTGGTGCTTCGCCGACATCGGCTGGATCACCGGGCATTCCTACATCGTCTACGGGCCGCTGTCGCTCGGGACGACCAGCGTGATCTATGAGGGCGTGCCGCTCTACCCGGACCCGGGGCGGCCCTGGCGGATCGCCGAGCGGCTCAACGTGAACATCTTCCACACCGCGCCGACGACCATCCGGATGCTGCGCAAGTTCGGCCCGGACGAGCCGAAGAAGTACAACTACCACTTCAAGCACATGACCACAGTGGGCGAGCCGATCGAGCCGGACGTGTGGCGCTGGTACTACAACGAGGTCGGCAAGGGCGAGGCGGTGATCGTCGACACCTGGTGGCAGACCGAGAACGGCGGCTTCCTCGGCAGCACCCTGCCCGCCCTGCTGCCCATGAAACCCGGCAGCTGCGGCCCCGGGGTCCTCGGCGTCTACCCGACGATCTACGACGAGGAAGGCAACGAGGTCGAGGCCGGCAGCGGCCGGGCGGGCAACATCTGCATCCGCAACCCCTGGCCGGGGATCTTCCAGACCATCTGGGGCCAGCCCGAGCGGTTCGTCGCGACCTACTACGAGAAGTACAACCGCGACAAGGACAGCACCGACTGGCGTGACTGGCCGTACTTCGCCGGCGACGGCGCCGTCAAGGCGGCCGACGGCTACTTCCGCATCCTCGGCCGGGTCGATGACGTCATCAACGTGGCTGGCCACCGACTCGGGACCAAGGAGCTGGAGTCGGCGTCCATCACTGTCGACGAGATCGCCGAGGCCGCCGCGGTCCCGGTGATCGACGACCTCCGCGGCCGCGCGGTGGAGATGTACGTCGCGCTCAAGCCCGGCCTGCAGCCGAGCAAGGACGTCGAGGACAAGGTCATCAAGGCGATCGAGACCGAGATCGGCAAGATCGCCCGGCCGAAGAACGTCTGGATCGTGCCGGACATGCCCAAGACCCGCTCCGGCAAGATCATGCGCCGGGTGATCGCCTCGATCTCCAACTTCGCCGACGTCGGCGACGTCACCACCCTGGCCAACCCCGAGATCGTCGACGACATCCGCCAGCAGGTCCAAAGCGAGAAGGTCGCCCGGGGCGAGACCCCCCGCGAGCTGACCCCACAGGAGCTGGAAGAGATCAAGCGCTTCGGCCAGGAAGGCTGACGCGCCGATCGCCGCCGGGCGTCACAGGCGCCCGGCGGCGATGATCCGCTTCAGGAACGTCTGCGTCCGCGGATGGGTGGGCGCGGTGAAGATCTGCTCGGGCTCGCCCTGCTCGCAGATCACTCCGTCGTCCAGGAAGCAGACGCGGCTGGAGACCTCTCTGGCGAAGGTCATCTCGTGGGTGGCCAGCAGCATGGTCATGCCTTCGTGGGCGAGTTCCCGAATGATGTTCAGCACCTCGGCCACCAGTTCCGGGTCGAGGGCGCTGGTAACCTCGTCCAGCAGCAGCAACTTCGGCTGCATGGCGAGGGCGCGGACGATCGCCACGCGCTGCTGCTGGCCGCCAGAAAGGCTGTCGGGGTAGTCGCCGCGCTTTTCCTGGAGGCCGACGCGCTCCAGCAGCGAGTCGGCACGCCGCTCGGCCTCCTTCCTGGACAGCCGCAGCACCTGGCGGGGTGCCAGGGTGATGTTGCGCAGCACCGTCATGTGCGGGAACAGGTTGAACGCCTGGAAGACGATGCCGACGTCGCGCCGGTGCTGGTCGAGGTCCACTCCGGGGCCCGAGACCAGCTTGCCGCCCAGGGCGATGGTGCCCTCCTCGATCGGTTCCAGCGCGTTGACGCAGCGGAGCAGCGTCGATTTGCCCGAGCCGGAGGCACCGATGAGGCTCACCACCTCGTGCTCGCCCACGGTCAGGTCGATGCTGCGCAGCACCGTGTTGGCGCCGAAGCGCTTGACGACCCCGCGCAACTCCAGGAATGGTGTGTCGGCTTGAGGGCGAGCCCCGTCAGGCATCGCCGCTCACCGCCGCCCGGCCGCCATGCGCTGCTGGTCGCGCTTGAGCAGGTAGTCGGTCAGGCGGGTCATCGGGATGGTGATCACCACGAAGCACAGCGCCAGCCCGGTGAACGATGACAGGTTGAACTTGGTTCCCGCATAGATCTGCGCGCGGCGGAAGCCGTCCAGCACCCCGATGATGCCGATGAACGCAGTGTCCTTCTGCAGCCCGATGAAGTCGTTGAGCAGCGGCGGGACCACTCGCCGGATCGCCTGCGGCAGCACCACGAAGCGCATGGTCTTGGCCTGCGACAGCCCCAGCGAGCGCGCGGCGGCCGTCTGGCTCCAGTGCACGCTCTCAATCCCCGCCCGGTACACCTCCGCCACGTAGGCGCCATACACCAGGGTCAGCGCCAGCACCGCGAGCTGATACAACGACCAGTTGCTGAGCACCGGCACCCCGGCGATGGGGATGCCGAAGCCGACCATGTAGATCACGATCAGCCCAGGGAGCGCCCGGAACAGGTCGATGTAGCCGATCGCCAGCCAGCGGGCGGGAGCGCTCGCTCTGCTCCGGCTGGACCGGAGCAGAGCGAGCGCCAACCCCCAGCCGAGCACGCACACCTCGGCCACGATCATCAGCGACAGGTTGGTGGTGAACCCCTTCAGGACATCTGGGAAGCTCTCGGTGAACCGAGCCCAGTTGAAGAACGTGCCAAAGAACTGCTCCACCGTCAGGCCCCGCGATCAGGCACTCACGAACGGCACATCCGCCGGATCGCCGCCGAAGTACTTCTTCAACAGAGTGCTCAGGAAGCCCTCCGACTTGAGAGTGTTGATGACCTGGTTGAACGCCTGGAGATTTGGTGAGCCCTTGTTGACCACGGCGCCGTACTGCTCCCCGGTCTTGAACTGGGCGATGACCGAACCGTTCTTGATCTGCCCTGCCTTGACCGCTCCTAGCACGATCGGCGTGTCGAGCATCACGGCGTCGATCTGCCTTGCGGCCAGAGCGGTGAACGCGTCAACCGTCGTCTGGTACACCTTGGCCTCGGACGACGGCTTGATCGTCCCCTTGATGTAGTCGAGCCCGGTGGTGTTGATCTGCGCGCCCCAGCGAAGCTTCTTGGCGTCTGCCACGCTGCTCACCGTGACGCCATTCCGGGCGAGGACACCCTGATCGGCGTTGAAGTAGGGGACGGTGAAGCCGACCACCTTCGCCCGGTCGGTGGTGATGGTGACCTGGCTGAAGTCGATGTCGCAGCGGCACTTCTGCCCGGCGACCAGCCCGCTGAAGGGCATCTCGACGAACTTGACCGTCCCGAGGTTGAGCCGCTTGGCGATCTCCCTCGACAGGTCGACCTCGAACCCGCTCGGCTGGTTGTCGTAGGTCGTACCGTTCCAGAACGGCGGGGCCGGCAACTCCGTCCCCACCGTCAGTGTCCCGGCGGTGATCAGGTTCTTGAGTGGGGAGCTGCTGGCCTGCTGCCCGCCCCCCGAACTTGCTTTCTTCCCGCCCCCACAACCAGCGGCGACCACCACGACCGCCAGCACCACGAACAGGAGCGCCCCACGGCGGCGTCCCAATGCTCCCATGCCGCACCTCCACCAAAATGGCGCACATTCCGGAGATGAAACATAGCCCCTCTGGAGCCGCGCAGGGAGAGGGAGCCCTGGATCAGCGCGGCAGAAGCGCCGAGTTGGTGCCCGCGGCGCGACTCGAACGCGCGACCTACCACTTAGGAGGCGGTTGCTCTATCCGCTGAGCTACGCGGGCCTGCTGCTGATGCATCGTAGCAGCGGCTTGAGGGGGACAGGAGGCGTGTGCAGGTCATGTGATGTCAAATCGGTGAATCGTGGGTTGTTGCGAGGAAGGGGACGACTTAGAGTCTTGCGGCGACCCCCATGACCGCGCCGAATGGAGCGGCTGAGCAGAGCGAGGATGACAACGTGACTGAGAGTCCTGGGATCAATACCGCTGTACCGCAGTCGGCCAGGATCTGGAACTACTGGTTAGGTGGCAAGGACAACTATCCGGTCGATCGGGCCGCTGGGGACCAGTACATCGAGGTGTTCCCGGGAGTGGTCGACATTGCGCGGGCGTCGCGGGGGTTCCTGACGCGGGCGGTGGCGTATCTGGCTGGGGAGGCAGGGGTCCGGCAGTTCCTGGACATCGGGACTGGGTTGCCGACGGCCGACAATACCCACGAGGTTGCCCAGCGGGTCGCGCCCGACTCACGGATTGTCTACGTCGACAATGACCCGCTGGTGCTGGCGCATGCTCGGGCGCTGCTGACCAGCACCCCCGTAGGCGTCACCGCCTATATCCATGCTGATCTGCGGGACCCTGACGCGATCCTGGCGGAGGCGGGCAAGACGCTGGACTTCGGGCAGCCGGTGGCGTTGATGCTGATGGGGATTCTGGGGCACGTCACCGAGTACGAGGAGGCGCGGTCGATCGTGCGGCGGCTGCTGGACGGCCTGCCGTCCGGGAGCTACTTCGCGCTCAACGACGGTACCAACGTCATCAGCAAGGAATTCGTGGCCGCCCAGGAGGGCTACAACCAGAGCGGCGCGGTCCCCTACGTCCTGCGCAGCCCTGAGCAGATCGCTGGCTTCTTCGAAGGGCTGGAGCTGGTGGAGCCCGGGGTGGTGTCGTGCCCGCGGTGGCGGGCGGATTCCGCTACCGTCGACGCCAGTGGCGGCCTTCCCGCCGAACTGGACGCGTTCGGTGGGGTCGGCCGCAAACGCTGACGTCACGGACGTCGTGCGCCGCGGTTACCAGTAGTACCAGCGGCGGGTGGTCGCACCAGGACGGATCAGCCAGCCGAGCAGCCACAGCACCAGGAGCGCCAGGGCGATCCAGAGCAGGGCTTTGACGGCGAAGCCGAAGCCGAACAGCAGCACGACGACGAGCAGTGCGATCCAGACCATGTGATTCCCTCCTTCCGGTTCTGCGTAGTTCGAAGGATCTCTGCTCGGATATGGGCAATGGAGGCAGTGGCCAAACCAATCGCCAGGCTCAACTGGTCTGACCGGTGGGTGCGCGGTCGTCCGGTCTAGCGAATGTGACCTATGCCCCGACCGGCTCGTCCGGGTAGAATCGCCGCTCAAGATCTGGCAATTTGCTCCCAGTACCGCCAGGGCGCCCTGCCCCCGCTTCGTGCCTCGCCGTGATGCCCGGACGGGACATGCTGGCTGTTCACGATGAAGAGAGGCGCCATGAGCGACGGCGGCGGCCCGGCTGGTGACCGCTTCCTCGACGAGCTTCTGCAAGCGCTCAACGCCGCCAAGGCGGGCGACCAGATGGTGCGGTTGCCGGCCCGCCAGAAGTCTGACCTGGCCGGGGCGGTGGCGCGGGCCTTCAACGAGCTGGTGGAGCGCAAACCAACGATGGAGATGGCCCGGGTCATCTCGGCGGTGGCCGAGGGTGACCTCACCCAGAAGATGGACCTCGACATCGACGGCCGGCCGATGGAGGGCGAGTTCAAGCGCATCGGCACGGCGCTGAACTCGATGGTGGACCAGCTGCGCGCGTTCTCGGCGGAGGTCACCCGGGTGGCGCGCGAGGTCGGCACCGACGGCCGCCTCGGCGGCCAGGCGGAAGTCCCCGGCGTGGCCGGCACCTGGAAGGATCTGACCGACTCGGTCAACGGCATGGCCTCGAACCTGACCGACCAGGTCCGCAGCATCGCCCAGGTCACCACCGCCGTCGCCTCCGGCGACCTGTCCCGCAAGATCACGGTGGAGGCCCGCGGCGAGGTCGCTGAGCTCAAAGACACCATCAACACCATGGTCGACCAGCTCGGCTCCTTCGCCGACGAGGTCACCCGCGTGGCCCGCGAAGTCGGCACCGAAGGGCGCCTCGGCGGCCAGGCCTATGTCAAGGGCGTCTCCGGCACCTGGAAGGACCTCACCGACAACGTCAACCAGCTGGCCGCCAACCTCACCGTCCAGGTCCGCAACATCGCCCAGGTCACCACCGCCGTCGCCTCCGGCGACCTGACCCGCACCATCACCGTCGACGCCCGCGGCGAGGTCGCCGAGCTCAAAGACACCATCAACACCATGGTGGACCGGCTCTCGGCCTTCGCCGACGAGGTCACCCGCGTCGCCCGCGAAGTCGGCACCGAAGGCAAGCTCGGCGGCCAGGCCTATGTCAAAGGCGTCTCCGGCACCTGGAAGGACCTCACCGACTCGGTCAACTCCATGGCCGACAACCTCACCGACCAGGTCCGCAACATCGCCCAGGTCACCACCGCAGTGGCCTCCGGCGACCTGTCGCAGAAGATCACCGTGGACGTGCGCGGCGAGATCCTGTTGCTGAAAAGCACCGTCAACACCATGGTCGACCAGCTCAGCTCCTTCGCCGACGAGGTCACCCGCGTGGCCCGCGAGGTCGGCATCCAAGGCAAGCTCGGCGGCCAGGCCGAGGTGGAGGGGGTCTCCGGCACCTGGAAGCGGCTGACCGAGAACGTCAACCAGCTCGCCGCCAACCTCACCACCCAGGTGCGGGCCATCGCCGAGGTGGCCACGGCGGTCACCGAGGGCGACCTGACCAGCACCATCACCGTGGACGCGCCCGGCGAGGTCGGCCAGCTCAAAGACAACATCAACCAGATGATTGCCAACCTGCGCGAGACCACCACCCGCAACGAGGATCAGGACTGGCTCAACTCCAACCTCGCCCGCATCGGCAACATGCTGCAGGGCCACCGCGACCTGCGCACCCTGTCGCGGCTGCTGATGTCGGACCTGACGCCGCTGGTGGGCGCGCAGTACGGCGCCTTCTACAGCGCCACCGACAGCGACAAGGACAGGGACGCCGCCGAGCCGCTCTACAAGCTGCTGGCCAGCTACGGCTTCCGCCACCGCCGCGGGATCACCACCAGCTTCCGCGCCGGCGAGGGCCTGGTCGGCCAGGCCGTGGTGGACAAGCGGCCGATCGTGGTCGACGACGCGCCCACCGGCTACATCCGCATCAGCTCCGGCCTCGGCGACGGCATCCCGGTGAGCATCGTGGTATTGCCGGTGGTGTTCGAGGAGCGCGTGCTCGCGGTCATCGAGCTGGCCTCGTTCCGGCGCTTCAGCGTGGTGCAGCGGGCCTTCCTGGAGCAGCTGGTGGAGACGGTCGGGGTGGTGCTCAATACGATCCTGGCCACCATGCGCACCGAGCAGCTGCTGGCGCAGTCGCAGGGCCTCGCCGAGGAGCTGCAGAACCAGCAGGAGGAGCTGCAGAAGCAACAGGATGAGCTGCAGCACACCAACGAGGAGCTGCAGGAGAAGGCGCAGCAGCTGGCCCTCCAGAACCGCGCCATCGAGGTCAAGAACGCCGAGATCGAGCTGGCGCGCCGGGAGCTGGAGGAGCGCGCCGAGCAGCTCGCGCTCAGCTCGCGCTACAAGTCGGAGTTCCTCGCCAACATGTCGCATGAGCTGCGCACGCCCCTCAACAGCCTGATGATCCTGGCCAAGCTGCTGGCCGAGAACCAGACCGGCAACCTGGACAACAAGCAGGTCGAGTTCGCCCAGAGCATGTTCGAGGCAGGCAACGACCTGCTCAAACTGATCAGCGACATCCTCGACCTGTCCAAGGTCGAAGCCGGCAAGATGGACGTCAGCATCGCCCCGGTCGACCTGGTCACCCTCGCTAGCGACATCGAGCAGATGTTCCGCCCGATCGCCGAGCAGCAGTCGCTGGACTTCGCGGTCGAGGTCGCACCGGATACCCCGGACCCGGTGGTCACCGACGAGCGCCGTGTCCAGCAGGTGCTGAAGAACCTGCTCTCCAACGCCTTCAAGTTCACCGAGGACGGCTCGGTCCGGCTGCGCGTCGGCCCGCCACCGGCCGGGACCCGCTTCACCCGCAGCAGGCTGCGTGCCGCGCCCGCGGTGATCGCCTTCTCCGTGGTTGACACCGGCATCGGCATCGCCTCGGACCAGCTGCTGGTGATCTTCGAGGCGTTCCAGCAGGCCGACGGGACCACCAACCGCCGCTACGGCGGCACCGGTCTCGGCCTGTCGATCAGCCGCGAGATCGCCCGGCTGCTCGACGGCGAGCTGCAGGTCGAGAGCGAGCCCGGCAAGGGCAGCGTGTTCACTCTGCTGCTCCCGGCCGTGGCCGAACCGCAGAGCGCCCGGACCAGCATGACCGAAATCGGCATGACCGAGGGCGGCGAGGAGGACACGCCGGAGGCACTCCGGGTCCAGACGCTCCTCGCCGCCGAGACAGACACCGCCGCCGCAGTGCCTGGAGCCACGCCCGGAGTCAGCGCGGTGGTCAGCGCCGACGCGGCCAGGTCGGCGTCGCTAGGGCCTTCCCACGCGGAGGCCATGCTGGCCGGCAAGTTCGTGCTGATCGTCGACGACGACGTCCGCAACGTCTACGCGCTCACCAGCGTGCTGGAGAACCGCGGCATGGAGGTGCTGGTCGCCGAGGACGGCCGCACCGGCATCGAGCTGCTGCGCGGGCGGCCGGGCGTGGACGTGGTGCTGATGGACATCATGATGCCGGTGATGGACGGCTACGAGACCACCCGCGCGATCCGCCAGCTCGACGGGTTCCGTGACCTGCCGATCATCGCGCTGACCGCCAAGGCGATGCGCGGCGACCGCGAGAAGTGCCTGGCGGCTGGCGCTTCCGACTACATCACCAAGCCGGTCGACGTCGACCAGCTCCTGGACATGCTGCGGGTGTGGTTGTATCGATGAATCGCGGGGAACGCTCCTTGCCTGGAGTGCAACGGGAAGGAGCGGATGTGGGGGGTGCGCGACCAAGGGTGCTGCTGGTTGATGACAAACCGGGCAACCTGCTCGCGCTGACCGCTGTCCTCGAACAGCTCGACGTGGACCTGGTCAGCGTCGGCTCCGGCGAGGAGGCGCTGCGGCGGCTGCTCGCTGAGGAGTTCGCCCTCATCGTGCTCGACGTGCAGATGCCGGGCCTGGACGGCTTCGAGACGGCGCGGCTCATCAAGCAGCGCGAGAAGACCCGCTACATCCCGGTCATCTTCCTGACCGCCATCAGCGGGGCGCCCGAGCACCACTTGCGTGGCTACGGGCTCGGCGCGGTCGACTATGTCTACAAGCCGTTCGCTCCGGACATCCTGCGGGCCAAGGTGGCGGTGTTCCTGGAGCTGTGGCAGCGCGGCATCTTGATCGAGCGCCAGCACGCCGAGCTGGAGCGGCGCCTGGGCCAGCTGGACCGGGCCCATGAGACGCTCGCCCGGCAGACCAATGATCTGGAGCGCTCCAACGCGGCGCTGGAGCTGTTCGCGGAGGTCGCTGCACACGAGCTGCAGGCGCCGCTGCACAACGCCGCCGGCTTCCTCGACCTGCTGCTGGAGCGCCACCGCGAGGTGCTCGACCAGGAGGCTGAACTGCTTGCCGAGCGCGCCGCCCGCGGGGTCGGCGAGATGCGGGCGCTCACCGGCAGGCTGCTCGAGTACGCCAAGGCCGCCACCGAACCACTGGCCACCGAGCCGGTGCCGCTCTCGGAGGTGCTGCAGGCGGCTGAGCGGGAGCTGGCGAAGCCGCTCGGTGCCGCCGCTGCCGAGGTGGTCGCCACCGACCTCCCCACGGTTCCGGGCGACCGGCGGCTGCTGACCTCACTGTTCGTGAACCTGCTGGACAACGCGGTGAAGTTCCAGAGCGAGGCTGCACCGGTGCTTTATGTCTCCGCCGAGGCCGCCCCGGGCCTGTGGCGGGTCACCGTGCGTGACAACGGCGTCGGCGTCGCACCCGACGACGTGCCCCGCCTGTTCACCGTGTTCGCTCGCCTGCGCTCGACGGCCGACCGGCCCGGCCACGGCATCGGCCTGGCGACTTGCCGCCGGATCGTCGAGCGCCACGGCGGGGTCATCTGGTGCGAACCCGCAACGGAAAACACCAGCGACGGGGCGGCGTTCTGCTTCATCCTGCCGTCCGCCGACGCCGACGCCGACGCCGACGCCGACGCCGACGCCGACGCCGAGGCCGAGGCCGAGGCCGAGGGTCCGGACTGATGCCGCGTGTGCTGGTCGTCGACGACGACCCCGACTACCGGCTGCTCGTCCGGCTGGCACTGGCGACCGACTCGCGCTTCGAGGTCGTGGGCGAGGCCTCCGACGGGCACATGGCCGCCGCCGCGGCCGTCCTCTGCGAAGCCGACCTGGTGCTGCTGGACTGCGCCATGCCAGGGCCAGGTGGCGACGCCTTCGACGCGCTGCCCGCGATCCGCCGCGCCCGCCCGCAGTGCCGGGTGGTGCTGCTCTCCGGGCATGCCACCGAGGACCTGCGCGCTGCCGCCTGGTCCAGCGGGGTGCTCGGCTACCTGAGCAAGGACGTGCGGCCAAGCCGGCTCGGCGACGAGCTGGTGGCGGTGACCGGCCTGGTCGACGCGGTCGAGTCGGTGCTGCAGGAGACCTCGACGCGGCTCGCGCGCGACCCCCGCAGCCCACGGGCCGCGCGTGCCTTCGTCCGGCGGACACTGGAGGCCTGGCGCCTGCAACGGCCGCTGGACACGGCGGTGCTGCTGGTGAGCGAGCTGGTCACCAACGCGGTGACGCACGCAGGCTCGGACGTGCGCGTGGTCCTCCGGCTCACCGAGCACACCGCCCGGGTGGAGGTGGCCGACCAGGCAAACACCCCGCCGCCGCTGCCGCAGCGCAACCACAACGCGGCCGCGGGCTCTGGACGTGGCCTGCGGATGGTGTCGTCACTGGCGCGCCGCTGGGGTACGTATCATGAATCCGCGGGTGGCAAGACCGTTTGGTTCGAGTTGACACGTGACAGCGGCCCCGTCGGCACCGGGCTGGGATAAGAGGCACAGCATGGCGGAACCTCCAGAAGAGACTGGGGACCGGCTCGGGCTGCAGCGCCGCGCCATCGAGCGGCTGGAGGGCGAGCGCGACCGTCTCGAACGGCTGCTGCTGCGCCTGCCGTCGCTGATGGGCGAACTGGACGTCGGCAAGCTGGTCCAAGGCGTGGTCGAGGCCGCTGCCGAGCTCGCCGACGCCCGCTTCGGCGCCTTCGCGCCCGCGGACAGCGACGAGGACGCGGTCGCCTTCGTGGGTGCCGGCGGATCGCCGCCCGCGTTCGCCGAACCGCCGGCGCTCAAGTCGGCGCCGCTGCTCGCCGGAGCCCTGTGGAGCGGCCAGGCGGTGCGGGTCGACGACGTGACCACCTGGGCCTCACGCGACCAGAGCGCCCGCGCCTACGGCGTGTTCGCCGACGGCCGCCTGGTGCGGAGCTGGCTGGCCGTGCCGGTGCGGGGCCGCGGCGGGGCTATGCTTGGCGCGATCTACCTCGGCCACCACCGCGCCCACGCCTTCTCGGCCCGCCAGCACGAGCTGGTCGGCGGCCTCTGCTCGCAGCTCGGCGTCGCCATGGAGAACGCGGAGCTGTTCGCCGAGCGCGGCCAGATCGTGACCGCCCTTCAGAGAAACCTGCTGCCGCCGCTGCTGCCGGACATCCCCGGCGTGGACCTGGCCGCCCGCTATCGCCCCGCCGGCGCCAGCAACCTGGTCGGCGGCGACTTCTTCGACGTCTTCGAGCTGACCGAGCGGACCTGGGGGCTGATCCTCGGGGACGTGAGCGGATTCGGCGCGGAAGCGGCGGCACTGACCGGCATCGCCCGCTACACCGTCCGCGCCATCGCCGGGCCGGGCGACAAGCCCAGCGAGGTGCTCGCCCAGCTCAACGAGACGATGCTGCACCAGGGACCGGCGGAGCGCTTCTGCACCGCGCTGTACGCGCTGGCGACCCTGCCGACGACCGCTGAGTCAAGGGATGGAGGGGTGGCGGTGCGGCTCGCCAACGGCGGGCACCCGCCGGGGCTGGTGCTGCGCGACGACGAGTCGGTGGAGCGGCTCGACGAGGGCGCCGGCATGCTGCTCGGCGTCTTCTCCGACCCGGTCTTCGCCGACGAGCAGGTGACCCTGTGGCCCGGGGACGCGCTGGTCCTCTACACCGACGGGGTCATCGAGGCACGCGACGCGGACGGCGTGCAGTTTGGCGAGGACCGCCTCGCCGCGCTGCTGGCCACCTGCGCGGGCCGCTCAGCCGGCGGCATCGCCCGCCGCGTCGAGCTGGCCGCCCTCGACCACCAGGGCGACAAACCCTCAGACGACATCGCCATCGTGGTCCTGCGCGCCCGCCCCACTCCCCACCCTGCCTCCTAGCGGGTCGCGGCCGGTCAGGTAGCAGACCAGCCCGAGCAGGGCAAAGGTGGCAGCGCCGAAGCCAAGGCCGAACACCGCCTGGCCGCCGTGCAGCAGCCCGACCGCGCCGAGGACAGCCCCGACGCCCATGAAACTCAGCCCGCCAACCCTGTAGACCATCGTGGCTCCGTAGCCTAGACGCCGCTCGGCGGCATGTCGATGTCGCTTCTCGCGCGCTCGCACCTTCTGACTACGTATGCGGCCTACCGCAGTCAACGGTATCCGGCGGACCAGGGCGGCCGTACGTTCAGCTCGCAAGACAAGCAGCAAACCAAGCGAGCGTACCTCTGTCGCCGAGGAGGCTCCGAATGCCCAAGCTCGTCCACCCATTCCGGGGGTTCAAACTGGGGTCCCGTGTGGGATTGCCAGTGCGCCTGCTGGCCGCCGCGCTCATCGCCACGGGGTTGCTGGTCGCGGCCTCGGGGCCGGCAGCGGCCGCGACCGTGCTCTACGTCAACCAGAGCAGCGCCAGCTGCAACGACAGCGGCGCCGGCACGCAGGCGGCGCCCTTCTGCACCATCAACAAGGCCGCGTCGGTCGCCACCGCCGGCCAGACCGTCCAGGTCGCCAGCGGCACCTACAACGAGCTGGTGACCGTCGCCCACTCCGGCACGGCAGCGGCGCCGGTCACGCTGACCGCAGCCTCCGGGGCCAGCGTGACCGTCAGCGGCAAGGCCGACGGCTTCAAGCTCGCCAGCAAAAGCTACGTGGTGGTGCAGAACTTCACCGTGACCGGTACCACCAGCTACGGCATCCTGGTGTCGGGCTCGTCGCAGGTCACCCTGCGCGGCAACCACGTCAGCAATGCCGGCCAGCGGGCCTCCGGCCTCACCAAGTACGGCATCAGGCTGCAAGCCACGACCGCGTCACTGGTGTCCGGCAACGTCGCCTTCAACAACTCCGACGCCGGCATCTTCCTGGACGGCACCACCAGCGGCGTTCGCGTCACGGGCAACACCACCTACGGCAACGCCCGCGGCTACACCCGCGCCGCGCCCGGCATCGACGTGCGAGGGCATAACAACACCATCGACCGCAACGTCAGCCACAACAACGAGGACTCCGGCCTGCAGTTCTACACCGGCTCGCACGACAACCTGGTGGTCGACAACCTGAGCTACCGCAACGGCGACCATGGCATCGACGACCTGCACGCAACCGGCCAGCGGATCATCTCCAACACCGTCTACGGCAACGTGACCGCTGGGATCAACGTGGAGGGCAGCTCCACCGGCGCAACGATCGAGAACAACCTCAGCGTGGACAACGGTGTCAACTCGCCACGCACCAAGAGCAACCTCCGCGTCGACTCGACCTCGACCAGCGGGGCCACGGTCAACTACAACCTCGTCTACCTGAGCGTCTCCGGCCAGGTCATGTACGTGTGGGGGTCCAAGAGCTACAGCTCGCTGGCTGCCCTTCAGGCAGCCACCGGCCAGGAGTCGCACGGCCGCCAGGCGAACCCGAGCTGGGTCTCGACCGGGTCGAACTTCCACCTGAAGGCCGGCTCGCCCGCGATCGACTCGGCCAATGCCGCCGCGAGCGGCGAGACCGCCACCGACCTGGCCGGCAAGGCCCGCGCGGACGACCCGGCCACCGCCAACACCGGCGCCGGTGCGCGCGCCTACGACGACCGCGGCGCCTACGAGTTCTGATCGAGCAGTCCCTCCCACTCGATCAGGTCGGTCTCCCGGACTGGGAGGGCCGGATCGAGCGGGACCCGGAACGTCTTGATCTCGTTCGGCCCGAAGGCCGCGCGGAGCGAACGCCCGACCAGCGGCAGGTCGATGGTGGCCTCGGCCGCGCGGCCGGCGCTCTCGTAGGCGCGGACGACCAGGTCGCCGCCGAGATGACCGGGATCGGTGCCCTCGGCGCGCTTCAGGACGGTGACCACCACCGCCTCCGGCGTCACGGTGGCGAGCGAGCCCTGCCGCGCCAGCGGCCCGGGATGGAAGGACTCAAGCAGCGCGAACGGCGGCTGGTTCAGCTCGGAGGCCAGGCGCACCACCCCCGCCGAGCGCCAGTCGCCAGCGTGCGGCAGCAGCCGGTAGGTGAACTGCTGCATGCCCTGGTCCAGGTACTCGTAGGGCTCGCCGGGACGGAGCGGCGCCGGGTCGTGCCAGGCATAGACGGGGCTGCGCAGCACGGTCATGCCGATGGTCCCGCCGCTGACGTCGAAGCTGTACTTCCCGTCGTTCAGCAGCGTAAGCCCCGCCCGGGAACCGCTGACGTCGACCCATGCCTGCGCGGGCCGCTCCTCCCCATCGGCATCGCGGACGACGTGCCCGTAGGGGATCTCGTGGGTGGCGGTCACGTTCTGCAGCGCAGTCGGAAAACGTAGCTTCAGCAGCTTGAGCCGCTCTTGCCAGTCCACCGTGACGCGCACCTCCAGGTGGTGCGCATCCCGCCCGAGCAGCAGTTCCTCCACCAGCGACGAGCGCCCGTACTCGCTTTCGACCCGCAGGACCGAGCGGACCGGGCCGTGCTCTACCAGCCGCACTGACCGGCACGCGAAGGCGCCCACAATCTGTGTGTCGCCCAGAGCTGTGAACGAACGCACGCCGTGCCCCCAGGTGTCGCTCCGGTCATCGATCACTACGGCGTGCGGGGCGGACTCCCCCGCCAGCTCAGCTCCGGACGCCTTGTCCCGCAAGCTCGCCAGCCAGCCAGTGGCCGGATCGACCCGAACGAAGAGGTGCTCGCCCTCCAGGGTGGACTGGTCTGGGCTTGCCTCCGGCTCCAGCTCCGGGTCCGGCCCTCCCGCCCGCAGGCGGTAGAGGCGCCAGCCGAGCGCCGGCACGTCCGCCACGAACACCACGCGCTCGCGCCACGGCACGGTGGCGTGCGAGCGGGTCGCCTGGCTCGGCACCACCTCGCCGCCGCCCTCGACCCGGTTGGCGCTGCCGCGCTCGGCCTCCAGCTCGATCTCGGCGCGCACCGGCCAGGGGTGCGGGTTGAAGACCACCACCGGGGTGGTGCCCGGCTCCTCGGGGATCGCGATACGACCTGAGATCGCCTGCGCGGCGCTGTACAGCGCCCGGGTCGCGATGGCGGTGGCCTCGCCGAGCTGGTCGCGGGCGTCGTCGTAGGCGGCGGGGATGGCGGTTCCTGCCAGGATGTCGTGGCACTGGTTGAACAGCACCTGCTTCCAGGCGTGCGTCAGCGCAGCGGCAGGATACGGCGCGGCGCCCCCGCTGAGGATCCCCGCTGCTGTCGCCCACTTCTCGGCCGCGAGCAGCAGGTTCTCCGCGCGGCGGTTGAGGCGTTTGATGCCGGAGTGCGCGGCGTAGCAGCCGACCGCATGGGGTTGCAGCTCGCCCTCCACCAGCGGCAGGCGGGCACCGTCGGCGGCCTCCAAGTGGTCGAAAAACCGCCCGGCACTGGCGCACTCCAGCTGCGGGAAGGGGTCGGTGCCGTCGAGCCGGCGGATCGAGTCGAGGTTCGCCCGGGTCGGCCCGCCGCCGTGGTTGCCGACGCCGTAGCAGCAGGCCAGCTCGTGGTCCGCCCCGACCTCGGCGAGCTGCGCCAGCGCCGCGCGCAGGTGCTCGTCCAAGTCGGTGCCGGGGCTCTGGTACTCGTGCGGGACGCGGTAGGCGAGCACCCGCGACCCGTCCGCCGACTCCCACCAGAACGCCGCGCCCGGCACCGGTAGCGGCAGCTCGCCCGGCCCTGGCCGCATGAACAAGTAGCGGTCCAGGCCGCTCTTGCGCAGCAACTGCGGCAGCGTGGCGGGATGCCCGAAGGGGTCCAGGTTGCACCCGACGGTGGCGGCAACCCCGAACTGGGTCAGCAGCCAGCGCTGCCCGTAGAGCGCCTGGCGCACCAGCGACTCGCCGCACGGCAGGTTGCAGTCCGCCTCGACCCACCACCCACCCACGATCTCGAACCGCCCCTCGGCGACCCGCCGCCGGATCTCCCCGAACAACTCCGGGTCGTGCTCCTCCACCCACGCGAGAAACGCGACCGAGTCGCAGGTGAAGACGAACTCTGGGTACTCCCCCATGCGCTCCAGCACCGACCGGAAGGTCGCCCGCACCGCCTGATACCCCTCGGGCCAGCGCCACAGCCACACCGGGTCGATGTGGCTGTTGCCGATCAGATGCAACATCACTCCTGGGTAAGCGAAGCCATGATCTGCTGAATCTGTGTCTCCATACTC
>WNGD01001449.1_pt1 | contig 50844 bp, 49 predicted proteins | sample 5400671 | NCBI WGS metagenome assembly WNGD01 (sample SAMN13153369, study PRJNA577476) | soil metagenome | isolation source: 40 cm soil or saprolite under grassland replicate 2 | place: USA:California | collected 2016-06-15 | reverse complement strand
CGTTTTTCATATTATATCGTTTTAAAATTTAAAAAATCGATCCATACTATTCATTACTATTTTGCTTTTTATCCCTTTCTCGGAGAATCTTGGCGCAGCCAAATTCATCTGCTCAACAAGGACTTTTTCAACAGGCTGGCCAATTTTTGAGATCTTCGCCAATCTTCTGGTACACGATAATAATACAAATTTTTTGTAGTGTGTTTTGAGGAACGTATAGCAATAGTAATGCCAACTCCTACTTGGATGCCAAACACATTGTGCGTTGTACCAGAAAGTTTAGGATTTTTGCGTACATTGCCATGCAAATCAAGATGGTAAATTTGTGTAAAATCTTTGAGCATGAACATACGCATGCCATCGAAAGCTCTCTGATCAACGAAAGAATTGTTCGTGACCAAGCAAACAATGCCATCACGATCTCCTAGCCGATCTGTTGCCCACCGGAAGAACTTTACATATGCATCTGATAGGGAGTTCTTGTTAGAGGCTTTGGATGCTTTTGCATACGTCTCACTTACATGTTTATCAATCACAGGATACTTACGGTTTTTGTTGTTATCATTCTCATTCACTTGCCCGATATTATACGGAGGATTCCCAATCACCACCATGATCTGAGCATCCTTCTCCTTCTTTACCCGCTCAGTATTCTCCTCCACAAAAAGGGGTAGCTGCTTCCCCTCCGCCAGCTCCAGCGTATCCACAAAGCAGACGCCCTCGAACGGCTCGTACTCGCCCATTTTTGAGTAGTATTCGTGCTCGATATTCAGGGATGAGATGTAGTATGGGAGCAGCATGATTTCGTTGCAGAAGAGATCGTTCTGGTACTTGTGCTTCAGCCTGTGGCGCGGGATGCGGTGCAGCAGGTTGACGATAAAGCTGCCCGTTCCAGCCGCCGGATCGAGGATCTGCACGCCGGGTGCGGAGATCGACGTGCCGAACTCGCGCTGCAGCACCTCCTCCACGCTGGCGCACATGAAATCGACGATCTCCTGCGGCGTGTAGACGATGCCGAAGGTGTCCGCGCGCTTGACCGAGTAGCCCTGGAAGAAGCGCTCGTAGACCGTGTTCAGGAAGTGCTGGCGCTCCGACCAGCTCTCTATGCCCTTCGCGGCGGCCTCGATGGCGACGTAAAAGCGGTCGAGCGACTTGAGGAACTCGTTGCGGTTGAAGGAGCGACTGGCGAGCGCCTCAATCACCCTCTCGATCTCGGAGGCGATCACGTTGCGGCGCACAAAGTCGGAGTTATCGAAGATGGTGCGGAAGAGGCGCTCCGTCAGCAGGTGCTGGATGAGCATCTCATTGATCACGTCGGGCGTGATCTTTGGATCGAGCGCCGTGCGGCAGAGCTCGGTAAAGGTATCGAAGGCAGCGATGAAGCGCCGGTTGGTCTTGTACTCCCGCTCGATGATCGAGAGCAGCGCTCTGGCAAGCTCGGGGATGCGCGCCTTGAACTCCTGCACCGCCGTTTCGAAGTTCTCGATATCCGGTTCCGTGTAGGTGAAAAACTGTCTGAGCAGGTCGCTTACATCGTGCGCATTCTGCAGGTTATACTCGGCGGGCACGCGCTTCTTACCCTGGTAGAGGACCGCCCTGCGCGTATTCTCGAAGATGGTATTCGTGAGTGGGTAGCCGTCGGTGATCTTCTTCGCGATCTCCCGGTCCAGATCGCTCTTCGGCCCCTTCGCCTCCCAGTAGCCACGCGGAAAATAGTCGTCGCGCAGCACGCCATCAGGCCGTATGCCGCCCTCCATCGTCTGCTCCGGTATGAGCGTCCATTTCACGCTGCGCGCAGTCTCCGCCAGCAGATTCAGGAAGGCCGTTCTGACCGCCAGCTCGTAGTCCGCCTTGCCCTTGTATTCATCGAGCTGTTTGTAGTAGCGGTCGATCACCTTCTTGAGCAGCGGCGTACTGAGTGTGGGCGCGCTGAGCATGTGCTTCCCTCCTGTCGGCTCCCCACCCTTGGTACTCTTCCTCCTGCTCGTCGTACCTGCAGACGAAGCAGCCGGGGAGCCGCCGTCTATCTTCTCGACCAGCCTGCGCATACCCTTAGCGATATCGGTAAACGCAGCATCGCGATTGGCCCACATTGTAACAGGTTTAGCGTCTTTCGGCAAAGCCTGGAGCGCGCCGAAGGGGGCGGCCTCCCAATCGCAGGGACGCAAGATAACGGGTATCACCGTTGCCTCGCCTGCCACATGTCTCTGCATCGCCTCCTGCATCTCGACGCCGTAACAATAATCGGAGGCGATAAAGGCCGGGCTCACGAGCAGTAAGATAATACGAGCAGTCCTCAAATGCCTGCTGGCCTCATCTGCTAGCGGGCTGCCAGCCGTGATCTCGCGATCATGCCAGTTACTGATAAAGCCCTGCCGTTCTAACATTGACAGGTGATCATTGAGTTTAGCACGCAGGGCTTCGTCCTCGTGGGCATAAGAATAGAACAGTGGAACGGCATCAGTTGGCATTATCGGCACTCCTCGCAGGTATACATCCAGGCAACATATTAAACCCCTTATGTTCTGCAATCTCACATATTTTTAGCCATATTCTCATAATACACAAGTTTATCAGTCCTTGTCTATTAACGGTATTATCCCTGCGCGGACACCCTTCAAAGGCACTTTAGCTCACGCGCGTTCATACATAAGCAAAAACGATCTGTTCTAACTCATGAGCGAGTGCCATCTCATCAACCGTTGCCAGGTTACTCAATATAATGATCGTGACCCCGTCATCAGGATAGCGCCCGATATAGGACCTGAAGCCAGGGATCTTCCCATCATGCCAGATCAGCCTGTGGCCCGGAACAGGCGAATGCGCGATAAACCACCCGTACCCATAGCTCGATCCCGCGTACTGTGAAGCAACATAGGGAGTAAACGCCTCCTTCAGCGTCTGTTGCGATACCAGCGTCTGGTGCGAGAGCGCCTGGTCCCAGCGATACATATCTTCTGCATTACTATACACAAGTCCCGAGCCAAAGAGGAACGTCCACTGCGGAGTAACATCCATCCCCGCGTAGGTATCCAGGACCTGCCAGTTCGCATAGCCAGGCGCGTGACCAGGCGCAGACGTATAGTCCGCATCGCCACTTCCCGAATCCTTCATATGCAGCGGACCAAAAATCGCCTGCTGCAAGAAAGCACTATACGACTCGCCCGAGACCTGCTCAACAACGTATCCCAGAATCTGATAACAGATGCTACAATAACTAAACTGGCTGCCCGGTGTGTAGACCAGGGAGAAGCCATTGAAGCTCGCAATCCAGGATCGGGGGGAGGCAGTCGACAGGCTTGAGGCGTCCAGTTGTGGAATGCCAGAGGTATGCGTCAATACTTCATGAATCGTCACTGGCCGCCATGCCGGGGGACAGGGGACAATGTAAGTACAGAGATGGTCGCTCACATGCAGTTTCCCTCGCTCCTGCAAGATCAGGATCGCCATGGCGGTAAATTGTTTGCTGGTAGAGCCGAGGTAAAATCTGGTGTGTGGTGTGTTGGGGACCCGCCTTCTCCAGTCGGCCATGCTATACCCCTTGCTCAAGAGTACCTGGTCGCGATATGCGATCAGGACCGAGCCACTGAACTGCTGGTGTGCGGCCTGCTGCGAGAGTAGACTATCCACGCGGGAGGCAATCTTTCCATTTTGTGCGTAGCGGGTCACTTCCGTGAGACGCGGTGACGGCTGGCTGACGATGCGCCAGACGGTGAATAGGAGGATCGGTACCAGGATCACGCCTACAATTACCATCCGTCTAGTGCCTCCAGAAGAGACGCGTCGCCAGCCCCTCTGTAATTGATGGTAGTTGAGTTGACGATAGCCCAGTTGTCCAGGCACTGGTTGGTTTGCCGAAGACGGCGCTTCTTGCTTGTGTCGACGGTTATTCATTCTCCTTCCTTTCATCTCATCAAAAAATAGAGAAGCTGCCAGTAAATATGGAGAGATTAATTATACAAGAGATGAGAGAAGAAGACCAATAAGTAATTAGAAAGTACTAGAAATAAATATGGGTAGTAAATGTTTGCATACGTAACCTTTGGGTCTTCTTCCCGGACTCATCGTAGCTCCGCGCGCTCTGCGGCTCACACCAGTCCTCATGAGTCATCCCGGTATCTATTCAGGTCCCTCTTACCGGACTCCTCGCCGCTACGCGGCTCGCACCATTGCTGGTGTGGGGAGCGGGCTGGCGGCCTGAGCCGCCAGCCCGCTCCCCACACAAAAGGGCTTGTGAAGCGCCTTTGGCGCTGATGAGTCCTGAAGAGTTATCGAACTCATGGAGGGACCTTGAAGAGTTACCTGGGGCATTGATATAGATCTGTGATAAGCTCTTATCAAGAACTGTCAGTGACGAAGGAGAACAACGATGACCATTGATAACGATCCTCTAGAGAGCTTCAACGAGCACTATCGCAGCGGGAACACGCCCTGGGACTCCGGCATCAGCCCGCCAGAATTGCTCGAAGCGGTCACAGGGCCGACTGCGCTGGCGCCTGGGCGTATGCTGGATATCGGCTGTGGGACGGGCACGAACTCTCTGACGCTGGCACGCCTGGGCTGGCAGACGGTTGGCGTCGACTTCGTGTCCCTCGCCATCGAGAGAGCCAACCAGAAGGCGAAGGCGGTAGTGGATGAGATTGCGCGCGCGGGTGGAAGCGTTTGTTTCATACAGGCGGATGTCATCCGGCTTGCCGCACCCGCGCCCGACGAACGGTTTTCCCTGTTACTCGACCTGGGCTGCCTGAACGGAATTCCACCTGATCTGCGCGCCAGGTACGCGGAGATGGTCGTGCAGCAGGCCATGCCGGGAGCGTTGTTTCTCCTCTACGCCCACTTTCCCAACGCCGATCGCAATCGTCCCCCTGGCTGTACGCCTGAAGAAATCGATCGCCTCTTCACGCCGGGATTTCGCTTAGAACGGCGCGAGTTCGGAATGGCGCCCCAGGGAGGACGCTCAATGTGGAACTGGCTACGGCGCTCGTCATAACAAAAAGTCCTCGACCAGCTTATCAGGCTGGTCGAGGATCTATGTAGTAGCGGCGACAGGAATCGAACCTGTGACACAGGGCTTATGAGTCCCTTGCTCTACCGACTGAGCTACGCCGCCTCGTAGTTGGCTCTACAGGCTAATTGACAGCAAGAACAACATCCAAAATTTTGAGAGAGTCCTTTGCTCTACAGCCCTGGTTCTTTTGTGTACAGCGATATAGTAACATACCATGTCAAGAGGACGGTGGTAGAGGGGGCGCGTTTCAATTCTAGCCATATCTCTTATTCTCCTTACTGAACGGTGAAACTATCTGCATTACTTACCGATTGTCCATTCAAGCTAGCGATGACTGATGCAGTAGCGGCACCCCTACATTTTGTTTCAGGTTCCCAGGTCCAGGTGTAATCTCCATTTCCATCCGCATATGATGTTCCTTGAAGACTTTTACTCGTAGCATTATATCCAGAACAATAACTCACTGTAATCGTCAACGCCGCTCCTGGTAGGGTATGAACGCTGACTGATCCACTTACATAATCAGTAGCATAAGCACTGGTGAATGTAACAAACAGCGATTTCATAGGGGTAGCTGTTGGTTGTGGAGCATGAGGCGTTGGGGACGGTATACGAGTGGGAACTGATATTACTACTTTTTGGGGCTTTTGCGTCGGTATAGGAGTTGGTGTCGGAGCTGGTCTATTCACTGCCGTAGAGGGGAGTGAGATTTTTGTATGTACCACGGCTGTTGGTGTTACTGGTATGGCAGCGCTATCTGTGCCGGTTGTAGATGCCGCAGTTGCAAACACGAACGATATAAGGGTCACAATGGTTCCAATTGCGATAGCTATATTTGCCCTGCGCTTATTTGCCCGTGCACTCATCTGACCGGCTGGTTGCGACTGGAATGCTGCCAGACACGCGCGAACCAGATAGATACAGGACATGATAGGAAGGACAAAAAAGAACAAGCATCCCATACCTGTCCGCTTGTTATTGCTCATCTGTTTCCAATGGATCCACCCTTTAAGCGACGTGAAGCCTTTCCAATCAGCGATGGCAATACTGGCTATAACGCCGAGAAATAAACTGGTTCCCGCATTATTACCACCAACGCTGATAAGCACGATAGAAAGAACGGATGTAACGACAAGTCCCACTAGAATGGCATTGTTATATGGCCTGGATTGACCATTATTAGGTGGAGGCGGAGGATAAAACTGTCCAGGCGTGGGAGGCAGTGGGGGATAATGATTGTTATTTGAGGACTGATCTGAGTTATTTCCTGATGAGTAATTCATCTCGCCTTTCCCTTCTTCAAATCTACAAGACATAACTATTATATCAACTATATAGACGCTTTCAAGGAAAAATAGTAACGTAAAAATAGTTTATGCATACTCTCATTTTGTAAATCGTCGTCACTTGAAGTAATGACTTCTGCCCAGCAACGAACTTTCTCGATATAGCCTTAAGCCATCTCTATTTCCTCAACATGGTTCACTTTGTATTATCGTCACTAGCGGGCTATCTCTTTAGGGTTAGAGAGGGGGATATTGTGAAGTCAGGATAAATAGCTTCTGAGAAGTGTATGGTGGTACCTGTTATCAGGGCATGAAGCCTGGAGCTTTACTTGCGGAGCTTTTGCCTCTCCTCTTCTCGTCAAAACGGGTTGATACACTTTTCTAAAAAGCTTTCGTCACATATAGCGACGTTTTCATATCAAGGAAGCGAGCAAGGTCAGTCACCTCAGCCTCCAATGCGGGGTACACTTCGGGTGCAAGCCGCTCAAATGGCTCCACGAGCACATCCATATGGTCCTTCTTACGCTGACCCTTCCAGGTTCCCACTACACGGTCATCGACCAGTAGCGTCGGGTGCAATATCCCGCCGCCCGCGTTGATGCGTTTTGCATACTGGCCTGGCACTATCAGGTCGCGTTTCTGGTAGCCGAGCAGGTAGATATCGAAGGCTGGTAGGAGGCGAACGATTAGAGATGGTACGGGCGGTTCGTCCAGCCATACAGCGCGTGTCTTGAGCATCCAGGCAGGGGAGCCGTCAATCTCTACTTCTATGAGCTGGTCCGTGATTTCTCGCCATGCTGTCCGTATCCTGCTTATGGGCATGCCTGACCATACCGCCATATCTTCGGGCGTGGCGGGACCATAGGCGCTCAGATAGCGATGTGCGAGCTCTACAAGTGCTGCTTCCCGTGGTTGCCCAATGTCTGCCCAGTCGCTGAGGAGGACGTAGGTTGGCTCCGCGCCATGGTCGGGACCCAGGCAGATGATACCTTCGAGAGCGGCTCGCACCAGAAGATAGGGTCTGGCCTGGCCCTCGACGTGGATATCGTGAAGGGCCAGTTGTTCGACGAGATCAGCCCGTGTCAGGGGTCCCTGGCTGGCAAGTACGTCGCGGATGACGCGCGCTGCTCTTGAGTATGTGTCATCGTCCAGGCCCAGTTCGGCGCGTCGGCGTTGACTGGCGGCAATAAATATAGGACCCAGGAGGGGCAGGAGCCAGCCTAGATCCTCCGCTGCCAGGAGGTGTAGCGTGCAGCGTTGTCCCCAGGTGCGAACAATCGACCGCTCATGCACCCGCGCACGCTCGACATCGGCGGCGACCAGCCCGGCACTGCGAACGCGCAACGCGAGAGGCGCGGCGCGAGGGTCCTGTGCCTGGATACCGCATAGTTCTTTCACAAGGTCAGCGACGCCACCAGCCGTGCCCCAGGACCCTGGGATGAGCCGCTGAGCGCGCAGGTGCAGAGCGCGAACCTGATCATGCGACAGAGAGATAGTCATATCCCCTCATTGAGGATGGAACGTCGTCCCGTCATTTATAAACACTATCTGTTGATCTTGTATATGCACAATGAGATCGGATTTACCATCGCCATTGACATCGCGAATCTCGCCTGTGACCGGCGTGAGGTCCTGCCCGTTACCAAATAGCACCGGACCGGTATAGATGTGCGTGTGCGTTACATCGCCGCCAGGAATCTCAATTATCTCGACATGACGGTTCAGATTGAGAAAGATAAAGTGCGTTGGATGCGCCGCGCTATCGTTATGACCCACGACCGCGTCCAGTTGCGAGGTGCGTGGACGACCATAGCGGAGATCGTCCTGGTAGACGTGCCACCACGAACTCAAGGCGCTAAAACTCATCACGAGGACGATCATAATGACCATACCTACGAGAATAGCGACCACAGGGAAGCGTTGCGATCTACGAGCCGCCTCCATTTTTGCGGGAGCTAAAGCGTTCGACGCAATACCATGCGTATTTTTAGGGCTCAGGCTCGAACGGCGCCGTTGGATCAGCGTCCCCTTCTGCAACCCAGTGTCCTGTTGGGGAGGCGGCGCTGATCTATAGCGGCGTGCACTACTGGGCATACGGGTAGTATAGAGCTCGTCGTCGTCCTCGACATCGTACTCAGCAGGTCGGGTCTGCCTCCTGGCCTGGGTGGTTTCCATCGCGATCTCCTCCGTTCTAGATGAATTAGAACAAATTTTCTATTTAAGTATACCAGATAAAACGCGTTAGTCAATAGAAATTAGCCTGAATGGGGAGGAAATTTCGGCGTCGATACGGATATATAAGAAGATGCTGCAAATTTACCCAAATTATTCCTCATGAGCGGCTCCCACACTTGTGGCTCACTTATCACGGCAAAAATCGTGACGTTTTGCATCTATGAAGCATTGATTGGTAGCTTTGAAGCATAAGCAGGGCTGGAAAATCAACTATATCCCCTTTCCAAGAAAACCCGACAGGAGTATACTCGTAGATATGGCTCAATGCCGGGTGGGATCGGTTTACCAGTTTTCTAAAGATTTAAATGTATAGTACTGTTCAGACTACCAGGCACAATTGAATTATTCTGTAAAAAGGAGTTCCGACCATATGGCCAGGGATGAGAAATCCACTAGCAGATCACTTTGGAAATCAGTTTGGAAAGAATTACTTAGAATACGTGTTTCGATTGTGATAGGCATATTGTTAGGTTTAAGCGTTATCTATCTCTTGCTCTGGTCTCAGAATCCAGATAACAGCTGGTTCGGATTAGCATTAGCTCTCATCCCAAACGTTGTTTCCGCTGGTTTGATTGTTGTGTTTGGATATATCTTTCTTCACAATCTCGAAGCCATCAGATCTGAGCAGGAAAGGGATGCTCTTATTACTGAGATTAGGGAGGAAACACGAAATGTTGTGGCAGGCGAACTCCAAACTATGCAGCGGACAATAGATAAGTTTTTTACACATGCTGAATTAGGTAATACTGCGCATTCTCTAGGAATTGCTAATATTACCAGCAACTGGGTGGAGCTTATTAACTCCCAGCACCCTCTTGGCGCGAATTTCCGTCACCATCTCAGCAATGTGAAATCTCCTGCAACCTGGTACATTCTCACAATGTCGCCCTCCGCGTTAAGAGATTTAGATGAGGAGATAAGAGGCGCTGTTAAGAGAGGAGTTAATGTCAAGTGGGTATATTATGCAGTTGAGACTATAGATAGCAATCCTGCAATAAAAACACAATGGGAATGTATTAGCCGATTCCCCGATCGAACTGGGCCTACCGGTCGTGAGGTCCTCAAGAAAAGGATAAGTGTATTACTAGACGATTTTGGACCATCGTTACGCAATGAAATTCACAAACTGGGAAAGGAACACCAAAAAGACGTTGGTAACCTGGAGTTTTATGAAAGTGAGATGGTGCATCCCTATCTGGCATTTTTGTCAGTTCCAGAAGAATATAAGGAATTGCCGCAACCCGCTCCGCCTGAAGACACTCAACCTGAAGACGCTTTACCCAAACTTGCTCCAGCTGGTACATTCGGTTTTGTGCACCTCTATCCGATATTTCCACTGAACCATCAGGAACGACCGGCGCTGTGCCTGGATGCCTCAGGAGGAAAAATTCTTGATGAATACTACTGGTCAACCCTACGGTTATTTGACCGGGGTGTCAGGCTAGGAAAGATACGATGTACATGGTCGTTGAAAACATAGCCATAACATGTTGTCCAGCACTAGCGCTTTTAGGACTGCTGATACTGCTGACCAACCCTCTTAAAGCAGGGGACTCCTCGCTGCTACGCAACTCGCTCGGTTGGATGTGGAAGCAGGAAACTGGCCTGCCAGGCCAGTTTCCTGCTTCCACATCAGTCAGGGAAAAGGGTTCGCCAGCAGTATCACTGCGGCGGGAGAACCATATTGTGGCTCTTCCGCGGCCTCGCTGATTCAAGATGACGCGATTTTTGAAGCAATTTGAGTGTCAAAAACAACATAGCTTAAAAAAGAGGTAGACGAGCGTCTAATATATCGGAGAGCATAGTATCGCTCTCACTAACATTAAGGAGGTACTTATGGCGCAGAGTAATTGGCGCTGGTGCAACAAATGCCAAGGTATGTCTTTCGGAGGCAATCCTACACAGGGAGTTTGTCCTGCTGGAGGAGTACACAACCATTCAGGCAGCGGAGACTATAACTTGGATGATGGTGTCGGTAGCTCGTTGCAGGATAACTGGCGTTGGTGTAACAAATGCCAGGGGTTGTTTTATGCGGGCAATCCTACTTCAGGTACCTGTCCTACTGGCGGAGGACACAACTATTCAGGCAGCGGCAACTATGGTTTGACTATATTCTGATTGAACTAACGGCTCTTCCGCAGCCTCACTGATTCGGAGAACAGATGAGAGACGAAGGAGACAACAATGGTGCTTGTTGAGCAGGTCTTCATGCACTTTGTTTTTCTGCTTGAGCTTTGTATCAGCGAGCCTGCGGGAGAACCATATGTGGCAATGTGAGGCATATATTGGCTCATAAGCATTGCCGATATGGATGAAATTGCAGATGCCCACGAATAGTTGCCAACTATGAAGAAGCGCCTGAGGATGCAGTGGACTGCAAATACGCTACTACATGTGCAACCGTTCGCGGGCCGCGTTGAAATATGCCGCGTTTTTCGTATCTCTTGAGTAGGGAAGGGGCTTGCCCCCATCCGGCCCGGGGCGCGCGATCATGCGAGGGAGCTGTGTTCTCGGGGAACCGGATGGGGGCAAGCCCCTTCCCTACTCAATGAGGGGGTCCTGAACGGTTACGCGTTTTCTGGAAATAGCAGTTATGGCGGCGTTTGAGCAGATGTGGATAGGCCGAGACTGGTAGTGACGATATCGACGATCGCCTGTGTGGTAAATGGCTTAGTCAGGTAAGCCTGAGTACCTGCGAGGCGAGCTTTGAGACGGTCTATGACTCCATCGTGGCGGGAGAGGATCACAATCACCGTTCGGCTCCACTGCGGCTTCGTTCTAAGGTAGCGCGCGATCTCATAGCCGTTCATTTTTGGCAGGTCGATATCCAGTATCACCAGATCAGGCAGGCGTTCAATCTGCTGATCGGTGACCGCTCGTAACGCTTCTATGCCATCTGGATAACTGACTACCTCTAGCCCCTCTCGTCGCAGGCTTACTTCCAGGATCTTCCTTACCGTGGGAGAATCGTCGATGACCATCACTAGCTTGCCCATGGGTACACATCTCCCCTAAATATCTGCCTCTGTATATGTACGTATGCGTGTGAGCATATTGTTGTGCACGTCTTTATAACCACTGCCTCTTATAACAGTATGCAGGCTAATGGTTATCTGCTACAATAGCAAGTAAGTGACAACTAAGGTACAACTTTGTACACCCCCTTTTTAGGGCCTGTTTACGATTTGCCACGCAGAAGTACTGTTGCCCACGACTTTCAAGGATATTACTTGCTCTACCTCTTTATCGGAACTGGCAGAACATGATACAATAGTCCCATTGCAAGACGGAGCATCATGGATAGGTGAACCCTACTATATTTTTGCTCGATTACGTTGATCAGGAACTTGATTTGACCACTACGACACAACGAAGCGGATACATAGACTTTAGCATGTTCGATATCATTTTACGACTGGCGCAGGACTTCCATGCGCAGCAGAAACAACTCTATATGGTAGGTGGGACCGTGCGCGACGTGCTGCTGCATCGCGGCCAATCTGCCGACGCGGACCTGGCGACCGACGCTCATCCCGACGAGATCAAGCGCCTGGTAGCCCCGACGCGCCCCAACGCGATCGTGCTGGTCGGCGAACGCTTCGGAACGGTGCGCCTCCACTATGAGAGCAATATCGTGGAGATCACGACGTTTCGCACGGAACGCTACAATCCCGAGTCGCGTAAACCGGAGGTCTGTTTCGGGACCGATCTACTGGAGGACCTGCGCCGGCGCGACTTTACGATAAACGCGATGGCGCGCGATCCTCTCAATGGTCACATCATCGATCCTTTCGGCGGACGGCAGGACCTTGAGGCCCATATTTTGCGCGCCGTTAGCGATGAGCCAGACAAGCGCTTTGACGAGGACCCTCTGCGCCTCTTGCGCGCGGTGCGCTTCGCCGCTCAGCTCGCTTTTACTATTGAGCCGGAGACGCGTCGCTCTATCAGGCGCCAGGCAAGCAAACTACAGAAGATCAGCCGTGAACGTATCCGTGATGAAATGAACAAGTTGCTAGTGTCCGACCACCCGGCCAGGGGACTTGATCTCCTTGTGGAATTGGACCTGATGCCGTCGATCGTGCCCGAAGTCATGGAGCTGCGCGGCGTGAGCCAGCAACCGATACCACGCGCACCGGCCAGTAAAGATGTCTACGCCCACGTGCTACGCGTCGTCGAGCGCTCCTCGCCGCGTCTGGTTACCCGCTGGAGCGCGTTGCTGCACGATATCGCCAAGCCGCGCACCAAGAGCGTTGAGGATAATAAAGTACACTTTTTTAACCATGAGGATATTGGAGCCTATATGGCGCGCGATATTCTCAAACGCCTGCATTTTGATCGCGACTTCATAGAGAGCGTCTCGCGCATCGTGCGCCTGCATATGCGCGCCAACGCCTACACATCGGAGTGGACAGATGGAGCTGTGCGGCGTCTGATGATCGATGCCGACGACGACCTACCCGATCTGCTCGATCTATCGCGCGCCGATATCACCAGCTACCGTATGGACAAGGTTGCCAGGGCCTCTGCCCGCGTATCAGAGCTGGCGGAGCGCTGCCAGCATCTGCAGGAAGAGGCGAAGCGCGTGCCCTTGCGCAGTCCCCTCGATGGCAACGAGTTGATGGAGATGTTTGGTCGCGGCCCCGGCCCCTGGCTGCGTCCGATCAAGGATCACCTGCTTAGCCTGGTTATCGATGGCGAACTCTCGCCCGATAATAAAGAGGAGGCAGCAAGGATCGCTCGTAGCATGCTTGATAATTCGTAGTTTCATTTCAGTGCCCTCAAGCGGTGTAACGTACCTGCTATAGCAACGAAAGGGTGTCATGATGGCAAACGAAAAAACTTCTCGGCAGAAGTCAGCGTCGGGTACACCGAAGGCTGCTAAAACTACTGATACTACTAATACTACCCCGCAACAGGCATCGGCGAAATCTGCATCTACTGCAAAGAAGAGTGGAACAAAGGATAATAGATCGCGTGTCGGCGGTACCGCCATTCCTGGCGCGAAGTCGACCGTGCCCAGGCAGACACCGACGGGCAATAATCCCGCCCAGCAGCAGGCGGAGAGCTATAATCGCGATATGCGCCGCCGCATGCAACACCTGGGTACGGGCCCACAGAGCGATAATCAGAAAGTGAACACGATACAGCAGCAGCGCCGCAAGCGCATCGAACGCCGCAAGCAGCGCATAGAAGAGGAACGTGAGCGCCTGCGCAGATCGACGCCCGGCGGCAAGATAACGCTTGGACGTAGAAACCTCTATTTTATCATCGGCGTTGTGGCCCTGGTCGTTCTGATAATCGTCGTTTTTGTCGTACTGCGGGCGACCAATGTAATACATTACTGATCCCAGTAAGGAGCTCGGGCATAAAAGTACGACTTCCCTTGTTATTACTGGTGAACAGATTACGCGAGAGTGTAGTGCCATCGGGCATATGACATCTCCTGTAAGGATTGTAGTCAGCCGATTAGAGGTAAATAGACGCCGCTCACCTTCGATTACACGAGGTCGCCAGACCGTGCCGGGGCGCCTGATGAGGTATGCTTGTATTTTGATAACCTCTATGGTACACTCTTAAATGGACTAATCTAGCTTATTTCGACTTTTATTTACTCCTGCCAGCGCTAGCAGGAGTGATAATAGATATATTCATCTGGCTTTTACTCCTGTTGGCAGGAATGGGAGTGGAGATAAATACGATAAACGAACGTTTTTAGCTTATGTGCTACACATATGGTGTGGTTTTAGGAGGTTTTTTATACCTTGACAACAGAAAAAATTCGACTTGTTCCTCTCGGAGGCCTGGGAGAAGTCGGAAAGAATATGATGGTCGTTGAGTACGGTAACGACATTATCATTATAGATGCCGGAGTGATGTTCCCCGATGATGAAATGTTTGGTGTCGACCTGGTTATTCCCGATGCGAACTATCTTGCCGATAAGAAGTCTCGTATACGCGGTATCCTCATCACTCACGGCCACGAAGACCACGTTGGCGGACTCCCTTACATATTGCCAATGCTGGATTTTCCTCCTGTTTATGCGACGCGCCTGACTCAGGGCCTGATCAATGTCAAACTCAAGGAACATCGACTGCTCGATAAAGCGACCGTCAACATGGTTACTCCCGGCGATCAATTGAAGCTGGGCGATAGTTTGATCGAGTTCTTCCGCGTCAATCATAGCATTCCTGATGCCGTTGGCCTTGTAATCCGCACGCCGCTGGGAATTATCGTTCACACGGGTGACTATAAGTTCGACTATACGCCCGTCGATGGCAAGCCTGCCGACTTCGGGGCGCTCGGTCGCCTTGGGAATGAGGGTGTGCTTTTAATGATGGGTGATAGCACGCGTGTTGAGACGCCCGGCTATACACCGTCTGAGCGTGTCATCAACGATTCATTCGACAAGATCTTTGCCAACGCGCCGGGTCGCATTATGCTCGCAACTTTTGCCTCGCTGATATCGCGTGTGCAGCAGGTGATCGACGCCTCTGCCCGTTATGATCGTTTCGTCGCTCTGGTCGGTCGCAGCATGATTAACAATGTGCAGATGGCGATTGAGCTTGGCTACTTGAATGTTCCCAAGGGCATGCTTATCCGCGTCGAGGATATCAATAAGTTTAAGCCGGAACAGATAGTGATCATCTGTACCGGGAGTCAGGGCGAACCAACTTCGGCCTTGACGCGTATCGCGAATCAGGATCATCGCCAGATTCGCATACAGCCGGGCGATACAGTGATCCTCTCGGCAACGCCTGTACCGGGCAACGAGAAGATGGTGCATCGCACGATCAATAATCTCTTCCGCCAGGGTGCCGAGGTGCTCTACCAGGGCCTCTCGAATGTGCACGTCTCCGGCCACGGCGCGCAGGAAGAGTTGAAGCTGATGCTGAGCTTGATCCGACCGAAGTTCTTCATGCCTGTCCATGGCGAATATCGTCAACTCGTGCTACATGCAAAGCTTGGGTATTCTCTGGGCATTCCCGACGAGAATATTGTGGTCGCTGAGGACGGCGATATGGTCGAGTTCACTAAGAATGAGATCAAAATCGTCGATCATATCAGTAGCGGCAATGTTTTTGTGGATGGCCTGAGCGTGGGCGACGTGGGGCAGATTGTGCTGCGCGACCGCAAGGTGCTGTCTCAGGATGGTATTCTGATGGTGGTGCTGACGGTCGATAAAGAGACGGGACAGCCTGTCGCGGGTCCCGATATTGTCTCACGCGGCTTCGTCTATATGCGCGATGCCGAGGAGCTTCTCGATAGTGCGCGCGAACGTGTATTGGCTTCGTTTGCCGGTCTGAATGGCCATGCCTCCGATTGGTTGTTTGTGAAAGACAAGATCAAGCATACGCTCAGCGAATTTCTCTATGAGAAGACGCATCGCCGCCCCATGATCATTCCGGTGGTGATGGAAGTATAAGCGGAACAGTTCCGCACAAACAAAGGGCACTTGAACCGAGTGCCCTTTGTTTGCACTCTGGAGAAAATGGATCGTCATCGAGCGTCATGGCGATGAACGAACTCCTGTCCCGATGCTCGTTTCCCCCCAGGCCGGCGCACGGGCTTGTGAACCGCGCCCCTACAGCGGTCGTCTGGTCAGATTCCTTCGTGCAAACCAATGAAACGCAGCCAGACACCCTTCAACTATTGCTTATTTGGAACATCTGCGCTATCATACTGGTGTCTCGACTGTCTCGTGAACGGGAAGGAAGCTCTATGGCAGGCAGGAATCAAAAGAAAGCGACGAAGCGCCAATCGGACAAACGCGTCGTGCCAAAACTTGAGAATGGCCCCTCGCGCGTGAGCAGCGCGGCGGGCGGTTCGTTCCACGTTTCAAATGGACAACACGTCCAGAGCGTGCAGGTTGAGCAGCGCTCCAATGTCTCGTCCGCTAAACGCAGCGCACGCGGCCAGTCCTCGTCAAAGGCCGCTGCGCGTGGCAGTGGCAAAAAAGGCTCTTCGTCTCGCCGTCCCACGCCCGTTTCATCCGCACCCGATCCGCGAGACACACAGTTTATCAAATGGGTGCATGACAAATGGAAGGGCCTGGCGCCTCATCACCAGCGTGGCGTATCTGGTTTCTTACTGCTGATTGTCTCGCTCCTCCTTTTTAGCGCACTCACGATCTTCAGCACTTCGCGTATCCTCGCTCCGGTCGATAAGTTCTTTCTCAATTTCTTCGGCTGGGGTGCCTATCCGCTGGTCCTGGGACTGGTTGCCTTTGCCCTTGCCTGTTTAATAGAGGGGGTGCGTGGGCAGCGTTTTTTGAGCTGGCGCATCGTTATCGGCCTGATTTTCGCCTGGCTGCTTTTGCTGGCTGAGAGTCGCCTGATCTTCGGGCCGGCTGGCATTCTGGCCGAACTCCTGGTCTATCCTCTGGCGGGCTGGTCGTCTGCCGTTGGGCATATTATCGTGCTTGGTCTGCTGCTGATTATCACTATTTTCACGTTTCGCCTTAAGTTTGGTCATGTCCTGCTGGTCTGGGACTGGTGGAGGCGCCTGATCTCCGACGATCCCAGAGCATCTTCTAAGTCGCCCGCTGTTGCCACTTCGCCATATCTTGGACAGCGCCCGCAATATAGCCGCTACGGTGGTGCTGCTCCGGTCGCCCCTCGTTCGGGAGGAGTGCAGCCTGCCCGGAATCCGCGTCGATCGATGGTCGAAGAAGATGGCGAGGAGGAGGATGATCTCCTGGAATACGATGATGGGACGATCTCTTTCGAGGCCGACTTCCCGGAGGATGATCCTCTCAACGACATCAATATCCATAAAAAGCAGATAAGCAATGTGGCGCGTGGCCCGCGCGCTCCCGTCGGTGGACCTCCCGAACCTGTCCGTGCGGCGAACCAGCAATCGCTTCCATTCAACGAGGAAGTCGAGCGCCAGAAGTTGATTCTCAGGCGGTCTAAAGAGGCAGATACAGTCATGGAGCCGCTGCAGCCTAATCCCAGGCGCGGCGCGGCGAACCAGGCGCGCGCGGCTGCGCCCCCTAATATCGTCTCATCCTGGAAGGTGCCCGACACCACGCTGCTGAACAATCCAGACGATGTGAAGCTACATATGCTCGGCGACGATACGACGACACTGGCGCGTACGATTCAGGAGACGCTGCGCAGTTTCCGCGTGGATGCCGAGGTCAGGCCGGAAGATATCAGTATCGGTCCCACGGTTATTCGCTTCGGCATTCGTCCAACCGGCAAACCCGAGCTGAAGCAGGACGAGAAGACGGGCAAGATGGTGCCCGTGAAGGATGCAGCAGGCAATATCGTCTACGAGGTGCGCACGCGCGTCAGCCGCATCATGGCCCTGCAAAACGATCTCGCCCTGGTGTTGGAGGCCAAGAATATCCGTATGGAGGCGCCCGTCCCCGGTCGCCCCTACGTCGGCGTCGAGATTCCCAATAAGAATAGCCGCCTCGTGACGCTGCGCGAGGTGCTTGAGAGCAAGGAATACCAGGCGGCCAGGGCGAAATCGAAGCTCTCAGTGGCGCTTGGCCGCGACGTTGCCGGACTGGTGCGCGTGGGCGATCTCGCACGCATGCCACATTTGCTCATCGCGGGCGCAACAGGCGCGGGGAAGAGTGTCTGCCTCAACACTATTATAGCCAGCGTCCTGACGCAAGCGACGCCCGACGACGTACGTATGCTGATGGTCGATCCAAAAATGGTCGAATTGAACATGTACAATGGCATCCCGCACCTGCTCTCGCCCGTCGTCATCGACGTCGACAAGGTCGTGTCGCTGCTCAAAAAAGCCATCAACGAGATGGAGCACCGCTATCGTCTCTTCTCGCAACTGGGTGTGCGCAACCTGGACAGCTATCGCAAGATGCGCCTGGAACGGATTGCTAAAGGTGACACCTCGCTTGCCAATATGTACTCGATCGTTATTATCATCGACGAGCTGGCGGACCTGATGATGGCGGCTCCCGAAGAGGTCGAGGGGATGATCTGCCGCCTCGCCCAGTTGGCGCGTGCCACGGGCATCCACCTGGTGATCGCCACGCAGCGTCCCTCGGTCGATGTCATCACGGGTCTGATCAAGGCCAACATCCCGACGCGTATCTCCTTTATGGTCAGTTCCGCCGTGGACTCTCGCACCATCATCGATATGGGTGGCGCGGAACGCCTGCTCGGACGCGGCGATATGCTCTATCTCCCGGCTGATGCCGGTCGCCCCGAGCGCATCCAGTGCTCTTTCCTGGCGGACGAAGAGGCTGAGAGGCTGGTTCAATATTGGCAGCAGCAGATTATAGAGCACGCGCAGGTTGTGGGTGGTCACGGAAATGATGAGTTCCAGGTTCCACCTCGCCCGGCGGTTGAACCGGGTTGGGAGGTCAGAGAGGAGAATTCGGACGACTTCGAGCTGGACGACGATCTGCTAGACAAAGCCGAGGAGATTGTGCGCGAGTATGGGCGCGCCTCTATCTCGCTCCTGCAGCGCCGCCTGCGTATCGGCTATTCACGGGCCGCGCGCCTGATCGATCTGCTGGAGGAGCATGGTATCATCGGCCGCTTCGAGGCGGGCGGGCGCGCACGCGAAGTGCTTGAGGGTGGAGGCGGCGACGGAGGTAGGACGCTTGCCGACGAGGTTGACGATATCGTGGCCGAGGAGAAGGCGCGCAACGATTTTCTGCGTAAGCAGGCCGAGGGCAGGCGTCCAACTGCGCCGCGCAATCCGCCTATCGAGAATGACAACGAGGAAGAATAGGAGCAGAAGCGTGCGTTATCAATCTGAACCTTCTTTATCCTCTTCCTCCAACTCCTTCAGTATCTTCACATCCTGCTTGCTGCTCAGGTCCAGCTTCGCGAACAGATCGGGGCGGCGCTGGCGCGTCTTCCGCAGGGCCTCCTTACGTCGCCAGCGGACCACCATCTCGTGATGGCCGGAGAGCAGGATAGCGGGGATGCGCCAGCCTCTGAACTCCGGTGGTCGCGTGTATTGCGGATATTCCAGCAGATTATTGCTGTACGACTCCTCCTCCGCCGAGCCCTCGGTCAGCACGCCGGGAATAAGGCGACTCACGGCATCAACAACGATCATCGCCGCCAGTTCGCCGCCAGTGAGCACATAGTCGCCGATCGACAGCTCGTCAGTCACGAGATGCTCACTCACGCGCTCATCGATGCCCTCGTAGTGTCCGCAGAGCAGGCTGATACGCGGCTCCTGGGCCAGCTCGCGCGCTATCTGCTGGTTGAACATGCGCCCCCGTGGAGTGAGCAGGATAATGGGGCCGCCCTGGTAGACCGCTTCGAGCGACGTAAAGATAGGCTCCGGTTTCATGACCATGCCCGCGCCACCGCCATAAGGATAATCATCAACGATGTGATGCCGGTCGGTGGTCGCGTCGCGAATATTATGTAGTGCAATGCTCAGTATACCGCGCTCCTGGGCACGCTTGAGAATGCTCTCGCTGAACGGTCCCTGGAACATAGCTGGAAAGAGCGTGAAGATGTCGAAATGCATATGCTCGCCTTAACAACTTTATTGAACGAGAGTAGTATAGCAACTGCTCTCGTAAAAGACAAGCACACCTTGAGCCGCCTGCAGGGCGATTGCAAGAATCGCCCTGCCTCCTGAGCCTCTTCCCTGCTATGCTACAATGCCCTTGACCGTGTATAATTAACCAACCAACGGGACATACATCTCGTAAATATAAAGACGTAGCACAGGAGAAAGCACAGATGGTATCCGTCGGTATCATAGGGAGCGGCGCGTGGGGAACCACGCTGGCGCTCTTACTGGCAAAGAAGGGCATCGCCGCCACGCTCTGGGAGTATCGACCTGAGCGCGCCCTCACGATGCGGCAGAGGCGCGTAAACGAAGAATTCCTGCCGGGTTTTTATTTCCCCGCCTCACTACAGGTAACCGCCGATCTGGCGGAGGCCGTTCACCACAAAGAGATGCTGGTCCTTGTCACGCCATCGCAGCGTATGCGTGAGAATGTGCGCCGGCTTGCTCCCTATCTCGAAAACGAGACCCTCCTGGTTAACGCCAGCAAGGGTATCGAGATGACCACACTCAAGCGCATGACCCAGGTTATCTGCGAAGAGTTGCCTTCAGCCACGAATCGTATAGCGACGTTGAGCGGCCCCAACCTTTCGCGCGAGGTTGCGGAGGAGAAGCCCACAGCCGCCGTCGTTGCCTCGGACAACCACGAGGTCGCAGTCCAGTTTCGGAACCTGCTCACGACTGCCTACTATCGCGTCTACACCGCCGCCGATGTCGTTGGCGTGGAGTTAGCGGGTTCGCTCAAAAATATCATTGCGATTGGCGCCGGCATCAATGATGGTATGGGCTATGGGGAGAATGCCAAAGCGGCCTTTATCACGCGCGGATTGGCCGAGATCTCGCGCCTGGGTGTCGCCGCCGGGGCCAATCCCCTGACATTCTCGGGCCTGGCCGGTATAGGCGACCTGGTTGCCACCTGCGCCTCGCCTTTGAGCCGCAACCAACAACTGGGCCGCCGTCTGGCTACCGGAGAAAAACTCTCCCAGATCCTACAATCCACACGCTCGGTCGCCGAAGGGGTCACTACGACCAGGGCCGCCCTGCAGCTGGCTGCACGCTACGAGGTCGAGATGCCCATCGCAGCACAACTCGCCCTCGTCCTCTTCGAGGATCTCGATCCGCACCAGGCCGTGCCCGAACTAATGATGCGCGACCCCAAAGGCGAATTGGAGTAGGAGCCTGCCTCCATTACTTAGTGGGAGAAGAGGAGTGCGTGGGCCAGGAAGAAGCCAGCCGCAAAAAAGAGAACAAACAGTACCAGACCCAACAACAGCATCAAGGGCACATTCAAACGTTGCGGCTCTACACCGGGTGATGATTGTGGATAAGCCATTGCTAACCTGGCGGGCGACTTTTCAGCAATGGTTGGTTCAGCGTAAGCCTGCTGAGCAACTGGAGACGCCTGCTCCAGCGCGGCTGCCTGCACATAAGGTGTCTCTGGATGGAAGGCTGAGAGTCCCACTCCGGCCTGCCCGGCCTCGCGCACTGGTAGGGCCGTCACGAGTTTTCCGGTCCCAGGTGCAGAGAGAGATGGGGACAATTGTGAAGGAGGTTGCATAGTCTCCGTCTGATAGGGGTTTGCAGCGGGCGGAACTGGCGCGATCACAGGAGGCGGTTCTAGCGCTTCTGCCAGCGACCTCAATTCTGCGAGGAGGGTATCGGAAGTGCTGATATGTTGAGGGTGGACGCGTGCCACGGTACGCGCAACCAGCTCACAGAGCTCCGCAGGAATATTGCGTGAGAAACGCAGGTGCCCATCGGCTGGCGGCTCGACTATTGTGAGGCCGGGTGCGTGTCCAGACAGCAGTTGATAAAGGAGAATGCCAACCGAGCGTACATCGTCATCCCGCCGTCCATCGCTGAGTTGGCCCCAGGGCAGTTCGCGGTCCGAAACGACGATGCCATCGCCGCCAATGGCGCTCCAGCCAGTAAAATAGTACAGGTCGCTGGGCAGCGCAAAATTGTTGATGCGCACCGACCCGCGCCGGTCGCGCGTAATCGCCGCGGGCGTCAGATCGCCGTGACATATCTTACGCGAGGAGGAGCTTGCGTAGAGTAGTGCCTGGCAGGCCTGTATACCCAGATCTACTATCTGATAGGGAGTCAATGACATCTGTAGCAGCGTGGCGAAATCGTCGCCATCCACATATTCCTGCACGATATACAGCCGTTCAGGTTCGACAACCAGATCGTAGATGCCGATAATATTCGGATGAGAAAAATTCGCCGTAGCGCGAATGGCGGCCCGATACGCCGCCACGTGCTCAGCAGGAGCGATCTTGACCGCGACCGCGCGCTGCAATACCTGGTCGAACCCCTGATACACGACGCAGACCTGCCCTTGCTTTAGCAAACGCTGGAGCAAGTAGCGCCTGTAAATCAATCGGCCTGTTTCCGCCATAACCCCCTCAAAAGTGTGCACTTACATTGCCTGATACTAAGATAACGCGCAGCGTCTTCTTAATGAGGCATAGATCATAGGTCCTGCAAAGCCAGCGTCACCGCACCCACAAGGTTTGCCTCTGTACCCAGGCTTCCCTGGACGATGCGCAGTCCTTCGCTGGCTGCCGGGAGACATAGCTCCCGAATGCGCGCCTGCAATGGCGCGATCAACAGATCTCCCGCCTGTGCCATTGATCCACCTAAAATAATCATCCCTGGATTGATTAATTGGACGATATTCGCGAGCGCGATGCTGAGATATTTCAGCACCTCATCGACGAGATGACTCGCAATTTTATCACCCTCGGCGGCGAGACGAAACACCTGTTCGGCGGTCACTTGCCCGGTTCTGTTCCCTGTAAAGCGGTAGATGGCAGCCAGTGTCTCAGGATATTCTTGCGCCAGGTCGCTCATACGTCGTGAAATGGCCTGTGCCGATGCGATCGCTTCGAGGTGACCGGAACCGCCGCAGGAGCACTTCGGACCATCTTCCTTGACCTGCATATGCCCGATCTCGCCTGCCGTGCATGTCATGCCGTGATACACGTTCCCGTTGACCAGTAGCGCGCCTCCGATGCCGCGCCCCAGGCCCACATACAGGACGACGCGTTCACCGACGCCGATCCCCTGCTGTGTCTCCGCCAGGCCAGCAGCATTAGCATTGTTATCAATTATACAAGGTATAGCAAGCTTTTCCGCGAAATAATCCTGCAGAGGAAAATTGTCCCAACCATGTGCGTGGTAGAGTGTGCGTACCACGCCATCCGTCGCATCTACCAGGCCGCCGACCGCGACCCCCACGCGCAAGATCCGACCATCAAGGAGCCGTTCGGGTTGAGTAACCTCCGCCAGCATTCCATCCAGGAGCTGCAAGACGGTCTCTATATCAGGGACACGCTCTAGAGGCTGTCGGACACGATGCAGAATAGTGCCCTCAAGATCTGCCAGGGCCACCGATTGTCGCGCGCCGCTGCCACTGATCTCAATCCCTACTACATAGCCCTGGGTTGCTAGCAACTTCCCTGTGATCCTGCCAGAAACCGAAGTTCCCATCCCAATCAATGGACCCGATGTATGCCGTGTAGCCACCGTTCGTTCTCCTCTTTTCATGTCGTTCAATCCCATTTTCAGGATTACTTATCATCACTAAGCAGGACTGAGCATTACTGGGACAACGCGTGTAGTATATCATACAGAACCTCTAACGCAAAGGGCGTTAGGACGGCAATCCCACAACAAGGCGATTGTCTGCTATCTTTGTTGCATTGTTTCTCATCTGTTGATACAATACGCATACACACACATGTTAGAAATATTACTTGCTGAAGAGAGCGGCGTGATAACGCGATTGTCGGGCGCAAAATATAGACGCTTACCCAAAAGGATGGAGACTTTTTCATGGCATCATCTCCAGCGACCCATGGCAGGGTCTTTGTCGGACCGGGGCTCAGTCCATTCAAAAGAATAGTGACCATTCTCGGAGTGCTTGGCGTCACGGCGCTTGTCCTCTGGATTGCCATCCACCAGGGAGTATCGGCGGTGGGCAGCACCATAGCTGCCTCTATATTCATACTCGGCTTCGCCCTTTATCTGCGTATCGTGGCTCCCATTCCGTTTACTATCGAGCTAGGGCAGTCGGTACTGACCAAACATAGCCGGAATGGGGAGGTTATCTCAATTCCGTGGGAGAATCTGGAACGCATCAGGGAGGAGTTTTTTCCTAATGGCAAGCGTATCGGCATTATTGTGTATCGCAAAGTCACCGAGCCGCAGCAAAAAGCCAAAGCCTGGGCGGTCTATCGCGACGATGTACAAGATATCGATGCGCTGGCTGACGCGCTCAAAGAGACCATCCCTGAGAGCTGCGCCTGGCAGAGCGAGACGGTCCACGAATGATGATTATGTATAGATGCTGGCCTCTGTCGCTTTGAACGAGGCGTAGATCGTTTCACCCTCACGTAGCTTCATACGCGCGACCGATGCTTCAGTGACCTCGGCGGTCAGTGGCGCTGTATCTTTGTTGAGCATAATGCTGATGCGCACCCGTCCATCCTGACCATCCACGCTGCCGGGTGCCACACCCAGGCGCAATATCTGCGCGATCTCCCCACTGAAAACGTTGCGCGCCGAGCTATCCGGCGGCGCTGGATAGAGCGTTATACTACGTGGATCAACAATGATGTATGCTTCTGCGCCGATTTCAGGCGCCTTCTCGGCGGACCCACGCTCTCTAAGCGCCGCCACGACCTCTACCGCTCGCGCCCCATTTTGCAACTGGATGGCATACAGCGCACCGCTCTCCTGGCGAATGATGTTGCCGCGAAAAAAATTCATGCCAACGAGTTCAGCAACGTAGGAGGAGCGTGGGTACTCCAGCAGATCGCGCTGTCCGCCCTGCTGAATTACGTTGCCATGACCGAGCACAAGGATCTGATGTCCGAAGACCAGCGCCTCCAGATATTGATGCGTGACCAGTATCGTCGTGATGTTCACGTCGGCGAGGATGCGGCGCAGCTCCTGGCGCACCTCGCGCCGCGTCTGCACATCCAGCGCTGAGAGCGGCTCATCCAGGAGCAGGAGCTTCGGTTGTAGGGCCAGCGCCCGCGCGATCGCTACGCGCTGTTGTTGTCCGCCCGAAAGCTGCGCCGGACGACGCTGATCGAGTCCCGCCAGGTGAACCTGCTCCAGCGCCTCTCCAACGCGTCGGCGTACGATCCGTCCCGCCAGGCGCTGGGCGCGCAGACCGAACGCCACATTCTCGAATACGTTGAGATGGGGGAAGAGTACATAATCCTGGAAAACGTATCCGAACGGGCGCTCCTGCGGCGGTACGGCGATGTGACTCTCGCCATCGAAATATACCACCTCATCCAGCGCGATATGCCCACTTTGGGGAGAGAGCAGTCCGGCAAGCAGGCGCAGTACCGTTGTCTTGCCTGAGCCACTCTCCCCCAAAAGTACCGTCGTCTTGCCCACCTCCGCCGCAAAGCTCAATGAGAGGTGGAATGTTCTTATCTACTGATCGTTATGACTCAGTTCTAGCAGGAGTCGCAGCACCTCCTCCACAGATTGAGCCTCGATCGCTTTCAGAATGGCATCGTGCAGTAAAGTAGGGTCATTGACAGTATCCACCTGCGGCTTTGCCAATCGCAGCACGTCAGGAAAGCGTTTTTGCAGAATATCCAGCAGCGATCGACGAAGTCCTAAAATCTCACCTTCCTTACGACCCTTTTCCTCGCCTTCCTTACGACCCTTTTCCTCGCCTTCCTGGAATATCTCCTGATAGGCACTTGTTTCCTGCAATATATCTCTAAGCATAGCGAATCTCCTGGCGAGCCATCTACTGTAGTCCGAATTACTTTTAAAAACAAGCGATGCTAACAACCTGGTGATAGGCAGCAGATCCTGCCTGCCGACGGCCATAAGTCTTTCGATCACCATCTCAACCACGTCGGGCGTTGCATTTCCCTTCGTGAGCAACACCAGCGGCAAAATACCCTCCCTACCTGGCTGCGTAAATTCCGCTGGATCAACCTCCCAGATACGAATGCTTACATAATGAAACCTCAATAGCTCGGTTCCATCTGAAAGCTCCCATAGCAGGGGTGACTCTTCAATTGTACCATCATCTATAAGATAGATCACGCACGAGAGCACCCGCTTATTGTGCGTGCGCGTCGCGAGTACATTATACTCCAACAGTCGTAACGGTATTCCTGCCTTGATGTTGCGCTGGAACTCCAGGTGCAACATCAAGGTCTCACCATCCAATACTATTTCACAGAGAGCATCGACAAAAATATCTCGGCTTTGCAACTCTGTCGTGAATGCTCGCACGAACGTTGCTCCTGGACGCAGCCAATCAGTAAAACTTTGCGGACTGGCTCCTACGAATTTTTTCATGCTCTCGTCGTATGGCTTGACCATTGCACCTCCTCCACATATCCGATGTGCATAGAGCTTAACACGCGAAAGCCGCGATGTCGATATCCCGAAATGAGTATTTTAGGACGCCCGTCCTAAAATACTCATTTTTAAGATGCTTCCCGTTCTTGCGTCTACTTATGAGTAGCCATCATATAGACTGCTATCGATCAAAAGCAAACAACCTTTCTATAACACTTACTTTTTATACGTAGCGCTACTTGCCTTAGAAAGGAAAACGTGTTATACTAAGAGGAACTGATTAGGTCGTCTTTACAGGGTCTCCACGACCTCAACCGGAAATGGTAGGCATACATGGCAACGAAGCCAAGCGAAACGACAACAACAATGACATCTACATCTCTCAATCACACCTGTCCCCGCTACGAACACGCGGCGCAGCTGCTTGGCAAGCGCTGGACGGGTCTACTACTGGATGTCCTCCTGGAGGGTCCGCGTCGCTTCTGCGAATTGACCTCGCTGGTGGAGGGCCTCTCTGATCGCGTCTTGAGCGATCGCCTGCGCGAGCTGGAGACCGAGGGCGTCGTGCAGCGCGTGGTGTATCCACAGATCCCTGTGCGCGTCGAGTATCAACTGACGGAGAAGGGTCGCGCCCTGAAACCCGTCGTTGATGCTATCCACACGTGGGCGCAGCAGTGGATACCCCTGCCCGACCAGCCTGTGACCTCGACGAACGATCAGGCCGGCGGGTACCTCGAAGCGCTGTCATAAAACAGGCAAGCAAAAACATCTTGTGAAGGATTTGTATGGAAAATTTGTGGGCGCCGTGGCGTATGGCCTTCATCACACCGAAGGAGGTTCCTCCGCCGGGCTGTATCTTCTGTACCCAGCCTGCGGCGAACCGCGATGATGAGTATCATATTATCTACCGGGGCGAACTCTGCTTTATGGTGCTCAATAAATATCCCTACAATAACGGACACCTGATGATTGCTCCGTTCCAGCACGTGGGCTCTATCTCACACCTCGATGCCACGACGCTTGCCGAGCTGATGGCGCAGGCCCAGCTCGCTCTGAAGGCGCTACGCCTGGCAATGAACCCCGATGGCTTCAATATGGGTATTAATGAGGGCAAGGTGGCGGGTGCGGGCTTCGCTGAGCACGTCCACTACCATATCGTGCCGCGCTGGAACGGCGATACGAACTTTATGCCGGTGCTCGCGGATATCAAGGTGGTGCCCGAACATCTTGATGCGGTCTACCAGCAACTCAAGGATGCCGTGGCGAAGGTGAAAAGCGAGACATGAGGTGGTTGCGTTTACCAGCGGAAGACGTAGCCGACGCCGCGCACGGTTTGAATGAGTTTGGGGTTAGCAGGATCTTCTTCGAGCTTCTCGCGCAGCCAGCGTACGTGCACATCGACGGTGCGTGTGTCGCCGGCGTAGTCGTAGCCCCAGACGTTGTGCAGCAGTTGATCGCGCGTCAGGACGGTGCCGCGGTTGCGCACAAGGTAGGTGAGCAGCTCGAACTGTTTGGGCTGCAGCTCAAGGTCCTGCCCGCGACAGTTGACGCGTCTGCCGGCGAGATCTATGCGCAGTGGACCCGCCACCAGGTCGCGACTGGCGGGACGTACTTCGTGGGCAACTTCTTGCGCGGCCAGGCGATCCTCATCGGGATGGGGATACTCCGAGCGCCGCAGCAGCGCACGCACGCGCGCCAGTAGCTCGCGACGACCGAAGGGCTTCGTCACGTAGTCATCGGCCCCAACCTCCAGGCCAACTACCTTATCTATTTCATCACTTTTAGCGGTGAGCATCACAATCGGTGTCGTGGCCGTGCTACTTTCCCGACGGAGCTGGCGACATACCTCCAGGCCATCCATACCAGGGAGCATGACATCCAGAATGATCAGATCTGGAATCTCGCTCCGCGCCGCGTCCAACGCGCTACTGCCATCCGCCGCCGTCACCACGCGATAGCCTGCCTGCTCTAAATTGTAGGCGATAGTCTCTACCAGCACCGCCTCATCGTCCACTACCAGAATTTTGCGCGCCACGATAGCCTCCTGCCTTTTAACCGAAGCGTCCACTGATGTAGTCTTCGGTCTCTTTTCTCTTAGGATGCTCGAAGAGATCAACGGTGGGTGCGACCTCAATCAGCCTGCCACTGAGGAAAAAGCCTGTGTATTGCGAAACGCGCGATGCCTGCTGCATGTTGTGCGTCACGATAACGATAGTATAATGCTCGGCCAGTTCGTTGATCAACTCCTCGATCTTCAGGGTCGCGATAGGATCGAGGGCCGAAGCTGGCTCGTCCATGAGCAGCACATCCGGCTCGACTGCCAACGCGCGCGCGATGCAGAGGCGCTGCTGCTGGCCGCCGGAGAGTCCCAGTGCCGAAGCGTTCAGGCGGTCCTTCACCTCATCCCAGAGCGCGGCCCCGTGCAGGCTCTTCTCGACCGTCTCCTTGATCGATCGGGTCGATTTGCCCTGGACGCGCAGGCCGTAAGCAATATTGTCAAAGATTGATTTAGGAAACGGATTGGGGCGCTGGAAGACCATGCCGATACGCTGCCGGAGCATCACAACGTCCGTGCGCTTATCGTAGATATTGTAGCCATCGAAGATCGCCTCGCCCTCAGTACGCGTGCCTGGGATCAGATCGTTCATGCGATTGAGCGTGCGTAAGAACGTCGACTTACCACAGCCGGAGGGGCCGATCAATGCAGTGACCTGGCGCTCGCGCAAGGGTATCGCAATATTATATAGAGCCTGTTTGGCTCCATAGTAAAAGTTCAAGTTCTTGACATCTATCTTCACAGCAGCCGCTGTGTCGAGTTTCTCGCTCGCGTGAAATTCGCCCATGATTTCGGAAGGCGAGCCGTTCAGAGGAACTCCCTGATCGGCTGGCGCTTTTCCGCCCGTGGTTGTAACTATTTGAGCAGACTGCGGATTGTTCATACGTGCGGGTTCCTTACCCATAATTCAATACCTCTCTTCTTCAGGATACCACTGGCGATACCTCTTTTCATTTTACCCGAGTGGATACTCTTTATGCAAAGGAATGGCCGCGTCTACAATGAGGCGATCATCCAGGACCACGAGCCGGATATAGCGCCCTGCCAGGGCCTTGCTGATGAAGTACGGGTGACCCTCATAGGAAATGTGACCGCTGCGTGCTACTTTCCGTGAAAAAATGTTTGCACCCTCCGGGAGCATTCCATTTCCGCTTAGGAGTGATTCTGCTGAATAGTTCATGATAGCGTTCCCCTCGTTTCTAGCTGTTCCGCCGCAGGTAACCAGCACTTCGTCTCGATACATGGGAGACACGTTCTGGTCCCGCCTTGTGCCGCATCATCCGAAACGCCCAGCGACATAATACTCGGTTTCCTCCTTTTGGGGATGAGAAAACAATGTTGCGGTCTCTCCCTCTTCAACAATGTGTCCCGAGAGGAAAAAGACGGTTCGATCTGCGACACGCCCTGCCTGTTGCATATTATGCGTCACAATGATGATGGTATAGGATTCCTTGAGTTGGTCAATAAGCTCCTCGACCTGCAGCGTAGAGATGGGATCAAGGGCGGAGGCCGGTTCATCCATCAGGACAATTTGCGGTTGGTTCGCAATTGTCCGTGCAATGCACAGTCGCTGCTGCTGCCCCCCTGAAAGTTGGGTGGCCGAGGCATCAAGTTTATCTTTGACCTCGTCCCACAGGGCTGCCTGGTGTAGACTCTGTTCTACCAGCTCTTTGAGTGCCGGGCCATGAGCCATGCCGTTGATACGTGGCCCCATCGCCACATTGTCAAAAATACTACGCGTAGGCAGGACATTTGGCTGTTGGAAGACCATGCCGATATGTTGTCGCACATACCTCGGATTGATTGATCGAGCATAAATATCAATGCCATCGACCAGCACCTTGCCAGTCACCCGGGCGTCTGGCACCTCCTCGTGCATGCGATTGAGGCAGCGAACGAAGGTCGACTTGCCGCATCCTGAAGGCCCAATTAACGCAGTGACACTTCGTGGCTCAACGGTCAGATTTACATCGTAGAGCGCCTGTTTCCGTCCATACCAGGCATCCAGATGTTCTACCGTAAAAGACATAGTTTGTTTCCTCCTTTCCTGTGGACGCTTCGCTCCCAGCCTGCCTTAAAACTTGCGCTTGAACCCGCCAGTGACCCAACGCACAGCAAACGAGGCGATGAGAATAATCACAATGAGGACAAACGACCCTGTATAGGCCAGATTGATTTGCGCCTGGTATGGGCTTAAAGTGAAATTGAAGATGCGCAGCGTCAATGCATCCATGGGCTGGGTAAGATCCGCATTCCAAAAGGTGGTTCCAAAGGCCGTCATGAGCAGAGGCGCCGTCTCGCCGGCTATACGGGCCATGGCCAGGAAGATCCCTGTAATGATCCCTCTGAGAGCTGCAGGTATGACCACCCTCACAATCGTACGTGCCTCGGTTGCTCCTAGCGCAAGGGAGGCCTCGCGTAGTTCCCCGGGCACAAGCCGCAGCACATCCTCTGAGGTGCGTGCGACAATCGGAATCATGATGATCGCGAGAGCCATGGCCCCTGAAATGCCTGAGAATGTTTGCTGGGGGACCACGATGAGCACCCAGGCAAAGAGCCCGAAAATGATGGTGGGTACACCGTTGAGAAGGTCTACCAGGAAGCGTATGCCGTTGGCCAGGGGTCCTCGCCCAAATTCGGAGAGATAAATCGCGGTGAACAAACCCAGCACGATTCCAAAGATTGATGCAACCCCAACCATGATCAGCGTTCCCTGCACTGATTCTCCCATCCCGCCACCCGGTTCTCCATTCGCCGTAGGCAGTTTGGTAAAGAAATTCAGATTGAGATACGGAATACCCTGTAGCATGACATAGAGAATCAGGTAGACCAGAACACCCGCCGCGAACAGTGCGAAGAGGACAGAGAGCCCGATGACCAGACCATTACTAAACTGCCGTCGTACCTCATGCGCCGACTGTCGAGGCTGGAAAGGATTGGAGAGTGTCTCTTTGCGCGTACTTGTGGTCGTACTCATACTTGTACCCCTTTCGCGCCCTTGCGCCCTAAACTGCTGATGAGCAAGCGCGCCAGGAAATTCGTGATCAAGGTAATGATGAACACAATAAGCCCGGCTTCGATCAGAGCCGAGAGGAAGAGCCCCGAAGTCGCCTCTCCAAATTGGTTGGCAATGACGCTTGAGAGCGTGTAGCCCGTTTGGAACAAGCTCGCGCTCGGTTTCGTCGCCTGGTTCCCGATGACCAGGGTGACCGCCATCGTCTCACCGAGTGCACGTCCGAGCGCCAGGATACACCCACCCAGAATACCAACACGTGAAAATGGGAGCACAGCATAGCGGATGACCTCCCAGCGCGTGGCTCCCAGTGCCAGCATTGCCTCGCGTTGAGAAGCTGGCACCGTCAGCATGACCTCACGCGAGACGGCGATGATCAGGGGGAGGACCATAATGGTTAAGATCATCCCGGCAGCAAGCAAGCCCACACCTTGAATCTGACCCTGGAAGAATGGTAAGAAACCAAGATGCTTCTGAAGCCAGGGTTCTCCATTGTGCTGCAACCAGGGGGCCAGGACGAGGAACCCAAAGAGACCAAAGATCACGCTGGGAACTGCCGCAAGCAGGTCGACAAAGAAGGAAAATGGGATGCGCAGTGCTCGTGGGCAGAAATCTACCACGAAAATGGACACGCCCACGCCGATGGGTACGGCGAAGAGCATGGCAAATGCAGATGTAACCAATGTGCCGAAGATGGCGGGTCCAACGCCGAAGAGATTATGGACGGGATCAAACGCCTGATTCGTCAGAAAGCTTATGCCAAAGGTCGTAATGGTCGGCCATGAGTAGATCAGCAGCACGAGCGCTACCCCTACAACTACAGCAAGGACGACCAGGACAAAGAACATCGTGATGCCACGAAACAGGATATCGGACGGCCTCAAGCCGAAGCGTTCGGTCACCCAGGCCAGTCTACGCTGTACTCCGTTGCCCTGCTCTACAGGTACTTGTTGCTGCATGCACCCACCCTTTCATCAGTACACTCTCTCCTGGAAGGGAAACAAACTTCTCTTCCAGGTTCTCTGCCTGGTCAGAGTTCCCTCCCAGAGGTCGAGTTGCTTCTCGCCTCCAGGAGGGAGTGCTAGGCACCCCCGCGCCTTACCCTTTGTAGCACGCACTGCTGCCACACTTCATGGATTTGATCTGTGCCTCATCCCTGGTGACGATGGAGGCTGGCAGCGGGACATAGTAGAGGGGCAATGAGTATTGCTGGCCGTCATGCGTGACCCACCAGAGCATATTCGCAAGCGCCCATCCTCTTTCAGTATTCGTCTGATTCTGGTAGACGATCGCCCAGGTGAAGCCTGTAATCGGATAGGAGGCATCACCTGGAGCATTGACGATATAGACGCGCAGATCAGCAGGAATAGTGGCCACATTCTCTGCATCCGCCTTCGCGCCCGCGACCGACGGCAGCACGTATTTGCCGTCCACATTTTTTATGGCAGCATACTGAATGCTGTTGGTGAGCACGTACGCCAACTCGTTGTAGCCGATAGATCCTGTGGTTGATTTGACCTGCGCGGCGACTCCTGCATTGCCTTTGCCACCAACGCCAGTGGGCCAGTTGATGGTCGTACCAGCGCCCACCTTCGACTGCCAGGTAGGACTCACTGCAGCAAGGTAATGCGTGAAGATGCCGGTGGTACCACTCCCATCGGAGCGATGCACCACGGTAATGCTCTGATGCGGGATGGTCACCCCTGAGTTAAGCGCCTTGATCTGTGCATCATCCCAGAATTTGATGGTGCCCAGGTAGATATCGGCGACGACCGGCCCCGTCAAATTGAGATGTCCGGAGACGCCTGCAAGATTGTAGGATATGGCGACTGCGCCAATGGTAGCAGGTATGTGGATAATTGTGCCGTTTGTACTCTTGGCAAGCTGCGCATCAGTCATGGGCGCATCGGTTGCTCCAAACTGAACAATGTTCTGAAGCAAATCATTAATGCCTGCTCCACTGCCAACCGATTGGTAGTTGACATCTGCACCACACTTCGCACTGGGATATTCTGTAAACATTTTCGAGAAGAGTGGATTGATAAACGTTGATCCAGCACCGGTTAACGACTTTGTCGAAGGACATGATTGCCCTGTCGAGGTCCCAGATCCATTCGTGGACGATGATCCTCCACAAGCGGTCAGGATCAATGTGAGGCCAATCAGCCCCAAAATACCCAGACGTGTCAGGAGATGGTGCCCATGGCAGGCACGCGAAAACCCTTGAAATACCATTAATACCATTATTCCCTCGCTTTCCTACGAGATTACAATCTTCATTGCTCTAACTGACAGCGGCGATTACGCGCCGCTGTTGCCATCGCACTCCAACCATAGCACTCATGTATTAACTATGCTTTATGGATATGTTAAGGGAGGGTTAAACTTTCCCTGGGGATAGGTCTGATATGGTCTTTACGTTATCGCCTATGCAACTGACCAGAGATGCACAACACTATCGCTCGCAGAGGCGATGTAGTGTCCATCGGGCGACCACGCTGGTGTAAGTAGCAATGCGTTCGCCCGTAGCGACCGACCAGACCTGCACCGTTGTATCATCGCTGCAGGAGGCAATAGAACTACCATCGGGCGACCAGGACAGGCTCTTCACTGCCCGCGTGTGGCCGTGATAGACGCGTGTTGTTTCGCCTGTCACAGGCGACCAGACGTGCACTGACGTATCGTGTCCGGCGGAGGCGAGCGCGTGACCAGCGGGCGACCAGGCTACGGCGTAGACCGGGGCGGTGTGGGAGTGATACGTGAGGATAATGCTTCCGTTTGCGGCATCTAACACCTGGACTGTAGCATCGAAGCTGCCGGAGGCGATCCGCGAACCGTCAGGGGACCAGGGCGCGGCAAATATTCTGTATTGCTCTTTATGCGCGTAGAGAAGATGTCCGTCGGAGATCTCCCAGACCTGGACGGTGCTGTCTCCGTATTCTCCACCCGAAGCGATATAGCGAGCATCAGGCGACCAGGAAACGCTGCGTACGAAGCGCACGTGACCGGAGTAAATGTGGAGTGTCTTGCCCGTGCTTGCCTGCCACACATGTACGCGGCCAGCGGTATCGCCCGAGGCGATATACTGACCATCGGGCGACCAGGATAGGGAGAGCAGGTAGCTGTTGTGATCGCGGTACACGAGGCGGGTTGTTCCAGTCATGGCATCCCAGACCTGCACCGTCCGGTCCCGCCCGGCGGAGGCGAGCGCGCGACTATCAGGAGACCAGGCAATGGCGAAGACGTGATCGGAATGGCCGGTATAGGGGAGCATAATCGATGTGCCTCCGCATGTTCCGGGGCCTAATGTTCCTTTGGCCCCTCGGTCAGCAGGTTAACGGCGTGAGGAAGGACGGGCAGCAGATATTCCAGGCATTCTTTGACGGCTTTGGGACTGCCGGGCAGATTGATGATCAGCGTGCGATCGCGCACGCCTGCCACGCCGCGCGAGAGCATAGCGTAGGGTGTGTATTGGAGGCTGATTGAGCGCAGCGCCTCGGCGATGCCCTGGGCCTCGCGCTCGATCACCGCCTTCGTCGCCTCCGGCGTGACATCGCGGGGAGCCAGGCCGGTTCCGCCCGTAGTGAGGATGAGGTTCAGTCGCTCCTCATCGCTCCACGCGCGCAGCGTCGCCGTAATCTGATCGTGCTCGTCGGGGATCACTACACTCGCGCTGATCACCACATCCGGCAGTTGCGCGATCAAAGTGCGTATGTTCTCGCCGCTGACATCCTGACGTTCGCCCCTTGCTGCCCCATCGCTGATTGTGAGAACGCCAATCCTGATCATCTTACAAACCTTCCGGTGCCAGTTCACGCATCAACGCGCCGATCTGGCGGCGTGAACCATAGAGCCAGACGGTATATTCATCGGGCAGATCCTCCACCTCGACGTTGCAGCCCATCTCGGTAGCCAGCTTGCGGGCGATATCCAAAAACTGGCCGCGCTCAGCCGGGTTGCGGCTCTGCGTGCTCAGCGCCAGGCGGCCCAGCCGCTCCTCGGGACTCAGCGTACCATTGATGAGCGCGTGAAGTTGGTCCAGGCCAAAGACGACCTGTAGTGGCGGCATCTCCCGCGCTTCGGACGGTGTGAGCGAGAGGGAGCGTCCGCCATTCCCATTTTTTTGCTGCTCCTGCACGCTCAAGATATCCACATAGACGGAGCGCAGTTTCTCCAGGATCAGCATACGCGCTTCTTCGGGAGCGTCCGCGCGCGGATGAACATAGGCCAGCAGGTCGTGATCCGGGTCGGAGTAGATGAAGGGGCAGGCGATGGCTGCACGCCGCCCACATGCCGGGCAGGTAGAAACGTTTAACAGACCGGCAAGCACGATATAGCGCAGTTGCGGGTCTTGCGCAACGTTCACGTATTCATATGTTGTGTTTGTAAAAACCTCTCCACAGGGACAGGTGAGTGTCTGGGTTGTCGAACGAGACATCGTAATTGTTTCTTTTACAGGACTTTCTAGATCTGACAGTAAAGATTGTTCCCTGTAAGTATACCATATAGGCCAGGTAAAGGCCCATCCTTACGCTATGGTGTTATCATCCACCGCTTCAGCCTCGTCGGTAGTATTATCTTCCCGGATCTCAAGCGGAGTGAGGTCTTCGGGGATTGCTGGATTGATAAAACCGATCAGCAGCCTGACGATCCCAATGATTACGATGATGACGCCAAAGCCTCCAATAAGGAATCCTGCCTGATAATACGATGCTGTATAAAGAAGAATGCCGAGGATAACAACAATCAGGCCAGCGATGATAGAGGCAAGGCCACTCACCGTGTATTTGCTCATCTTCATCCATCGTGCGCGATCGAAGGCCCTGAGTCTGCCCGTCCTGGTGCGTCGTGGGGCCTTGACGTTCTGGTCTGCCACGTTGATCTTCCTTTCCCCTGATCCAGGGCAACGCGGGTAGAGTTTACCCGCTGTGCTGACGACTATACTAATTATACGTTAGCAAGGACCACTATCGCTACGAAATGGGCAAAAGAGGGTTGAGATGTGTGGGCGGAGAAACGAGCGTGTAGCCGGGATGCGCATAAACGCGCTCGTTTTCCGTCCAGTCCAGTTCATACACTGCCGTAGACGATGTTGCCGCCCAGTATGGTCGCCTGCACACCATTCTCGGGCATCTTCTCCTGTGGCACGTTGAGAATATCCTCGCGTAACACAATTGCATCGCCCAGCTTGCCGGTGCTTAATGAGCCCTTGCGTTGTTCCTCGGCCCCGGCGTAGGCTGCGCCAAGCGTATAGCCCCAGAGCGCGTCGACGATGGGCAGTGCCTGATCAGGCTGCCAGGCTGGTCGCTGTACGGTGGCGTCGCGGCGCTGCGTTGCCGCGTACAGGATGCGCAGCGGGTCAAAGATCTCCACAGGCGCGTCCGAGCCCATAGCCAGGGGTATGCCCATGTCGTGCATGGTGCGATAGGCAAAGGCGTGACGGTGGCGTTTCCCCCAGTAGCGTTCGGCGATATCGCGATCGGCGACGGCGTGGAACGGCTGGATCGAAGCAATCACGCCGAGGCGGCGCATGCGCTCCAGATCTTCGGGCGCGATCAACTGCACGTGTTCCAGGCGATAGCGCAGGCCCGAGGCGGGATTCTCTGGTGTGCCCTGCTCGGCTACCAGCTCCTGAGCGCGTTCAATCGAGTTGAGCGCGACGCGGGCCGCACGGTCGCCGATGGCGTGGATGGCGATAACCAGGCCCATCTCGGTCGCGTCACTGACGACATCCTGCATCTCCTGTTCGGGTATGGTCAGGATGCCGTAGTTGTCGGTTCCCTCGAAGCTTTCAAGCATGGCGGCGGTCTGTGAACCGAGCGTGCCATCGGCGAATATCTTGATACCGCCCACGCGCAGGAGGTCGTTCTCGTCGTTATTGATCCCTTCCGTGCGCAGTTGCGGCAGCATCTGACGTGGGAGGATCATCTGCACGCGCACGCCCAGTTCGTTGCTGGCGCGTAGTTCTGTAAAGATATCCAGGGAGGTCTCGCCCTCGATATCGTGAATGGTGGTGATGCCGCTCTTTTGCAGGGATTTTAGCGCGCGCTGTATCAACACGCGGTTCAATTCGGGATTGGGCGGACCGATGACGCGATAGACGAGGGTGGTCGCATCCTCTTCCTGGAGCACGCCCGTAGGTTCACCCGCGCCATCGTGCAGAATAGCGCCGGTGGCGGGCTGCGGCGTCTCCGCCGTGATATTTGCACGCTGTAGCGCGAGCGAATTGACCCACAGCAGATGCCCATCCTTGCTCCACAGCGCGACGGGATGCCGTGGTGCAACGGCATCGAGCGAGGCTCTGGTCGGAAAGTTGCCGCCGGGCCAGAGATTTTTGTCCCAGTGTCCTCCAAGTATCCAGTTGTTGGGAGGCGTCTGCGCCGCGCGCGCGCGCACCAGTTCCGCAACTTCATCCTCGCTGGTGCAGGCGCCCGCATCGATATAATGAGCACGATACGCGGCGTCTAGCAGGTGAATGTGGGAATCGGTAAAGCCGGGCAGCACTGTACGCCCGCGCAGATCGATCAGTTCCGTATGTTGATCTCCGACGCGGCGTACTTCATCGTTCGTGCCCACCGCCAGGATGCGCCCACTCGCGCTATCGACGGCAAATGCCTGGGCCCGTGGTAGCGCCGCGTCCATCGTGTAGATGTTGCCATTCAGGTAAAGTAAAGTACTCATCCGCGCTAAAAGCCCTTTCTTACGAATCTTCTTCCATTATCATGAGCGATCGCCCATTATTCTTTAATAAAATTACCGATCGCGCCGGCGAGCGTCTTCGGGCGCTGGAGCTGGATATCGTGCGTCGTATCGGCCATCCAGAGTACCGAGCAGTGTTGGATCGTGCGCGCCACCTGTTTCGCCATGTAACCCTTGGCCGCCGCGAACTCGTCGGCGTTCTCCAGCCGCTCCGGTGGCTCCTGGTCGGGCTGTGGCTCAGCGGCAGCAGGCACCAGCAGAACGGGACAGGTGAGCTTGCCGTAATACGATAGCGCACGATCCTCCCACAACGACTCACGAATGTGGCGTTGATGAGTTGCCTGCAGGCGTTCTTGCACGCGACCGTCTGGCAGCTCGCGTACATAAGTCATCACAATATCTGCGACCTCGGGAGACCAGAACGCACTCATGTCCTCCTGTATAGCCTCAATGAAGGCTTCCGGCGAAGGGTAGATCTCGCTGGACGCCTCGCGGAGGAAGCGTTCGCGCGTCATACCGGGCCAGTGCCTTGGCTCAACATGTGGGCAATCGACGAGGACCAGATGGCTGACGAGTGCGGGATGGCGCGCCGTTAGAACCTGGGCCACGCGTGCGCCCCAGCCATGGCCGACCAGGGCCACCTGTCCAAGCCCCAGCGCCGCCATGCCCTGTATCACATCCTCGGTAATTGTTACCAGATCGTAGCCATTGTCAGGTTGATCGCTCTGTCCGTGCCCGCGCAGATCGAACGCAAAAACGTTGTGCTGACCACAGAGAGGGCTGGCCGCCAGGCGCCAGGTGTCGGCGGTCGCGCTAAGTCCGTGGAGCATAACAAGCGGCACATCGTCGTTATCTTCTGGCGCCAGAACTGCTTCTTCTGGCGAATATTGACGCGCAAGATCGGAGCCCCAGTCGAGGTAATGGAGACGTACTTCATCGGTATTTACAAAAGAACTACGCGGCATTATCATAATGTTTAATCCCCTCTCTTAACATAGTGCATATTACGATCTTGAAATCATGTAAACGCTTACAGTTATCAGAAAACCACCCACGACAGTCATGAAAGTAAGCTGATCCTTTAAGATGACAATAGCAAGCAGTGTACCGAGCAATGGTTGTATAAAGAGAGTTGCCGCCGCGACGGAGCCATGCGCCTGCGAGAGGCCCTGAAACCATGCCAGGTACGCCAGGGCGGTTGCCATGATTGCCAGCCAGCCGATGCTGATCCAGGCGGCAAGGCTCGGTGCATGCCAGCCTGTAGAGAAGATGCTCCAACCCGCGACAGGTATCCAGAAGACGACGCTACCAACAATAGAGGCAGCCGTAATGAGCAGAGGGGGATGTTTTACCAGCAGTGCCTTGCCGCGCACCGTATAAAACGCCTCCACGACGAGTCCCATCACGACCAGTAGATCACCGACCATACGCAGTGCGCCCCCGCCGGTCGGCAGATTGGGGAATATGCTACGCTCGACGATTAAATACACTCCCACAAGCCCGAACAAAAGCGCAAAAATAGTCTTTTTCTTGATGTGCTCCCGCAATAGCAGCCAGGAAAAAGCCGCCGTGAAGATAGATTCGCTGGTGATAAGTAGTGCCACATCAGAGGCCGTCGTCAGCGCCAGACCTCCAAATTCGAGGAGTTTATTGACAACAAAACCAACTAATGATAACAGCACCAGATGCGGGATATCCCTGCGCGTCAGATGCAGTTCTCCACGTTTTGCGATCAGCAGAGGCGAGAGGACCAGGGCAGAGATGCACATGCGCAGCGCAAGCATAATCACGAGCGAGGTTCCACTGAGTGCGAATCTGCCGGCCACATAGCTGGTTGCCCATAGCACATTCGCGCCGATTAACATGCTCCAGGAAAAGGTAAAGCGCGGCGGCGACGAGGGTAGGCTACGCGCGGCAGTTGGCAAAGCTGTGCTCCTTGAAATTCTCCTGTAGACGTTTTTCTGTACCTCACTGCTAGTATCTCACATTAACCCCCAACCAACAAGTAACCGCCCGAGCGCATGGATTCTTACCCGTTCACGGCGCGCAGTACTTTGTAACGCGTATCGCCGCCCACCTCCTCGACCTGCTTGAACGCCGCGTGCAAGGTGGGCTCATACTTCAAGAAGCGATTCGCCACCATATAAAAGCGCCCCAGGGGCCGTAGCACCTGTGCCGCGTCACGAATAAAGCGTTCGGCGATCTCCATAGTCTGAATGCCTCCGTGGTGAAAAGGAGGGTTTGTAGCTACCAGGTCAAATCGTTGTTTCGAGACCGCCTGAACGCCATCACCCGGCAATACCAGTACATTTGTCAGGCCGCTTTGCTCTACTGCCCGTTGTGCGGCATCGACGGCGGCCAGGCTCACATCGACCATCGTAACGTGTCCCTGTGTCGCCAGTCGTGCGATATACAGGCCGATGAAGCCAGCTCCACTGCCGATATCCAGCGCCTCGTCGGTCACGCGCACCTCCAGCGCCTCCAACAGGAGCCGTGTGCCCTCGTCCAGTTTGCTATCGGCGAAGACGGTGACATCCTGTATTTGTATAGGCGCGTGTTGTTCATTGCGTTTATGGGAACAGACGACACGCTGCCCCTTGCTGATCTGCAGCGCCTCGACGTTACCGAAATACTCCCGCATGCGCTTCGCCGTGGAGAGTATGCCGCGATCCTTAGCACCCGCGACATACAGGCGACCACCGGGCCGCAGCGCGTAGAGGGCCACCTGCAGACCATGCAAGATCCAGGCATTCCCCGGCTGGTAAAGCAGATTCATCACCGCAATATCCATTGTGCCCGCTGGATGATGTAAGATATAGTCGTGAAAAGCAACATGCCGGGCTGCTGATTTCTTTACAGAAGATGATAAGGCCGTCGCAGCGGCAGCAACATTATCTTCAGCAAGCGTAAGCGTACCGCCTTTTATATCTAGTAGCGCGCGCTGTACGAACGGATCGAGCGCCGAATTGAGAATCAAAACGGAGTCGCGCGCAGCGAACTGAACTGTATCCCGTAACAGGAAGGATTGGTGTATCATATAAGGCCCTCTACATCGATTGTGCTTTCCTGGATGATATCATTCAGGTGGCAAAAACGGTACCCCTGGCCGGCGTAACGACGAATCCAACGATCTTGCAGTTCAGCCAGGATTGGCAGAAGATGAAAGCAATGTAATACTTATTTCTGCCTATTCATCTCTACTTATGAATCCATATTCACAATCGTGATATGCCGATTCATGATTTCGTAATAGCTTCATGATATAGTATGATCGTAACGAAAGAGCGCTACAACAGTCCTGGCGAGAAGGGGTAATGTAGGGGTGAGGTAATGGTAAAGCTGTATGCTGAAGGGCAAGCGGGGGAAGTGGGAAGAAGTCGATACAGTGCCAGGGACGTGTACCATCTATGCATTTCCAGGGAAGAAGTTATGTGGTAGCGGGAGTGAATGCATAGATGTGAAGATACACATGCACGATCCGAAAGGGGAGATGGGAGTTGGGCTTGCAGAAGCGATCGGGTCGTGCGTGTATGACGATGAGTAACAATATGTGGGGGAGGCGTCCGTACGCATTTCTGCTGATATGGGGTGGGTAGGTGTGATGATGTACTGGCAGAAATGAGTACAGGCACGGAGGCGGTTGCTATGTGATAGTTGGATTATAGTAAAGTGGTAGGGGAGGAAATTCAACTTATAGAGATAATTTCGTGCGAAAAATAGGTTCGGTACTTTAGATAATGTGGGGATATGTGGTGTTGTGGGGGAAGCTCACAGGAGGATAATCCTGTGAGCTTCTTTATTAGTCTGGATTAGTCAGATTTGAAACTTTGGAATTGAAACGCAACGCGCCATTCCTTCAGCCATTGGCGAGTGCGATGATCGCGCACTTTGATGCTCGCGTACTGGTGATAGATGCGCACGGCGAAGGTTGGTATCACATCGGGGTGATCGGGGATATAGTGCGGCGTCCCATCATTGAGTATGCGCAGTCCCGTTTGGGTTCCCGTATACCAGGGCGACATCAAGTTTACGGAAGTAAGCGGATGACCGCCCTGATATTCTGTGAAGACCAGGTGTGGCGCTTCCCAGCCTGAATGGGTGTGCCCGCTAAAGTAGAGGCAGGCATTTTTATGACGAGCAATGATGTTGCGTACCTCCTGTGAGTTCTCGGGCGAGAAGAAGGATTGCTGTGAGTGGTAATCGCGATGGTGCTCAGGATCGCGGTCCAGTACGGTATCGCGCAGAGGACAATGCAAAAATATGACCGCCGGATATGTTGCAAACTCTTTGAGGGCCTCATCCAGAAACGTCAGGGTTTCCTGTGAAATATAGACCTTATCGGCGTCGACCAGGGTATATGGATTAGGGTAGTCAAGCATGATACAGGCCACTTTGCCTGCCACCCAGGCATAGCGGAGAGGTTTTTCCCACATCGTTGTAAAGAGTTCGGCCATACTGGCGGGGTCCTCTCCGTCTGGGCCATAGTACTCATGGTTGCCGATGCCTGCGTAGAACGGAATCGTGCCCAGTTGAGACTCCAGTTTGATGCGTGCGAGCCGATAATTCTCAGGAGCGCATGTCTCGATCATATCTCCTGGCGAGACGCAAAAGACAGGCTCCCCCTCCTGCCGCCAGATCTCGTGCAGGTCCTCGAACATGGGTGCGAGCCGCTTTGTATGCACCTCATTCCAGTATGAATGTGTTCGGTAGTGCAGATCACCGATAGCCCAGAAGTAAAGCAACTCCTGATTATCTGTTTTGGGTTGCATCATGCCTCCGTCAAACTCCCTTTTTTAAGTATATTGTAACGCATTCTTTTTTATTAAAAGCAAATCCTTTTTCGCGATTGTTCAACCCAGGTTTTTACGCACGATGAATGGTAGCCTGTTAGTGCGTATTGACTTTCTGGTGCCAATATCCGAGAATAGTGTGAGCATCGGTAAGGGAAAATGGCATACTTACATATTTATGCGAAGAAATGGGGCTGTTATGGTTACAAAGAACGATGCGGACCTGCTTGTCAGCAGGGCGTTTGCTCTTGTGCGTGCCTGCCCGCGCGGACGGGTCACCACCTATAGCTGGATTGCAACAGAATAGCTTTCTCTTCGTTGAATCTTTGCATGACCTCTGGAACTGTAACGTCTATGTGGTATCTGAATGGGTAATCTCCTTCTGTCGGGTAAATGGTGGCTTTTAACCCCAGGATCGCGATTGCCATTCGTAGTTCTTCATAGGGCGCGTTTTTAATGTAGGCAGGATCGGTTAGATCTGGCTGTACTTCTTTTGCCCATTTCTCAAATCTTTGTAGCTCTGTTTCTGTTTTAGCCCGTTCTTCGTCTTCGTCCGCGATGTCATAGAGCAGGCTTTCAGCGTCCTGCTTATGTTTGCTTAGTTCTTTTATTCTCACTTTCAGGTTTGCCATTTCTTCTTTGTCAGAGACATCTTCTGCCAAGTCTTGGAGGTTTTTGATCTTCCGCTTGATGTTTGCCAGGGTTTCTTCGATGGCTGTAGTGTCCACCTTCTTTTTAATCGCGTTTCTCAGTTCCTCCACTTTAGCGCGTACCAATTCGGGGTGCTGTAGGGCTTCCGCTATTTTTTCCTTCGCTAGGTTGTCAATGAGTTTTGTATGGATCTGGACGCGATGATTATGCTCTATGCCTTCTCCTCCATCTTTTTTCTGGCATTTATAGCGGGAGGAGGCTCCGTTTCTGAGTTCCGCTTCTGAGGGGTATTTGACGTTCATTCTTCCGCCGCAAATGCCGCAAAAGATGTAACCTGCGCGTAGTAGTCCTAGTTCGTCCGGGTGTTTGTTGTTGCGGATACTCTCCTGCCTGTTGGTTGAGATTTGCTTGAGGACGGCGTCGCGGGTTTCCTTATCAATTAACGCGGGGGCAGTTCCCTCCGGTAAGAGTATCCATTCTTCTTTTGGTCGCTTCTTGAGTAATTTCTTCTCGTCCGCGCCTTTATTCTTTTTTTCCTCGCGATAATAGCGGTTCGCCCAGACCTCACCGATATAGATGGGGTTTTCAACGATTCTTCGCACCTGTGAGGCTGTCCAGTGTGGCTCCCGCTTCTTGGGTTGTCTGGGCGGGGGTACACCTATTTCATTGAGCTTGACCGCTGTGCCATGCAGACTGGCTCCTTGCTGTTTCAGTTCTTCAAAGATAAACAGGGCTACATGGTATCTGCTCCATTCTCTGCCGTCGCGATCAACATACACAATTTCATGGTTAAAGTCGTATTGACCTTTGACCTCTTTTTCGGTATCTACCCACATATATCCGTAACTTGGGAACGGATGACCATTGGGCGCGTTGCCGATCATCACCCTGTCAGCTTTTCCTCGCTGTAAACGGTAGTAAATCTTTTCCCGATCCAGTTCACTAAATCCGGCTTGAAGAGCTAGAACTATGCGCCCCATGGCGTCATCGGAGAACTTATCTTTTGGTGTTTCCATGGCAACACCATGTTTTTGCAAAAGCTCGTAGACGATAAGCACTTCCACCTCCTTTCTGCTTAGCGCTCTAACTTCGTTAAGTACGACGACATCTACTTGCTGACGTTCAACTACCTTGAGTAACTTTTGCAACTCTCGTCTATTGATGTATGCAACCTCGTAGCCTGAGATTGCCTCTCTAAATTCGTGTTCCGGCTCAAAGCTGTAGCCTTGCTGTTCAATATATGTACGGACTGCTTTTGCCTGCGACTCCATCGTGGTCGAGTCAAGCTGTAATCTGGGGTCTGATTCTCTGATGTATGAAGCGGCTCGTAATTTGCGCTGTGGCATACTTATGTACTCCTGTGAAGCGCGCGCAACCGAAGAAGAAATACCAGTCATCACTAACGTACCCTCCAAATATTTTTTTCGTATACCCATCATTATGTGTCGAGAGACAAATAGGGGCGTATATATTTGGGTGGCGCGTTTTATTTCCGATATCTATTCTCCGATGAGGCTACTTCTCTTTCTTTTGTTAGTATTCGACTACTATATTACTTGTATTAGAGTTTTTAAACTCACTACGAGTTTTTTCTACCAACTCCGTTGGACTAAATGCAACCGAGTTTATTTTGAAACTCACTACGAGTTTTTTCTACCAACTCCGTTAGGCTAAAAGCTACTGTCTGTACATGGTATTTTCGACATACCCTCACCCCCTCTCGTAGATACTGACAGCGATATTTCTTACGTTGTCCGGGACAGTTGTTTTCCCGTTATCTATTTGCACCCCTGCGGTCTTAACTCCCCGCGTATGCAAAAGCAGTAGGATTGCTTGCGCCTGGCTCTTTCCGGTGATAAGCCTCTGGATGTTGCTTATCTCCTCCCTAGTGAAGTGATACACACACTTTCCGCTAAGACTCACGGTGATTTGAAAGTCTGTTCTATCTGAGAGGGTTCCGGTGATCTGCTCCGTCAATCCTCCCTCCAATTGGTAGCCACTACCGAGTTGGGAAATGATCGCGTCGTTAAAGACGGTTGCTTCTTTCTTCTGGATGTCTGCTCTGCTGTAGGCATACGCGGTACATTTGCTGGTGAGACTGACGGTGATCTGTGCCGCTTCCATGCCGGGGGTCTGACTGCTGGTGGTTTTGCTGGTACACTCCGGGGGTAAGACTGCCTCACCACTACTGAGCTGTTTCTGCGCCTGCGCGGTCATGCTCTCCTGTAAAGTCTCGCTCATCTGCTGGCTGGCTGTTTGGATGTCCGTTTTAGTGGGGGTCTGGTAGTCCCGCGCGTCGGCTCCGCCGGTAAACTGGCTGTTTCTGGCAAACACGTAGTCCCTGCAACAGGCTCCGCTTATGTCCCCTGCCTGAATGTTCGCGCTCTCGCCTGTGGTCGTGGTGCGCGCGGGGACGGTTACTTGTCCATTAACGGCTAAGGCTCCGGCGGGGATATACGCGTCCTCTTCGGTTACAACACTGTATCCATCAGCTCCGGTGATTAACGTCCCTTGAGAGACGACCTGCGGGCTTGGAAGGGCGTTGTAAAAAGTGATGAGTCCCCTAGCAACGCTGGCATTTTGGTGGGCGGTTCCGGTGGTTTGGGCGATTGCGGATAAGGTGAGGGACTTGTTAAGTACCCGCCTTGCCTGCGCGCTTAAAGTCGCCTCCATACGGAGGGTTTGTTTATCAGGGGTGATGATAATGGTCGCGCTGGCGGTAAAGATTGGCAGGACTACCACCATGACAGTTAAGGCGATCAGAAGCGCGCCCAGACCGATGGGGAGTAGCCATGTGATCGGTATTCCCCTAGGTTTGGGCGGGTTCTCCACTATCTCGCCCTCAATCTCTTCGGTAAAATCGCCGTCTTTTACCTCGCTATAGTCCGCCGACTGGCGGACGGAGGCGGGCGTTGCTTCTTCGTCCTCCTGCTCTACATCCGGCGTAGTGGCGGGGGCTTCCTGCGCTACTGGTGGGTGCGGGGGTGCTAGCACGTCCTCATCCGCGTAGAACCATTGAAAGTCTTTTTCAGTAGTCTGGTTATTCATTTGCTCCTCCGATCTCTAACTACTTCCTCGTGGGGTCTTGCTGACTGAAACTATTGCCGGTGTTATACAGCACAAAGGTACTCCCGTTTTCAAGGGTTACGAGCATGTCGGGTCTGCCATCGCCGTTCATGTCGGAAAAGGTAATCTGGGTGATGGAGATGAGGTCATTGCCCTCGCCTGTGAGTCGGATTATGTAATAGGCGTGTACCAACGCGAGTGTGGTATTCCCCTCCCCTATCTCCACGACATAAATCTTGCCTTTGACATTCTCGGCAATGAAATCACTGTAGGGTTGTTCCCTTGTTCCGTGTCCCACGTTTGCTCTGGCATGGAGGGTTCTGGGGTAGCCGTAGATCCTGTTATCGTTCCATCTGGTATACGCCGGAAGGATGTAGGTAATGATGATGATTGCTAGCGTAAACGCGAGCAGGATGACACCTGTTGAGGTGAAAAAGAACCTCTGAGGAGTAGTCCTGAGCCTAGCGGTTTCCTCTTTGACTCGCGTTTGTGCTGGTACAGGCGGGTTGTATCTGCGTACCACTGTGGGCATACGCGGTTCTTCGTCGTAGTCGTACTCCTGAAGAGCTTGCACGTCTGCTTTTGGTCGCTTCCTCGTCTGTGTGGTAGTGTGGTATGGCTCGTCTTCCGGGTGTATGCCAGCCTGAGTCCCTACCCCTTTTCTCGCGGGCGTAGGGGGTACTGCCTGCCTCGTCTGACGCGGGCTTTGCCTCGCTACAGGCAGGGGAGCTGGCGGGGGTCTGTGGGTACGCAAGACCTTCGGATCGTCCCACGCGGTCTGTTCTCGGATGGACATTACTGTATTCCTTTACCAGCTAGCACGCCGTTATACGTTTCCCGCAGTTTCAAGTCTCCGGCAATCACCCCTACCAGTAACTTTCTCATCCCCGCTTCGTTGACGTGGCAAATACAGTTTGGTTGTGAGCAAAAAGGACGATTGCCGTGATGTATGTAGAAAATGGGGATGGGGGTTCGAGGGGTCGCGGTATCTGTTGGGTATGATAAGGTGTGCTGTTGTTCTCTCATTGCTGATCCTCCCAGAATTGACACGCTAGGCAGAATCATGCGACAATACGCACAAGCCTAGCCTATCAGGACAGCAAGTAGCCAGATAGTTCTGACTCCTGCTATCACTGACTTACTATCAGTTCGATGATAGGTACTGTAGTTGTCTGGTACTACTCCTGCCGCCAAGCTGTGTAGCACTCGACTAATGGTTTTCAGGCTGCATGAAACGTCCGGGGTATTCTCTGGGCGTTTTATGTTTTTGGTACTCCTTTCTACTAAGGGGACAATCAAAAAACGAATTATTGCTTGTCTTTGTCGTCTTTCGACAGTTCTTGCACTTTGTCCGCGTCCTCCTGAAGGAAGCTACGGGGGATACGCCATACCCCGCCGACTCTTCGCGCGCCCGGTATTTTACCTGCTCTACACAGGCGGCGGATCGTTTCAGGCGTTAAGCCAAAATATGTCGCCGCTTCTTCGGGGGAAACGTATGCGCTTTCTTGCATCAGAATACCCCTTCTTACATGCTAATCTTATAGTACACTCCTCGTTGTGATAATTTCAAGGGTTTTAGGGCTAAAATTGGACTCTCTTACAGTATACTCATACTATCTCATGTATCTATGTGGCGGGAAGGAACCACCTTCTTATTTGGATCGCGTAAGTTTCATAGAAGAACGTCCATGAAGAGAGTGATGAGCCGTAGTCGCACGGCTCTTTTTTGCTGAATAGATTTTTCTGCTATATTTAAGGAGACTGGGAAGTTTCAATGTGATTTTTATCAGCAGCAATGGATTTACAGAAGAAAACACATCGTCAGCGGACAACGAATACGCCAGTACAAAAAACTGCTAGTGAAGCAAAAAAATGGCAAAAGCTATTCCGTTACGTCGCAGAACGTGAAAAAGCACAGAAAGAGCTGGTTGAATTTGTCCATCTTGTGAGTGAGTTAGCAAAACGATCTATCCTCTCTCCTGAGATCATTCGTGATATGGATGGAGATAAGATTTATCTTTAACTAAAATAGAGGAGTATGTCTATTAGTATTTATATCTGTAGTCAGGATGCTTTGGTACATTTTGATATAGCTTCGTAAATGCTTCTTTTTGTGCGGTATTTTTTTGTGCCTGAAGGATCTCTTCTAGCAGATTTTTAAGCCCAGAAAGTTCAAGTTCCCTCGCCTTTCCCCGACTAAACCGGAGATGGTGGTATTTTACGAGTGTTGCAAATGGTTGATTAAGTTGATAAGACAAGATTTTTTGATCTCCAACAGAAAAGTTCAAGAACAGTTTTCTGCAAATTGTGTCTCTGATAACTGGATCATCCGATTGGACTGCTTTCACAGCGTTTTTAGTAGAGTTCAAGAACTCAGTAATAGAAAGGGCTTCTTGATTGTGTTCGGGAAGTTGCTGTTTCAGTTTAGCAATATCTGTCGCGTATCGTTCTTCGTTCTCTTCCAGCTCTGAAAGTTTTTCCTCGTTAATAGTTCGAACTGTTTTGTGTCGTTCGTTAAGTAATTTGTAGGCGAGGTCGCGCTTTTGTAATCGTGTATCCCTCAGCAGACTTTCTTTACTGTGAATTTCGACGAGGATCTTTTCCTGTCTAGTTTTTGAGCAGGTATGGAGTCCTTTCAAGTAGGCTTGGTAGTCATCTTTGTCAAGTTTTAGGTTTTCCTGGATATAGCGAAGGATCTGGTCAAAAATGATTTTTCCGCGAATGTTGCGTTTGATGTTTTGTTGCTTGCGGGTGCAATATCTTCCGTCGCAGCGATAAAAAAGGTATCGCTTGGTTTTGCCTTGAGAAGCCCCAGGTATCAGACGACTACCACAATAGGCACAGGTAAGCAACATTCTGAGCGGTAAGTAGGGTGCCCGTTTCGCTTTTTGTTTGAATGGAATGCTTCTGGTGTCTGCCGTTCGTTGGACAGCCGTATATTCTTGTTCGGTAATCATGGGTTGAAAGTACATGTAGACAGTTCGGAGGTCAACCTGTTGATTGGCTTGAATAAGGATGCCATAGTAAAAAGGATCTTTGAAAACATCGCTGAGGCGTTGCGGTTTCATGGAAACCTGCCGTTCTCTCATTGGTCTACTGTATTTCTGCTCATTGAGGAATTCGTTAATCGTATCCAGAGATTGTCCAGCCAGACGCATCTCCCAGGCTTTACGCATCAGGAGGAAGCGGATTGGATGAGGTCGGTAGATCCCATCTTCGTCTCGTTCGTACCCGTGCTTGTGGGCGGCAGATTTGCCTTCAGCAAAGTTTCGTCTCACGCCTCTAAGGACATTCTGGGAGAGGTTATCTGAGTATTGTTTTGACAACACAAATGCCATACCAAGAAGCATTTTCCCGTTTGCGTCTTTGGAGAAGTGGTGCATCACAAATTTCATATCTTTTATGTAGTTTTCATCAATCATGTCAATCACTTCTCCCCCTTCTTTCATATTGCGGGCGAGGCGGTCTGGATGCCATGCGATAATCCCATCATACTTGCCCTTCTGGATATCTTTCATCATCTGGCGGAATAACGGGCGCAAGCCAGGTTTTTTTGCGGATTTTTTCTCAATGACCACATCGGCAATACGAATCCCTAACCGCTCCGCTAACTGTCGACACTCCGCAATTTGATCATCAATAGAGCGCACCTGCCTTTGCGCATCATCCGTTGATTTTCGTGCGTAGAGGACGTATTTGAATTTCGTGATGTCGATGTGTTCTTCCATAAAAGTTCAAGTGTTATCCGCTTGTAACAAAGGGGACATTTATTGAATCTAATTGATGAGTAGAGAAAATACAAGAGACAAGAAGAGCCTACAACTGAGGAACAACAGTAACCATTTCAATACCTGCCGTTTGCTTATTTACATCTTGTGTATTGACGATGAGTGCCCTGTTTGATAAAAGTGAAATTAGAAAAAACCACTCCGGGAGCAAATAAGATACCTCCATGCGAAGCGAGGTAAGCGTTCGGATGATAGAAAAGAGGAGAACTGTGAGAAGGAAACCCCTCTATCATCCAGAGAATGTTGTGTCTTAGAGGGCATTTCATAACTCACTTTTCTCCCAGAGATGAGCTAAGACGCGCTTGGGGGAACGGATGAGGTCAGGACGGCCAGCTTGCTGGGCAGCCAAAGCGACGACAATGGAGGCAGTGTAGGTCAAAGCGACCTGG